>Ga0308165_1001056_pt1 | contig 41760 bp, 27 predicted proteins | sample PhyWR2_FD_201032 | JGI IMG/M metagenome (GOLD analysis project Ga0308165, IMG submission 201032) | Phyllosphere microbial communities from UC Gill Tract Community Farm, Albany, California, United States - DLSLW.R2 | ecosystem: Host-associated > Plants > Phyllosphere > Unclassified | place: USA...
AGGCACTAATGATTTTGTTGGTTTGGCCCAAACAGGAACAGGAAAAACAGCCGCATTTGGTTTGCCGCTGTTAGAACTAATCGATTTTAAAGTAAATAAACCACAGGCATTAATTTTATGCCCTACCCGTGAGTTATGTTTACAAATCGCTAACGACCTTAAAAACTTTTCTAAAAACGTTGCTAATGCCCACGTAGTTGCCGTTTACGGTGGTGCGAACATTATGCAACAACTACGTGAAATACGCCAAGGCGTTCAAATCGTAGTGGCCACGCCCGGCCGTATGTTGGATATCATTGGCCGTAAAGCCATTGATTTTTCAAACGTTAAATATGTTGTGCTTGATGAAGCTGACGAGATGTTGAACATGGGTTTCCAGGACGATATCAACGACATCTTATCAACTACTCCTGATGACAAAAAAACCTGGTTATTTTCGGCTACTATGCCGTCTGAGGTTCGCCGTATAGCAAAAAACTATATGGACAACCCGGTAGAATTAACCATGGGCACCAAAAACACTGGTAACGTAAATATCGAACACGAATATTATATTGTTCGTGCCCGCGATAAATATGCAGCCTTAAAACGTATTGTAGATTTTAACCCTGATATTTTCGGTGTTGTTTTCTGTAAAACGAAATTAGATACTCAGGATATTGCTGAGCATTTAATTAAAGATGGTTACAATGCTGATGCTTTACACGGCGATTTATCGCAACAACAACGTGATAAGGTAATGCAACGTTTCCGCGAGCGTAACATGCAATTGTTAATTGCTACTGATGTTGCTGCACGTGGTATCGACGTAAACAATGTAACACACGTAGTTAACTATTCGTTACCTGACGAGATTGAAAGTTATACCCACCGTTCTGGCCGTACTGGCCGTGCAGGTAAAACCGGTATCTCGATCTGTATCATCAACTCGAAAGAACTTGGCAAAATCCGTCAGTTAGAACGTATTATTGGTAAACAATTTACTAAAGCTGAGTTGCCTACCGGTTTTGATGTTTGCGAAAAACAATTGTTCTCTTTGGTACATAAAGTACACAATGTAGAAGTTAATGTTGAGCAAATTGACCAATACATTCCTCGTATCATGGATGAATTTAAAGATTTATCTAAAGAGGATGTGATTAAACGTTTTGCATCATTAGAATTTAACCGTTTCTTAGATTATTATTCGAAAGCACCTGATTTGAATGCTGCTGTAGGTGATGAGCGTGGTGAAAGAGGTGAGCGTGGCGAAAGACGCGGACGTGGTAGCGAAGGTTACACCCGTTTGTTTATCAACTTAGGTTCGGTAGATGAATTTACCCGCGGTGATATGTTATCATTTATCTGTAACAACGGAAAAATTGGTGGCAAAAGCGTTGGTAAAATTGATTTAAAAGGTGTTTTCTCTTTCTTTGAAGTAGAAGATGCAGTTGCCGACAAAGTTTTTGAAGGCTTTAAATCAGTTGAATTTAACGGTCGCCAGGTACGCATTGAAAAAAGCGGAGATGGTGGTCGTGGTGAAGGTGCTGGCGAAAGACGCGGTGGCGGTGAAAGACGTAGCGGTGGTTTCGGCGGCGAACGCAGAAGCGGCGGTGGCGGTGGTTACCGTGGTGGAAACGGCGGAGGCGACAGAAGAAGTTCTGGCGGTAGCGGACGTAGAGAAGGTGGAAGCCGTGACGGTGGTGGTTTCAGAGATTTTTCTGGCCGTAGCCGTGAAGATAAAGGTGGCAGCGGACGCAGAGAAGGCGGAAGTGGTGAGCGCCGTAAAAAATGGTAAATCACTAAACCAAATATTTTTACAAGCCGTTCCGATTTTTCGGAGCGGCTTTTTTTTGTCCCTCACAAACCGGTTTAATTCATTAATACCAACATCAGGGTTAATTTTCTACATATACAAAATTGATTTATATTGCTGATCTAAACTCCATTTATGAAGAAATTCCTTTTCATCACTATCCTCATTCCAATAATAATTTCATGTAGTCCTGTAAAAAAAGTATTAAATGCCGGGAGGCTAAAACAAACGGAGTTTATAGAAAAAATCCCCTTTAATTTCGATACGGGCGTACCCATAGTTGAAGTAAACATCGCAGGTAAAACCTATCATTTTTTACTGGATACTGGTGCCCCAACGACCATTTCGCCAGCTTTGGCTCAAACTTTAAATTTAAATGCCGCAACAAACTCACGAAGTTCTGATTCACAGGGTTATCAGAAAAAAGAAATTGTAGTAGTTATTCCTGAAATTAAAATTGGTAAGCTCTTATTTGAAAATACTGGCGCTTTGATAGTCGACATGAAAAAAGTTTTTCAAATGAAATGTTTAAACGTGGACGGCATTATCGGGGCTAACCAAATGGCAAAAGCGATATGGCAACTCGATTATGCAAATAAAGTAGCTTCGATAACCAATAACATGACGAATTTGGATACTGCTGCCGGAACAAAAACCATAGGCTTTTCGCCCGTTAAAATTCAAAAAACACCACTTATCCAGGTTCGAATCGGCTCAAAAACCAGCATGGTTACGTTTGACACGGGTTCAAACGGAAGTTTAGATTTATCATTACTTAAATACGCTGACCTGATTAAAAATTTTAAACAAGTAAATTCTACCGGGATTGGCGGAATTGGTATTTATGGTGCAGCAAAACCATCGACCACTATTTATGCAAAGATCCCCGATGTAAGTATTGGTACATTTGGGTTAAAAAACCAAATTATTATGTTTGCAGATGGTAAATCAAGCAATATTGGCAACGACTTTTTGCAACATTATAAAGTAATCATCAATTGGCAAACCAATAAAATATACCTAACCGGCGAAAATCATTATAATCTTTCAAAACTAAACCGATTCGGCATTGCAATTACCTATTCAGAAAATAAAGCTTTTGTAAGTTCCATCTTCAACAATACTGATGCAGCTATTTCGGGCATACAGGTTAATGATGAAATAGTACAAATTGACAATCATATCATTGCCAATTTCAGCGAAAAGGATGCATGTAATTTCACTTTTAATCATATTTTAAAAGGAAAAGATTCTGCAAACGTGACGATTTCACGAGCAGGAAAAAAGATTGCATACAAATTAAAGCGTTCTATCTTGCTTGAATAAAAATAATGATTAAAGACATTATGAGCTAACCAAAATCCTTCTCTATCCTTATCCTACTTTTTCATTTCAAATTAGGCTGCTAAACGAATATAAAATCTTGATTACGCCGCAAATAAACCCTGTTTTTCTTACAAAATAAGCCCATAAAGCATTATATTTAACGTTTATTGTACAACCAAATATTATGCGTTATTTAAAGCTTTTCATTATATTTTTCCTGTTATCATCAGGCTTCAATGTATCTGCCCAACAAGCAGCTTCAAACCCAAAAATGCAATGGTTTGCCGATGCCAAACTGGGTATTTTTATTCACTGGGGTATTTATTCGGTTAATGGTATTTCCGAATCGTGGTCATTTTTTAACAACTACATTAACCACGATGCGTATATGAAACAGCTTGATGGTTTTAATGCGGCCAAATACCAGCCTGCAGAATGGGTAAATCTGATTAAAGAAAGCGGAGCGAAATATGCGGTAATTACAACGAAACATCACGATGGTGTGTCACTTTGGGACAGTAAAATGCCAAATGCTACCACAACAATAAAACATAGTGCAGCTAAAAAAGATTTAATTACACCATTTGTTGCCAATCTTAAAAAATCGGGATTGAAAACTGGTTTATATTTTTCTTTGCCCGATTGGAGTTATACGGATTATGATGGTTTTACGCGCGACCGCAAGCGTTACGATTACAAACAAGACCCTGCCCGTTTTAAAAAATTTCAGAACTATTTTCAAGGTCAGTTAAACGAACTTTCCAATCAGTACAATCCCGATTTGGTATGGTTTGATGGCGACTGGGAGCATAGCGGCGAAGAATGGCAGGCCAAAAACATCCTGGAAAATTTACGCAAAGTAAACTCCAATGTTATCATTAATTCGCGTTTAAATGGTCACGGCGATTATGATACGCCCGAACAAGGGGTGCCGGTAGTAAGGCCAGCTTCGCCGGAGTGGGAATTGTGTTACACCATGAACGATTCGTGGGGATACCAGCCTTACGATAACCACTACAAATCGCCGAATATGATTATCCGTACCCTGGTTGATTGTATCAGTATGGGTGGTAATTTATTGCTCGATATTGGCCCCAAAGCTGATGGAACCATAGCACCCGAGCAGGTTAAAATTTTAAAAGGCTTAGGCCGCTGGACCCAAAAACATGCAGAAGCGATTTATGGTACACAGGCTGGGATTCCTCGGGGACACATTAACGGAAAAACTACTTTATCCAAAAACAAAGATGTATTGTACCTGTATCTCGATTATAAAACCAAAAATGGTATTTTACTATCGGGAATCAAATCTAAAATCAACAAAATTGAAGTGGTTGGCAACAAAGCACAGCCCTATACCATTAAATTAAATGAGACAGATTATCTCCTTAATTTTAAGGAAGCAGATTTCGACAGTGATGTAACTGTTGTAAAAGTATCGTTAAATGGCCCAATACAGCTGGCAGAAGAAAAGCCAGAAACCCTTTCGCTGGCAAACCTTTATGCTGCTCCAAAACAACGTGGCTTAACCAACTTAAACCTAAGCAAGCTGGCTAGCAATTTAAATGCGGGCATCAATGTATTTCAAAATACCAGTTTACCTGCTGATGGCTTAGACTTTAATCCGGGAATTAATAATGTGGATCAAAAAATCAGCAACTGGGTAATTAAAAATGCGGAGGCGCTTTACAAAACCGGCAAAGGCATACCGGCTGGTCATTATCAAGGGAACACTGCCCTTTCTGCTGATAAGCAAACGCTTTATCTTTTTGTTGAAGGGAAACCAACAGGCCCTATTGCCATTAAAGGTTTAAAAAATACCATCAGCCGCATCCGTGTGGTTGGCGAAGGTACCATGCTTAACCACGAAATTTACAACAAACTGTACTGGAGCAAGATACCCGGCATTGTGTATATCCCGATACCGGAAGATAAATTAGACAACGAACTAACCGTAATTGCAGTACTTTTAGATGGCCCGATTGATTTGTACCGCGAAAAAGTTGGGGCAATAGAAAGCAATCTCTAATTATTTAACGAATGTAAAATAGTTAGCGCACTTTACGATTATCCTTAAATTGCATTACTTTCGCACATCATGCAGGCAAAATATATCTCATATCATGAAACCGGATCGTTTTCAAAGCTGGTTTTAGATTATATTAACAACGAAGAACAGCTTAAAGCTTTTTACAGTTACCGCCCCGATATGGCGGGTTTAGCCAGCGCAATTGAGCATAGAAATTTCCTCGGAAACCGGGGTACTCTGGTTGAGGTTTTACAAGATCAGTACCAGCATTTACAGCCCAATAAATCGGTTACTAAAAATATCGAACTTTTAGGGCTCGATAATACTTTTACGGTAACTACTGGTCACCAGTTAAACTTGTTTACGGGGCCACTTTATTTTATTTACAAAATTGTAACTACTATAAATTTAGCCATTGAGCTGCAAATTGCGCATCCGGATAAAAACTTTGTGCCTGTTTACTGGATGGCCACCGAAGATCATGATTTTGACGAGATTAACCATGTAAGTGTTGATGAGAAAAACATCAGCTGGATACAGCAAACCAATGGTGCAACGGGCCGGTTAAGCACTAAAACCGTGGCCGCAGCAGTAACTGCATACAAAGGTTATCTGGGTATTTCGAGAAACGGAAAGCGCATTGCCAAACTGGTTGAGCAAGCCTACCTGCAACACGATAACCTGGCCGATGCCACCCGCTTTTTGGTGAATAACCTGTTCGAAAAATACGGATTGGTTATTGTGAATGCTGATGATGCGCGCCTGAAAAAACAATTTGCCAACATCATTGCCGAAGATATTGTACACCACAACAGTGCCCGTAATATTGATACGAGTTCTCAAAACCTGGAGGATTTGGGTTATAAAACCCAGGTAAACGGCCGTGATATTAATTTCTTTTACCTGAACGATAACCTGCGCGAACGCCTGATTTTTGAACAAGGTAAATACCTGGTTAACCATACCGATATCAGTTTTACTGAAGCTGAGCTTTTAGCAGAAATTGAATCTCACCCCGAGCGGTTTAGTCCGAATGTGGTAATGCGCCCAATGTACCAGGAAGTAATTTTACCTAACATTGCCTACATTGGCGGTGGTGCAGAGGTAGCTTACTGGATGCAGTTAAAAGCCAATTTCGATTACTACAAAGTAGATTTCCCTGTTTTATTGTTGCGCAATTCGGCTTTGCTGATTGATAAACGCAGCGCAGAGAATTTGTATAAACTGGGCTTTTCTTTAGAAGATATTTTCCTGCCAGTTGAAGAACTTAAAAACATTTGGGTAAAACGGAATACCAGTGCCCAGCTCAGTTTAGCAGATGAAACCCGGGCCATTAACAGCATTTTCGACCAGATTAAGCTAAACGCCTACAAAATAGACAAAACTTTATCGGTATCGACAGATACGGCCAAGCAACGGACCAACCATTTGCTGGCCAACCTGGAAAAGAAACTCTTCAGGGCCGAAAAACGCAAGCACGAAATGGCGCTTTTACAGATAGACAATGTTAAAAAAAGACTTTTCCCGAATGGCACACTGCAAGAACGCATATTAAATATTGCCCCGATGTATGTAAACTATGGGGAAGATTTTCTATCATCGTGTATAGAAAACTTTGAACCTCTGGGCGGCGATTTTACCGTGCTCTTACCATAAAATTAGTCCAGAGTCGGAAGTCCGATCCCCGGAAACCATCTTGATACTCGATACATAAATCTTGATACTGAATACCTAAAAAACAATGAACTTCATCACCTTTTCTGAAACCAACCTGCGCGCATTTACATACAGCGTTTTTAAAAAAATGGGCTGCTCGGATGCACACGCTGAATTAGCTACTGATGTTTTGATCCGTTCTGATTTGCGCGGTATCGATTCGCACGGTGTTGCCCGTTTAAGCGGTTATGTAAGGCTTTGGGAAAAGAAACGCATTAATGCTACCCCTGATATTAAGATTGTGCACGAAACTCCAACTACGGCTACCATTGATGGCGATGCCGGATTAGGTTTGGTTGTTGCACCTTTCGCCATGCAGGTAGCAATAGAAAAGGCCGAAAAATACGGCAGTGGCTGGGTATCAGTTAAAAATTCGAATCACTATGGCATTGCAGGCTACCATGCTTTAATGGCGGTAGAAAAAGATATGATCGGCATCAGCATGACCAATGCCAGTCCTCTGGTTGCCCCTACCTACGCCAACGAACGTTTGTTAGGCACCAATCCCATGTGTTATGCTTTTCCGGCAGGTAAATACCCACCGGTTATTGTTGATATGGCCACCGCTGCAGCTGCCAATGGTAAGCTGGAAATTGCGCAACGCGCCAACAAAAGCATTCCGGATGGCTGGGTACAGGATAAAGCAGGCGAAAGTTCAACTAATCCAAACGAATTGAAAAACGGCGGTTCGCTGTTACCATTGGGTAGCGATAAAGACCACGGCAGTCATAAAGGCTATGGTTTAAGTGCAACAGTTGATATTTTATCGGCCGTGCTTTCAGGAGCTAATTACGGCCCCTGGGTACCGCCGTTTGTTGCCTTTTTAGAGCCTTCGGCAAATCCGGTAGGTGAAGGCCTGGGTCACTTTTTAGGTGCCATGCGGGTAGATGGTTTCAGGCCGGCTGAGGATTTTAAAAACCACCTGGACAATTGGGTAGAACGCTTTAAAAGTGCAAAAACCATCGATCCGGATAAAAAAGTAATTATTCCGGGTGAGCCTGAGCACGAATTTGAGCAGGAAAGGAAAATCAGCGGTATTCCGCTGATTGATGTGGTGGTTAATGATTTGAATGAACTTGCAGAGAAATTAGGAATTGAAGGGCTGAGACAATCATCCTTCTTTTAACCACAAAGTACGCAATCTGTTCGTTGAGTTCCAGAAGGCTCTACGGACTAAAGAATAGAAAAGAGTCTGTGACTCGTTCGTAATTATTGAGTTAGAAACTCAATCTTATTCCCAATCCGTAGAGACGCTACGCTTAACTCTACGGACAGAATCAATCTGTCGGTAGAGTTCCGCAGGGCTCTACGGACTAAAAAATAGAAAAGAGTCTGTGACTCGTTCGTAATTATTGAGTTAGAAACTCAATCTTATTCTCAATCCGTAGAGCGCTACGCTTAACTCTACGGACAGAAACCTTTTCCAATCGATCGGCTACAGATTTAAAACAAAAAAAGCCGCAAAACTAACCAGGTCTTGCGGCAACACGTATGATTATAACCCACCATACAAGGGCTGAGAATTATCTTTATGGTTTCAGGGTTAGTGTTTCTTTTAATTGAAGCTCGCGGCTTGATGAGCCGATCATTACCCTGAAATCGCCTGGTTCAATAACTGTTTTCAGGTTAGCATCTAACATCTGCAACATTTCGGGTGTAATTTTAAAGCTGATGGTTTTACTTTCGCCTGCTTTAAGCTTAACGCGTTCAAATCCTTTAAGCTCCAACACCGGACGTACGACAGTCGCCAACATATCACGGAGATACAATTGTGCTACTTCCTCACCATCTTTAGTGCCTGTATTTTTAAGGGTAAAGCTTACTGTAGTACCTTCATTTACCTTAATTTCTTTCTTAGCCAATGTAATATTACTGTACTCAAAGGTGGTATAGCTTAAGCCATAGCCAAAGGGGAACAATGGCTCGCCACTTAAATTATTGTAATCGTCGCCCCTGCCGGTTGGCTTATGGTTGTAAACCAGTGGTAATTGCGCTTCATGAACGGGGTAAGTAATTGGCAGTCTGCCAGCAGGATTATAATCGCCAAATAAGGTCTCGGCTACAGCAGTTCCGCCTTCTTCACCCGGATACCATACATTTAAAATCGCCGAAGCATCCTTGATCCAGCTACCCATGGTTATGGCACTGCCACCAACCAATAACACCACTATAGGTTTACCCGTTTTCGCCATTTCCTGAATCAATAATTCCTGATTACCCGGTAAATTAAGCATAGCACGGTCTAAAAACTCTCCTTCTTTTATACCTGCAGCAACTACAATAACATCCGCATTTTTAGCCATTGTTTTGGCTTCTTCCAGCACCTGTGTTTCCTGATCTGCTATGCCATAATTCCAGATTAACTTGATGTAGGCATTACCTTTTGGTTCTTTAAACTCTATTTTAATGGGATAAGCTTTACCAGCTTCAAACTTAAAACCTTCAGTACGGGTATGGTACGAAGCTTTATCCCACTGATCTATAATGAGCTTCCCATCCAGATATAAACGGTAGCCATCGTTACCGGCCAGACCGATTTGGTAAGTGCCGGTTTTTTGTGACTTAATTTCGCCCTGCCACCTTACCGAATAATTATCGGTTGCCAGTTTCTCATTCGGCGAGTAGAGCGTCCACATGAAATCGATTTGTTTATCGGTCCTCGTTAAAGTTGGATTGCCAGAAAGATCCGTAGTGTTAAAATATTCGCCGGTTAATCCTTTGCCGTTTTTCGAACTGAGAAAGTTAGAATCGATTACAGTGTACTTTTTACTTTCCCTAAAACTTCCCTGAGCATAATTTACTTTAGTTAAATCGCCAGCCCTGGATTTTATACCATCCAAAATACTGATTTTACCTAGTCCGGTTCCACTATAGCCACCCAAGCGGGCTTCGACAGCATCTTGCCCTAATACCAGGATGTTTTTGGGTTGCTTTAGCGGCAATACATTTTGATTGTTTTTGAGTAGAACAAATGATTCTAAAGCCGATTTTTTAGCCAAAGCCTTAGCCGATAAATCAGTAAGCGAAGCTTCTGCATCCTTTTCTGAAACATAAGGATTTTCGAACAAACCCAACTCGAACTTGGCCCTTAGAACCCTCGAAACGGCATCATCAATCCGTGCCTTCGGAATGCTTCCATCTAAAAACGGCGGTTTAAAAAGCTTGTAATGTTCGTACTCTACCTGAAAAATAACATCAAGTCCGCCATTTAAAGCCTGAACGGTAGATTGTGCATAGCTTTTTGAAGTATTGTGCAATACATTTGCCCCACCTACTGCGCCAGCATCCGAGATCACAAAACCTTTAAAGCCCCAATCGTGCTTTAAAGTTTTGGTTAAAAGCCAGTAATTGGAAGTTGCCGGCGTTCCATCAACACTGTTATAAGAAGTCATTACCGAACGGATACCTGCTTTTTTAACCCCTTCCTCAAAAGCAGGGAAGTGTATTTCGCGTAAAAATCGTTCTGTTTTTTGTATGGGGTAACTGTCTCTGCCACCATCGCCAACATTGGCGATCAGGTGTTTTGGTGTAACCACAACGTTTTCCCGCTCTATTGCGTTCATAAACGCTATGCCCATCACTTTGGTTAGGTAGGGATCTTCACCATAGGTTTCTTCCACACGCCCCCAACGAACATCATCGGCCATATTAATTACAGGTGCCAATACATCTCTGATGCCTCGCACCTTAGCCTCATGGGCAATTCTTTTACCAATTTGTGCCATGGTTAGTGTATCAAATGTAGCCGCTAAGCCAATCGATTGTGGAAAAGCCGTTGCATTTTTGCGCACCAAACCATGTAAAGCTTCATCAAATACCAGCATCGGAATACCCAATCGGGTATTGTTAACCAGGTAACGTTGCAGCTGGTTAACCTTTTTTGCCAGGGTAAAAGCATTCTCGGTGGTATTGTAGCTTAGCAACTGCTGGGCTTCACCCGCACCCCCTGATTGGGCGCTAATCTGTAAGCCAAAAATTCCATTTTTGTAGTGGCCGTTTTCAATTCCGTCTACATCGCCCGGCACCATAAATAACTGCCAGAATTTTTCTTCTGGTGTCATTCTCGATATCAGGTCTTTCACCCTTAAATCGATGCTGAGTCTAGGATTTTTGTAAGGCAAATTTTGTACACTTTTATTTTGCGCACAAACACCAGCCGAAAGTAATAATGCTGAAAGTAAAAAGGTATTTCTTTTAAGGTTAAACATCATTATTAGTTTTCGGGTATAAATGAAAAAGCCAGCGCAATTTTCTCGTCGGTTTTCGGGAAATCGAAATGTACTTTACCATCTACCAGCTTCCATTTTATTTTTTGGTTATTGCTTAAAAGTGTAATGGCTGTTCCTTTTTTAGGGACACTACCTGTCCACGAAATTTCTTTAACGGGATTGCTATCCAGTAAACTGATACCATAAACAGTTTTACCATCTTTACTCTGCGTAAACCAGTTTTGCCCGTCGTGATAGTTTTTGGTGATCCTTGTACCATAAATAGCAGCTCCATTTTTTGCTGTCCACTGCCCTACTTCGCCTAACCTCGCAATTACATTATCGGGTAAAGTTCCATCTGCTTTGGGGCCAATACCCAAGAGTAAACTACCACCTTTGGCCACAATTTCGACCAGTTTGTGCACCACTTCGCGCGCCGGTTTATACCTGTCGTTAGCAACAAAACCCCAGGCACCACCTAAAGTCATGCAACTTTCCCAGGGGTAATCTAACTGTGTTTCCGGGATTTTCTGCTCGGGTGTCTGGTAATTTTCGTACTGACCATGCACGGTACGATCTACCACAATTAAGCCAGGCTGTGCTTTTCTGGCATCAGCCGCAATTTTAGGCATATCAATGTCCTGGCTCCAATCGGGAATAGGAGCTCCCCACGAAAGTACTTCTTTGTTTACACTTGCCCGTGGACGTACCCAGCCGCCATCGAGCCACAAAATATCAATACTTCCATAATTGTTCATCAACTCGCCAATCTGGTTTTGAGTAAAGCTTTTAAACTGATTCCAGCGCCATGGATTCTTTCTAATGTCGTAATTGTTATTTCTATTGGCCGTAGCGTATTTATCCCACCAATAATATTGCGAGTGCCAGTCGGGCTTAGAAAAATAGGCACCAATCATAAAGTTTTCTTTGCGGAAAGCATCGAATACATATTTGGCCACATCCTTTTTAGGGTTATTGGCAAAAGGCCCTTTGGCAATGCTAAAATCAGACTGTTTGGTATCAAACATGGCAAAACCATCATGGTGTTTGGTAGTAAAAACCAGGTATTTCATGCCTGCACTTTTGCCGGCTTTGGCCCATTGCTCGGGATTAAATTTGGTTGGGTTAAACTTTTCGCTAAAACCCCAATACCATTTTTTATAGTCTTCGTATTTAATGGTACTATCGCGTTCTATCCAGTCCTCTGAGCAGATGGACCACGATTCGATAATACCCGGAACGGCATAAAGCCCCCAGTGAATGATCATACCAAATTTTTTATCCTGCCACGATTCGAGTTTTTGCTTAACGGCAGCATCTTTAGGCCACTCGTAAATTTCCGATTGTGGCATAATATCGTTCTGCTGGGCATTTGAAAATTTAGCCAGCGCAATTAAAGTAATCAGTAGGATATATATTTTTTTCATTTTTATACTATTTTAATCTTTTTTCATTTTAATTTTCTCGATTTGATTTGCGCCAATATTCCTCCCCTCAACCTGACCATTTTCGATAGCCGGCCGGTAATGAATACCTCCATAAAGCCTGCTAATAGCGGCCTCATCTGCTGCCTGGTTAAAAGAAGTGAAGCTTCGCACAGGTAATCCGAAATCGGTCTCTGTATTATCCTGATATTTAAAATTATCTCCAAATATTTTAGTCAGTACATAGGCAGCTGCTGTTGAAGCTACACTATGTCCGCTTGGATACTCAGGAAAGGGCGGGGTTTGCAAAATTGGCCGCCAGTTTTCGTCAATATTAGCATTGATGAATGTTTCAGGCCGGATGTAATTGCTCCTGTACTTTTCGTCCCAGCAACTAATAAAAGCATCGAACAGGGCTATACATGTAGAAGTATAGGCCGAACTACTTTGTATATAATTAAAGTTTTTCAAACGGCTCGCTATACCAGCAATTGAAATCCAGTGTGCTCCCGGCGATATCTTTTTCGTTGCATAATTCATATGCCCGTTCAGATTTAAAAAAAATGGATTACAATCCCAGAATTTAGCAATATCGAGCTGCTTTTCGTCTAATTTCTTGCCAACTGTATAAACTTCGTTTGCATTGATATAAAAAGCACTATTTTTATCTTTACTATATGGCGGAGGTGCTGCTGGCTTAAATTGATCAGCAGTTTTCATCGCTAGAGGTCTTATTCTATTCCAGTAAGGTTCTACTGCTGCCATATATCCGGGAGGCGTGGGCGCCCAGTTACCTTCTTGCTTTACTAAACTATACCGTCTTAATTTACGTGTTTCTTTATACTGATCCTGATCAACCCATTTTAGAACCGAATCTGACACTTTTTTGCCATATAAAACCGAGTTTTGAACCACGGTGTCAGGATATCCTTTTGCCTTATACCAGGAAAGAATACTATTTAAACTATCTAAGGCCACTTGCTCTGCAAAAACAAGTCTTTTTCCAATCTGCCAGTAAGCATATGTTGCTGCAACCGAATAACTGATTTGTTTTTGGTCAGGATCAGGGATTCCCTTAAAGCCATTCAATTGCCCTTTTAATGATAAAAACTGCTTACTGTTTTTAACCTGAATTTCATAAGCAGCAATATTTGCATAAACAAATATTCTACTGGCAACCGGAGGAGAAAATATGTCGCTTACAATAATATCAGAAAGTGCCTTTTGCGATCTGTGTAAGGGCGAAGGGTCATTTTCACTTTTGTGCCACTGCGCATTTGCACTCATTGCAATGCTGAAAACAAACAAAAACAAGTATCTCTTCATGATATTGGTTTTAATTATTAGCCTTTAAAAGTTCAACCTGATCATTGTTTTTAACCACAATGATTTTTTTTGTGCCCTCTTTAATTTCAATCATATTTCTAACATCACCATCTATATATAACCCTGAATCATACGGAGCAAGGGGTTTAAAATCACCTTTACCGTTTCCGATTAAAAGTAAACCTAAACTGGCATCAGCCTGACCGAGCTGAACCCGGTAAGGATAAAAATTACCTGCTAAAAGAATATCGTCTTTTCCGTCTTTATTAAAATCATCTACAATAATGCTCCATGTTCGCGAGAACTGTGCTTCAACCGGGAGCGCTTTGATCGTAAATTTTCCGGTTCCATCGTTTAATAAAACCGATGTTTCGAGTTGTTTACAGAAAAACTTTTGACTTTTATCTAACTGCTCTGGCTTAAATAGCTGATCTATGGTTATATCTGAATAAGCACTATAATTCAAAAAACGCTTTTTTAACTGCACCATCTGATCGAGTAACTCATCTCTGGATGCCATTGGATAGTTTTTACCCTGAATGTAATAACACATGATCGGATCCATCACCCCATCACCATTAAAATCTGAAGCATAAATGGTTAATGGTTGTTGACCACTCGCCTTAAACTGATTATTCAAGCCACAGTTTCCTGCAATAAAATCGATTGCCCCATCGTTATTCACATCCATAGGTACAATTTTACTCCACATACCATCCGAATTCTCTAAACCCGAATCTTTGTCATACTGTAAAACACCCTTATTATTTTTAAATTTCTTTAGCGTCATCCAATCTCCACCCATTAACAATTCTGGATATCCATCAGCATTTAAATCCTGCCATACAGCTGTTACAGCCATGCCAACATACTCTAGTTCAGGCGCAGTTTCTTTTGTTACATCAGTAAATTTAATAAGCCCTCCTTTTGATTCGTTACGCAATAAATAACTTTTACTACATAAGGGGAAAGCGCCTGGCTTGCTCATGCCCCCCACAAAAACATCCAGATCACCATCTTTATCAAAGTCGGCAACAGCGATCGCCTGTTTACTGCTCAACATTTTAGGCAAGGCATCATTTACCTTCGTAAATACTCCCTTTCCATTATTTAAATATAAACGGTCCTGATATTCGGGCGAATTTTCATCGTACTCGTTTCCGCCACTCACCACCCATAAATCCGGGCTTCCATCACTATTTGCATCGAAGAAAACAGCATTAACATCTTCACTTGCTTTATCTTCTTCCCATGGTTGACTTGAAGCCTGGCTATAATTACCTTCTTTATTTCCTAGAAATAACCTACCTGACTGACCAATTGCACCCCCGATAAAAATATCTGTTACACCATCCTGATTAACATCGGCTTTGCACAGTGCAGGGCCATATTTGGATAGCTGATAGGGCAAAAGCGTTTCCCCTTTAAAATCAACAAAGTCGTTTTCGGTATGTTTAAATTTTAATCCAGATGCTGTTGTACCATCAACAAATAGTGGTTTTGCTTTAACAATGTTTGTTTTTTTGCTAATAACTTCTTCTTGGTTAATGGCCAGTGATTGATTTGCTTTTACATGCTCCATCAAACTTTCCCTGCCATCTGGCCAGATAATTTTCACATAACTGATGTCGGTATTTTTACCTAAACCAAAACAGATGCTTTGATCGACACTGGATTGATAACCCCGGACCACATATTTTTCCTGATACTGTAGATTGTCGGCTGTTTTAACATAAATTTTAGCACCTATTGCTGCCGTATTTAGGCCTGAACCTTTAAGATTAATTTTTAAATAATTTGGTTTTTGTAGCTCTAAATTATTCTTGTACACCATTACCGGTGAGTTTATGTTACAAACAATCAAATCCAGATCACCGTCATTATCTAAATCGGCATAAGCAGCACCATTTGAAACCGAAGGTGTTGATACGCCCCACTCTACTGTTTTATTTGTAAAGGTCAGATCATGATTATTAGCAAAGATGTAGTTTGATATTTTATTTGAAGGCATTTTTTTCACCAAATCAAACGTCTGAAATTTTAAACTGCCTTGCTTTAGTGCTTCTTTTTGCGCGTTGGCTACTGTGTACTTAAGAAAATCCATATCGGTAAAATCTCTCAAGTAACCGTTAGAGACAAATAAATCCTTCCAACCGTCGTTATCAAAATCAGCAAATAAAGGTGCCCAACTCCAATCGGTATTAGAAACACCTGCCAACTGACCAATTTCACTGAAACGCAAGCTACCATCTTCGGCAAGTCCTTCGTTTAAATGAAGCATATTTCGCATTTGCTGCTGGTAATATCCACTATCAATTAGCAAATGGTATTGATCGTATTCATCTGGCCCTTTAAGCAATTTTTGCCGGTGGTTATCCTCTGGTAGCATATCCAACGTCATAATATCAGGACGACAATCGTTATTGTAATCAGCAATATCCGAACCCATTGAATATTTGGAAATATGCTTTATAGATTTTCGGATACTTTCTGAAAAAGTGCCATTTTTATTGTTGATATAAAGACAATCCTGCTCGGTATAATCACTTGAGGTATAAATATCAGGCCAGCCATCATTATTTAAATCACTTACCGCAACGCTTAAACCGAAATTCAGGGCATTATTAATGATTCCAGAGGTCAACGTAACATCTGTAAAATGAAATTGATTGTTTTTAGAATCATTTCTGAACAAACGATTCCCGAATTTCATATTGGGTGTAGCACGTACTTTTTTGGTATTTAAAAAGGGCTTATAGGTTTGATTAGAATGATTTAGCAAAAACATGTCTAAATCACCGTCATTATCATAATCAAAAAATGCAGCTTGGGTAGACTGAGTTCCAGGTGCATCCAATCCATAGGCTTCGGCCATTTCCTTAAAAACCGGCACTCCAGCTTTTACTCCCTGGTTAATAAATAATTCATTTTTAAGTTTGTTATCCGGAAATTTGCCAGAATGACAAACATAGATATCAGGTAGCCCGTCTGCATTTACATCAGCAATGCACACTCCCGTTGCCCAGGTACCATTGCCACTTACATGCGCCTTATTGGTAATATCTTCGAACTTTAAATTGCCCTTATTCAGGTACAATTTATTGTCTGTTTCATTAGCTGAAAAGAAAATATCAGGTAAGCCATCGCCGTTAAAATCTGCCACGCCAACCCCTGATCCGTTATATAAATATTCGTAATTCATAATATGCAACGAATCGGTTTCGACTACCTTATTCACAAAATTTATATTGGTTTCTTTGGCCGTTAGTAAAGTAAACAAAGGTGTTTGGGCATTGACATTTTTGACAACAAACGCCAGCACTGAGCATAGGAGTGCAGATAACCACAGTGTTATTTTCATGATAATTATTATTAAATCAAGCCAAAAATTTAAACTACTACACTATCGATTGTAAGTCTCTTTATTTTAAGATAATTTGTTCATCATTCTCTTTATAAGGCAAAAACACAAGTAACATCGTCAGCATTTCATCGGTAGATTTCATATCATTTGCTGAGTAAACGTTTCGTGGTGGGTTACTGGGATTATGAGGATTTTCCTTTGTGTTGTCGTAAGTACCCTCTATGGTTAATATGGAGCCTTTCGGAATTTTGACCAACTTTTTAAACTGGTATATTTCCTGCCATCTAAAATCCCAGGAAGGGATAGAAACAAGCTGTATGGTATCTTTTTTAGGTGTAACGGCGTATGATTTGAATACTTTGCCCAAATAATGCATATGCGGCCAAATGTATAATAAGGATTGATCTTGTGGTGTGGTAATTTTTAGTTCGAACTTCCTTACCGAATCAGCAGGAATAAAAAAATAAGGCTCAATAGACTTTTCACCCACGCCAGCCGATCCTAAACTAATTACCTCAACCTTTCTTTCGATTGGGGCTTTCTTAAAAAAGAAATTTATTCCCGAAATATTTTCCTCTTCTTTTGAAACCGGAGCATAATGTATGGTTAACAATATGACACCACGCTTTGGCATAACCCAGCCAAAGTTATTGGGATAAGATTCGTATGAAGTACCTGGAATCCAGCCTCCATAATAAGTCATTGTTTTTTTAAAAGGGAAATATTGCGAATATTTGGTTCTGTCGTCTTCTGTTAAATTCAAAAATTCAGCTCCCTGGTTAATGTCTATATCATTAGCCACAGGATGAATTGCAAAATTGGCGTGGTGCACAACCTTCTTATTGGACGAAAAAAACTCCATTGCTTCTACGTTTTTTTCTGTACCAATATCAAAAGGGATTTTGAAAACGATAAACCGTTCTTTGTTATCGCCTAAAACTTTAAATGCTGAAGTTGTTTTTAAAACAAGATCAGGTTTTCTTGAATACTGAGTGCCTTCTATATATGTTTTAACAGCTATTTTTGACGTTTCAGCAGCATCTCCTATTGGCATTTTAGCATCAACCCACTTTAATATGGTTTGCTTTTCTTCGTTGGTTAAAGACCTATCGTTTTTAAATAAGCGATAGTGATTATCTGGTTTCCACGGTGGCATGTAGCCAGATTGTGTTACTTTCTTTATAAAAGAGGCTCTTTTTGCGACATCCTCGTAGGTTAGTAATGAAAATGGTGCAGCTTCACCGGGTCTATGGCACGACTGGCACTTATTCTGAATAATGGGTGCAACATCTTTGTAGTAAGTTATTCTTTGGGCTTTAGCACTACTTAAAATAGTAAACAAACCCAACGCAACGCCAATACTTTTTAATAAGGGTAAAGATTTTTGACTCATTATATGTCGTTAATTAAGCATCCTACAGGGATAGTTTTTTTAAATGTTTGTTTGCCGTTTAATTGGTCTTTTATAGCTTGTTCAAGGTATTTTTCCGTAATTACCAACCGTTTTTGACCAAGTGAAGATGCCCAGTTGTCAATTAATCCGCTGTAGGTTACTGCACCCATTTTATTGATTAAAAAAACTTCAGGCGTGGTGGTAGCACCTAAATATTTAGACAATTGCTTGTTCCGGTCTGTTAATAAATCGAAGTTGATACCATATTCGTTTTTAAGTTCAATGATATCTTTTAATGAATAACTGGTACCTGGGATGATGCCATAAAAACTTAGCTGTTTATTGGCATTTTGAAGTTTTACCAGGCCAGGCAAATAATTTTTACATAAGGGACATTCAGGGCTTAAAAATACAATCACTATTGGCTTATCTAAATTAATACGGCTCTCTTTGCCGCTTAAATTTATCAGTTTGATTGTTTTTATTTTCGTTGCAGAGACTAAATTTTCCTGGGCTTGAATCCATAACGGAGCAAGGGCTACGGTAAAGAAAAAAAATAGTCGAAAAAAAACCTTAAATAATTTCATTGCTTTTAATTAAAAAGAACCCTTAATAAAGCTACTAAGGGTTCTTTTAATTTAGTGATTATTTTTTATCCCACCAAACGCGGCCAAAGGCATCGTTTGGTCCTGCACCAAAATCAGGGTTTTTAGCCATTTCAGCAATGGCTGCCTGTTGATTTGCATAGTTTAAGCTAGAGGTACTTAACAAATCGATACCAGCTCTACGCGCTAAAACAAGTGGTGTACCATTTGCTTTCAGATCAGACCAGGTTATTATTGATGTAGTATTAGGGAAACCAGTTCTTTTCCACCAAGCCCATGCCTCTAATGGTTGTCTGAAAAAGTCAAGATAAGCCTGACAAGCAATTTGTTCAGTTGCCTTAGTTGCATCGAATTTAACACCAACTTTGTTGTAATAGGTATCAATAGCCGGCGTTGTTACTGCATTAAAGTTGGATACTTTAGCATCAACTGCTCTATCGCTATAGAATTGGACAGATGCATAAACTCCATTTTTATACCAGGTTTCTGCCACATCTGTAGTAACACCACGCGCTGCTAAATCTGCACGTAAAAAGCAATATTCTGCATAGGTTAACACAGGGAAAAATCCTTTACCTGTACCAGCACCGAAACCATCGTTTTCATTAAAGTTAGGTGTAAATATCCTGTGTTGGAACTGCGACAATAAAGTACTCCCTGGCGCATATAAAGCTGCATTTGCGGGTAATTTTGCTTCATCAGGACCGGTAAAACTACCTACATAATTGCCGGCAGAATTTGGACGATAGAATGCCGATAACCTCGGATCTCCTTTTGCTACCATAAAATCCAATACAGGCTTACCTGCTGCGAAATTCGCCGGGTTAAAGTTACCGCCACCGTCTGCATAAGATGGGCCAACTTTAAGCATCCACGAGTCATTAACGCCAGCCATTTGTACCGGATCAGCCAATACTTCAGTCGCAATGGCTTTCATTTTGGCAGGATCAACCTTAATTAAGCGTATGGCAATTTTTAAACGTAATGCATTTGCTGCTTTGGCCCAAAGTGTAGCATCACCAGCGAAATATGGATCATTTGCACCGAGGCTAATTTGTCCGGCAGCGTTACTTTTCAAAGTAGCTACTGCTGCTTTCAATTCTTCATCTACCTTTGCAAATATAGCCTGTTGCGTATCATAAGCTGGCGTTACTGTACCGCCATACCTGGCCTGAAAAGCCTGAGCATAGGGAATGCTTCCGTTAATATCGCTCACATAAAAAGCATAATACGATAAAAGTATTTGTGAAATCGCTTTCATATTTACCCTCGCATTTTTATCTGCATCAGGCATGGCTTCTATAGTTTTTATTGCATCGACTAAAGCCGGCCCTAATCTGCCATAAAATATTTTGCTGTAACGGGTATTAAATTGTGAACCAACATTATTGAAGTTTAGTCCATTTCCCGTACTTAAAGTAGCATATTGCATCCATAAATTTGCTGCACGGTACACATCCGCAAAATACTCGAAATCATCCTGAGATCCCACTGCCGCACGAAGAAACTGATCTTCAGGTTTAACTTCGTATAATGTTTTAGGATTTAAATTTGCCTCTACAAAACTTTCCTTTTTACAGCCACCCGCTACAAGCAAAGCCGAAACCATCAGGAAATATATTTTTCTTTTATTTATAGTTTTCATATCTGTATTTCTTTAATAATTAAAACGACGCCCTGATATTAAAACCTAAACTTCTAACCAAAGGCCAGCCTCCGTATTCGGCAAAGGCACCAGCTCTGTTGCTAAAAATACTTTCAGGATTGATGCCATCTTTAGCTGTTTTATACAAATAAGCGATATTTCTACCTGTTAAATTTAAGCTTAAAGTATTGATTTTCAATTTACTTAAATATTTACTAGGCACGTTGTATCCCACAGTTACCTCACGAAGTGCAACCCATGAATTTTCAAATACCGAATACTCTCTGATACCACTTGACCATTGACTTAAGTTTTCATAATAAGCATAAGCCGGAATCGGTTGTAACAAACCTTGTTTTACCGCATCGGCATAAGTCATCCCGCCTAGATCTACTCCATTATTAGCTTTCAAACCATCATTTAATACGCCATCAGGGATAATACCATCATGTTGTACAACACCATTTTTATCTGTATAGGTTACTCCCCCAGATGCTTCATCTCTACCAAATAATGAATTGGCAAACGAACCATTAGCCGATCCATATTGATGGGTTCCTGAAGCCATTAAACCACCGATTTTGGCATCAATCTGGAATCCTAATGTGAAGTTCTTATAAGATAATTCTTGTCTGGTACTGGCAAGATAATTCTCCATCATGGTACCTAAACTTTTCTTGGTACCATCATAATCCTGAGATCTTACATAGGTATAATAACCGCCCGTAGTTCCATAACCAGTATTACCCAATACTTTTTTGCCATTATTTGGACTTGCTATCGGATTGCCGTTGGCATCTTTTTTCTGATAATATGAAAAAGCAGAACCGGTTATTAACTCACCATAGGATCCTCCAACTTTAGCTACCGATGTAATGTCATTACCAAAAGCCAAATCCAAATCATAGCTATCAACACCAGGAGCCAGCGCTAATATTTTGTTTCTGTTTCGTGTAAAAGTAACAGAGGCATTCCAGTTAAAATCTCTGGATACAATTGGTTTAGCAGTTAATAAAACTTCGATACCTTGATTCTGGATATTACCAGAGTTTAAAGATTGTGAAGTAACTCCAGATTCTTGTGGTAAGGCAAAACTTAAAATTTGATCATAAGAATTTTTCTTATAGTAAGCAAAATCAATGTTGATACGGTTCTTTAAGAAGCCTAAATTGGCACCAATTTCCAATTCTTTATCCAACTCATTCCTTAAATTATTGTTTTTCAGTATATTATCACTAAAACCATAATATGATTGGATACCACCATTAGCATTGTTAAAGGTACCATCTTGTTGTTTAAAGTAACCATCAGTATTAGTTTGTTGTGGCTTTGCTGATAATCCTGTGTAAGAGTACGATGCCCTTAACTTACCAAATGATAATACCGAATTATTTTTAAATACTGGTAATTCAGTAAATATCCAGGCTAAACCTACACTTGGATAGAAATATGAGTAATCGCCATGTCCATCCCTATAGGTAAGTCCCGATGACCAGTCATTTCTACCACTAAAATTTAGGGTCAACATGTTTTTCCAGGTAATATCTCCATACAGGTAAACCGCATCTACTCGCTCTCCCAAGTTTGGATAAGCATCTGTTGTTGCCGGGTTAATAGAATTTGAAATGGCGTAAACATCAGGAATTTTGAGTCCGCCATTGGTATATGATCTGTTGTAAAATGCAGAACCTCCTAAGTTTTTTTGATAGGTTTCACCACCTAATGAAGCATTCAGTTCGAAATCGCTTGATAGTTGTTTAGTAGCATTTAACAAACCTTGAATACGATAGGATTTATTGGTATTTTGCGTGATTTCATAATCACCACCAGAAAATGCAACCCCACTTCCTCTATTTTTACGTTCGTAAGCAGTACTATAAAAGTTTGTATTGGCTCTTACCAAACCAGAAAGCCAAGGAAGGATCTTAATATTAACATCGATATTGGCTAATAGGTTATTTTCTTTTTGGGTTCTATTGTCATTGTCAAGTGTGTAAGCCACAGCTCCTATTCCATATGGGTCATATAATGCAGCATTACTTGATCCTAATGCACCACCAGTTACCGGATTGATATTGTTATTGATATATGTAGTTAAATCAACGTTTCTGGGTCTGTAGTAGGTAAATGCAAACAATGGGTTATTCCCACTGCCCTGTCTTGCCGGGTTCATTGAATTTGAAATAGTATAATTTACACTGGCATCAACAGAAATCGATTTGGAAATATTCCTGGTTGCTCTAAGCGAAAACGCGTCTCTTTTTAAGTTATTACCAGGTAAAACACTCGAATTGTATAAATTAGTATAAGCTAAACGGTAAGTTGTATTTTCATTGGCTCCCTCTACTGATACGTTGGTATTCACAAACTTTCCGGTATTAAAAAAATCTAATGGATTATTGGCTACCCATGGTCTAACTACTCCATCTAAATCTTTTACCATTCTTCCGTCTAATTTAGGGCCAAAAGAATAACCACCTACAGCATAACCAGCTGATTGATCAACGACATCCATCCCGTTTGCATCTTTTGCAAAGACAGGTGAAATTCCACCTCCGTACTCATTCTGAAGGTCTACAAATCTATATGCTTTGTCAAAAGAGGTAGTTTGTGACACATTTACCCCTAGCCCCTTGGCAATTTTACCCTTCTTTGAAGTAATTAATAGTACACCATTTGCTGCTTTTGAGCCATACAATGCTGATGCCGCGGCTCCTTTTAATACACTAATGCTTTCGATATCATCAGAGTTAATATTTTTCATGATATTACCGAAATCTGCTGCATCACCCCAGGAGTCGGCTCCAGAGGTCCCCTGATCCATTAATATGCCATCATAAACCACTAATGGCTGTGTATTGTTTTGTAATGATGCATTACCTCTGATTCTGATTCTGGAAGAAGAAGAAGGACCACTGGCACCCTGGTTAATCATAACCCCTGCCACCTTACCTTGTAAAGCATTTACCACATTGGCATTGTTGGCTTGCGCTAATTCTGCACCACCAACCGCTGTTGCAGAATAAGTTAACCTTTTCACTTCTTTTTTAACACCAAAGCCAGTAACAATCACTTCACTTAGCGATTTGGAATCATCATTCATCACTATATTCAGGTTAGCAGCAGCCGAAACTTCCTGGGTTACCAAGCCTATAGATTTAATGATTAATTTTGCTCCATCTTTAACGGTAAGACTAAATCTACCATCGGCGTTGGTAGAAGTTCCGTTTTGTGTTCCCTTTTCGAGGATACTTACCCCGGGGATTGGGTTACCAGATGCGTCTTTAACCGTACCGGTAACGCTCTTTTGCGCAAAAGCGGTTATTGTTAAAAAACACAATAACAATATGCTTAAGCACCTTAAGTACATTTTTTTCATAATTTATTTTGTTTAGTTTAAGATTAGTTAAAATAATTGGGGACTCTAATTTCTCAGCCTTTTTGTTCTTTCATACTTTGTTGGTTAGTTAAAAATTGTTTTATTTAATTGTTTAGTTTTAGTTATTCAAATAGGCTATTTTCTACCATTAAACTGGCCGCGGCCAATAGTTCGGCCTCATTCGTTAATGTAGAAAACTTAATATCTGTTTGTTCGGCAATACGGGGAATACAAAACTCGTTCAGTGCCTGTTGTATGGGCGGAAGCAGCATTTTTCCGGCCTTAGCACCCTGCCCACTTAAAACAATGCGCTCGGGATTTAAAATGTGGATTAATGTTGCCAGACCTTTACCAATCTGAAAGGCAGCGTCGGCTAAGATTGAAATGGCCACCGGATCTTGTTTAATTACTGCATGTAAAAAATGGTCTACATGGCTTTTACTTTCATCTTTAAATAAGGTTTTTAAACTGGTTTCTTCCCCATTTTTCACTGCAGCTTCAGCTTTTTGCACCATTACCAAAAGTGATGTCTCTACTTCTAAACAACCTCGCTTACCGCAAGAACATAAGGTATTTGACTCAGACAATGGGATATGACTAAACTCACCAGCATAGCCGCTACTCCCCCTATACAATTTACCATTTATAATTAAGCCCAATCCTGTACCCAGGCCAATATTAACTACCAGCACATCTTTCAAATTTCTTGCTTCGCCAAAATTTAATTCAGCTAAGGCAATCAAACTAGAATCGTTATCAATGTAAACCGGCAGGTTTAATTTTTTCGATAAATAGTCTTGCAAACTGGTATCATCATGTATTTGCATAAAAGAATAATTTACTCCTCTTTCTGCATTCACAAAGCCAGGCATACCTATTCCAACACCCAATAAATATTCCTTGCTAATGTTTGATTTTTTGATGCAATCGTCAATAAAGGCTATTAAACCATCCACACTTTTACCCTCAGCCAGATCTAAATCGATAGTCTGAGTGGGCAAAACCTGATGGTTTGACAAATCATATATGGTTAACTGAGTGGTTAACTGATCCATGGCTACAGCTATTATGTACCTTTTATAATTAGGGTTCAATAAAAAATTCAATGCGCGACGCCCTCCCGTTGAAGGAGCTAATCCTTGTTCGATAATTAAACCATCTTCTATTAACGAGTTAACAGTTGAGGTAATTAGCGGCAAGCTCTTTTTTGTGCGTTTACTTAAATCAGTTAGGGACGATTTCTTTTTATAGTAAAGCAGCTTAATGATGTCGGCTCGTAATCTTTGTGCTTTCTTAATAGTTGCTGACATTTTACATTTGGTTTACATAAAATTATAAAAAAAATTAAAAGAAATGAAATCTTTTTAAAAAAATTAAAAAGAAATTAAATCATTGTTACTTTAATTAATTGCGTAACAACTAATAAAATAAATTGCAGGTGTCAAAATATGGCGGTTTATACGCATATAGCGACATATAAAAATATTGCTCATTCCAATTAAATCAATCTGAGATAGCACTTTTATCTTCAAAAAAGGTGATTTTAGCACAAAAAAAGCCTGCAGAAGTCTGCAAGCCTTGTATAAATTTGATTGAATTTGTTTAATGAATACCCATAAACAATCGGCTCCACCTTATTTTATGTAAGAAAGAAGCGGTGCTATCCCAGCTCATCCAAACAAAAAGGGCTTTACCCACAATGTGATCTTCGGGTACAAATCCCCAATAACGCGAATCGGCTGAGTTATGGCGGTTATCGCCCATCATCCAATAATAATCCATTTTAAAGGTATAGTTGGTAGCCAACTTATCGTTAATAAACCACTTGCCATCTTTTTGCTCTACTTTATTGCCTTCGTAAGTTCTGATGGCACGATAATAAAGCGGCATGGTATTGCTGTCAATCTGAACTGTCCATCCTTTTGAAGGGATTTTAACCGGACCAAAATTATCACGGTTCCAAACCCGGTTTGGATCATTCGGGAAAACACCACCCTGAACAGCCCCAGGCGCATCAGGACTTAAATTTACCGATTTAACAAAATCCAGTGCTTTCAGTTTATCGGCAATTTCTGATGTTGCATCTACAATATAAGTATTGGCTGCCACAGCAGGCGAACTACCCAGATTTAGCTTAAATTCATCCAATGCCGCATAATTAAAATCCATGGTTTTAAATTCGATACGGTATGGCATCATACCTGTATTTTTTAACGGCTCGGCTTTACCATTTATACTGGCAATACCATTGCTCATCGAAATTACATCGCCCGGAATACCAATACAACGTTTAATAAAGTTCTCACGTTTATCAACAGGTCTATCAACAATGGTATAAGTGCTGCGCACCTGCTCGCGCCCCATGCTTCTAACCAGTTCATAATAACTGGCCACCTGATTTTCTACCGCAACGGTATCGCCTTCCGGGAAATTGAAAACCACCACATCGTTTCTTTTAATTTTGGATAAACCCGGTAAACGGTGGTATTTCCACTGAACACCATCCCAATAAGCTTTGGTTGACGTTGTTAAAGGCATGGTGTGGTGCGCAAAAGGGAAAGCAACCGGTGTCATCGGGATACGGGCACCATAATTTACTTTACTTACGAAAAGAAAATCGCCAATTAATAACGAACGCTCCATCGATCCTGATGGAATGGTATAAGCTTCGATAAAGAATACACGGATGATGGTTGCAGCCACCACGGCAAAAACAATGGCATCTACCCACTCGCGGGTTTTGGTTTTCTTTTTCTTTGTGGCATCTTTTTTTCTCTGCCAGAATTTATAATTCATATATCTTAATTTTGGTTCGCGATTTTATTTAATCGGCAACCTGTTATCTGTAATCCTTTTGGGGTGATTTCACAAATTAAGTGATTTCGCAGCTTTATTTCTTGTTTGGTTAATCGGTTAACTGTATAAATTGCTTAACTGATAATTTCCAACCTTTAACTGAAAACTTTCGTCTATTCAAAAATATCAGTAATATTAAAAAATCCTTTTTTATCGCTCAACCATTCTGCGGCCACTACAGCTCCTAAAGCAAAACCGGCACGGTTATGTGCAGTATGTTTTATTTCTATTTCATCAACCTCACTACTGTAAATTACCGTGTGCGTACCTGGTATATTTTCAATCCGGTGCGATTCGATCAGCAATTGCTCAGCTTTCGGAAACAGCTCTACATCTGTACCTACTACTTCGTTTAACCACTCTTGTTTGCGCTCCAGGTTTTCTACAATACCTTCTGCTAATGTAATGGCTGTTCCGCTCGGCGAATCCAGTTTCTGGGTATGGTGAATTTCTTCTACCTGTACCTCGTAAGCCGGATAATTATTCATCAGTTTTGCCAGTGTTTGGTTCAACTTAAAGAATAGATTTACGCCAATACTGAAGTTAGACCCATAAAGCAGGGTATTGTTACTTTTATCGCAATCATCTTTTACTTCCTGCAATTTACCATACCAACCCGTTGTACCTACAACAACCGGCACGTTGGCATCAAAACAGGCATCAATATTTTTTAAAACCGAATCGGGTGTGCTAAAATCGATGGCTACATCGGCAGCCTTTAAATTTTCGCGGGTTAAATCTTCCTGATTATCGATAGTTATTTTTAGAACGATTTCGTGACCGCGTTCGAGTGCAAATTTTTCTATAATCTGCCCCATTTTGCCGTAACCTAAAAGCGCAATTTTCATCTGTATTTTTATATTAAAGGTGATTGAAAGATCATGATTTATAAGTGGTTTATTGTTGGTAATACCATGATCGTTTTTGTTGAGATTAAAAGGTAAGTGATAATTTTACTGCTGGTGTGGCATTAAAACCATACACGCTGTTGGTATTGATCATAGTTGGCATAATCTTAACCGTTCCCAGATTATCGTCGATGTTAAAGAAATGCAGTCGCGCTGCTACATAAGCATCTACAATATTGGCAAAATACACCAAACCATAAGAAAAAAGTACGATTTGTCTGTTTCTTCTATAAGTATCTTTACGTAATGTGATGCCTGAGGTAGAATATCTGGCACCAAAAGGCCCTGTTGGATCAAATTCGCCATTATGCGAATCGCGATACTGCAGTTCTTTTAGCGATAAATCGTATTGCTTGCTACTTTCTATGTACGACATGGTAAGCACGGTAATACCACCATAAATGGCTGCTATTTTACCACCGGTATAAATCTTTTGCCAAAACTGGCTTTTACCAGCTCTAGTCCCGTAACCATCGCTCAGTAATTGCATGTTATACAACTGCCCCCAGCCTGGTATAATCATCGATCTGAAAATCGCCTTTCTACCGGCAACTTTACCAGGGTTAACATACTTGGCTTTCATCGAATCCTGGCGGGTTACCGGCTGCTTTGCTCCTCCCTTACCTATTGGCGTAACCAATTTGGTTTTGGTGGTATCAGCTGGTTTTAATACAGTATCCTTCACCTGCGCGGTAGCCAGGTTTACAATTAAAAATGTAAATAAAGAAACCAGTATTAAAAGCTTCGTTTTTTGCATTACCAGTCTAATAATTCTAAAATCCGGTTCAGGTCGTCGTCGCTCATAAATGGAATTTCTATTGCGCCTTTACCATTCTGGGCTACTTTTAATTTTACCCGGGTGGCAAATTTAGAAGCCAGATCGTCCTGTAGTTTTTGATATTGGAAAGAAACCGCCTTAACTTTTGGTTTATCGGTTGCTTTTAAAGGCACATGCTGCAGGTTACGCACCAGTTCTTCAACCTTACGTACGGAAAGGCCTTTTTCGAGGATTTCCTGATGAATGTATAATTGCCTGTCAACCCCATCAACATTGATTAATGCCCGGGCATGACCCATCGAAATTCGCTGATCGCGGATAGAAGCTTGAATTGCTGGCGGGAGTTTTAACAAACGCAGATAATTGGTTACCGTGGTACGATTTTTACCTACACGCTCGCCCAATTGCTCTTGCTTTAAACCTACTTCATCAATCATCCTTTGGAAACTTAAAGCCACCTCAATGGCGTTTAAATTTTCGCGCTGGATATTTTCGATCAATGCCATTTCCAGCATCTGCTGATCGTTGGCACTGCGGATATAAGCCGGAACCTGGGTTAAACCAGCCAGTTTCGAAGCCCTGAACCTGCGTTCGCCCGAAATTAACTGGTATTTATTTGCGCCAAGTTTCCTAACGGTAATCGGCTGAATCAAGCCTTGTACTTTGATCGAATCGGCCAGCTCATTTAAGGCAACCTGATCAAACTCGGTACGTGGCTGATAGGGATTGGTTTCAACTTCGGTTAAACTTACATGACTGATATTGCCAACCTGCTCGGTTTCGCTCACAGCATTTACCTGCTGTTTGGGTGGATGAGCAGCTTCGCTATCATCTAAAAGCGCACTTAGCCCTCTTCCTAAACCTGTTTTTCGCTGAAAAGATGTCATCTATAATTTATAAAGTTGCTGTTCCAATATTTTCTTCTTCTCTTAACAAGCCGTTCTTTTTTACAATTTCGCGGGCAAGGTTAAGGTAGTTAATGGCACCTTTACAATTTGCATCGTGCATAATTACCGAAACGCCATAGCTTGGTGCCTCACTTAAACGGGTGTTACGCTGAATAATGGTTTCGAAAACCAGTTCGTTGAAGTGTGTTTTAACTTCTTCTACCACCTGGTTCGATAAACGTAAACGTACATCGTACATGGTTAATAAAATACCTTCAATTTCCAGATCAGTATTTAAACGGTTCTGTACAATTTTAATGGTATTTAACAATTTACCTAAACCTTCAAGGGCGAAATACTCGCACTGAACAGGAATAATTACCGAATCGGCAGCTGTTAAAGCATTAATGGTAATTAAACCCAATGAAGGAGAACAATCGATAATGATAAAATCGTACTGATCTTTAATTTTCTCCAATACCGCTTTCATTTTATACTCGCGGTTATTCAGGTTAATCATTTCAATCTCCGCACCCACTAAATCGATGTGTGCAGGTAATAAATCTAAATTTGGTGTATCGGTTTTTTGTATCGCCTGTAAAGGATCGATATCGTTAATAATACACTCATAAATACTATCTTTTATATTCCGTGGATCGAAACCGATACCGGATGTTGAGTTTGCCTGTGGATCGGCATCAACTAATAAAGTTTTATATTCTAGTACGGCTAAACTCGCAGCCAGGTTTATTGATGAAGTTGTTTTACCAACGCCACCTTTTTGATTTGCTAATGCAATAATTTTGCTCATCTATGTATCAGAAATTTACTTAACGTTTAAGGGGCAGTGCTATTATTTGGCAAAAAGTTCTATTTTTGCGTTGTTTACGGCCTTTTTCACAATCAGCTAAGATACAAACTATATGGTAATTTTAGCAACAAGCGCATTCGGGTTTTGAACATCTTATTAACAATTATCCATGATTACAATAATAGCCGCTACCAACAGGTACAATAGCAATACGTTAAAAGTTGCCAAATATTACCAAAAGCAACTAAAAGAAAAAAGTATTGAAGCCACTGTTTTCAGTTTGGAGCACCTGCCTATTGATGTATTGAATACCGATATGTACGGTAAAAGATCGGAGGATTTTCAGAAAATCCAGGATATGATTAATGAGACCCAAAAATTCATTTTTGTGATGCCCGAGTACAACGGCAGCTACCCCGGAGTACTAAAAGTGTTGATAGATGCCTGTAATTTCCCCGATAGTTTTTACGACAAAAAAGCGGCTTTAGTGGGCATTTCATCAGGTAAATATGGCAATATCCGTGGGGTTGATCATTTTACAGGGGTTTGTCACTACATTCATTTAAACATCTTACCCTTGCGACTGCATATCCCCAATATTAAAACCGAACTGGATGCGGAAGGAAATTTAATCAAAGAAGATACGATTAAATTTACCAACGAGCAGATTGATAAGTTTATCAATTTTTAAACTCCAATTAACCGACAAAGGACGCTAAGTTTTTACGCAAAGAAACGCAAAACATATATTTTACCACCGAGTGCACTGAGCTTTACACAGCGTGCAACCGAGCACATAGCTTGCATTCGTTTCTAACGAGTGCATAAATATAGTATTGTCATCCTGAGGAGTAATTTATTGTATAAAAAATCAATATGAGTGACAGCTCCCTTCCGGGATCGTCATTTCGAGCGGAGTGCAAGGTAGCCGAGAAATCTGTCTTGATAGATTTCTCCCTGCCCGATGCAGGCGGGCATTGCGCCACCGGTGAAGAACCGGCCGGCTCCAGTCGAAATGACGATTTATTACGGGTCTGTCAATGATAGCCCGTCGAAGAACTATCAGTTACCATTCGTATTTCAATTAACCGTAAGCTAATATTTTACCACCGAGAGCACTGAGCTTTACACAAAGTCCAAACGAGCACATCGCTTGCGCTCGTTTTTAACGAGTGCATAGATAGCATAGCGATTTCATCGCGACATTTTAACGCAAATAACCACCCAACTCTGTGCACTTTGTTTTTTTCTCTGTGTACTCTGCGGTTAAAAAAAGAAGCTAGTTAAACACTATATCTAAATAAGCACCCAACTTTGCGTGCTCTGCGCCTTTTCTCTGCGTACTCTGCGTTAAAAGAAGTACATCCCACTCTTTCCATTTTGACAAAAACCCTTCCATTTTGGAAGGGTTTTTTCGTGTTTAAAAATTGTATTCGCGCTATTAATAATCACAACAAACTCACCAACAACAACTTAAACAAAACCCACCGTCTACGGCACAGGCTTTGGCATTAGCGGTTCATCAATCATTTAAGTTATGACAATTATCCTATTTCTAATCCTGGGCCTGCTTTGCTGGGCAACTTACCTTTCTATCGATTGGTTTGAAAAAATCTGAAGAACATGTTAGCACTATTTATCATTTCCATCGCCGTATTTATCTATATGATTTACGTGCTGATTAAACCAGAAAAATTTTAACCCCTTACCCTTAAAGGGAAATTAAAAAACAAAAAAATGAACACTGAATTAATTGGCATCATTGCCACCTTCCTGCTCACCTTAATTATCGCCATCCCTTTGGGTAAATACCTGGCTAAGGTTTTTGCAGGAGAAAAAGTTTGGACAGACTTTTTAAAACCGCTCGAAAACGGAATTTATAAACTTTCAGGCATCAATGTTAAAGAACAGATGAACTGGAAACAACAATTAAAAGCCTTATTAACCATTAATATCCTTTGGCTGGCATATGGCTTTTTTGTATTGATATTTCAGGATAAACTGCCTTTTAATCCTGACGGCAACCCAGGCATGACGCCCGATTTAGCCTTTAACACCATTATCAGCTTTGTAGCCAACTGTAACCTGCAACATTATTCGGGCGAGAGTGGCGTGAGTTACCTCACCCAGCAGTTTGTACTCATGTTTCTGCAGTTTGTAAGTGCCGCAACGGGTATTGCCGCAGCAGTAGTATTATTTAAGGCTTTCAGAGATAAAACTGCAACCCAACTGGGTAACTTCTGGGAGTTTTTTGTTAAAGCCATTACACGTTTGTTGTTGCCTTTATCGGTTATAGTGGCTTTAATTTTAACCTTTAATGGTACGCCGGCAAGTTACGAGGGTAAAGACAAATTCATTTCGATGCAGGGAGATACTGTAAATGTTTCGCGCGGACCAGCAGCACAAATGATTGCCATAAAACATCTGGGCACGAATGGTGGTGGGTATTTTGGTGCAAATTCTGCTCACCCATTCGAAAACCCAAGCTATTTAACCAATGTGGTTGAAGCAATTGCGCAAACCATTATCCCAATCGCCATGATTATTGCCTTTGGGTATTTCATCCGCAGGAAAAAATTAGCCTGGACCATTTTCGGCGTGATGACCATCGGCTTATTTATGCTAATGATCCCAACCCTAACCTCCGAACTGGGCGGAAACCCGGCCATTGCTAAAATGGGTATTTCGCAAGCTACAGGTGCTATGGAAGGTAAAGAAGTAAGGCTCGGCCCTGCTGCTACAGCCTACTGGAGTACATTAACTACAGTAATTTCTACCGGTTCGGTTAATGGTATGCACGACAGCACCATGCCGCTTACAGGTTTATGGCAGTTACTGGCCATGATGATTAATGCCATTTACGGTGGTTGCGGTGTAGGCTTGCTAAATTATTTCATTTACTTAATTATTGCGGTGTTTATTTCTGGTCTCATGGTAGGTCGTACACCCGAATTTTTAGGCCATAAGGTAGAAGCCCGCGAAATTAAGATCGCAGCATTGATCACCTTATTAAGTCCGTTTCTAATCCTTGCCGGCACCGCAATTGCAAGTTATGTATTTACCAATCATGGTAATGCTGCCTGGGCAGTGCAGCCTAAAGCCTGGTTAAACAATCCCGGTTTCCATGGCTTTTCTGAAATGCTGTACGAAGTTACTTCTTCTAACGCCAACAACGGTTCGGGTTTTGAAGGCCTGGGCGATAATAACATCTTCTGGAACGTTATAACAGGTGTAATTATTTTCCTTGGTCGTTTCTTACCCATTATTGGCCCTGTTGCCATTGCAGGTTTGCTTGCTGGTAAAAAGTTTATTCCAGAATCGGCTGGTACCTTAAAAACAGATACCAAAACATTTGCACTCATGACTTTTGCAGTAATCCTCGTATTAAATGCACTTTCCTACTTCCCGGCACTGGCTTTAGGTCCGCTGGCAGAATATTTTACACATTAAATGGAAAAAGTAAAATGGATGATGGAAAACGGGCACTTAACTCCCACATCATCCACTATACATCTTCCATCTTACATAAATTAAAAAAAATGAAACCCAATAATAAATTGTTCGAACCTGCTTTAGTGCAAACCGCATTAAAACAATCTTTCATCAAACTCGATCCGCGGGTGATGGTACGCAACCCCGTTATGTTTACGGTCGAAATTGGCACCCTGGTAATGGCTTATGTTACCGTATATTCTTTCAGCCATAGCGAACAAGGCTCTGCCCTGTATAATTTCTTCATCTTTTTGGTGTTATTGCTTACCGTTCTCTTTGCCAATTTTGCCGAGGCCATTGCCGAAGCCAGAGGCAAAGCCCAGGCCGATAGCTTACGTAAAACGAGAGAAGAAACACCTGCAAAAGTATTGCTAAGCAACGGAACAACCGAAATCCGCTCTTCAAGCCGTTTACAGAAAGGCGATGTTTTTATCTGCGAAACCGGCGATATCATCCCAACCGATGGCGAAATTATCGAAGGTATTGCCACCATTGATGAATCGGCCATTACCGGCGAGTCTGCTCCTGTAATCCGCGAGTCAGGCGGTGATAAATCATCAGTAACAGGCGGTACCAAGGTATTATCAGACGAGATTAAAGTTAAGGTAAGTACCGCACCAGGCGAAAGCTTTTTAGATAAAATGATAGCGTTGGTTGAAGGTGCTTCGCGCCAGAAAACGCCTAACGAAATTGCCCTAACCATTCTTTTGGCAAGTTTTACATTGGTGTTCATTATCGTTTGCGTTACCTTAAAACCGTTTGCCGATTATGCCAACACCCCAATCACCATTGCAGCTTTAATTTCGCTGTTTGTGTGTTTAATTCCCACTACTATTGGCGGTTTACTTTCGGCCATTGGCATTGCCGGGATGGACAGGGCTTTAAGGGCTAATGTAATTACCAAATCGGGTAAGGCTGTAGAAACAGCAGGCGATATTGATGTATTACTTTTAGATAAAACCGGGACCATCACCATTGGTAACCGTAAAGCAACCAACTTCTACCCTACTGCCGGTGTGGTTATTAAAGATTTTACCGATGCCTGCATATTAAGTTCATTAGCCGATGAAACTCCCGAAGGCAAATCGATTATCGAACTGGCCGCCGAGCAAGGCCATAAAAGTTTAACTACCCCCGAAGGTTCGACCTTTATCAAATTTACAGCCGAAACACGTTCCAGCGGATTAGATACCAAAGATGGTCGCCGGATTAGAAAAGGGGCTTTCGATTCCATTCGCAATATGGTAGAAAAAGCCGGAAACATATTCCCGTCGGATATTGAAGACCACGTAAAAAGTATTGCCACCAACGGCGGTACCCCTTTAGTTGTGGCAGAAAATGAAAAGGCACTGGGTGTAATCGAATTACAGGATATTATTAAACCCGGTATTAGTGAACGTTTTGAGCGTTTACGTAAAATGGGGGTTAAAACCGTAATGGTTACGGGCGATAACCCACTAACTGCCAAATATATTGCCGAAAAAGCAGGTGTAGATGATTTTATTGCCGAGGCAAAACCTGAAGATAAAATGAATTACATTAAAGATGAACAGGCTTTAGGTAAACTGGTGGCCATGATGGGCGATGGTACAAATGATGCACCTGCCCTTGCGCAAGCCGATGTTGGTGTAGCTATGAACAGTGGTACCCAGGCCGCAAAAGAAGCCGGCAACATGGTCGATCTGGATAACGATCCAACCAAGTTAATCGAGATTGTAGAAATCGGTAAACAGTTGTTGATTACCCGGGGTACGTTAACTACCTTCTCCATTGCCAACGATGTGGCCAAGTATTTTGCCATTGTACCGGCGTTGTTTATCGCTTCGATACCTGCCCTGCAAAGCTTAAATATTATGGGACTTCACACGCCAGAAAGCGCGATTATGTCGGCAGTAATTTTTAACGCCATTATCATCCCGATTTTAATTCCACTGGCTTTAAAAGGTGTGGCCTACAAACCCATCGGAGCCACAGCACTATTGCGCAGAAACCTCTTTATTTATGGCATTGGCGGCGTGGTAGCTCCGTTTATCGGCATTAAGTTAATTGATCTGTTAGTGGGTGTATTTATTTAAAAGATCAGTTTAATCATATAATCTCCAATCCTCGGTTGGTGACTCGCCAACCGAACAATTTAAAACATCATGAAAAAGTACATCATACCATCATTACGCTTAACCTTAGTATTAATCGTATTGTTATGCATCATATATCCCATCAGCATTGCACTGGCTGGCAAATTCGCTAAAGGAAACGGTGGTGGCGAAAAAATCACCAAAAATGGAAAAACAGTTGGCTACGCCATGCTTGGACAGTCGTTTACCAAACCCGAATATTTTTGGGGCAGACCATCGGCAGTAGCTTACAATGCTGCAGGCTCGGCTGGATCAAACAAAGGCCCTTCCAATCCCGATTACTTAAAAGAAGTTCAATCGAGAATTGATACCCTTTTGAAATACAATCCGGGGCTTAAAAAATCAGATATCCCGGCTGATATGGTAACCGCATCGGGCAGTGGCCTCGATCCCAATATTTCAGAGCAAGGCGCTGCCATACAAATTGCCAGGGTAGCCAAAGCCCGAAAAATAGACGAGAAAAAAGTAAAAGAACTGGTAGCCATCAATACGTTAAAACCATTGATGGGCTTGTTTGGCCCTTCATCGGTAAACGTATTAAAATTGAATCTGGCTTTAGATAATCTATAGTGGATCGTCATTGCGAGAAGGCTTTTTCAGCCGGCGAAGCAATCTTAATGCGCCCGCTATTAGCCTTTAATATTAAGATTCCCGCACAGGCGGGAATGACGATCAGCTTTAAATCTTTGTAATCCCCAAAATCGGTGTAATCACCTTAATAAAATGAAAAAATTAATCACCCTTATTACCACATTAACAGCAACAGTAAGTGCATTTGCGCAAAACGAACCAAAAGTTAAATTCTCCGGTTATTTAGAAACTTACTACGGTTACGATTTTAACAAACCAGCCGATCATAATCGTCCGGCATTTATATACTCGCACAACAGGGCCAACGAGGTAAACTTAAATTTAGGTTTCATTAAAGCAGCCTACGATAGCGGGAATATCCGTGCCAACCTGGCTGTAATGGCCGGTACTTATGCCAATGCCAACCTATCGGCCGAGCCCGGTGTGTTAAAAAATATTTTCGAAGCCAATGCAGGCGTTAAACTATCGAAAACCGAAAACTTATGGATCGATGCTGGAATCTTCTCTTCACATATCGGTTTTGAAAGTGCAGTTTCGAAAGACTGCTGGGTTTTAACTAGAAATATCGCTTCAGAAAACACACCATACTATGAATCAGGAGCCAAAATTACCTATGGTACCCATGATGGAAAATTTACTGCGACCCTACTCTACCTTAATGGATGGCAAAGAATTACCCGTACTGCCGGCAATAATAAACCTGCGGGAGGGTTACAATTAACCTGGAAACCTACTGATAAAATAACGGTAAACTACAGCAACTATTTAGGCACCGAAGGCGCAGATTCGGTTCGTGTAAACCGGTTTTACCACAACGTTTATGGCATTTTTCAGGTAACCGATAAATTTGGCTTAACCCTTGGTTTCGACTATGGTACACAGCAAAATGCAAAAGGTAGCAGCGATAAAAATGAAGCGCTTTCGCCGGTAGCCATCGCCAAATACAAATTTGCTGAGAAATGGGCCATCGCCGGAAGGTTTGAATATTACGAAGATAAAAACGGGGTATTTATTGCTACCGGTACGCCAAATGGTTTTAAAACCAAAGGTTATTCACTCAACTTAGATTACGCACCGATTTCAAATGCAGTGATTAGGTTAGAAGGTAAAACTTTTGATAGTAAAGATAAAATTTTTAGCCGCGAAGGTAACGCCGTAAATGCCAATGCTACTTTAACGGCAAGTATTGCGGTAGCGTTTTAAATCTATCATTACAATTCCCTTAAAGAAGGTCGTCATCTCGACTGGAGCGTAGCGAAATGGAGAGATCTTTTCATAGATTTCTCGACTACGTTGCACTCCGCTCGAAAAGACGATCTCTATGGGGATGGCAAATATCTTAAGTAAATTAAATTTCAAATGAGATGAAACTATATATCGAAATCTTGTTCAGCTTCCTACTTTTGGGTAGTGGCATTTTCTTTTTGGTTTTAAAGCAACGCAAAAAAGCAGAAAAACTTAAGCGGCTTTATGCCCGCTTAAGCAACAATAAAAAAGAAATGCTGCTGGCCATGCAAAGGGCTAACCTGTATAAATTGGTCATGATCCTCTCGGGAGTATTTCTTTTCACCTTGTGCGTGTGCGTACTGGTAAATGAACACATTATAGCCATACAATGGTAGGTTAAAATAAATTCCATCACCCATTTTACAACTTACATCCTTCAACATGTCAGAAAAAGAAGATTCGGTTAAACATTTCCTCGAGCTGATTAAAAAATCGAGACGGGGAAAACTCAAAATCTACATTGGGATGAGTGCCGGCGTAGGTAAAACCTACCGGATGCTGCAAGAAGCCCATGCCCTTTTACGTGGTGGTATTGATGTTTGCATTGGGTATGTAGAAACACATAAAAGGGCCGAAACCGAAGCCCTGGTTGCCGGCCTACCCTTAATTGCACGTAAAAACATCTTTTACCGGGGTAAGGAAATAGACGAGATGGATTTGCAGGGCATTTTAAACCGGCACCCCGAAATTGTGGTGGTTGATGAACTGGCTCATACCAATGCGGAGGGCAGCAAAAATACCAAACGCTGGCAGGATGTTTTCGATTTGCTCGAAGCTGGCATCAGCGTCATTTCGGCAGTTAACATTCAACACCTGGAAAGCATAAACGAAGAAGTTGAGCAAATAACCGGTATTCAGATTACCGAACGCATCCCCGATAAAATATTGCAGATAGCCGATGAAATCGTCAACATCGATTTAACAGCCGATGAACTGGTTACGCGTTTAAAAGAGGGTAAGATTTACGACAAAACGAAGATCGAAAGTGCGTTGGGTAATTTCTTTCAGGCCGATAAAATTTTGCAGCTGCGCGAACTGGCCCTCAAAGAAGTGGTACATCAGGTGGAAAGAAAAATACAGACCGAAATTCCCAAGTCCATTAAGCTCCGTCCCGAACGTTTTATGGCCTGTATTTCATCCAATGCCGAAACCGCCGGTGTGGTGATTAGAAAAACAGCAAGATTGGCCTCCTACTATCGCTCACCGTGGATTGTTTTGTACGTGCAGAGCGATGCTGAAAGTTTAGACCGCATTAAACTGGATAAACAACGACATCTGATCAACCATTTTAAGCTGGCTACAGAACTGGGCGCCGAAGTAATTAAGGTAAAAAGCAACCAGATTACCCAAACCATAATTAATATGGCTACCGAAAAGGAAATTACCACTATTTGCATCGGAAAACCCCATTTAAATATTTTTCAGGTCATTCTCCGAACGGCAATTTTTAATCAATTGTTGCGTAATTTAGCCAGCCAGGAAATAGATCTGGTGGTACTGTCTTAATAAATGCAGAGGGCAAAGGGCATAGAGCAAAACTCGTTAGGCCTTATATAAATTTAATTAAATCCTCAGCTGATATTAAACAAATAATAAAAATGAATAATAGGTAAAGACACAGGATCAAGAAGCAAATAACCCAGGACTTAATATAAAGTCTTAGCCCTTTGCGTAAAAACTTCCCGTCCTTTGCGGTTAATAATAAATGCCATGAAAATAAAAACCAAGCTTCGCCTCGGATTCGGCTTTCTCTTCATCATCGTCTTGTCCTTCGGATTAATTGCTTTATTCTTCCTTAATGAGCTTTCCGATAAATCGAAAATGATTTTGAAAGATAACTACAAATCTTTGCAGTATGTGGCTTCGATGCGTAAGGTTATCGACGAAAATAACTTTCCCTTAAGCGAAGCACAACGTTTAACATTTGTAGAAAACTTAAACAACGAAAGTCAGAATATTACTGAAGAGGGAGAGAAAACGGCTTTCTTAAAGCTCCAAAGTGCCTATAAAGTTTTAAATAGTCCATTGGCAACAGCAGCTAACGGAAATAGCTTAAAAAACTTACGTACTGCTTTGCACGAGATTGAACAGGTAAACCTGGCTGCCATTTACGATAAAAACGAGCGTGCCAACGAAACTTCATCGAGGGCTAACCTTTACATCATGATTGCAGCTACTTTGAGCTTTATTATCCTGTTTACCTTTATTATCAATTTCCCGGGTTTTGTTGCCAATCCACTCGCCGAGTTCGGTGCTGCCATTAAACAGATCAGTCGTAAAAACTACAAACAACGCCTGCATTTCGAAAATGATGACGAATTTACCGAACTGGCCGACTCTTTTAACGGGATGGTGGTAAAACTGAACGAATGGGAAAATAGCAACCTATCTACCATTAAATCAGAAAAACTACGCATTGAAGCCATTATTGCACAAATGCAGGATGCCATTATCGGCCTAAACGAAAAGGGTGAAGTACTTTTCTTAAACCACCTGGCCGCAAAGCTGATGGGTTTGGATGAAAATAAAATCATCGGACAAAACGTGGCCGAACTGGTTCAAAAGAACGAACTGCTGAAACGGATCATTAAACCCGATACCAACGAGCCTACCTTAAAAATTTATGCGGATGACAAAGAATCTTATTTCCAGCTCGAAAATCGTGAAATTATCATCCCCAATTATGAAGAACAGGAAGAAAACGCATTGATTTCGGCTTCTAAATCTGCAGGAAGTGTTTATATCCTCAAAAACATTACCCAGTTTAAAGAGCTCGACGAAGCAAAAACAAATTTTATCGCTACGGTTTCGCATGAGTTAAAAACACCACTATCCTCCATAAAAATGAGTTTAAAACTGCTGAACGATGAACGCGTAGGCAGTATGAACGAAGAACAGCACGAGTTGCTCACCCACATTAAAGAAGATAGCGACAGACTTTTAAAAATCACCAGCGAGTTATTAGATCTTTCGCAGGTAGAAACCGGCAACCTTAAACTGACCTTTGCCATTACCAGTCCGGAGGCCATTGTGCAGTATGCCATCGATGCTGTTAAATTTCAGGCTGAACAAAAGTCTATTCATTTAAGTTTAAACTGCGATAAAAACCTGCCCAATGTATATGCCGATATCCAAAAAACAGCCTGGGTAATGGTTAACTTCCTGTCTAATGCCCTCCGCTACAGTGCAGAGAAATCGAAGGTAATTATTGATGTTTTTCAAAAAGACCAGTTTATCCAGTTTTCAGTTCAGGATTTTGGAAAAGGCATAGAAGAGAAATATCAGAAACGTTTATTCGATCGCTATTTCCAGGTACCAACGGATGGACAGAACAAATCGGGCTCTGGTTTAGGCCTGGCCATTTCTAAAGATTTCATCGAAGCCGAACAAGGTAAGATCTGGGTGGTAAGCGCCATTGGCGAGGGCAGTAAGTTTTGTTTTACGCTGCCGGTTGTGGCGTAGTTAAATCGTGTGTCATCCTGAGCCTGTCGAAGGACAGCGCTGCTTTTATTAACCGCAAAAGCGCAAAGAAACGCGAAATATTTTTTTACCACAGAGAACACAAAGCTTACACAGAGAAAAAGAGGAGGAGGTAAGATGGGAAACTGAATACCAAAAACCTACCCTACTGCTTGCGCTCGTTTTTAACGAGTACTCAAATAGCAAAGCGATTTTATTGCACTTTATATATTACAAGAAACATTTTTTTACCACAAAGATTCTGTGTTAATTTCCAAGAAATATTTTAATTAATTACATTTGTTATCTAAGGCAGTCATAGAACTAGCCTGTAATAGCGTACGCA
>Ga0308165_1001057_pt1 | contig 41720 bp, 35 predicted proteins | sample PhyWR2_FD_201032 | JGI IMG/M metagenome (GOLD analysis project Ga0308165, IMG submission 201032) | Phyllosphere microbial communities from UC Gill Tract Community Farm, Albany, California, United States - DLSLW.R2 | ecosystem: Host-associated > Plants > Phyllosphere > Unclassified | place: USA...
CGCTAGCTTGTCGATGGCAAACAGACGACCCAGTCCTTCCGGCTGCATGATAAACGGTCCGGTTTTGCTGCCCGGCGGCGCGGTATTGAAGTCCGGGATATCGTTCCCCGTCCACGTCGAACCGTTCCACTCGATCAGCATCCGTTTTGGATCCCACGGCTTGCCGTTGATGTCTGCCGAGGCGCGGTTGTACAGCACGCGACGGTTCATCGGCCATGCCCAGGCCCAGCCCAAGGTATTGCCCAATCCTGACGGATCGGCGTTATCGCGATTTGCCATCTGGTTGCCCTGCTCGGTCCAGCTGCCGGTGTAAATCCAGCATGAAGAGGCCGTCGTTCCGTCGTCGCGCAGATGAGCAAAGCTGCTTAACAGCTGGCCTTTCTTCGCAATCAGCGTGCCGCTGGCGTCATACAGATCGGCCAGTGCTACGCCGTTGTTCTCTTTGGCCACCTCTTCGGACTCCGGATGATCCGGCTTTTTGTAATCCCAGCTCATCTGCAGCAGCGGCGTGGTGCCTTTGCCGCCTTCGCTGCGATACATCTCGCGAATACGGTGGTAAATCCCGGCCAGGATCTCGCCGTCGTTACGCGCTTCGCCCGGCGCATCCTGTCCCTTCCAGTGCCACTGCAGCCAGCGACCGGAGTTAGCGATAGACCCGTCCTCTTCGGCAAAGCAGGTGGACGGCAGACGGAACACCTCGGTCTGGATAGATGCGGTATCGACATCGTTCATCTCGCCGTGGTTCTGCCAGAAGTGCGACGTCTCGGTGACCAGCGGGTCGATCACAACCATGTACTTCAGCTTGCTCAGGCTAGCGACAACTTTGTTTTTGTCCGGGAACGACGCCACCGGGTTAAAGCCCTGGCAGATGTAGCCCGTGACGTTGCCTTTCGCCATCATGTTGAAATACTTGATCACGTCGTAGGACTGATCCCACTTCGGCAGCCAGTCAAAGCCCCAGCTGTTCTCTTGCTGCGCCGCATCGCCATAGAAGGATTTCATCAGGCTGACGAAGAACTTCGGATAGTTACTCCAGTAGTTCACCTGGTCAGGCAGCGTGGCTTTTGGCGTATTGGCCGCCAGATAGCTTTGCAGATCCGACTGTTTGTCCGACGGCAGCGTCAGGTAGCCGGTCAGGCTGGTCGACAGCAGGCCAATATCGGTTAACCCCTGAATGTTAGAGTGGCCGCGCAGGGCGTTCACCCCGCCACCGGCCATGCCCATGTTGCCGAGCAGCAGCTGGATCATCGCCATGGTGCGGATGTTCTGCGCCCCAACGGTGTGCTGGGTCCAGCCCAGGGCATACAGGAAGGTGGTGGTTCTGTCGGCGGCACTGGTCGAGGCCAGCACTTCGCACACTTTCAGGAAATCGGCTTTTGGCGTCCCGCAGATGTTCTCCACCACGTCCGGCGTATAGCGGGAGACGTGCGTTTTCAGCAGGTTCCACACGCAGCGCGGATCGGTCAGGGTCTCATCGCGTCTGGCATAGCCGTTCTCATCGAACTGGTAGTTCCAGGACGATTTATCGTACTGGCGTTTGTCCGCGTCGTAGCCGCTGAACAGCCCATCGTCGAAGGCAAAATCTTCCCGCACCAGCAGGTTAGCGTTGGTGTAGTGTCTGACGTATTCGTCGTTGATTTTGTTATTTTCGATCAGGTACAGCAGCACGCCGGACAGGAAGGTAATGTCCGTGCCGGAGCGGATAGGCGCATAAATATCGGCTACCGATGCCGTACGCGTAAAGCGCGGATCGACGACGATAAGCGTTGCATCGTTGTTGTTTTTGGCTTCCATCGCCCAGCGGAATCCCACTGGATGGGCTTCAGCGGCGTTACCGCCCATCACCACCACGACGTTAGCGTTTTTGATATCAACCCAGTGGTTGGTCATCGCACCGCGACCAAATGTTGGAGCAAGACTTGCTACCGTTGGTCCGTGTCAGACGCGCGCCTGGTTATCTACCGCCAGCATGCCGAGCGAGCGCACAAATTTTTGCGTCAGCATGCCTGTTTCATTACTTGCCGCAGAGGCGCACAGCATCCCGGTGGATAACCAACGGTTAACGGTCACGCCCTGCGCGTTTTTCTCAACGAAGTTGGCATCGCGGTCGGCCTTCATCAGCCGGGCAATGCGGGTGAAAGCCTCATCCCAGGAGAGGCGCTGCCATGTGTCAGAGCCTGGCGCGCGGTATTCCGGGTAACGCAGACGGTTGTCGCTGTGGATATAGTCCAGCAGGCCCGCCCCTTTTGGGCATAATGCCCCGCGGCTCACCGGATGATCCGAATCGCCTTCAATATGATAAATCGCTTCTTTGGCGTTCTTCGCGCCATCACCCAGGCTATACATCAATAGCCCGCATCCCACGGAACAGTATGTGCAGGTGTTACGGATCTCTTTTGCGCGCAGCAGCTTATAGTTGCGCGCCTGAGCCAGTGCCATTTTGGGTGCAAAACCCAGCGCAGCGACTGTTGTTCCGGCCATACCGCCCGCGCAGATTTTGAAAAACTGTCTGCGGCTGACGTCCATTGTTGTCCTTGTAAGATCAATGAAAATTCCGTCAAAAAATAAACAGCAAAGCCCTTGTTTTTATTGCGGCAAATCAATGTCGCCGATCTTCGCCCTCTTAATAGTCGGCGCTGGCGAATTTTATTAATCCTTAGGGGTTAGCGTGACGCAGATTAATTCGCGGCAGGTGCTGAATCAGTGCTATAAATTTGCCCTTTGAAAATAAAGCCAGTGGAAAAGTGATGGACAGAAAAAAAGCAACCTTGATTGGTCTTGCCGCAATTGTGCTGTGGAGCACGATGGTGGGCCTGATTCGGGGAGTCAGCGAGGGGTTGGGGCCGGTAGGCGGCGCGGCGATGATCTACACGCTCAGCGGTTTACTCTGTCTGGTGACGGTTGGTTTCCCCGATCTGCGTCGCTTCTCACCGCGCTATCTGGTTGCTGGCAGCGTGCTGTTTGTCAGCTATGAGCTCTGCCTGGCGCTGTCTTTAGGTTATGCGGCCACCCGCCATCAGGCAATTGAAGTGGGGATGGTGAATTACCTCTGGCCGTGCCTGACCATCGTGTTTGCCATTCTGTTTAACAAGCAAAAATCGACCCTGTGGGTGATCCCCGGTCTGCTCATTTCCCTGCTGGGCGTCAGCTGGGTGCTGGGCGGGGAAAGCGGTCTGCACATCGACGATATCATCAGCAACGTGGTGTCCAGCCCGCTGAGCTATGGACTCGCCTTTGTCGGCGCCTTTATCTGGGCGGCCTACTGCACGGTGACCAGCAGATACGCCAAAGGTCAGAACGGCATCACCCTGTTTGTCCTGCTGACGGCGCTGACGCTGTGGGTAAAATATTTCTTCAGCGATCAGCCGGAGATGGTGTTCAGCGTGCCGGTGGTGATCAAGCTGGTGATGTGCGGTATTGCGCTGGGATTTGGGTATGCGTCGTGGAACACAGGTATTTTGCACGGCAACGTGACGATTCTGGCGACAGCCTCCTACTTTACCCCGGTGCTGTCGGCGGCGCTGGCCGCAGTGCTGCTGAGTTCGCCGCTGACCTTCAGCTTCTGGCAAGGCGCGATGATGGTGTGTGTGGGATCGCTGTTGTGCTGGTATGCGACGCGCACCCGCAGCTGAAGATGTGCAACAACTCAGATCAATGCTCAAGAAGCACAGTTAATTCACGTGCTTAAAGCAATGAAGACATCAAAAAAACATCAATAACGTACAGCGGCACCCGAGTCCGGCTGAAAATCGCTGAGGCGTTGACCGCAGGCCGGGGCGAGGCGCATGGATGCGCCGAGAGGGCGTGACCTACAGGGATGTAGGATCGCGACCGACCCGATAGCCGAAGGCATCGCGAAGCGACGATTTTCGGTGCCGGGAGCCGGGATTGTAAAGGGGGCGGCGGCAAGCCCCCTTTACACGTTCACGGGTGACGCGGCATACAGAAAAGCATGGAACCTTAAGTGAATGGAATCACCACTGGTGCCAGCATGTTCCCCTCACCCTAACCCTCTCCCCAAAGGGGCGAAGGAACTGTCCGAGCAGGTGCAAGCCTATAACTCAACACCGTCCCCCACGGACGAAGGAACTGTCCGAGCAGGTGCAAGCCGATTACTCAACCCCCGCCACTCTCCGCAACCACCCCTGCAACAGCTTCCCGTCCTGGGTCATTTCACCGTCCTGTCGCACGCACAGGTAATAATCTCGCCCATCATCAATCGGCAAATCGAATATCTTCACCAGCTCGCCGCTCTCCAGGTAAGGCGCGATCAGCGGTTCGCGCATCAAGGCGCATCCTAGCCCCGCCTGCACCCCTGCCAGGGTGAGCAACCCGTCTTCGAACATCGGTCCGCTGCGACGCGGGGGGCGTTTCACCCCCTGCTGGATAAACCACTGTTGCCAGGTGACGCGCTCCTCATCGTGCAGCAGCGGCATCTGCAACAGTTGCTCGGGGGTATCGATATGCCCGTGCAGGCGCAAAAACGCCCGGCTGCACACCGGCACCATCTGCCCGGAGATCAGCTTTTCACTCTGGTAGCCCGCCCACTGCCCGTTGCCGAAGCGGATCGACATATCCGAGGCGTCGCTCAGATAGTTGCGGTGGTTGGCGTAGACCACGTTGATTTCGGTTTGCGGGTTGGCGCGCATAAACCCAGGCAGACGCGGGATAAACCAGCCCATGCCAAACAGCGGGATCAGGCTGATGGTCACCTGCCGGGTTTGCACCTGCTCCACCAGATGTTCCGTGGCCTGGCGCAGGACGTTAAACGCCGCGCGAATAGAGCGGTAATAATCCCGCCCCTGCGGGCTGAGGATCAGCCTGCGCCCCTGGCGTTCGGTCAGCGGCAGTTGCAGGTACTCTTCCAGCACTTTTAGCTGATGGCTGACCGCCGAAGGCGAGATCTGCAGCTCCTGTGCCGCCAGCGTTACGCTGCCCAGCCGGGCAATCGCCTCGAAAGCACGCACCGCCCGCAGCGGCGGATCGTTCGCCAGACGGCTGTCTGCAAACCCTGACAAGCCCGGTGATTGTTCTGTTTTTTTCATATATTGATCTATTCAGGATAGTCAGATTAATCAGTGATTTATGATTTTGTTATAAATCATGCAGATAAAACAAGTTCCAGATGTCATAAGAAAGAATATATGCGTATTTCACAATCTAATTCAATTGTTAGATGTTACCCGCTGAAAGAGCAATTTGTCGGGTAACAACGTTGGACACACTCATACAACAACTGATCAATGGCGTAATGCTGGGCAGCATCTACGCGCTGATCGCGCTGGGCTATACCATGGTGTATGGCATTTTGCGCATTATTAACTTTGCCCATGGCGATATTTTAATGGTCGGCGCGCTGACCACCCTCTCGTCGCTAAACCTGATCAACAGTCATTTCCCCGCTATGCCGCAGCTGCTGCAGCTCGGTTTTGCGCTGGTAATTGCGATGGCGGTCTGCGCCCTGCTGGCGATGGCCGTTGAACGCTTTGCCTATCGTCGCCTGCGCAACGCTCCGCGCCTGGCACCGCTGATCTCCGGGATTGGCGTGTCGGTGCTGCTGCAAACCGTAGCGATGATTATCTGGTCGCGCAACCCGCTGATGTTCCCGCAGATCCTGCCGATGGACCCGATTGCCGTCACCGCCGGTAGCGACGCACATCCTCCGGCGCTGATCACCGTGACCGGCATCGTCACCGTGGCACTGGCGCTGTCGGTGATGATCGGCCTGTGGCTGCTGGTGGAATACACCCGCCTCGGGCGCGGCATGCGCGCAGTGGCCGAAAACCCGCGCGTCGCCACCCTGATGGGCGTTAACCCCAACGCGATCATCACCCTGACCTTCGCCATTGGCGGCATCTTCGCGGCGCTCGCCGGGGTGATGATGGCCAGCAACTACGGCAACGCCAGCTTCTCGATGGGCTTCCTGCCCGGGATTAAAGCCTTTACCGCCGCGGTACTCGGCGGCATCGGCAACATTCGCGGGGCGATGATTGGCGGGATCTTACTCGGCATTATCGAAGCGCTGGGCGCAGGCTATCTGGGCGAGCTGACTAACGGCGTGTTCGGCAGCAACTATCAGGATGTCTTCGCCTTTATCGTGCTGATTCTGGTGCTGGTATTCCGTCCGGCGGGCTTGCTGGGCGAGCGCGTTGCGCACAGGGCATAAGGGAAAATCATGACTGCAATTGAACTCAAAACCCCGGCGGTCAGCCGTAAATTCTGGTCCGGCATGACGCTGCTGGTGTTAGCGCTGGTACTGGCCCCGGTTGTGGCGACCCAGCTGGGCGGCAACTACTGGGTGCGGGTGATCGACTTCGCCTTGCTCTACATCATGCTCGCGCTGGGGCTCAACATTGTAGTGGGCTACACCGGCCTGCTGGATATGGGCTTTATCGCCTTCTACGCCGTCGGAGCCTACCTGGCGGCGCTGCTGGCCTCGCCGCATCTGCTGGAGGTGTTCCCGATCCTTAGCGTCTGGTTCCCGGACGGGCTACACACCTCTTATCTGCTGATTATCCCCATCGCGGCGCTGGTCGCGGCGGTGTGCGGCATCCTGCTCGGCGCGCCAACGCTTAAGCTGCGCGGCGACTACCTGGCGATTGTGACACTCGGCTTTGGGGAGATCATCCGCATCCTTATGCGTAACCTCGACCGCCCGGTGAACATCACTAACGGCGCCAAGGGCATCTCCGGCGTCGATACCCTTAACCTGTTCGGACTCAAGTTCAGCGGCGTTTACCACTGGTTTGGCGTCAAAGTCCCGGCACTGTGGCTGTGGTACTACCTGCTGATGGTAATGATTGTGGCAATCATTTTTGTCTGCCTGCGCCTGCAGCACTCGCGCATTGGTCGGGCATGGCACGCCATCCGCGAAGACGAAGACGTGGCCCGGGCGATGGGCATCAACGTGCGTAACTTCAAGCTGCTGGCTTTTGCGATGGGCGCCTCCTTTGGCGGCATCGCCGGGGCGCTGTTTGGCGCGTTCCAGGGCTTTGTCTCGCCGGAATCCTTCACCCTGCAGGAGTCGATTGCGGTGCTGGCGATGGTGGTGCTCGGCGGAATGGGCCATATCCCAGGGGTGATCCTCGGTGCGGTCCTGCTGACCGCCCTGCCGGAGCTGCTGCGCAGCCAGGCGGCCCCGGTGCAGCAGGCGCTGTTCGGCACGGTACTGGTTGATCCGGAAATTCTGCGTCAGCTGTTCTACGGCCTGGCGCTGGTGGGGGTGATGCTGGTTCGCCCGTCGGGCATCTGGCCGGTACGCCACAAGGAGGTGAAAGCATGAGCCTGTTAACCGTGCGCAATATGTCCAAACGCTTTGGCGGCCTGACGGCGGTCGATAACGTCTCGCTGTCGATCAACCCCGGCGAGATCTACGGCCTGATTGGCCCTAACGGCGCGGGGAAAACCACCTGCTTTAACCTGATCACCGGCCTCTATCCGGCGGACAGCGGCGAATTCGCGATTGCCGATCGGCCTTACTCGCCAAAGCAGATCGAGAAAGTGACGGCGGCAGGCATCGCCCGCACCTTCCAGAACGTGCGGCTGTTTAACGAGATGTCGGTCCTCGAAAACGTGATGGTCGGACGCCACGTGCGCACCCGTAACGGGCTATGGGCGGCGCTGACCCGCCACAAACGTGCCCGCGCTGAAGAAGCCGACACCCGGGAACAGGCCTGGCACTGGCTGGAGTACACCGGGATCGCCAAATTTGCCCACTATCGCGCCTGCGATCTGGCTTACGGCCATCAGCGTCGGCTGGAAATTGCCCGCGCGCTGGCGACCGATCCGCTGCTGCTGGCGCTGGATGAACCCGCTGCCGGGATGAACGCCGCCGAGAAAGGCGCGCTGGGCGAGCTGCTGACCCGCATACGCGACGACGGCAAAACCCTGCTGATGATTGAGCACGACGTCAAGCTGGTGATGGGCATCTGCGATCGCCTGACGGTGCTGGACTACGGCAAAACCCTGGCCTGCGGCACGCCGGAGAGCGTGCGGCGCGACCCGGCGGTGATCGCCGCCTGGCTTGGAGGCAACAAGCATGTCTGAATTACTGAAAATTGAACGGCTGGATGTGCATTACGGTGGCATCCAGGCGGTGCGCGGCGTCTCTTTCACCCTGCACGAGGGCGAACAGGCGACGCTGATTGGCGCCAACGGTGCGGGCAAAAGCTCCACCGTGCGGGCCATCGCCGGGCTGGAACGTTTTGGCGGCAATATTGAATTTAACGGCCAGCCGGTGCGCAAGCGTAAAGCCGAATCCCTGCTGCGCGACGGGCTGGTGATGGTACCGGAAGGCCGAGGGATCTTCGCCCGCATGACGGTGCTGGAGAATCTGCAGATGGGGGCCTGGCTCCGGCGTGACACTGTCACCGTGAAGCAGGAGATGGCGGAGATTTTTGACCGATTCCCGCGCCTCGCCGAGCGTCAGCACCAGCTTGCCGGGCTGCTCTCCGGCGGTGAACAGCAGATGCTGGCGCTGAACCGCGCCCTGCTCAGCCGCCCGCGCCTGCTGATCCTCGATGAACCGTCGATGGGGCTGGCACCTAAAATGGTCGAGAACATTTTTGCGGTGATCGCCGGGCTGCGCGAGCGCGGCGTGGCCCTGCTGCTGATCGAACAAAACGCCCGACTGGCGCTGGACGTCACCGACAAAGCCTGGGTAATGGACAGCGGCAGCATCGTCCATCACGGCGAGTCAAAAGCGCTGCTCGCCGATGACCAGATCGCACAGATTTATTTGGGCGAAATGCCCGTTTAACACACCACCAACATCAGGGAATAACAATGAAAACAGCAAAAATCAGTGCGCTCAGCGCCGCTATTCTGCTCGGGAGTTTTGCCACACCGGGTGCCTGGGCTGCCGACAGCGAAACCGTGGTTATCGGTCTGGCCGGGCCGCTGACCGGGCCGTCTGCCCGTATCGGTAAAGATCTGGAGAACGGTGCCCAGCTGGCGATTGACGACATTAACAAACAGCATCCGACCATCGGCGGCAAAGCGGTGACCTTCAAGCTGCAGTCGGAAGATGACCAGTCCGATCCCCGCACTGCGGTAGCCGTCGCCCAGCGCCTGGTGGACAGCAATGTGGCAGGCGTGGTTGGCCACTGGAACACGGGCACCAGCATCCCGGCGGCGCGCGTGTATAACGACGCGGGTATCGCGCAGGTGGCCCCGGTGGCAACCGGTCACGGCTACACCAAACAGGGCTTTGACACCAGCTTCCGCGTGATGGGCCATGACGATGACGGCGGCCAGTTCGCCGGGGAATACGCGGTTAAGACCCTGCAAGCGAAACGCATTGCCGTGATCGACGACCGTACCGCCTTCGGCCAGGGGCTGGCGGATGAGTTTATTAAATCGCTGGAAGCCCAGGGCGTGAAAATTGTCGACCGCCAGTACGTGGACGACAAAACCGTCGACTTCAGCGCCGTACTGACCGCCATTCGCAGTAAAAAAGCCGATCTGATCTTCTTCGGCGGCGTGGACAGCCAGGCGGCACCGCTGGCGCGACGCATCAAACAGCTGGGGATGGACGCCACCCTGATGGGCGCAGGCGGCTTTGTCAGCCAGACCTTCCTGCAGCTGGCACAAAAAGAAGGTGACGGCGTAGTGGCGCTGGAGCCGGGCCTGCCGGTGGATCAGATGCCGGGCGGGAAAGCCTTCGAGCAGGCGTATCAGTCGCGCTATCACACCCATATCGAACTGCACGCCCCGTTCGCCTATGACGCCACCCGCGTACTGGTGGCGGCGATGGAAAAAGCCGACTCGGTGGATCCGGCGAAATACCTGCCTGCCCTGCGCGCCATCAGCTATTCCGGCGTCACCGGGCAGATTGCGTTCGATAAAGAGGGTAACCTGAAAGCACCCTCCTTTACCGTTTACAAAGTGGTCGAGGGAAAATGGCAGCCGCAAACCGTGCTCGGCGGCGCACAACCGAAGTAACGCAGTGAGGCAATGTGATGAGTGATAATAACGAGCTGGGCATTCTCGCCCGCCGCAAAATTGAAGCAGAAATTATTAAGCCAATTTATGAAATCCTGGTGCGCGAGATAGGGAAAACCCGCGCCCAGGCGGTCATTGGCGAAGCCATTGAACAGGCGGCGATTGATGCCGGACAGCATTTCGCCCGCCAGGAGCCGAACGGCGCAGACGTGAAGAGCTTTATCGCCCTGCAGTATCTGTGGGAGAAAGATAACGCCCTGGACGTCAAAGTGATCGACGCTGACGACCAGCAGTACAACTACAACGTCACTCGCTGCCGCTACGCCGAGATGTATCACGAGATGGGGCTAGGCGAGATTGGCCACCTGCTCTCCTGCGCCCGCGACGAGAAGTTTATCGTCGGCTACGCGCCGGACGTACGGCTGACGCGCACCACCACTATCATGCAGGGTGGCAAGTGCTGCGACTTCCGCTACCGCAGCACCAAGGACAAAACATGATGCGTATCAATGCCGAAAGGCTGTGGTCGACGCTTGCGATGATGGCACAGATCGGGGGCACCCCTGCCGGGGGCGTCACCCGCCTGGCGTTAAGCGATGAAGACCGGATAGCCCGCAACCTGCTGCGCGACTGGGCGCTCGAGGCCGGTTTCAGCTGCGATGTCGACAGCATGGGCAATATGTTTATCCGCCGCGCCGGGAAAAATCCCACCCTGGCCCCGGTGATCACCGGCTCGCACGTGGATTCTCAACCGCTCGGCGGCAATTATGACGGGATCTACGGCGTGATGGCCGGGCTGGAACTGCTGCGGACGCTGAATGACAACCAGCTTGAAACCGAGCGCGATATCGTGCTGGTGAACTGGACCAACGAAGAAGGGGCGCGCTTTGCCCCGGCGATGCTGGCCTCCGGGGTCTGGACCGGGCAGTTCAGCGAGGAATACGCCCATGCGCTGGCCGATCGTGACGGCATCACCGTCGGCGAGGCGCTGGATGCGATCGGCTATCGCGGGGAACAACCTGCCCGCGCCTTCCCGATTCACGCCTGCTATGAACTGCATATCGAACAAGGGCCGATTCTGGAAGATGAAGCCATTGATATCGGGCTGGTGCGTGCGGCGATGGGGCAACGCTGGTTCACGATAACCCTCGACGGTTTCGCGGCGCACGCGGGCACCACGCCAATGCACAGCCGCCGCGACGCGCTCACCGCCTTTGCCGAGCTGGCGCTGAAGGTAGAAGCCATTGGTTATCAGCACGAACCCGACGGCCGGGCGACCATCGGCATGGCAAACGTCACGCCGAATTCCCGCAACGTGGTGCCGTCCCGGGTGGTGTGCAGCGTAGAGTTCCGCCATCCGCACAGCGAGGCGCTGGACGCCATGGAAGCCGCGCTGTATCAGGCAGCAGAGAGTCTCACGGCGCGCGGGGTGAATGCCAACGTCGAGCGGATCTTCGATTACGCCCCGATTGCCTTTGACGCCGCCTGCCTGGCACGCAGCGAGAACGCAGTAGCCGGGTTAGGTTACACCGCCAGACCGATGGTTTCCGGTGCCGGACACGATACCTGCTACGTCAGCAAAATCGCCCCTGCCAGCATGATCTTTATTCCGTGCGAGAAAGGCATCAGCCACAACGAAGCCGAAAACATCCTCCCGGAATGGTCAGAAAAAGGTGCCAACGTGTTATTGCACAGCGTATTAACCGCCGCGCAAGAACCGTAGGCTATCTGTTGTACTTGTAGGCCCGCGCAAGCGCAGCGCCGTCGGGCGTTAAGCTACATGCCTGCAAAAATGCCGGATGGCGCTGCGCTTATCCGGCCTACAATCCGTGCCGTTGTAGACACTGCGAGGTTACTTCTGCCCGGCCTTCGCCAGGCTAAACCAAATCCCCACCGCCAGGATTAGCAACATCCCACCCGCGCTGCCCAGTGCCACGCTGTGCGCGGTGGTGAAGGCGGTTTTGGCGGCCTCAAGTGTCGCCTGAGCCAGCGACGGCGAGAGCCCCTGCGCTACCCGCACCGCCTCGCCAATAGAGGAAGAGGCCTGTGCAGTAAGGCCGCTGTCCAGCCCCTGCGGCAGTTCAATCGAGGCCGAGAAGCTGCGGGTCAGCAGCAGACCAAATATCGCGATCCCAAGCCCGGCGCCCAGCTCGTAGGACATGGTTTCAATCGCCCCGGCAGCGGCGGCTTTTTCTTTCGGTGCCGCCGCCATGATTGCCGATGTAGAGGCCAACAGCGCGCTGGCGGCGCTAAAGCCCAGCAGCACCATCAATCCCCACGCCTGCCACTGCTGGGTGCTGAAATCCAGTCGCGACAGCCCGATAAAACTCACCGCACTCAGCGTCATGCCGCCTGCGGCAACAATCCGCAGCCCCAGACGTCCCACCAGCACGCCGGCGATCGGGCCGCTAAAGCCGCTGGCAACCATCACCGGCAGCATAAACATCCCCGCCTCAAACGGTGTGAAGCCGTGGACAAACTGCAGCTCCTGCGCCATCAGCAGTTCAAAGCCGACCAGGGCGATCATCGCCGTCATCGCCATCACCACCCCGCTTAAAATAATGCGATGGCAGAAAAGACGCATGTCGATCATAGGCGTGCGGGCGCGCAGCTGGATGCGCACAAAGGTAAACAGTAGCCCCACGCCGACAGCAAGCGTTGCCGCCACCAGCCACCCTGACGCGCTGCCCTTCAGCCCGGTTTTAGCGCTGTATACCACCAGCAGCATCGCCACGATCAGCATCAGCGCGTGGGCTATATTCAGCGGCTGCTCCGGTCGTCCTTGCTGTGCGGGCACCAGCCGCGCGGCCAGCGTGACCACCAGAATCACAATCGGCACGTTGATTAAAAATACCGAGCCCCAGTAGAAATGCTCCAGCAACATACCGCCCACCAGCGGGCCAAAGGCCGCCCCGCCGGAACCGACCGCCGCCCAGACACCAAGGGCGATATTACGCTGACGCGCATCGGCAAACAGGGTGCGGATCCCCGCCAGCGTCGCCGGGATGATCATCGCCGCACCGATGGCAAGCGATGCCCGCGCCACGATCAGCCACCCCGCCGTCGGCGAAGATGCCGCCGCCAGCGACGACAGGCCAAACAGGGTGCTGCCGATCATCAGCAGGCGCTTAAAGCCAATCCGGTCGCCCAGCGCCCCCATCGGCAGCACCATTCCGGCCATTACCAACGAGTAAATATCAATAATCCACAGCAATTCGTTGCCGCTGGCATCCAGCGTCATGCTCAGAGTCGGCGCGGCGACGTGCAGCACCGTTGCGTCAATCGCCACCGGGATATACACCAGCACGATAATCACTAACGCTAACCACTGACGAAACATAAAAATCCCTTCTCTTATAAATCTGGACACATGTCCAGATTGCGATCCTACGGAAAGTTGAACGCATGTCCAGCTTTTTGTTACACTCGTTGCCCCCAGGTTGAGAGTGAAAAAAATGAGTTATCTGAGCAAGGAAGAACGCCGGGAAGCGATCCTGCAGGCCGCGATGCGCGTGGCATTACGCGAAGGGCTGACCGCGATGACCGTCCGGCGCATCGCCGCCGAGGCGCAGGTTGCGGCCGGTCAGGTGCATCACCATTTTGCCTCCGCCGGTGAGCTTAAGTCGCAGGCCTTTATCCGCCTGATACGCGCCCTGCTGGATGCCGACATCGTGGCGCAAGACGCCAGCTGGCGAGAGCGTCTGCACGCCATGCTCGGCAGCGACGACGGCAGCTTTGAGCCCTACGTCCGTCTGTGGCGTGAAGCACAGCTGTTAGCCACCCGCGATCCCGAGATCAAAGGCGCCTACGTACTGACCATGGAAATGTGGCATCAGGAAACGGTAGCGATTATTCATGCCGGGGCCGCCGCACGGGCGTTTACGCTGAAAGATCGCGCTGAAAATATCGCCTGGCGTTTAATCGGACTGGTGTGCGGGCTGGACGGAATTTATGTGTTAAATATGCCGCAAATGGACGATGCCGCATTTAATAAGCATCTGGAGACCTTAATCACCCTCGAACTCTATAATCCTTAATGATGAGTGTTATATAACTGTTACGATTTGTAACACATTAAGCGGGCTCATATCTCCCTTCTAAACTCAGGGGTTCGCTTTTTTATCTATCCTTTCAGATGTGTCCTAAAACATCCTACAGCCTCTCACCAGAGAATCAGGTAACGCCCTGATTGTATTTCTCTTTCTGCCATTTACGGATAAGCAAGAGGGTAATATGCCGCAACATAATGAGAAAAATAATCATTATCTTTTAAAAGAGTGGAAGCCGGAAAATAAGGCGTTTTGGGAAAACAAAGGCAAACATATTGCGCGACGAAATTTAGTCATCTCCGTCGCCTGCCTGCTGCTGGCGTTCTGCGTCTGGATGTTATTTAGCGCGGTTGCGGTGAATCTGAATAAGGTGGGATTTAATTTCACGACCGATCAGCTGTTTATGTTAACCGCCCTGCCGTCGCTCTCCGGCGCGATATTACGCGTTCCCTGGTCCTTTATGGTGCCGATATTCGGCGGCCGCTACTGGACGGTGATCAGCACCGTTATTCTGATTATCCCCTGTGTGTGGCTGGGCATCGCGGTGCAGAACCCCGCCACTCCGTACACGGTCTTTATCATCATCGCCTTGCTGTGCGGCTTTGCCGGGGCTAATTTCGCCTCCAGCATGGGCAATATCAGCTTCTTCTTCCCGAAAGCCAGACAAGGCAGCGCGCTGGGGATCAACGGCGGGCTGGGTAATCTGGGCGTCAGCGTGATGCAGATGGTGGCCCCGGTGGTGATCTTCCTGCCGATATTCGCTTTTCTTGGCGTGCACGGCGTGCCGCAGGACGATGGCTCGACCCTGTCGCTGGCGAACGCTGCCTGGGTGTGGGCTCCACTGCTGCTGCTGGCAACGATTGCCGCCTTCTTCGGTATGAACGATATCGCCAGCGCCAAAGCCACGATTGCCAGCCAGCTGCCGGTGCTGAAACGTCTGCACCTGTGGCTGCTGAGCCTGCTTTATCTGGCAACCTTCGGCTCGTTTATCGGCTTTTCCGCCGGGTTTGCGATGCTGTCGAAAACCCAGTTCCCGGACGTCAATATCCTGCACCTCGCCTTCTTTGGCCCGCTGCTCGGCGCGCTGGCACGATCCGCCGGAGGTGTCATCTCCGACAAGCTCGGCGGCGTGCGCGTCACGCTGGTGAATTTCGTCTTTATGGCGGTCTTCACCGCCCTGCTGTTCCTCACCCTGCCGGGCTCCGGCTCTGGCAACTTTACCGCGTTCTTCCTGGTGTTTATGGGGCTGTTCCTCACCGCCGGGCTGGGCAGCGGGTCAACCTTCCAGATGATTGCGGTCATCTTCCGCCAAATCACCGTCTACAGAGTGAAATTGCACGGCGGCAGCGACGAGCAGGCGCAGAAAGAGGCCGTCTCGGATACCGCCGCAGCGCTCGGCTTTATCTCAGCGATTGGTGCCGTCGGCGGGTTCTTCATCCCTAAAGCTTTCGGTACCTCGCTGGCGATGACCGGCTCGCCGGTGGGCGCGATGAAAGTCTTCCTCGTGTTTTACATCGCCTGCGTGTTCATCACCTGGCTGGTGTATGGCCGTCGTCAAAAACACGTCAAATCCTAAATTCAATATTTTGTGAGCAGTGTAACCACGGGGGCAGGCGTTGCCCCGTCAGGAGATACGTCATGAGTAAATTGTTGGATCGTTTCCGCTATTTTAAACAACAAGGCGAAACCTTCGCCGACGGGCACGGCCAGGTGATGCACACCAACCGCGACTGGGAGGACAGCTATCGCCAACGCTGGCAGTTCGACAAAATTGTGCGATCCACCCACGGGGTTAACTGTACCGGCTCCTGCAGCTGGAAGATCTACGTCAAAAACGGGCTGGTCACCTGGGAAACGCAGCAGACCGACTATCCCCGCACCCGCCCCGACCTGCCGAATCACGAGCCACGCGGCTGTCCGCGCGGGGCGAGCTACTCCTGGTATCTGTACAGCGCCAACCGCCTGAAGTACCCGCTGGCGCGTAAAAAGCTGATTGAGCTGTGGCGCGAGGCGCTGGGCCAGCACAGCGATCCGGTTAACGCCTGGAACGCGATCATGAGCGACCCGCAAAAAACCCTCAGCTACAAGCAGGCACGCGGGCACGGCGGGTTTATCCGCTCCAGCTGGAAAGAGCTGAACCAGCTGATCGCCGCCGCCAACGTCTGGACGATTAAACACTATGGCCCGGATCGGGTGGCGGGCTTCTCACCCATCCCGGCGATGTCGATGGTCTCTTACGCCGCCGGAACGCGCTATCTCTCCCTGCTGGGCGGCACCTGCTTAAGCTTCTACGACTGGTACTGCGACCTGCCGCCCGCCTCGCCGATGACCTGGGGCGAGCAGACCGACGTCCCGGAATCCGCCGACTGGTACAACTCCAGCTATATCATCGCCTGGGGCTCTAACGTGCCGCAGACCCGCACGCCGGATGCGCATTTCTTTACCGAGGTGCGCTACAAAGGCACCAAAACCATCGCTATCACCCCGGATTTCTCGGAAGTCGCCAAACTCAGCGACCAGTGGCTTGCACCCAAGCAAGGCACCGACAGCGCCCTCGCGATGGCGATGGGCCATGTGATCCTCAAAGAGTTCCACCTCGATAACCCGAGCGATTACTTCATCAACTACTGCCGCCGCTACACCGACATGCCGATGCTGGTAATGCTGGACGCACGTGAGGACGGCAGCCGGGTGCCGGGGCGGATGCTGCGCGCCTCGGATCTGTTCGACGGGCTGGGCGAAGCCAATAACCCGGAATGGAAAACGGTCGCCTTTAACCGCGCGGGCGATCTGGTGGTGCCGAACGGCTCTATCGGCTTCCGCTGGGGCGAAAAAGGCAAATGGAACCTGGAATCGCTGGCGGCGGGTCAGGAAACCGATCTGACCCTGTCCCTGCTCGGCACTCGCGACGCCGTGGCCGACGTCGCCTTCCCGTACTTTGGCGGCAACGAGAATCCGCATTTTCGCAGCGTGAAGCAGGACCCGGTGCTTATCCGCAAAGTTCCGTCGAAAACCCTGACCCTGGTCGACGGCAGCCAGATGCAGGTGGCCAGCGTCTATGACCTGGTGCTGGCAAACTACGGCCTTGACCGCGGGCTGGACGATGTAAACGCAGCTAAAGAGTACGCCGAAGTCAAAGCCTATACCCCGGCCTGGGGCGAGCAGATCACCGGCGTCCCGCGCCGTCATATTGAGCAGATTGCCCGCGAGTTCGCCGACACCGCGCATAAGACCCATGGCCGGTCGATGATTATCCTCGGGGCCGGGGTCAACCACTGGTATCACATGGACATGAACTACCGGGGGATGATCAACATGCTGGTGTTCTGCGGCTGCGTCGGTAAGAGCGGCGGCGGCTGGTCGCACTACGTCGGCCAGGAGAAGCTGCGTCCGCAAACCGGCTGGCTGCCGCTGGCCTTTGCGCTGGACTGGAACCGTCCGCCGCGCCAGATGAACAGCACGTCGTATTTTTACAACCATGCCAGCCAGTGGCGTTACGAAAAACTCACCGCCCAGGAGCTGCTCTCCCCGCTGGCCGATGCGTCGAAGTTCACCGGGCATCTGATTGACTTTAACGTGCGTGCCGAGCGCATGGGCTGGCTGCCGTCCGCCCCGCAGTTGAACCTTAATCCGCTGCATATCAAAGCCCAGGCGGAGGCGGTCGGGATGTCACCCCAGGCGTACACCGTCCAGGCGCTGAAGTCCGGCGATATCCGCTTCGCCTGCGAGCAGCCCGACAGCGGTAACAACCACCCGCGCAACCTGTTCGTCTGGCGCTCTAACCTGCTGGGCTCCTCCGGGAAAGGGCATGAATACATGCTTCGGTATCTGCTGGGTACCGAAAGCGGCATTCAGGGCGAGGATCTCGGATCCACCGACGATGTGAAGCCGGAAGAGGTCGAGTGGCAGACCGCCGCTATCGAGGGCAAGCTGGACCTGCTGGTGACCCTCGATTTCCGCATGTCCAGCACCTGCCTGTTCTCAGACATTGTGCTGCCGACCGCCACCTGGTATGAAAAAGACGACATGAATACCTCGGATATGCATCCGTTTATTCATCCACTCTCGGCCGCCGTCGACCCGGCGTGGGAATCGCGCAGCGACTGGGAGATCTATAAAGGTCTCGCCAAAGTCTTCTCTGAGGTGTGTGTTGGCCATCTGGGTAACGAAACCGACGTGGTGTTGCAGCCCCTGCAGCATGACTCCCCGGCGGAGCTGTCGCAGCCGTTCGACATCGCCGACTGGCGCAAAGGCGAATGCGATCTGATCCCCGGCAAAACCGCGCCGAACATTGCGGTGGTCGAGCGTAATTATCCGGAAACCTACGAACGCTTTACCTCGCTTGGCCCGCTGCTCGACAAGCTGGGCAACGGCGGGAAAGGCATTTCGTGGAACACTCAGGATGAGGTCGATTTCCTCGGCAAGCTGAACTACGTCAAGCTCGACGGCCCGGCGAAAGGCCGCCCGCGCATCGAGACGGCGATTGACGCCTCGGAGGTGATCCTCGCCCTCGCGCCTGAAACCAACGGTCACGTGGCGGTAAAAGCCTGGGAAGCGCTCAGTGAATTTACCGGCCGCGAGCACAGCCATCTGGCTCTTAACAAGGAAGACGAGAAGATCCGCTTCCGCGATATCCAGGCCCAGCCGCGCAAAATCATCTCCAGCCCGACATGGTCCGGCATCGAGAGCGAACATGTCTCTTACAACGCCGGGTACACCAACGTTCACGAGCTGATCCCGTGGCGCACGCTGTCCGGGCGTCAGCAGCTGTATCAGGATCACCAGTGGATGCGAGCCTTTGGTGAGAGCCTGGTGGCCTACCGTCCGCCGATTGATACCCGCAGCGTGACGCATATGCGCGAGATCCCGCCAAACGGCTTCCCGGAAAAAGCGCTCAACTTCCTGACGCCGCACCAGAAATGGGGCATTCACTCCACCTACAGCGAAAACCTGCTGATGCAGACCCTGTCGCGCGGTGGGCCGATTGTGTGGATCAGCGAAGCCGACGCGCGCGAGCTAGGCATCGAGGACAACGACTGGATCGAGTGCTTCAACGCCAACGGCGCCTTAACCGCCCGCGCGGTGGTCAGCCAGCGCGTGCCGCCGGGAATGACCATGATGTATCACGCCCAGGAACGCATTCTGAACATTCCGGGTTCCGAGGTGACCGGACGACGCGGGGGGATCCACAATTCGGTCACCCGCGTGTGCCCGAAACCGACCCATATGATTGGCGGTTACGCCCAGCTGGCGTACAGCTTCAACTACTACGGCACGGTGGGCTCGAACCGCGACGAGTTCATTATGATCCGCAAAATGAAAAACATTAACTGGCTGGATGGCGAAGGTCGGGATCAGGTTCAGGAGGCGAAAAAATGAAAATACGCTCACAGGTTGGAATGGTTCTGAATCTCGACAAATGCATCGGCTGCCACACCTGCTCGGTCACCTGTAAAAACGTCTGGACCGGGCGCGAAGGGATGGAGTACGCGTGGTTTAACAACGTCGAAACCAAGCCCGGCATTGGCTACCCGAAAAACTGGGAGGACCAGGAGGAGTGGCAAGGCGGCTGGGTGCGCAGCATCACCGGCAAGCTGACGCCGCGCCTCGGCGGGCGCGTGGGGGTGCTGTCGAAAATCTTCGCTAACCCGTCACTGCCCGGCATCGACGATTACTACGAGCCGTTCACCTTCGATTATCAGGATCTGCACCGCGCCCCGGAGGGCAACCACCTGCCGACCGCCCGCCCGCGCTCGCTGATCAGCGGCAAGCGGATGGATAAAATCGAATGGGGCCCGAACTGGGAAGAGCTGCTGGGCGGCGAATTCGAGAAACGCGCCCGGGATCGGAACTTCGACAAGATGCAAAAGGAGATGTACGGCCAGTTCGAAAACACCTTCATGATGTACCTTCCGCGTCTGTGCGAGCACTGCCTGAACCCGAGCTGCGTCGCCACCTGCCCGAGCGGAGCCATCTACAAGCGCGAAGAGGACGGCATCGTGCTGATCGACCAGGACAAATGCCGCGGCTGGCGAATGTGCATCAGCGGCTGTCCGTACAAAAAAATCTACTTTAACTGGAAGAGCGGCAAATCTGAAAAATGCATCTTCTGCTATCCACGTATCGAGTCCGGCCAGCCGACGGTCTGCTCAGAAACCTGCGTCGGGCGCATTCGCTATCTCGGCGTGCTGCTGTACGACGCGGACCGCATCGAGGAAGCAGCCAGCACCGAGCATGAAACCGATCTGTACGAGCGTCAGTGCGACGTGTTCCTGAACCCGCACGATCCGGCGGTGATTGAAGAAGCCTTCAAACAGGGCATTCCGCAGAACGTGATTGAAGCCGCCCAGCGCTCGCCGGTGTACAAAATGGCGATGGACTGGAAGCTGGCCCTGCCGCTGCACCCGGAATACCGCACCCTGCCGATGGTCTGGTATGTACCGCCGCTGTCGCCGATCCAGTCTTACGCCGATGCCGGCGGTCTGCCGCAGACCGACAGCATTCTACCGGCGGTCGAAAGCCTGCGCATTCCGGTGCAGTATCTGGCCAACATGCTCAGCGCGGGCGATACCGGCCCGGTGCTGCGCGCCCTGAAACGCATGATGGCGATGCGTCATTACAAACGTTCCCAGACCGTTGAAGGCGTCACCGACACCCGCGCCATCGAAGAAGTGGGCTTAAGCGTCGAGCAGGTGGAAGAGATGTATCGCTATCTCGCTATCGCCAACTACGAAGACCGCTTTGTGATCCCAACCAGCCACCGGGAGATGGCCCGCGACGCCTTCCCGGAGAAAAACGGCTGCGGCTTTACCTTTGGCGACGGCTGTCACGGCTCGGACACCAAATTCAACCTGTTTAACAGCAGCCGCATCGACGCCATTAACATCGACGAGGTGCGCAAACATGGGGAGGGCGAGTAATGCAGATCCTCAAAATTATCGCCCTGCTGATTGAGTATCCGGACGAGGTGCTGTGGGAGAGTCGCGACGAAGCCCTGGCCCTGATTGCACAGGATGCGCCGATGCTGCTGCCGTTTGCGCAGCAGCACCTGAACGCCCCGCTGCTGGATCAACAGGCGGCGTGGTGCGAGGTGTTCGAGCGCGGGCGCGCCACCTCGCTGCTGTTATTCGAGCATGTTCATGCGGAGTCCCGCGATCGCGGCCAGGCGATGGTCGACCTGATGAACCAGTATCAGCAGGCCGGTTTGCAGCTCGACTGCCGGGAATTGCCGGACTATCTGCCGCTGTATCTGGAGTATCTGAGCATTGTGCCGGACGCGCAGGCCCAGGAAGGCTTACAGAACGTGGCCCCGATCCTTGCCCTGATTGGCGGGCGCTTAAAACAGCGCGCCATACCGCATTATCAGCTGTTTGACGCCCTGCTGACCTTTGCCGGAAGCACACTTTCCAGTGACAGTGTCACGCAGCAGGTGGCGGGCGAAAAGCGCGACGACACCCGCCAGGCGCTGGACGCAGTCTGGGAAGAGGAACAGGTGAAGTTTATCGAGGATAACGCCACTGCCTGTGACAGCTCGCCGATGCAGCAATATCAACGACGCTTTAGCCAGGACGTCGCGCCGCAGTACGTGGACGTCAGTGCCGGAGGCTCAAAATGATGCAATATCTGAACGTCTTCTTCTACGATATCTATCCGTACATTTGCGGCACGGTGTTCCTTATCGGGAGCTGGCTGCGCTATGACTACGGGCAGTACACCTGGCGCGCCGCCTCCAGTCAGATGCTGGACAAGCGCGGAATGGTGCTGTGGTCGAACCTGTTTCACATCGGCATTCTGGGGATCTTCTTCGGGCATCTGTTCGGGATGTTAACCCCGCACTGGGTCTACTCGTGGTTCCTGCCGATGTCGCAAAAACAGCTGATGGCGATGATATTAGGCGGGGTCTGCGGGGTGCTGACGCTGGTCGGTGGCGCGGGGCTGCTGGTTCGTCGGTTGACCAACCCACGGGTGCGGGCAACCTCTTCCACCGCCGATATCCTGATCCTCTGCATCCTGCTGGTTCAGTGCATTCTTGGCCTGGCAACCATTCCGTTTTCCGCCCAGCACCCGGACGGCAGCGAAATGCTGAAGCTGGTTGACTGGGCGCAAGGCGTGGTGACCTTCCACGGCGGTTCATCCGCGCATCTCGACGGCGTGGCGTATATCTTCCGCGTCCATCTGGTGCTGGGGATGACTATCTTCCTGCTGTTCCCGTTTACCCGGCTGGTGCACGTCTGGAGCGCGCCGATAGAGTACCTTACCCGACGGTATCAGGTGGTCAGATCGCGGCGTTAAGTCTGGCACCTTTGCCCGGTGGCGCTGCGCTTACCGGGCCTACGGTTCAGGGTTGGTGTTGTAGGCCGGGCAAGCGGTAGCGCCGCCCGGCGTAACCGCTATTTTCCCGCCTGCGGATGGGTATCAAACCCGGCCATCACCGCGGTCAGTTCTGCCAGTGAAAAACCGTGCTTCGCGTCATCCACCCCCAGCCCAAACCGCTCCTGCATCACCTGATACAGCGCCGCCGCATCCGGCAGATTTAGCTGCTCGACGGCGTGTCCGTCGTGCCAGTGGGTAAAGTGCAGGTTGGTGAGCGTCAGTTTGCCGCCGTCCGGCAGATGGCGGCACATCAGCAGATGGTGGCGAAAATGCGACTGCGGCCAGTGCGCGGACCAGAAATTACCCATCACGTAATCGGTCTGATACTGGGTGATCAGGTCAAAGTGATACATCGACTGCCAGTGCTGGTGATGGCGGAACTGCAGCACCCAGTCGTCGCCGTCGTTGATCAGCCGGTACTCCCCGTGCGGCGTGGTTTGTTCCACGTCAGCCAGCAGGCGGATCGGCGCGGTGAGGGTCTGGCCGCCAAAGCCAACGTCGGCAATCCAGCGTTCGCCGTTCAGTTCAACCAGCAGCAGGCGATGGGTACGCGGCGGCATCTGCGGCGGATTGGCCAGCACCACCCGGCCCAGCAGGCTGCGCACATTAAAACCCACCTCACGCAGCACCCGCTCGAACAGACCGTTCTGCTCGAAGCAGTAGCCACCGCGTCGGGCGTTGACCAGCTTGTCGACCACGGATTGATCGTCAAGCTGGATCTCGCGCGGCAGCACCACGTCGATATTCTCAAACGGGATGGCGCTGTTGTGCTGCAAATGCAGCGCCCGCAGGGTGTCGATATCCACAGCGGTGGTTTGCTGCCAGCCGATGCGGGCGAAATACGCGGTCAAAAACGGGGTCATGGTGGGCTCCTTTAACAATTCTCCCTTGTTTATAAACTATTTTTCCCGACCCACTGTGACAAAAGTGCTTTTTATCCGCGCGTGGAGCGCTGCATGATCCCGAGCGCCGTCAGCATCAGCACCAGACCGGTCAGCAGCGTCAGCGTCGCCATCGCCATCCCCTGTCCGACGGAACCCTGCTCAAACTGACGCCAGATGAAGACCGACACCGTCTGGGTGCCCGCAGGTGCCAGCAGCAGCGAGGTCACCAGCTCTCGCGAGGCAATGGCAAATACCATCAGCATCGCCGCTAACATCGCGGGAGACACCAGCGGCAGAACGATAAAGCGCAACGCCTGAAACGCAGACGCGCCGTGCACCCGCGCGGCGGGCTCCAGATTGCCACCCAACTGGCGCAGGGCGCTGCCGACGTAGCGCACCGGCCACGGCAGCAGCAGACAGCAGTAAGACAGCAGTAAAATGGCCCAGCTGTTATACGGCGATACCGGCCAGAACGGACGGTTCCACAGCAAAATCAACCCCACCCCGACCACCACGCCGGGCAAGGCAGCAGGCATCAGCGACAGCGCGTCCAGCACCCCGCGCCCTTTTATCTTCTGCACCACCACCAGCCACGCGGCCAGCAGGCCGAGCACCCCGGTGATACAGGCCGCACCCAGGGCCAGCGACAGGCTGGTGCCGAGCGCCGACAACGCATCCCCCTGCTGGCTGAACAGCGCCGCATAGTGGTTGACCGTTAAATTCCCCAGCGTAACCCCACCGGACAAGGTGCCCAGCACCCCCGACAGCGCCATCGACGCCCCCGGCAGCAGCACGGCGATCCCGCCCACCAGCGCCATCACCAGCACCATCGGCCAGGCAAACACCCCCGCACTGGCCCCCATATTCTCGGTCGGTTTACCGGTAATGCTGGTGACGTCGTGATTGCCGGTGAGCTTTTTCTGCAGCCACCAGGCGCTCAGGGCAATCGTGACCAGCACCACCGACAGCATTGAGGCCCCGGAGAGGTCAATCGGCCAGTCGGCGAGCTTTTTCTCGATATCGGTGGTCAGCATCAGGACGCCCGCACGGCTGCCAAGCGCGGCCGGGACGCCGTACTCCTCAATCGCCAGCGTGAACGACAGCAACATGCCCGCAGCCAGCGACGGCGAGAGCATCGGCAGCGTGATATGCCAGAATGCCCTGCCAGCGCTGGCCCCGTGCACCTGAGCAATCCGTGCCAGACGTTGTCCGCTGGCCAGCAGGCTGCGCGACACCGCAAAGTAAACCACCGGGAAAATATTCAGCGCCATCACCAGCACAATGCCGGTCTGGCTGAACAGCAGATCGTTTAGGTTAGTGCCCACTAACTGCTGAAGATAGCCGTTGGTTTGCAGCACCAGCATCCATGACAGCGCGGCAATGTACGGCGGCGTGAGAAACGGGATCAGAAACAGCAGATCCCACAGGCGCGGCAGCGGCAGGTTAAACAGCCCGCGCGCCACGCCGAGGGGAAATCCAATCAGGGCGCTGACCAGCGCCACGCCGAGCCCGACCTGTAGCGTGCCGCCAAGCATGGTCGGTAGCTGTGGCTCTGCCAGCAGCGAGCGCACTCCGCTAAACGCGCCGGAAAACTGCCCGGCGCTGAACTGCGGAAACACCGCCTGCAGCACGATAAAAACGAGGGGAAACGCCACCAGAATCACCAGTAGCGCCAGCGTCATCACAGACAACAATCTCTGATTCACAAGCTTTCCTGAAGACGGGGTTGCCCCCGCCGTGATTATAAGGTGAAGAGTGCGTTAAACCGCTTGAGGATGTCGCTGCGCTCGGCGCTACCGTCACTTTTGGTCGGCAGGATTTTCAGATCGTTCAGCAGCGGGCGTTTGGCCTGCACGTCTTCGCGCGCGGGCATCAGCCAGGCATCGGCGACCATCGCCTGGCCTTCTGCGGACAAGACGTAGTCGACAAAGGCTTTGGCGTCGTCAGCGTGCTGGGTGGATTTGAGGATCATCATCGGACGCGGGGCGATCACCGTGCCGCTGGCCGGGAAGATCACCTTCAGGGATTCGCCCTGGCTGATATTGCCGTAAGAGACATAGTCCACCGCACCGAACACCGCCGCTTTGGCCCCCTGCATCACCGGCGTGACCGCCTGCGCATTCGGGCCGCTGACCACCATGCCGTTCTGTTTCAGGGCGTCAAACAGCTGCCAGGCGTTGTCGCCCATGCCGTTTTGCAACCCGATCAGCAAATCAAGCGAGGCGCCGGACAGCGCTGGGTCCGGGGTGGTGACTTTGCCTTTAAAGGCGTCGGTGGTCAGGTCCTGCCACTCTTTCGGCTCCGGGGTGCCGCTTTTGGTATTCCAGACGATCCCCAGCGCCGACACGCCCTGCGCGACATAGTCGGCTGATTTCAGATCTGCCGGTACCTTCGCAGCGTTGGCGCTCTCAAACGGCAGCAACCAGCCGCGATTGTGCAGATCTTCCGCCGTATCCCAGGAGGCGGAGATCAGAATATCGGCCTGCGGATTGGCCTGCTCGGCTTCGAGGCGCGCCATCACTTTGCCGGTGGTCGCCTGGAAGATATCAACTTTAACGCCGGTTTTCTTCTCAAAGCCGCTGGCGAGATTTTTTGCCAGCGATCCTGGCCCGGCAGTGTAGACGGTCAGCGCGTGGGCGCTGGACATCATAGCGGACGATAATGCCATGGCTAACAGCACTCCCTTCTTCACGGACATGGTGGTTTTCATGCGTACTCCCCTGAGGTTGAAATCAAACGATCGGCAGCGATGCTGCCAGCAGACAAATGCACGATCCGGTCGGCGAGGATTTCCGCTTCCCGGCGGTCGTGAGTGACGTAAACGGCGGTGGTCCCAAGCTGGCGCAGCAACGTCGCCATCTCCTGGCACAGCGACTCGCGCAGTTCGCTATCGAGATTGGAGAGCGGCTCGTCAAACAGCAGCACCCGCGGTTCAGCCACAATGGCGCGGGCCAGCGCCACGCGCTGCTGCTGCCCGCCGGATAAGCCTGCCGGTTTGCGCTCAGCGAACTCGCTTAAGCCGACGCGTGCCAGCGCCTGCGCCACGCGGGTTTCCCGTGCCTGCCGCGCCACGTTGCGCATCTTCAGCGGAAACATCACATTCTGCGCCACCGTCATGTGCGGCCAGAGGGCGTAATCCTGGAACACCATGCCGATATCGCGGGCCTGAGGCGGCAGCGACCAACCGATTTTCGCCACCAGCCGATCGGCAAAATGGATCTCGCCATCCGCAGGCTCGGTAAGCCCGGCCAGCAGGCGCAGAAGCGTGCTTTTTCCGCAGCCCGACGGCCCCAGAAGCGCAACCACGCTCCCCGGCTCGATATGCAGATCGATTTGATTTAAAACAGTGTTCGCGCCAAAAGCGTACGACACGCCATTGAGCGTTATGGAGGTGAGCATCTTGTTATCCTCTTTGGGATTTGATGTCCGCCACTGTAGGCAGCTTGTGTGACGAAAACATGACGCGTTTGTTGCAGCTTGATTTCCGATGGCTTTCAGCCGTTTAATGCTCAGACGCCTATTTTGAGGATCCCCCATGAGCCACTTTCGCCCCGTCGAGTTAATGCACGCCAGCCGCCTGTTGAATCACGGCCCGACCATCCTGATCACCAGCCGCGACGACACCCTGGACCGCCGCAACGTGATGGCTGCCGCCTGGTCAATGCCGGTGGAGTTCGAGCCACCGCGGATCGCCATCGTGGTAGATAAAAGCGCCTGGTCGCGGGAGCTGATTGAACGCAGCGGCATGTTTGGCATTGTGGTTCCCGGCGTTGCCGCCACCAACTGGACCTATGCGGTGGGCAGCGTCAGCGGGCGCGATGAGGACAAATTTAACTGCTACGGGATCCCGGCAGTTGCTGGCCCGGTGCTGGGCCTGCCGGTGATTGAAGAGAAGTGTCTGGCGTGGATGGAGTGCCGCCTGCTGCCTACGACATCGGCGGCAGAAAAATATGACACCCTGTTTGGCGAAGTGGTTGCGGCGGCGGCGGACGAACGGGCGTTTGTCGCCGGGCGCTGGCAGTTTGACGATGACAAGCTCAACACCCTGCATCATCTGGGTGCCGGAACCTTTGTCACCAGCGGCAGGCAGGTCAAGGCCCCGAATCCGTCAATTTAATACTCCCGGTAAGGAATGTGCAGGCGGTCCAGCAGATTAGTAAAATCCTGCACTGCGACAAACACCACCGCCCCTTTGCCGAGGATCACGTTGGTGATGACCCCTACCGTCTCCCCGGTCAGGCTGTCGACAACCGGCCCACCGGACATGCCGGAGACCGCTCCCGCGCCGGTAATGACCCCGTAATAGCAGCCGTCGCGCTTTAAGAAGCCGTCGATCATGCCGGAACTGGATTTAGGCAGGCTGTTGATGGCGCTGTAACCAAACAGCGTGACGTTGCGCCCTCTTCGCGCGAAGGCCAGCTTGTGCAGCGGCTTGCCTGCGTTATTGCGGGCAATCACCGCCACGTCGCAAAGGGGATGTTGCGCGCGGATGGACTTTAGCAGCGGGACGGCAACGTGCGCCGCCGTGAGGGAGAGCGCATCCGTTACCGGAAAAGCGCTGCCCTGAATCCCGCCGACAAACCAGCTTAATGGCGCAGGCAGGCCGATATACACCAGATCAACCTGTTTTGTGGCGGTAAAGTCGGTACTGCTGGTGCCTGACATGACCACACACCCCATCAGTAAAACGGGGGCCGTGAGGGCGAAGAGAGCAAAGATGAGACACTTCATGGTTTCACCTTCCAGGCAAGTCGTGACAGGCGTGCGCGTCCCACGAAAAAGGGCGACAGCACGCGCTCTCGCCCTTTTGTACTTTAGCCTTTACGGTTTACGCTGACGTTAGTTCCAATGGCTTAGTTTTTCTCGCGTCCGGCGATAATCTCATCCGCCACGTTGCGCGGTGCCTCCGCATAATGGTGGAATTCCATGCTGTAGGTGGCCCGTCCCTGCGACATCGATCGCAGGGTGGTGGCGTAGCCGAACATCTCGGCCAGCGGGACGTCAGCGCGGATAATCTGGCTGCCGAACCGCTCATCCATGCCCTGCACCAGCCCGCGGCGGGAAGAGAGATCGCCCATAATGTTCCCGGCGTACTCTTCCGGCGTTTCGACCTCGACGTGCATCATCGGCTCGAGGATCACCGGGTCCGCTTTGCGTGCGCCGTCCTTAAAGCCGAAGATCGCCGCCATGCGGAAGGCCAGCTCCGACGAGTCGACGTCGTGATACGACCCAAAGGTCAGGGTCGCTTTGACATCCACCACCGGATACCCGGCCAGCACGCCGCTGTTGATGGCTTCCCGCAGCCCTTTTTCCACCGACGGGATATACTCGCGCGGCACCACGCCGCCCTTGGTGGCATCGACAAATGCAAACCCGCTGCCCGGCGCCTGCGGCTCAAGGCTCAGGACCACGTGTCCGTATTGCCCTTTCCCGCCGGACTGGCGCACAAATTTGCCTTCGATGTCGTCCACCGCTTTGCGGATGGTTTCGCGATACGTCACCTGCGGACGGCCAATATTCGCCTCGACGCCAAACTCACGCTTCATGCGGTCGACGATGATCTCGAGGTGCAGCTCGCCCATCCCGGAGATAATCGTCTGCCCGGACTCTTCGTCGGTGTGCAGGTGGAACGAGGGATCTTCCGCTGCCAGACGGTGCAGCGCGATACCCATTTTCTCCTGGTCGGCCTTGGTTTTAGGCTCAATCGCCAGCGAAATCACCGGGTCCGGGAACTCCATCCGTTCGAGGGTGATCACCGCATTCGGGTCGGTCAGGGTGTCGCCGGTGGTGACATCCTTCAGCCCCACGCAGGCAGCGATATCCCCGGCCCGCAGCTCGTCCACGTCATGCCGGTCGTTGGCGTGCATCAGCACAATGCGGCCAATGCGCTCTTTCTTGCCCTTCACCGGGTTATAAACCGCATCCCCTTTTTTCAGCACCCCGGAGTAGACGCGGATAAAGGTCAGCTGGCCCACGTAAGGGTCGCTCATCAGCTTGAACGCCAGCGCCGAGAACGGCTCGTCATCGCTGGGGTGACGTTCGGCGTGTTCGCCTTTTTCATCCACACCGTCAATGGCGGGCACGTCGAGGGGCGACGGCATTAGCTCAATCACCGCATCAAGCATGCGCTGCACGCCTTTGTTTTTAAACGCGCTGCCGCACAGCATCGGCTGGATTTCACCCGCAACGGTGCGTTTGCGTAACCCGGTGACGATTTCGGCTTCATCCAGATCGCCCGTCTCCAGGTATTTGTCCATCAGCGCCTCGGTGGCTTCGGCCGCTGCCGAGACCATTTTTTCCCGCCACTGCTGCGCGGTTTCCCGCAGATCGTCCGGGACCGGCGCATAGCTGAACGTCATCCCTTGCGTGGCGTCATCCCAGATAATGGCGCGCATTTTGATGAGATCGACCACCCCGGTGAAGTGCTCTTCTGCCCCGATGGGGATCACAATCGGTAACGGATGGGCTTTCAGCCGGTCGATCATCATCTGCACCACGCGGAAGAAATCAGCGCCCTGGCGGTCCATCTTGTTGACGAAGGCAATGCGCGGCACGCGATACTTATTGGCCTGCCGCCAGACGGTTTCCGACTGGGGTTGTACGCCGCCCACCGAGTCATACACCATCACCGCACCGTCGAGGACGCGCATTGAGCGCTCCACTTCGATGGTAAAATCCACGTGCCCGGGGGTGTCGATAATGTTGATCCGGTGCGGTTCATAGCTGCGGTCCATACCGGGCCAGAAGCAGCTCACCGCCGCGGAGGTAATGGTGATCCCGCGCTCTTGCTCCTGCGCCATCCAGTCAGTGGTTGCCGCGCCATCGTGGACTTCACCCAGCTTGTGGCTCATCCCGGTGTAAAACAGGATGCGCTCAGTGGTGGTCGTTTTACCGGCATCGATATGCGCGGAGATACCGATGTTGCGATAACGTTCGAGGGGGATGGGTCGGGGCATGATGCGTCCTTAGTCAGTTGACATAAAATTCGCGGCCAGGATAGCCGCGTGTTGATATGTAGATTATAATAGTCCTATTGTACGAGTATATTCGAACTATTTTTTTAAGGCCTGAACTATCAATGACATTGATAAGGCTTATCACTGCACCAGGAAGAGTATGATTGCCAACCACCCCGACACTGAACAAATCACGCTGGAGAACGTTTTACTGGCTCTCGGTAACCCGCTGCGGCTGGCGATCATCGGCCAGCTGGCCGACGGCAGCGAACTCAGCTGCAACGCGCTGCGCCCGCAGGAAGTTGCCAAGTCGACCATGACCCACCACTGGCGCGTGCTGCGCGACAGCGGCGTGATCTGGCAGCGCCCACAGGGGCGGGAAAATATTATTTCGTTACGCAGAGAAGATCTGGATGCCCGCTTTCCCGGGCTGCTGGAGACATTGCTGCGGGTGATGTGTCAGGAGGCGTAATACCCTCTGCCGGAAAACTGCCGGGTGGCGGCTACGCCTTACCCGGCCTACAAACCGTAGGCCCGTGCAAGCGCAGCGCCGCCGGGCAAACCCGGCACTATGCGTTATAAATAAACCGCTGAATAAAATCGGCAATATCGTCTTCGGCCATGGTGCATTTTTCTGCTGAGGGCCTGACGCCAAGAAACTCCCCATAACCGTTCAGAATTGAAACCAGCTGTCGCGTGGTGCGGCGGACATCACCCTCACGGAAGGTGCCGTTGCTCATCCCTTCCTCAAGGATCGCGCAGATCTCCTGGTCCCACGCGTCAGTTATGGCTTCCACAAACTCGGCGTAAACGTCGTTATGAAGCGCTAACTGCCACGTCGAACCATAGAGCTGCCAGGCGGCATCAGGCTCTGTGGGCAGGAAATTTGCGACCAACTGCTCCAGTTTTTGCGCAGAGGGCAATCCCGTCACCTGATGCGTAAACGTCTCCAGCTCGTCGCGCATAAAACGATCCAGCGCCGCAATACACAGCACCTGCCAGTTGCTGAAATAGTGATAAGTGTGGCTGCGCGAGATCCCTAACGATTCCGTTAGCTCACGCGTGGTGACGTTGGCGATGCCCTTCTCCAGAAACAGCGCGATGGCCCCGTCCAGAATCCTGGCTTTTAACGTCTCTTTTGCTTCTTTCATCATCACGCCCACGTTGACTTTGAGCAACCGCTCAAATAGACTCACCCCGAGATTTGAGCAACCGCTCAAATCCATGTTAACAGAAAATAGTATGCTTACCTTAAAAAATGCGGCACCGGCCGCAGTCTCACACAGCGCAGCTAAAACGCTTAAATTACTCGGTCAACGTCATAGCCGAAAACTGATTCTGACCTTCTTACTGGTGGCCGCCGAAAACATCACGCTGCTGCTGTACCCCCTGCTGGCGGGGTTTGCGATCAATGCCATTGTCTCCGGCCAGGCGCTGCACGCCGTGCTGTATGCAGTGATGGTGTTTATGATGTGGGCCATTGGCGCGGCAAGACGCAGTGTCGATACCCGCACCTTTGCGCGCATTTATGCTGAAATGGCGGTGCCGGTGATCCTCGCCCAGCGCGAAGAACAGCATAGCGCCTCGACGATTGCGGCACGCGTGGCGCTGTCGCGGGAATTTGTCGACTTTTTCGAGAAACATTTGCCGGTGCTGGTGACGTCCGTGGCCTCCATTATCGGTGCCGCGGTGATGCTGCTCCTGCTGCAGTTCTGGACCGGCGTCGCCTGTCTGTTGATCCTGGTGTTCTTTGCCCTGTTTTTACCGGGCTTTACCCGCAGGAACGAAGCACTCTTTCTGAGGCTGAACGATCGGCTGGAAAAAGAGGTGGCGTTCGTCAACAGCGCCTCACAGATGTCGCTGTTCAGACATTACGATGTGCTTGCCCGGCTCAGAATTAAGCTCTCGGACCGCGAAGCAATAGGCTATCTGTCGATCGGGACGATCACCGCGATTTTATTTGCCAGCACCATCCTGACGATGTCGTTCCAGGGGGGATTAGATGCCGGTCATATCTATTCGGTGATGACCTATATGTGGATGTTTGCCATGAGTCTGGACGACGGGCCGCAATTACTGGAAAAATATTCTCAGCTGAAAGACATTGGCAAGCGGGTGAATACCAGTACGGTTTGATAAATCTGTATCCCCTCACCGCAACGATGAGGGGATAACGCGCTTTTACATCGAGTAACCCGGCTTTTTAATCAGCTCATCCATCTTCGGGCCGATCTCCGTATCCCAGACCTGCGCTTTCCAGTCCTCCTGTTGCACCTGCTGCAGCGCAACGGACACAGAAGCGTCTTTGCTGTTGAAGTGACGAATAATCACTTCGGCGATATCCGCCGCCAGAGCGCTTTTTTGTTCATCGTTCAGATCGCGCGGGAAACATTTAATATCTACGTGTGGCATGGGCAGGGCTCCTTATGAGTGTGCATTCCAGACTAGCAGAGAATGTCGTTGCCTTTTAGCACCTTGTGCAGTTCAGGCCGCGTGTCCCCTCAGTAGGTGATCCCCGGCGGGTTGACTGCCGACTGCGCCACCGCTTCGCCCTGCTCGCCCCAGCGGGCCAGCACCTGCTGGTACTCACCGCGCTGAATCGCCCCGTCGAGTGCAGCCTGCAGGGCGTATACCAGCTCATTACCCTTTTTGGTGGTGGTTGCCACATAGGCTTTTTTCGGCCCTAACCCCACCACGCGGGTTTTACCGGTCAGCGCTTCTTTATACGCCGATACCGACTGCGGGCCGAAGAACACATCCGCCCTGCCGGACTGGATATACAGGTTGCCGGAGGCATCGTCCGTCAGGTAGATCGGCAGCGCCGGTTCACGTCCGGCGTTTTTGTTCTCCTCGTTCCAGCCCAGCAGAATACGCTCCTGATTGGTGCCCGAACCGACAATCACCTTTTTACCCGCCAGGTCGGCAGCGCTTTTAATCGACTGCACCTCACTGGTGGATTTCACCGAGAAGGCCAGCGAATCCACGCGATAGGTCGCAAAATCAAACTTCTGTTTGCGCTGTTCGGTCACCGCAATGTTCACCAGCGCCACGTCGTAGCGCCCGGAGCTGATGCCCAGCGGCCAGTCTTCCCATGCGGTGGGCACCAGCTTGAGCTTCAGGCCGAGACTGCCCGCCAGCAAACGGGCGATATCCGGATCGCTGCCGATGCGGGTGCGGTTATCGCTGGCCAGCAGCGCCAGCGGCGGCGAGTTGAGGGCCGAGATCGCCACCGTCAGGGTGCCGGGCTCGACAAATTTATAGTTGGCGGGGATCTTCGCCACCGCCTGCTGGTCAACCGTCACCGGCAGCGGCTGTTCGTTGGCTTTTAAATCAATCGCCGCGTGGCTGACCGACGCCACCCCTAACAGCGCTAACAATCCATATTTCATCTTCTCTCCTCACAGCACTTTCGACAGGAACTGGCGCGTTCGCGCGTGCGACGGACGGTTCAGCACCGCGTCGCTGCTGCCTTGTTCAACAATTTTGCCATCGACCATAAACACCACCTGGTCCGCCACTTCGCGGGCAAAGCCAATCTCGTGAGTCACCACCACCAGCGTGGTGCCGGAGCGGGCCAGCTTTTTGATCACATCCAGCACCTCGCCCACCAGCTCGGGGTCCAGCGCGGAGGTGGGTTCATCAAACAGCATCACTCTCGGGCGCAGGGCCAGCGCCCGGGCAATGGCGATCCGCTGCTGCTGGCCGCCGGACAGATGCCGCGACCAGGCATCGGCTTTATCGCGCAGCCCGACCACGTCCAGCAGACCGTAGGCCCGCTCTACCGCCGCTTTGCGGGTCAGCTGTTTATGGGCGATTGGCGCTTCAATCAGGTTTTCCAGCACCGTCAGATGCGGGAACAGGTTGAAGTTCTGGAACACGTAGCCGACGTTCACCCGCTGCTTGAGGATCTCTTTCTCTTTCAGCTCAAACAGCTTGTCACCCTGACGGCGATAGCCGATGTAGTCCCCGTCAATCTGGATAAAGCCTTCATCCACGCGCTCGAGGTGGTTAATGGTCCGTAGCAGCGTCGATTTGCCCGAGCCGGAGGGCCCGAGGATCACGGTGACGGAACCTGGCGGGATCTCCAGCGAGACGTTATCCAGCGCTTTGTGGCGGCCAAAGAACTTGCTGACGCCGGTAATCGAAATATGTCCTTCAGGAGAGGCTTGCATGGACGGGCTCCTGGGTAGTTTGAGTGGTAACGGAACGGGTCCGGCTGGACGCGCGGGATTGATTCACCGCCGAGCGGCGCTCGCTGCGGGCCAGGGCGCGTTCAACCAGATACTGGATAATCGACAGCACGGTGGTGATCACCAGATACCAGACCGCACCGACCATCAGCAGCGGGATCACTTCCTGGGTGCGGTTGTAGATCATCTGGATGGTGTAGAACAGTTCCGGCATCGCCAGCACGTACACCATCGCCGTGCCTTTGGCGAGACTGATAATTTCGTTGAAACCGGCAGGCAGAATGGTCCGCAGCGCCTGGGGTAAAATGATGCGCAGAGTGCGACGCCAGGCCGGTAAACCGAGTGCCGCCGCCGCTTCGTACTGGCCGTGATCGACCCCGACAAAGCCGCCGCGAATGATTTCGGCAGTATAGGCGCTCTGCACCAGCGTCAGCCCGACAACCGCTGTCGAGAACTGTCCCAGCACGTTGATGGTTTCAAAACTGCCCCAGGTGATGCCGGTAAACGGCACCCCGAGCGACAGGGTGTCGTACAGGTAGGAGAAGTTGTAGAGGATGATCAGCACCACGATCAGCGGCAGGGAGCGGAACAGCCAGATATAGCCCCAGGCCAGGCTGCTTAACAGCCACGAGGACGACAGCCGCGCCAGCGCCAGCAGCCCGCCGATCACCACGCTCAGCGCGGTACCAATCAGGGTCAGCAGCAGAGTCTGCCCCACGCCCTCGAGGATCACCGGGTCGAAGAACCAGCGCGCGAACACTGCCCACTCCCAGCGCGGATTAAAGGCCACCGACTGCACGACAATCGCCAGTACAAACAGCGCGACAACGGCGCCAACGGTGCGCAGCGGATAGCGCGCCGGGACCACTTTGATGGTTTCAACGTTGTTCATCGTCGTTCCTCATGCGGATTTACTGAACGCTTCGCGTACCAGCGTTTTGGTGAAGCGCAGCCGCCCGTCAAACGGCGGCTGGCTGTACTCTTCCGGGTCGCGGTCGAGGTCAAACTGCGCCGCGTAGCCCTGACTCAGATACAGCCGCACCGCTTCCGGCTGACGAAAACCGGTGGTGAGGTACATCTGGCTATAGCCCGCCTGCACCGCCCGACGTTCCAGCTCCTGCACTACTTTTGCGGCAAGCCCCTGCTGACGCAGGGTTTTGTCGGTCCAGATGCGTTTGATCTCGGCGGTCTGCTCATCGAACGGCTTGTACGCCCCGGTGGCGATGATCTGCCCGTCGCGCTCCAGCACAATGAACAGCCCCTGCGGCGGCAGATACCATTCGGTCAGTTCGATCTCGGCGTCTTTAGCAAAATAGTCGCCATAGCGGGCCGCGTATTCACCGAACAGCCCGTCAATAACGGGCTGAAGATCGGCGTCCTCCGGCGATACGTCGCGAAAAAGGTCGCTCATACAGTCTCCTTAGTCGCCCAGACCAGCCGGGTTCACTTCAGAGCCCGGAATGCGTTCCACCCCTTCGCCCCAGCGGTTCAGCACTTTGTCGTAATCGCCGTTTTTGATTACCCCGTTAAGCGCGGTCTGCACCGGTTCAGCCAGTCCGCTGCCTTTTTTCAGGGTTACGGCGATGTGCGCCGCCTTCGGCCAGCCGCCGTCCACGCTACCCACCAGCTTGGTTTTGCCGTTCAGGGCCGCTTTCCACGCGCCAATCACGTTCGGGCCGAAGTAGGCATCAGCCCGGCCGGACTGCAGGGCCAGGGTCTGGGCCGCATCATCTTTGGTATAAACCGGGGTGAACGGCTTGAGGCCTTTCTTCTGGTTTTCGGCATCCCACGCCAGCAGGATCGCCTCCTGGTTGGTGCCGGATCCCACGATGATCCGCAGCCCGGCGATGTCTTCCGCCTTCTCGAGGCTCTTAATGTTGCTGGTCGATTTCACGTAGAAACCGAGGGAGTCTTTGCGGTAGGTGGCAAAGTCGAACTTCTCTTTGCGATCTTTGGTGACGGTGATGTTGCTGATCGCCGCATCGTATTTGCCGGAGGTCACGCCCAGCGGCCAGTCTTCCCACGAGGTCGGGACGATGTTCAGCTCCAGCCCGAGGCTGTCGGCCACCAAACGGGCGATATCCGCCTCGCTGCCGATCAGGGTTTTGTTGTCATCGGCAAACACGGTTAATGGCGGCTGGCTCAGGCCAGCAATCGCCACGGTGAATTTCCCCGGCACCGCGGGCTTAAAACTCGCCGGCAGCTGGGCAATCGCCTGTGGGTTTTTCGCCGTGTTGATCGGCGTTTTGTTGGCTTCGAGGCTCACGCCAGTGCCGTTAATGTTGACGTTCTCTGCCCAGACGGCAGGGGTAAAGGCCAGCGCGAGCGCCAGAAAAAGCGATGATTTATGCATAGCAGGCTTCTCTTTTTGTGTGGTTATTGTTGTGTGAACTGATTTTCTGGCTGGTCTAATCCCAGGCTCTCACGCAGGGTGGTGCCGGGGTATTCGGTGCGGAACATGCCGCGCGCCTGCAGTAGCGGCACGACCTGATCGACAAAGCGCGGGAAGGTATCCGGCGTGCCGCCCTGGATGATAAAGCCGTCCGCCGCGTAGCCGTCGAACCACCGCTGTAACCCGTCGGCGACCTCTTCCGGGGTGCCGGAAAAACGCGGGCGCGGCGAGGCGGCCTCCAGCGCCACCTGACGCAGGGTTAAGTTGCGATCCCGGGCGTTACGCTTGATCTCATCGGTGGTGCTGCGAAAGCTGTTCTGCCCCAGGTCGCCGATGTCCGGGAAGGGTTCATCGAGCGGATACTGGCTAAAATCGTGGTGCTCAAAATAGCGGCCGAGATAGTTCAGGGCATCGGTAATCGACACCAGCGCGGCGGTGGTTTGATACTGCTGCTCCACGTCGTCGGCGTCTTTGCCGACAATCACGCTCACGCCCTGGAAAATATGCAGTTCGTCTGGACGACGGCCATGCTGTTGCAGCTGGTTTTTCACGTCGCGATGGAAGGCCTGCGCCTCTTCAAAGGTTTCGTGATGGGTGAAGATGGCGTCTGCGTGTTTGGCTGCCAGCTTTTTACCGTCGTCGGAGGCCCCGGCCTGGAAGACAATCGGCCTGCCCTGCGGGGTGCGGCCAATGTTCAGCGGCCCGGCGACCTTAAAGAAATCGCCGTGGTGATCGAGGGTATGCAGCTTTTGCGGATCAAAGAACTGGCCGCTCTCTTTGTTGCGCACAAAGGCATCGCCCTCCCAGGAATCCCACAGCCCTTTCACCACGTCGAGATACTCATCGGCAATGCGGTAGCGCAGAGCGTGCTCCGGATGCTTGTCGCGGGAAAAGTTCTTCGCCGAGCCTTCCAGCGGGGAAGTCACCACGTTCCAGCCTGCCCGGCCATTGCTCAGATGATCGAGGCTGGCAAACTGGCGCGCCACGGTAAACGGCTCGCTGTAGGAGGTGGACAAGGTCCCGACCAGCCCGAGGCGCGAAGTGATTGTGGCCAGCGCCGACAAGACTGTCAGCGGCTCAAAGCGGTTGAGAAAATGCGGAATCGACTTCTCGTTGATGTACAGGCCATCGGCGACAAACAGGAAGTCGAGCTTACCCGCTTCGGCCTTGAGCGCGGTCTCTTTCACAAACTCAAAATTGATGCTGGCATCGGCGGTGGCCGCCGGGTGGCGCCAGGCTGACATATTCCCCGATGCGCCATGCAATATGGTGCCCAGTCGCAGCTGTCGTGTTGCGGACATATTCACTCCTTACCTTAAAGTTGATTCAGTGCTTTTTCCGCAAGCTGGGCGAAGTATCGCGCGGCGGGTTCGATCAGGGCTTCATCCGGGTTAAAGGCCGGGTGATGCAGACCATACTGGCTGGCGCTGCCAATGCTGACGAAGGCGCCAGGGATGTGTTGCAGGTAGACGGCAAAATCTTCCCCGCCCATGTGCAGTTCGGCGTGCTGGGTTTCAAAACCGCTCTCGCGCGCCACCGAAGTGGCGAAGTCAGCCCAGGTGGCGTCGTTGACCAGCGCGGTCGGCCCGGCATACCAGATGATGTCGATTTGCGCGGCAAAGGCGCTGGCAAACCCGGCGGCGATCTCCGATACCCGGGCTTTGACCTTTTCCTGCACGTCGGTGCGGTGGGTGCGCAGGGTGCCTTCCAGCTCGACGCTCTCCGGCAGCACGTTCCAGGTGTTACCCCCGGTAATGCGCGTCACGCTCAGCACCACCGAATCCAGGGTATTCACGTTACGGCTGGCCACGCTTTGCAGAGCGGTCACCAGTTGGCTGGCGAGCACAATGGCATCGTTACCTTCGTGCGGACGGGCGGCGTGCGCCCCTTTGCCGGTAATGCGGATCACAAAGCGGTCGACGTTGGCGTAAAACGGCCCGCTGCGGGTGGCGAAGCTGCCCACCGGCAGACCGGGTTCGTTGTGCATGCCGAAGATGGCGCTGACGTCGCGCAGCGCGCCAGCACGGACCAGACTTTTCGCGCCGCCGAAGTTCTCTTCCGCCGGCTGAAACAGGATCCGCACCCGGCCATTCAGCGAGGCTTCCCGTGCTTTAAGCTCTAACGCTGCGCCGAGGATCACGCTGGTGTGGATATCGTGTCCGCAGGCGTGCATCACCCCCGGACGCTGTGAGCTGAAGGCGACGCCGCTGCGCTCCTCAATCGGCAGGGCATCGATGTCGGCGCGCAGGGCGATGCGTTTGTCGCCCTCGCCCACTTCGGCCACCACGCCGGTGTGCAGATCGTAAGGCAGGATCGTGATCCCCGCATCGCCCAGCCACTGGCGCAGGCGGGCGGTGGTGTCGATTTCTTCTCCGGAGAGTTCCGGATGCTGGTGCAGTTCGCGACGCCAGGCGATCAGCTGTTGTCCGAGGCTCATACCGCCACCTCCCGGTGCTGACGAGCTTGAGCGAGCAGACGCAGGGACTGCACGCGGGCAGCGCCTTCCGCCACCGGGGTATCAATAATAAATTCGTCAATGCCCCACTGCTGATGCAGCGCGTCGAGTTGATCCAGTACCGACTCTGCGGTGCCCGCCAGCAGCGACTGAGCGCGACGGGCAATTCGCAGCGGCTCGCTTCCGGCCTGGCGGGCAAAGGCATAGGCCTGCTCTTCGCTGGCGACGGTGACCCGCTGACCGTTGGCCAGCTCCACGCCCCACACTTCCACCGACTGCGCCAACGTTTCGGCCTGCGCCTGGGTTGGGGCGACAATGGCCTGCACCGCGACAATCACCTCGTGGTGACTGTGCGCCCGCCAGGTGGCAATCACCTCGCGCAGCAGGTCAGGATCGCCGTTCAGGTGAGCGGCAAAAACAAAGTTCCAGTTGAGGCTGGCGGCAAGGCGTGCACTCTCGGCGCTGGCCCCCAACAAAAAACCCTGAGCAGGCACCTGCGGCAGCGGCGTGGCGCGTACCGCCTCCTCTTCCGCCTGGGCTGCCGGATTTAACCAGCCGTCGAGCTGCGCCAGCTGGGCCGCGAAATCGCCCTTTTCCTGCTGATTCAGCCCCTGCTGTAACGCCCGGGTGGAGAGCGGCAGCCCGCCCGGCGCTTTGCCCACGCCCAGGTCAACGCGACCCGGTGCAATGGCCGCCAGCAGGTTAAAGTTTTCGGCCACTTTATAGGGGCTGTAGTGCTGGAGCATCACGCCGCCGGAGCCGACGCGAATGCGTTTGGTCTGCCCGAGGATCCAGGCAATCAGCAGCTCAGGCGACGGACTCGCCAGCTGCGGGGTATTGTGGTGTTCGGCAATCCAGAAGCGGTGATAACCCAGCGCCTCCGCCTGCTGCGCAAGGCTTAAAGTGCGCGCCAGCGCATCGGCGGCCGTTTCGTTTGCTGCGACAGGACTTTTATCCAGAATGCTGATTCGCCAGGACATGTTGCAATCTCGTTTGACTAAACATGTCGCCATTATTAAGGGGCGATTTCACCTCTGAGAAACAATTAATTTACATTTGGTTTGCCGGATTTCAGATATACACCGCTGGGTTAGCCAGCGGTTTGTAATTCGGCGATCAGGGCCTCGGCCTGCTGGCGGGAGGTGATCCGCACGAAGCGGATGTGGGCGTAAGCGGGGTTATTCATGTCGGCCTGGTAGCGCGCACGATTGCTGCGCCAGGTTTTGAGGGTCCAGATAAGGATCGATTCCCGGCTCAGGAACGAGCGGCGAAAGCTTTCCCGGTTGCCGGTGCCGGGCCACAGCTCCTGCTGGGTCCACGCGCGGTTAATCGCCCGTGTCACCGCCTGGCCCAGGGTGCGGACAAAGCCATAATCCACCCACACCACCAGATCGACCTCGCGCCATTTGATCGCCCGGGTGCGGTTGTAGTTGCCGTCCAGCACCCAGCCGGGACTGGCGTCGAGCGCGGCTTCCAGCTTGCTGACGAACGCGTCATCCGGCGTCCCCTGCCAGTCGGGCTGCCAGTACAGGGTATCCATTTCGATACAGGGCAGCGCCAGCGCCGTGGCAATGCGTCGGGCAAGCGTGGATTTGCCGCTGCCGCTGGTGCCGATAATATTGATTTTCACACTGCCCCCGGTCAGTAAATGGTCGGGCGTCATAATAACGTTTTAGCATTGTTAATGAAACGGCATTTCGAAAGCCTGGTTTACGCCACGGATTCATTATTTACTTCATATTTGCCTTAAGTCGATTTATTCCCCCACCGACAATATTCAATCCACTCGCTTTATTGCATTTTTATTACATTAACGCCAATTAACAGATAAAAAATAGTTAAGTCAGGCGCTTTCCAATTCATAAGATTACGTAGAGAATACGCCAGCCGTAATATTAAAGAATAACGATTACATCTTGCCTGACACTTTATCGGGCGGCATTTCTTTACTCAGACATCACCATGGAGTTACTCATGAAGCGTAACAACCACGTTACACAAAACGAGTATTTACTTAACGATGGCTCGACGTTAATGTCGACCACCGATACCCAGAGTCATATTACTTACGCTAACTCTACCTTTATTGTCGCCAGTGGTTATAAAGAAGAACATCTTATCGGTGAGCCACATAATGTGATCCGTCATCCGGATATGCCCCCCGAAGCATTTGGCGATATGTGGTTTACCCTGCAGCAGGGCGAGAGCTGGACGGGGCTGGTGAAGAACCGCCGCCACAACGGGGATCACTACTGGGTGCGAGCCAACGTCACGCCGGTCTTCCAGCAGGACACCCTGACCGGTTATATCTCGGTGCGTAATATTCCCACCCGGGAAGAGATCGACACCAGCGAACAGCTTTATCAGCGCGTACGAAATAACGAAATAAAAGGCCACCGCTTTTATAAAGGGCTGCTGGTACGCCGGGGTTTATTTTCTTTTCTGTCGATATTTAAAAGACTCAGCACCGCGAAACGCG
>Ga0308165_1001058_pt1 | contig 41689 bp, 40 predicted proteins | sample PhyWR2_FD_201032 | JGI IMG/M metagenome (GOLD analysis project Ga0308165, IMG submission 201032) | Phyllosphere microbial communities from UC Gill Tract Community Farm, Albany, California, United States - DLSLW.R2 | ecosystem: Host-associated > Plants > Phyllosphere > Unclassified | place: USA...
ATGAACGAACTTAAAACTGGTGCATCGGGCTCCGGAGATCGAACCTATGCGTATCTTCCCCCCTATGGAAATCTGGCTTACTTAAGGGGTACCTGGGGAATGGGAATTAGTAAACCGGGCATTTCAGTCGCCCTGCCCGATCCTGCTTTTGATTGCGCATACCGCTTACAGGATACTTTGAAGCGACTCGGCATTGCTACGACTCAACAAGCGACAACAACGAGGTTAATGGCCCTGGGTAATCAGCCTATTCCTTCAGTTACTCAAAAAATAAGCACCATTACCTCGCCTACCTTAAGCGAGATTACCTATTGGTTTTTAAAAAAGAGCATTAACCTGTATGGCGAAACACTGCTTAAAACCGTGGCGCTAAAATCGGGGAAACCTGCAACAACTGCAAAAGGGGCAGAAACGGAAATCAATTACTGGGCAAGCAAAGGCATCGATAAATCGGCATTGAATATTATCGACGGCAGCGGACTTTCGCCGGGCGACAGGATCACCACATCGGCAATGGCGAGTGTGTTGTTTCAGATTCAAAAAGAAAATTGGTTCGCCGACTTTTACAAGGCCTTGCCAGAATACAATGGCATGAAAATTAAAAGTGGAACCATAAACGATGTTTCGGCATTTGCAGGCTATCATACCGATGCAAGTGGGAACAAATACGTTATCGTTATTAACATCAATAATTATAGTGGCAGCGGAATAAACAAAAAGCTGTTCAAGGTGTTGGATGAGTTGAAGTAAGGTTGTGCCAAAGGCATCCCTTTGGGAGTTAACTGGTTTAATTGTTTTAACCCCTTAATTGTTTAACCTTTTAATTTTACAACAAAAAAACAGCTTATACCTAAGCCAGTTAGCTTGCTTTATTTTTTAATATTATGTATTTCTGATATAAGGAAATAACAATCGATATAGGTTATGAGCAATTGTTAGCTGCAATAAAAAAACTTCCTGCCGCAAAAATTAAACAATTGAAATCGGTTTTAAGTGAAGAATTTATTGATCAGAAAGCTCACAAAGAGGTGTCTGATTTTCAAAGTTTCTTGCTCACTGGCCCAACCATGAGCGAAGAACAGTTAAGCAATATCAAATTGACAGAAAAAACTTTAATTCATGGCGGATGAAATAATCTGTTTGGATACTTCCATTTTGATTGATTTTTTTCGCACACAGCTTAAAGAAAAGAGTACGTTTTTTAAGTTAACTAAAATGTATCATCTTTTCGCCGTTTCAATCATTACAGCTAAAGCCTACAGCGTTGGCATGAGATATCTAGACCGATACGAATCGGCCTTCGATATGACGGTTTACGGAAGGCTGCGCCCTTTCAACGTCATTTCTCCTGTAGCTTTTCTGCTAAAGGAGAAATCTGTTTCGTACAGAACAAATATCCAATTACAACGGCCTTACCTGAAGTTTTACCCCGGCTTCGGTTAGTGTCTTTTTAACCTCAATCATGGCCTCCGTCCTTACTTCGCCTGCCACCGAAAGGTCGGCGACCCAAAATAAGGTTCTTATTGCGATTGCATATTCGCCAAAATCCTGAATAACAATTGCTGGCTCGGGCATTTGCATAATCCTTTCATTCCCGGCCAGTTTATCAGCAATTAATTTGCGGACATTGTCAATATCTGTTTCATAAGCGGCACCAATGGTAAACTCCACACGTTTGCTTCTGTCTTGCATCGTCCAGTTTATTAAATGCTGGGAGAGCAAATCGCCGTTCGGCACAATAATGTCAGCGCCCTCGGCACTATGGATTTTACTTGAGCGTACTCCAATTTCTTTCACTACGCCGGCTTTAGTGCCGATTTCAATTTGATCGCCGATTTGAATGGGACGCTCAAAAGCAATTATGATTCCCGAAACGAGGTTGTTCACGATGTTTTGAAGGCCAAACCCGATACCAACACCTAAAGCACCAAGCATAATCGAAAGCTTATCGATCGGAATCCCCGCTGCCGCAACGGCAATGATGAAGCCAACCGTCCAAATGGCTAAACGTATAATCAGCATCATCGAGTTTAAGCTGTTTCGGCTACTTCCGGCAACGCCAGCTTCCTGGCTAAAGAAGAAACTAATAAAGCTCGATATTACAGACGACAGCCAAAGAATACCGATAAAAACCGCAATACTGAAAAACGTAAATTCGTAAGTGCCCAAAGTTCTTGTTTGATAAAAAAACTGCGAAATGGAATTGATGAGGAAATCGTAAAGCGTAATGTTACGCATCAGCGAAACGAAGAATACAACGATTGCAAAAACCCACAAATACCCTTGCAAACGCGATTTAATACCTTTGTAGTTGATAAAATCAGAAAATCGGCTCGATTGATAGGCTTCTGTTTGCAGGTAAACGGCCTCTAAAACGAGTGCACAAAATACTTTCAGGCTTAAGCCCAAAACCAAACATTGGGCAGCACTTACACCAAATATTTTTGCGAGTGATAATCTGCCCGTTAAATTGAACGCCAACGACAAACCGATTTGAAATATGGTAAAAATCAGCAGGGCTGTAGTTGCTGCCGAGGGTTCGATGCGGGAGAAAAGTGTATTCTTATCCCTTAGTATTTTAATGCAAAGCACCAATAGCGAGCAGGCGGCCGCGAATAATATCCAGCGCTCTGCAAACGCCGAATCGAGCAGAACATCATCTAACGCATAATAAACCCACAATACGGAAAGGCTGTACAAAACCAGCTTCCCAGGCTTTGTTAAGAAGGGACTCAGCAAAAAGCACAGGGCGATTAATCGGCACAACTCAATGGCATGCTGCAATGACATGGTGGGGTTTCCGAAAAGAAACGGAATGTAGGTAAAAAAAGCAAAAACTGAAGCAAGGACTACGCCTCGCTTCAAAAACTTAAGTTGCGATAAAATACTTCGCGAATTTTTGAGCTGCTTAACCCGACGCATGTTAGAAAGCATCCAACTGGTTAATATTCCGAAAATTAAAAGACTAAACGCTGAAGTACCAATTTTTCCGCCGAGATAGATGACGATAATTTTCCACGAGCGATCAAAAGCCTTTAAAATGACCTCCGAAAAGGCATTCTCGTATTGGTTCGGCTTCGCCTTGAACAACGGCGCTTCTTCCTGCGACCACATATCTATCTTTTTCGAAATCGACAAATAAACCATGTCAGACGATAGATTTTTTGCCTGTAACAAGTTAACCGAAACGTGGCTGCTCAGCAAGGTTATTTTCCTCAAAATATGCTTTTGTGCTGTATCAAGTTTTTTTCCTTCGAGCAAAACATCTGCCAGCTGGCTTCGCAAGGTAGAGTCTTGCACCTTGCCTTTTAAGGTAACGTCGGTCAAAATTTCGTGCAGCGTGCCGCTGCTTTTACTGAGTTGATCATAATATTCGCTCAAAAGCGTCTGGTAGGCCGCTAAGTGGTCGGTTACTTCAGCAAGTATAATTACTCCGCTGTTCAGCGTTCGCAGGTTGAGGTTATTACTTTTATATTCGAATTTCGATTTAATGGATTTAATCTGCTTTTCTATTGCAGGCAATGCATGTTCGATCTTTTTGATATCGTAGCCTCGTTGCAATAAAAACTTACTTCGATCGATTGTGAAGTTGTAACTTTCTACCTTCGATACCAATAACGGAATTTGAGTTTCGTTGATCTTGCCCGACGTCAGCGTCAAAGAATCGGTTTTCTGCTGCGAAAACACAACGATCGGCGACAGTAACGCTGTTATGATTGAAGCAGCAAACACACAATGTTTCTTAAAACTTGATAAATTCATTTTCGAGAAAATTTGTAGGATGTGTTTGTACGGCTAGCACAACAATAAGGAGAACCAAATTTAGCATTAATAATTTAAAAACGTGCGCTATTTACCTTGTGAACGAATCATTAAGTGTTGCGAATGAAAAGCAAAACAGCTATTAATTAGCAAATTAACTTATTGACCACCTCCAAGCCAACTACTCTGCATTTTGAAATTACGCAAAATTTTAGTATATTGTTAGCAAACCAAATATTTAATAACCAAACAGTTAATAACATGAAAATAGGAATTTTAGTGGCAGCGGCAATCTTTATTGGCGGTTCTTGCTTTGCGCAGGAGCTTAAGATTAAGAAGGACGATTTGATGATTGATGAGAAAGTTGTGGCCAAGGTGAGTGGAAAAGGAAGGCTTTACAGTTTTAGCGACATGAGTGGCAAACTTCAGTTTAAAGGAGAGATCGTCAATGGAAGAAGCGGTACATCCACAACCGCTGAAAGTATAGGATGGATAGAATTTACAGGCACAAATGGAAATGTGAGAGAGGTTAATTTTGCCGATATTCCGTTTACAATGAGTATGGGAAAGATGCTTGCCGGTAATGCCTTAGCTGTGGGATTAATTACGAAAGAAGGAATTAATGAAACAAAGGTGAATGAGTTCTTCCAAACCGCCGATCGTTCACTATCATCGGTTAAAAGCGATGCAAACAAAACGTTGAAAGCAGACATGCTGAAAGAAGACGCATTGGCAAGAGAAAACAGCATCATGATTGGGGTTAAAGGAAACATTAAAACGAAAACCGGTGAAACGATTGGCTCTATCGAAAAGTTAAGCGTTAGTGCAGATCAGTCTTCGTTTTCGCGAGGTTTCTCCGCTTCGGGAATGAATAAATACTACGAATACCATGTATTTGATGCTAACAAAAAACTTGTTGCAAAATTACCTTGTTCAGACAACGGCGTTACCAACGATAACAAAGGGTTGAAAATTTATACTGAGGATGGCAAAATATGGCCAATACAGGCGAAAACAAATATGCTTAACACTTCCCTGCCGGGCGACCCAATAGCAGATCGTATGGTTAAAAAACTCTATGCCAACGGTTATTTATCTACCTCAAAATAACGTAACTTGCTTATTTCTGCCTGCCTCAAAAAAATTCAAATGCGATTCCGTAACGAAACATATCAAAGCATTATCGCAATAAAGACCAATAAATCAAACTGAACCGCGAAATTAAATGTTGATGGAAACATGAACACAAAGATGGCAAATCAGGCAGATCATATTAAGCAAGAAACAGAGAATTACAGCTTTGGCGATCATGTACATGTGGTTGACCGGAATTTTTATATTCCGCAATTAAAGAAACACCGAAAAGTATGGATCTACTTACCCAAAAGCTATAAACACAGCGAAAAAAAGTATCCTGTAATATACATGCAAGATGGCCAAAACCTGTTTCATGCATCGCCCCCACGTAATGATGAATGGGCTGTCGACGCGGTAATGGACGGCTTGATTCGCGAGGGTGCAAAAGAAGCGATTATTGTGGCAATAGACCACGCAGGCGAAGACAGGTTGAGGGAATACAACCCGTACGATAGTGAACACGGCAAAGGCGACGGGCGTGCGTATGTACAATTTCTGGTAGAAACCTTGAAGCCTTTTATCGATTCCGAATACAGGACATTTAAAGATGCCAACAACACCTCAATTGCAGGCAGTTCGATGGGCGGTTTAATTGCCATGTATGCCCTGATAACCTATCCGGCTGTGTTCGGCTCAGCAGGCGTTTTTAGTCCTGCGTTTTGGCTGGCACCAAAAATTTACGATGAAGTCACAGAAAAATCTGCATTATTGAAGAATAATAAGGTGTTTTTTGTGGTCGGTGATAAAGAAGGAGATGCCATGGTCAGCAATATGAAACGGGTTTACTATATTTTAAATCGAGATGGTAGAAACGCGAATGTGGCGATGATTGAACGGCCAGATGGCAAGCATACGGAATGGTTCTGGCATCGGGAGTTTGTTTCTTTTTATCAGTTTATTGCTCCTTTGTTTTCCGTTGGGTGAAGTTAAGGGTGTTGAATGCAAATCTCTGGATTCTTCGCCACCAGTTTCAACTCAATATTTTTAGTTAAATAAAACTAAGAAGCATTGTCCACCATGAGCGCCCGCCCAATGTCATTTAGATAAGGATAAAATTATAGAACATTGTCACCCCTAGTATTTCGACTACGCTCAATACAGGCTTAGTCGAAGGGCGGATGTTAATGGTTCTATCCAATAAAGAGGTCTTCGACTGAGTTTATCTTGAGCGAAGTCGAAAGGCTCAGACTGACACCCGTCCAGCTTAACTAAACGAACGACATTGAGCGTCCGCCTACCCGGCCGTGCAGGGAGTCGAAGGTCAGATGTTGATGAGATTTATCCTATAACAAAAGTCTTCGACTCCGCTCACCCTGACAGCTGATGGGCTTAACCAAATAGCATTGAGTTTCAACTGACGGAGAACTAGCCTAATTAGAACCTAATATTAGCGCTTAAAACGCTTTATTTATTTAAAAATTATACTAACTTTGAAGTTATGCTTAGTAATTGTACTTTGTACACTAAGCGGGTTAAAAAATCAACAAAAAATAATTAAAAATGAGCATAATCGTTAATGTCCATGCCAGACAAATCCTCGATTCGAGAGGCAATCCAACAGTAGAAGTAGAAGTAGTTACAGAAGCGGGCGCATTTGGCCGTGCAGCTGTTCCGAGCGGTGCATCTACTGGGCAATATGAGGCTGTTGAATTACGTGACGGAGATAAATCTACATACTTAGGTAAAGGCGTTTTAAAGGCCGTTGAAAATGTAAATACCAAAATTGCTACGGCTTTAAGAGGTGTTGATGTTTTTGAGCAAAACGCAATTGATAAATTAATGCTGGAGCTTGACGGTTCTGAAAACAAGGGTAATTTAGGTGCCAACGCCATTTTAGGGGTTTCTTTAGCGGTAGCTAAAGCGGCTGCCGATGAAATTGGCCAACCGTTATACCGTTATATTGGTGGTGTTAACGCTAATACATTACCTATTCCGATGATGAATATCATCAACGGTGGTTCTCACTCTGATGCTCCGATCGCTTTTCAAGAATTTATGATTATGCCGGTTGGCGCACCATCATTTTCTGAAGCCTTACGTTGGGGAACTGAGGTTTTCCACAGTTTGAAAAAGATATTACACGATAGAGGATTATCTACTGCTGTAGGCGATGAGGGTGGCTTTGCTCCTACTTTTGATGGCACTGAAGATGCTATTGAAACTGTTTTAAAAGCGATTGAAACCGCTGGTTACAAACCGGGTTCTCAAATTTGCCTGGCTTTAGATTGTGCTTCATCTGAGTTTTATAAGGATGGTAAATACGACTATACTAAGTTTGAAGGTGCTACTGGTGTTATTCGTTCAAGCGAAGAACAGGCGCAATATTTAGCTGATCTTTCTGCGAAATATCCAATTATTTCTATCGAGGATGGTATGGATGAAAATGATTGGACGGGTTGGAAAAGCTTAACTGATAAAATTGGAGATCGCGTTCAATTAGTGGGTGATGATTTGTTCGTAACGAACGTTACGCGTTTACAACGTGGTATCGACGAGGAAACAGCAAACTCTATCCTGGTAAAAGTTAACCAAATTGGTTCTTTAACCGAAACTATCAATGCGGTTACATTAGCTCAAAACAGCGGCTATACTTCGGTAATGAGTCACCGTTCGGGCGAAACTGAGGATGTTACGATTGCTGATTTGGCTGTTGCATTAAATTGTGGCCAAATTAAAACAGGTTCGGCATCGCGTTCTGACAGGATTGCAAAATACAACCAATTATTACGTATTGAAGAGGAATTGGGCGAAAACGCACGTTTTATCGGCTCAAAATTTAAATACACAAAGAAATAACCCCTAATCCCCTGAAGGGGACTCAGGCCCCTTTAGGGGTTTGGGGTGTTAACAAGTTGGAAAAAATGAGTTGCAGAACATCCGGAGATTTTAAATCTTCGGATGTTTTTTTATACATTTACGTCATTGCGAGGTACGAAGCAATCTGCAATTGAGATTGCCTGGTACGCGTAATGACGAATTTGAAAACTATGAAACGTTTAATAGACCTTTTCCGCAATAAATACTTTCTTGCAACGGCTGCTTTTGCAGTATGGATGTTGTTTTTTGATAAAAACGACATGATGTCTCAATTTGAATACCGCAGTCAGGCCAACAAATTGCAAGAGGAAAAGGAATATTTTGAAACTGAAACGGCTCAGGTAAAGAAGGATTTAAGCGAACTGAGCAACAACCTGGGTTTGGCCGAGAAATTCGCCCGCGAAAAGTACTTCATGAAAAAGGATAATGAAGATGTTTTTGTAATTATCCGCGAAGAAAAGAAATAGTTCAGTTCTCAGTTCTCAGTTAGCAGTTCTCAGTTCTCAGCTGGCAGTTGGCGATGCGCAATTTGACCAGCGAACTAGTGACCAATAAACTATTGAACCTTTATTAATAAACCAACTTTGGGAGCGTGAGCTTGTATTTCACTACAATAATCCTCAAAACAAAGATAAAAGCAATTACGATCAGCTTAATTAAGGTTAAATCGACTTTTAAAAAGGCCAGCAAATAATATAGCAAACCTCCTGCGATACAAACCGTGGCGTAAATTTCCTTTCTAAAAATCAGCGGGATTGTGTTTAGCAGTGTATCTCTAATAATCCCTCCAAAACAGCCTGTAATAGTGCCCAGGGCAATGCAAATGCCCGGAGCGAGGCCAAAGTTAATTCCTTTCTGCAATCCTAAAACCGTAAAGAGGCCAAGCCCCAAACTATCGAACAAAAACAGGGTTACTTTAAACTTTTTAACCTGCGTTTTAAATAAGATCGCTCCTATTGAGGTAAATAAGATGATTAAACACGTTCTGATGTCTCGCATCCAGGCCACAGGCGTATCACCAAGAAGCAAATCCCTTACCGTTCCGCCTCCAATTGCCGTTACAAAGGCAATAATTAGTATGCCAAACGGGTCTAAACGTTTCTGCATGGCAGAAAAAGTGCCCGACATAGCAAAGGATATTGTTCCCAAAATTGTAATAACCTCCGACGTGCTTAAATCCATATTCTGATATGTTACACCTATTTAGTATAAAGTAGCAAGAACCAAGTATTAACATTAAGCGCTTAGACTTTCAAATTCCGCTTTTGTCTTTCGCCTTTTAGCTTTTACCTTACACCCTCAACCTTTCTACCTTCTACCTCAGTTAAATTTCTCCGTTTCTCTTCCTTAGAAACCATTCTACGGTAAGTAAAATCAATATCAGCGCAAACAACCATTTGATATTGATCAGCTCATTATACTTACGATCTTCGTAACTGATCGTTTTAATGTTTTCGCTCTTTAATATCTCATCTACAATGCTTAACAAATTGGCCGGCATCACCAGTTTTCCGCCACTCTGTTGGGCAATTGTATTGAGCAACTGATGATTGGCCGTTGTTTGCTGAAATTCGGCTATTAACGTGTTTACATAAAAACTTCCCGATGCGGTAAATTTCTTTCCGCCCAAAGCGCTGTTTGCAACGTAAGTATAATTTCCCGCTGGCATGGTACCGGCATCTAAAAAATATCCGTTTTCGGTTTTCGAGAATACATAGTTGAAGGTTTTTCCTGCCTCGTTTTTTACCTGAACGTTAACTTCTGGTTGGTTTACGGGCTGATAACTCTCGTTGTATAATGTTGCGTTAAACTGAATGGTTTCATTTTCATCGTAAGCCGCTTTGGATGTAAACACCTTAAACTTCCGCTTATCGTCTTTTACTGATAAATATTGAACCGTTTTAGAAATCAGGTCGTTCAAGCTCGAAGTTTCGTTCTCGCTCTCTCCTTCGGCCAATCGCCAGCGCCATAGGCCTTCGCCCATTAAATAGGCTGCCTTTGATCCGTTTTCATCAGTAAAAAACAGCAGTGGCTGCTGCGTAACCACTTTGCCAATACGCTGGTTAAATACGGGTATTGCGCCTGCATTAACAGTTAACCGGCCAAAGGGCATTAACAACGGATCGAAAGCAGAGAATTGCTTTTTATCAGCATCCGATAGGTTAAAACTGGTAAAACTGCTAACAATTTGGGGATAGACTTCTTGCAAGGCACCAGTTGCAGCACTTAAATTAACCTGGGTTTGAATTTGGTTAAAAGCATTGACATTAGTCTGCGCACCTAAAATGTACCAAATCGGCTTTTTGAGTGAGGCGAGTCGCTGCAAAAACGACGTTGAAGTGTTCTGCAGGTCTGGCATTTGGTATAACACAATCAAATCGAACTTCGATGGATCTGTGGAGGCCAGTTCGTCGGCCAAAGCCAATTTCGCCTCATAATGTTTGTTTACCGAAATGGCCGATTTGAGCACGCTCAGATCGGGGTGCGGTGCTGCAGCAGCCAACAATACTTTTTGCCTGCCATCAATTACCTCGATATAAAAGGTCTGCGAATTGTTTTTAGTGGTAATTTCGTTTGAAACGGTACTCAACTGGACAGTATATTTCTGAATGCCTGTTTTACCGGCATGTAGTTTAACCGGAATAGATTTAACATACGAACTGCCATTGATTGCGATGTTCTGCTGATAAATTTTCGCCTTATTTTGATTGACGGTTAACGATGTAATTTCGTTATCGCTTTGAAATGCCTGAACCTGAACTTCAACAGTAAAATCATCATCGAGGTAAACAATATTATTATAATTTACATTGGCGATTAAAACATCGCGTTTCGGAACGCTATCGCCGAGGGCTACCGTATAAATCGGGGCATTGATTTGATTAATATTGTACAGCGGATTGCCTCCATGGTTAAAAATTCCATCGGTTGCTAATACTATAGCTCCAACATTCCTGTTTGTGTATTCATCTTTAACTCTCTGAAAAAAAGCTGAGGCATCAGTAAGTTTCCCCTGGTTCGTAAAATCGAAACCTTCACCAACCGAATCGCCAAAATTGTAAGTGCGCACTTCATATTTGTCCGATAATTTGTCGCGTAGCATTTTAAGGTTTTCTTGATACCGCTTCTTGTCGAAACCAGCAGGCTCGATTTGACCTACAGACAGCGAATTATCTTGCCCAATGATGATGATTGGCTTATCTAAAGTATAATTAATCGTTTTAATTAATGGAGCAAACAGCAGCCAGGCCACTGCAGTAACAACAATTACCCTAATCGCGGCTAAACCGTATTGCAGTTTTTTGTCTAAGTTTTTATTTCCCCGATACAGCAGCCATGCATACAACGCACCCAACACAAGGCAACCCAAAAAATACAAAATAGAAGTACCAGCAAAATCGCCATTCATATTTTATAAAGATGCTAATTTTGTTATAAACAGCAAAGAGCTCGTATAATTTACGCAAAAAGCAAGGGCAGTATTATTGTCTGTCCTCTCTATAAAGCATAAAACAAATTGTCTCAAACATCACAGACGTAAGTTTCAAAAAACACCAATTCAATGCAGCTGAGTACCATTTCTCAGCGTATCTAGAGAAAATCAGAAAAACAAACCGTACAAAAGTCGATCGTTGGAAGCATCCATAGCGCACTCGCGTTTTGGCTTTCATATCAAGTTATAACAGAATTGCTCATGGGTTGGCACGAAAACACACCATAATGTTAAAGAATTAGGTAGTATTTGAGGATCAAAACATTTTTTCTTCACGCTAGACAGTTTCTTAAAAATATCTTTTCTCGTTTAGAGTTACAGTAAGGGTGACACTAAGGGTGACAAAAAAATGAAATATGATAGCTGATAAATTAGCTAAACAGCCCTAAAAAGGGCTACTAAATAAAAGAATCGCTTTATAATTCAGGTGTAAAGACCGCTGAGGCACACGGAAAATTGATTTGTAAACATTGATAATGAGCGTTTTGTGAGTTTTTGTGATGAGAAAATTTTACTTATATCTACAATGAGAGCATTTTTAGGGGTTTTCTAGTTGCTTTGCCACCATTCTTGGGGATGTAGCGGCAGCTTTGGGATTATCTTTGGCTTTGAGTGCATCTTCCAGCAGTTTGATAGTCTTTTCTTGTGCTGAGATTATTTTTTCTTGCATCGACTTGGCGTATTTTAGGCTATTTATTTCCTCCACTACGCGAAAGTCGAATTCTCCCATCCTATCAGTCGTTTCGGCAGGGTTTTCACCGGTAAGCAACCAGTCTGTCGTCACACCAAAAATAGAAGATATATCTATTATTTGACTTATTGTTGGCTGTATTTTCCCTGCTTCAATTTTGCCATACTGACTATCATTGATCCCAATTTTTGAAGAAAAATCTTTTTTAGTAAGTTTATTCCGCTCCCTTAACTCTTTCAATCTCAAGTAGATATACATACCACAAAACAATTAATGTAAAATTTGTCCATTTTGAGCAATAATTAATAGATAAATATTCTATATTTGTTCTGTAACCAGAACGAACACCGTAATAAGCAAAAATATGGAAAAAAAGCATATGCACAACACTGAGATAGTGAACGCCTTAGCAGAGAAGTACAGCTTTTCTCCCCGATACATAAGAATGATTCTCGACAACGATCGAACTCCGATATTTCAAGACCGGATAATAGCAGAGTACAGGCGCCTTTACAATGACATGCAAACCTTGTTGAGGAACAATAAAGATTTAGGATAAAGAAGTTTACATCACCGCCTCAAAAATGTACCAATACCAAAACAGTATACTTTCTATTCCGGCCAAGCTCTTGTACGAAGATTGGGCACTGATGAGTTATGACTATTATAAGCAACTGTGTTTTCGAAAGAAACTTATTAGAACGAAAGAGGGAAAAGGCAAAGGCAATACACCCTGGGTAAGCTATCCAGACTTGCCAGAATATATAAAAGCGATTTGCCTCGAAAAGTTTGGCCGTCCAGAAGATGTAGTTGTACTAAATCTATTGGAACCTTACATAGTGCCAGATACCAACGCGGCAAAATTCTTTGCAGCTCATTTAACACCAGATGGCAAACGATTAAGCGAAATGAAACAACGTCAACGCACCATAAACTGCAGCGTTTTAAATGCCATACAAACTGTATTTAAAGATAAAGGAATAACCGACAAGATGTTCGGAAGACGTAAAACACGGATATGGGCCAACTTAAGTGATGCTGTTAATATGCTTAATGCACAAAAATGGGCGCATAACTTACCTGGTGCGGCCAAAAGATTACGGGAGAAATACGAAAGCTACATAAAAGTTGGCTACTCCTTATTTATCCATAAGGGCGAAGGAAACCAAAATACCGCTAAAATCAGAGATCAAATAGCCGACTTCATACTGGCGAACTATTCCCTACCAATTAAATTGACCGTCCCGATGGTGATGAGCAAGTACAATGAAGTAAAGGCAGTAAACGAATGGCCAGATTTAACGGAGAGTGGCATCTACAATTGGCTGTATGAACCAAAGCAAGAAAGACTCTGGACGCTGGGGCGCCATGGAAAGCAAGCCTATAACAATAAATTTCAACATACTCTTTCCCGCGACAAGTCGAACTGGTTTCCTAACGTGTATTGGGCAATTGACGGCACCAAGCTCGATTGGATTCATTTTGACGACACAACAAGTAATAAAATGGGCGCAAAACTACGCATTAATGTGATGTTTGATGTTTACAGCGAAAAGATAATAGGTTGGAGCCTAAGTGAAACAGAAGATCATACAGACCATTTTAGAGCAATAAAGTCAGCTGTTAAGCAATCTGGCTGTAAACCCTATTTATTAACCTACGATAGCCAGAGCGGCCACAAAATGGTACGCATGCAAGAGCTATATAGCAATATCGTTGCAACCGCGGGTGGCACGCACCATGTGCATCGCGTGGGACAAAAAAATAATCCAGCCGAACAGTTATTCAAACGTTTTCAACAACAGGTAATTACAAAGTTTTGGTTTAGCGATGGCCAAAGCATAAAGGTTCGCCGCGACGACAACAAGCCTAATATCGATTTCATTGAAGAAAACAAGCACCTGCTAAAACCGAAAGCCGACCTTTTAGCAGCCTGGGAATACGCTGTAAATCAATGGAACACAAAGAAACATCCGCACTTTTTACAAAGCCGAAACGAAGTTTACTCGCACCCAATGCCAATGCGTGAAAGCCTCAGCATCGAAGACACGATGCAGTACATGTGGATTGAAGAAAGTAAAAAGCACATTACTTATAAAAAAGACGGGCTTACAATCTGGCTAAGCAATACCCAATACCAGTACGAAGTGTATAATGCGGATGGCTCGATAGACCTTGAATTTAGACGAAAAAACGTCGGCCGAAAATTCATTGTACGTTATGACCCCGAATCTATGAGTGTGTATATACAGCTTTATGAGGTTAGCCAACAGGGAGAAAAAATATTTATTGCTTACGCCCAACCAAAACGGAAACATGTAGATATACCAATCCTCATGCAGGACGGGGATAAAGAGCAGTGGGCCAATGACTTTGCCATTCGCGATGAAGAATTTCGGCGTGATAGCGAAGCCCTGAAAGCCTTGTTAAACCGCACAGGAATTACACCCGACACCTTAATTGAAGAACAGGAGCTTGCTATTAAGTTTAAGGGAAATGCTCCAAAAAGACACGCTCAAACCGCTGATATAGATGAAACAGCAATAATGCTAAGCAGAATGTAACTAACCAAATATGACTACCGAACAAAAAGAAAACATCGTAACCGAGCTACAGGCCATCTGTAGCAAGGATAGCCAAAAAAAAACAGCAAAGCGAGCAAACGTATCTACAGCAACCATTAGCCAAATGCTCAACCAAAATTGGGATCTGATTGCCGAAGAGATGTGGCGCAAGGTACAAATAGCCCTAAGAATAGACTTTGACTGGAATACCGCAGAAACTTTCAATTTTAAAATGCTCCAACGGCTATTGCAAAATACCCAGGCAGATAGCATTAGCATTGCTGTTGCGCACAATGCCGGAGCCGGCAAAAGCTATGCATACCAATATTATGAGCGCAGAAACAAAAATGTAATCTATCTGCAGTGTAAAACCTTTTGGACACGTAAGGAATACATTCAAAACCTATGTACTGCTTGTGGGCTGAATGACAATGGCAAGGTTGCCGAGCTGGTAGCGAGGTTTATAACCCACCTACAAGGCTTAAACAAAGCCCTTGTAATAATTGATCAGATTGATAAACTGAATAATGGGTCAATCGATCTGTTTATGGACTTCTATAACGACCTCGACCGTTATTGCGGCTTTTTGGTATCAGGAGTTCCGGCCCTAAAGAAAAAAGTGCTAAGAGGCTGCCAAAACGATAAACCTGGCTATAAAGAGTTCTATAGTCGCATTGGCAATGCCTTTTTCTACCTCAATAAAATGACCGAAAAAGATGTTTCTCTTATTTGCCAACAAAACGGCGTAAACGATTCTCAGTTTATAAACGAGGTATTTAATACCTGTAATGATGATGTACGGGTAGTACGCAGAAAAATCGACAAATACTTTATCGCCAATAAAAAAGCAGCCTGATAATGCAAATTGAAACTGAACCTATAATAATAAAAAAAGCTAAAAGTGTCGCTGATTTAAAAAAGAAGAAGTTTAAAACCTTCGATTTTAAAGGCGAATGGTTAGAAAGTTTTGGTAAACCTGAAACCAATGGAGTGTGGTTAATCTGGGGCGACAGCGGCCAGGGAAAAACACGGTTTGCGCTTAAGTTGGCCAAACAATTAGCCGGCTTCAACAAAGTTTTTTACAACACACTGGAAGAACGCGGAAGGCTGAGCTTTAAGCGGGCAGTTCTTGATAATAACATGGAAGCGCTTGGATCGAGGTTTAGCTACGAAACCGATAACTATGAACAATTGTGTGCAAGGATAGCGAAAAAACGAGGACCAAAAATAGTAGTAATAGATAGCTTACAATATTTCAGGATCAAGGAAGCGCAATACGATAAAATGCGAACCGATTACGCTGAAATCACTTTCATTATCACCTCTCATGCCAAGGGCGACCTTCCTAAAGGAGCCGTAGCAGAAGCAATAATGTACGACTCAGACGTCAAAATATTTGTAAAAGATTTCGTTGCGACCGTTCGGAGTCGCTTTGGCGGGAACAAACCATTTACAATATGGGATAAAGGAATGCGAGACAGAGAATTAAAATTAACGTAATCCAAATGAAAACGATAGCAACAGCCACTCATATAGGCGCCGTAAGGCAAACTAATCAAAGCCAGGTACAACAAGTTTGCATAATTATCAACTGGAGCGAAGAACAATATTGCAACTATCTCTTCGAGCAGTACGTCGCCTTTGTTGAGCTCCTTTTTGAGCGCTACCCCATCATGCAAAAACAAGTTTTGTACAACCCTGTAATGCGGGGCTTTTGGAACAATGAGGTTAACAAACGCAACAAAAACGAATTTTTGAATTTCGCCGTCGATTTAACAACCCGAAAATTCGAATTAATAAAAGCGCAAATCAAAAGCCACGAAATCATACTAGCAGGCGTAGAATGCACTGAGCCTATGCCTTTCGGAGCACCTTATTTAATTGATGAATTTATGTTAACGCACAATTATTTAAGGCTGAGAAACGACGAAGAATTTATGCACCACTATAACCGCACGTTAAAATTAATTAGATAACAATGAATACAACTTACAAGAATTGGTTTGATTACCGCGACCTTGAAGCCCCATTTAAAGTGATAGCTGAACTACGCGACGATCATGGCGATTGGCAAAGGCTTACCAACAGGTTTAGCACCTTAAACGAAGCACTGAAATTTATTAGCCAATGCCCCAAAGGCTACATAGCAAGCCACCACGATTACACAAAAAAGACAACCAGGATTATAGCTTACAAATTTAAGTGATGGAAAATCAAACCAACCTACTTGCCTACTATAAGAATAGTGAGGTAAGAGTAACAAACGAACGCCACCCGCATTACAACGCAATTGGCGAAGTAAAAGCGGCCGAGGGAATCATGCTTAAAATCGTTCGCTTCGATACAAAAGAAGATTTTTTTGCCAACTCAACTGATTTGAAAATAGTCAAAAGAAGGTAATCTCCCAGCCATAAAACCCCACTAAGAACCAATAACATGGAAGATACAATAAACATTGATCAACTAACGGCCCAACAAAAAAAAGCCCTAATGAACGAACTCGAAGCACAACAAAGCGTAGAGGCAACACGTATCGCCGAAGGGAGAAAAGCCTATAAAGACTTGGTAAACCAGCATATACCTGTATTGTTTGATCAGCTCGTTGAAGCGTCGTTAAGCCTTGCCGAAGCCAAGAGGACAGTTTTTGAAGGCGTCAAAACACTTATCGATATGAAAGCAGATGTGTACGGCAGAGACGATGATCAATTTACCCACACCTTTACAACAGATGCAGGACTCACATTAATGCTCGGCCACCGCGTTACCGATCATTGGGACGATACAATTACTGCCGGACTCAAAAAAATCGATGACTATATCAAATCGCTAATTAAGGATGAAAATTCGGCTTTCCTCGTCGGCTTTATAACTGATTTGCTCACTCGCGACCGCAAAGGTAACCTAAATGCCAAAAACGTATTAAAGCTTCGGAAGAAAGCCAATGAGACCTGCGATGTTGAATTTATCGATGGAGTAAATATTATTTTGGATGCGTACAAACCTGTAAAGGGCAAATCGTTTATAACAGCTTTACGCAAAGACGAGCATGGGAATAAGAAAGAGCTCCCGTTAGACATCACATCAATTGAATTACCCGAACGCCAGCAATCTGAATAATAAGCCAACCGCTCGAAGTGAAGAATATGACAACCTTAAATATCTTATCCACCAGCAGCCCAAAATTTCGCCAATTGATGTGTTTATTTACCCAAACAAAGCAAATTGGCTACAGACATACAGCCTGCTTCAATGTGAGCAACGGCCGCACCGAAAGTACCAGGGACTTAACGGAAAACGAGGCAGATTTATTAATTGCCGATTTAAAAAAACTTCTCCCATTAAATAAAGTTGCATTGCGCTTTACCCCGAAGCCGGGAGATAAAGAACGTAAGCGTATAATTTCCATTGCCAGAGATATGCAATACGATTTAAACAGCGATAAAGAGATGATGAAACTCATAGATGATTTTTGCCTAACACGGACTAAATACAAAAAGAAACTTATGGATTTAACAGAAGACGAACTGACTAAGGTTCGGTACGTATTTGCAAAGCAAGTGAAGAGAAGCTTCTACGATGCGTTAAACGCAAAACCGCTTTAAAATGACACTTACTGAGCAGATCAATTGGTGTAAAAGCCAAATTAGGTTGTACAAATCGCTTCCGCCCCACGAAAGCGCAGAACGTCTTATTCCCTTAACCAGTATCTTAAACAGGCTGAAAAGCTTGGAAAAGCCCAAACAACAGCCCCATCAATACCACAATAAAAGTGTTTCCGCATATCTTTCGTTTTTGCAGAACAATGGCCTGCCGCCAATAATAGATGCCAGGCAAGCTAAAGCATTAAAAGAACTGTTACCCAAATTACAAACGCTTACAACGACTAAAAACCCCGAAAGCGCTTACAATGCCCTGCTCTATATATTCGATGGCTGGCAGCGATTAAGTTCTTATCATAAGGCCAAGAAAACACTAGTACACATCAATAACAACATTATCGAAATCTTAGATCAAATCCGTTATGGCACCGACAAAAAACAAGATAATCGAAACCAAGCAGAACAGCTGGCAAAAGAGATTAGCCAAAAACAGCGTAATCGCACTTAAAGAAATCACAAAACTAACTCCCGAACGATTTGAGGAACTGTGTAATGCCCGCAAAAAGCTTATCGATGAATTAGACAGCCTGCAAAAATCATTCGAGTTTTTTACTTCCAAATATCAAGAAAACGATGCCAAAGTCTATATACAACAGATAACTCAACAAATGAACATAGTAAACAATAAGCTAATGCTGATCTCTGAACATAAAACACTCGGTCAATTAGAACGAATAAATGCGGCTGATTTGGAAGACAGCCTCGTTTTAATCTTTAACGATTTACGCCTGTTTTTTCAGGTAGACAACATAATCAGTACCGACGGCCTGTACACATTAACCCACATGGTTGTAGCCGAATACCGAAACTTAACACTAGAAGAAGTAGCAATGTGTATGGCCAAAGCTAAAAAAGGCCATTATGGCCAATTATACAACCGGTTAGATGGCGCCATAATAATGGGTTGGCTCAAAAAACACAACGAAGAACGATTACAGCGCTTGCAGGATCGGAATTACACCATATACGCACATAGTAAAATAGGCACTAACGAGATAAGAGAAACCAAAGCCGACCCAAGCGAAATGCTCCGAAAATCACATGCAGCCGTCGCCATAGAGCAAGCGCTACAAAGGATCAATAAAACTAATATATTTGATTAAGTTACCAGTTAGTTCAAAGAAAGAAGGTTACCGTTTGCGGTAGCAAATGCGTGAATGAAAGGTAGCGCACTGGTAGTAAGCCACAATCATTTAGGTTGTGGTTTTTTTTGTGCAATAAGATCTTGTTGTTTAAAAAAATCTATCACTAATTACATCAGAACGGCGTCCTTAATCGAAATCACACCTTAATGGTCAAGCGAGCACAATATACCTCTCTTAAGCACTTGTTAACCTCGCTTGTAAGTTTCAGCTTAAATTAGTACATTAGTTAAGCAACTAATTAACAACCTCAATACCCATGAAAAAATTAACACTCGCTTTTGCCATTGCTTTTTTTTCTGTAGCAAGCCATGCACAAAGGAAACTGGTACCAGAGAAGTATAAATACGATGATAGTGGAAATATTTTAAAACGCTATACAATTCGTCCTTTCGATAGTGTCGAAAAAGCAGTAAAAAATCCAAAAAAAACTACAATTTACGACATTGATTCGGCGGAGTTTGTATACAGATTCGGCTCCTTAGACGAATACCATATGGTGTCGGGCATGTCTTATAGCCATCGTCCAGACGGTGGAGGTCTTGTACCACTCTGTGGATATAAGATATACTCGTTTAATGAGCCAAGTATATATCTACAAAATAAGAAGTACTCTCTTGATACCGTAAAATATATCAAAAATGCTTGGGTATGGTTTTTCAAAGAAAACATTGCCATCAATAGAAATGCTTTTCGCCTAACAGCAACTGTTTATCTTAACAGTGAAGATAGGATCAAAAAAATAATCGTCAATGGAGATTTGCCGGCCGTTTCGCTGTTGTTTAACGGCTACTGGAATTACAAAAACGGTGGTAGGCCATATTTGGAGAAAAATGGAGTATGGAAGCGGTATTTTAGGAACGACGACCTCACCTTTAAACGCACTGGTGTCAAAGCATCTTTAATCATTACCTCGTTTGCTCCTATTAAGCCATAAACACTTTTTTAAAGATGGACAAAAATAGTTATTTTTGAAACATATGGCATATAATAATCGAAATAAAACCTTGATGATTAAGCGGGTGCAAGATGTTTATCTACAGCACAAGGAAACCGATGTTACCGTAACCGATGTGTACCACAAGCACATCTACCCCACTTTCCTAATTAGTCGAGCAACGTTTTACAACTACCTCGCCGTACCCGTAAACAAAATCTTGAAGCAAACCGACGAGCAGACTCAGCTGTTCGCCCCTTCAGCGCAGAAGCTTTAATAACCCAAAAACTCGATCGCTCAAATATTCTCGATATTAAAAACGTAGTTTACTTTGTACACCTGCATTCCATTATCCATATTATATCGCTGCAAATTTAATCTTGTCAAAGCACTCGTTCTATCACCCGGTGCAAATCCATGCAATGCCGCATGTATCTCTTCCATCAAAAGCCATATCTGAGCAGCAAAAGGCTGTTGATTGCCCGAACTACTGTTACCTGCGTTACTTGAGTGTAAATTTGCTACTGTAACCGTTAATTGTGCTTCAGCCCGCTGCCTGTTTTGTGGTGCAGCATTAATATCACGCCCAATATCGCTAAACTGTACCTGCGCAATATCAAGCAAAACCAACGGAAACTCAATAACTGTGTCATCACTATAGTAATCCAATTGGCCATAATCATTGTCCAAATATCCAATAGACGTTATTGAACTTAACTGATTTTTAATGTTATCTAAAATGGTTTTCATATTCTATACGTTGGATTTTTATAAAAGCCGGTTTTAACTAAAATCCGCTTAGGTATTCAACGGGCGTAGAATGCTTCCGTCAATCACTTTTTCTCACTTTTATTTACACATCCTTTGGTCAAAGGGCAATAAACGAATTTCTCCCAACCAGGTGTACATTTCAGCAAAAGTCACTTAAAAGGTGGCATCAAGCCAACAAGTGTCTAACCGTTAGACAGTTTCTTTTATACAAAAAACAAACCATGCACTTTTGGATCAACAAATAGCTAGCAGCGGCAAGATTTCTTTGTTAAACACCGAGCTTGAATTGACCTGCCTGCACGCACTTTGTTTTTGAGCATAAAATATTTTAAACACATAACCGAAGCCAGCTCATTATGTTAAAGCAAAATTATGCAATCGCCAATTTTTTGTGGTTAAATCCAAGTAGAGCGTTGGATTGGCTTCATCCTATTGGGCGTAAAATATAAATGGTTTGGTTTAGGTAGATAATTGGACTGTGCCCTAAAAAAGCATGGTCCTTTATAAAAAGTAAATGAGAAACATTAATTATCTGGTGGTTCATTGTACAGCTACTAACCAAAATACAACAATTAATAGTATTAAAAACTACTGGCGGAGTGTTTTGAAGTGGAGAAATCCGGGCTACCATGTAATTGTAAAGGCCGATGGAACGCCGGTTGAAATATTGCCAATTGAACGCATAAGCAATGGAGTTAAGGGCTTCAACGCAGAGAGCCTGCATATCAGCTACATTGGTGGAGTCGATGCCGCAGGCAGACCTCACGATACGAGAACAACGGCGCAAAAAGCAACTTTAAACAAGTATTTAACCCATTGGCGCAAAATGTTTCCAAAGGCAACAATTCAAGGGCATCGAGATTTTCCAGGAGTGACAAAAGCCTGTCCCTCTTTCAATGCTAAGCTTGAATATAAAGCCCTTTAGAAATATGCAGATACCCGTTATTTTAGAAAATATACTCATTGTATTGGGCACAGCGGCTACAACCTGGTTTTTTAGCCGCGAACAACAAAAAGCAACAGTACAGGCATCAGAACTAACAAACGTAGAAAAGGCGATATCCATTTGGCGAGAGCTGGCAACTGATTTAGGATTAAAGGTCGATGATCTTTCTAAGCGTTGCGAAAGCCTATCCAACGAGATAGACCTTTTAAGAAAAGAAAATAAAAGCCTCAAAACCGAATTACAAAAGGCGATTGAAACCTATCACCCAAGCCATTGAAATATGGTGGCCAAAATGAAAGCTTATCACTAAAAAAACGCGATTAAGAAATGAAAACCTTTATAAAAACGCTGATTGCCAAAATTAAAGTACTGTTTTCGAAACTTAATCCAAAATATAAAAATGCCCTTACCCTTGCAGTAACCGTGGTTGATGGCATTTACTCGGCCATTGATAATCCGGTAGCCGATATAATTACCAGTTTAACGCCAACAGGCATCGACGATAAGACCTTGCTCTGGCTTAGGGCATACCTTCCCGGTTTTTTAAAGCGATTTAGGCTTTTTGCAGAAGTGGCAAATTTAACTGACCCAACAGAAATCGTAAAAAAGGTTTCGGAGATTTTGCAAAGCCTTGATTATGCCGATAGAAACGGCGAACGGCTAAAGATTGCTGTGGCGCTTGCCATAGATATTACCCAAGATGGCAAATTAGACTGGGCTGATGCCGTGAAGATTATTCAATCGCTAAAAGATAGAAGCATCTAAAAGAAAGGAATTAGAGTGAAACAAATACAAAAAAGCAAAGAAAAAACCAAGGTAAAAAAGTGTGTGGCGAGAGCCTATCCAAATCTTGACGTTTACCTCCGGATATCTGACGGCACTCCGTATTTCACAGATACACCGATTAAAAGACAGGATAAAGGAAGAAATTAAAATAGAAACATAACAAAAACAGATATATGTTACCAAGAGTAAAAATTGATTTTGACAACGGCGCACTCGAAAGCGTAGTGCCCACGGCCGATGGTACTTTCGGATTGATTGCCCATGCCGATGAGGTAACGTTTAACTCCGTTAAAACCTTCGAGTTAAACAAGGCTTATGTATTAAAAAGAACAAAGGACCTGGCAAAACTCGGCATTGTATCGGGCGCTGGCAATCATCGCCTTTACAAAACTGTCACCGAGTTTTACAGAGAAGCTGGCGAAGGTACAGAACTTTGGTTAATGGGTATGGCAAAAGCAACCAAGGTAAGCGATTGGTTTAAGCCGGTTGCTGGTGTTACGCCAGCCGAAACGCTGCTCGATACCGCAAAAGGTAAATTAAGAGCAATACTAACCAGTTTTACTGCCCCAACAGGTTTTACGCCTACTTTGGTAAACGGATTGGATACCGATGTTATGGAGGCTGCAAGCCATGCGCAAACGCTGGCCGAAAACTACACTGCCAAAAAATACGCACCATTTATGGTGTTTTTAGAAGGCGTTGGCTTTGATGGTAATGTAGGAACATTAGCAGACCTTAACCAAAGCGGATTTAACCGTGTAGGTATTCTAATTGGTGATACAGAACCAAAAACAGCAGCCAATGGCGACACCCATTACGGAGCTGCGATTGGGGTATTGGCCGGACGTGCTGCAAAAGTACAAGTACATGTAAACATTGCACGAGTACGCGACGGCGCAACCAGCAACCTTAAGGCATTCGTGTTAGATGAGCCTGCAGAATTATTTGACGGAGAAAGTTTACACGATAAAGGATTTATCACTTTCCGTTTTCACCAGGGCAAAGCCGGATATTTCTTTACAGATGATCCTTTAGCTACTTCTTTTGAAGACGACTACAAATACATTACGCGTAGACGTACCATTGATAAGGCTTTCCGAATCGCTTATGGCACATTGGTTAACTATTTATTAGAAGAAGTGCCTGTAACCGGTGATGGCACCGTTTCAAGGCCTTTCTTAAAAGCAATGGAAAGTGATGTAGAAAGCACCATTGCAGGCAGCATGACGGCTAACGGTGAGCTATCTGCCGATGTTAACGACAAGGATGATAAAGGTGTAATCTGCTTTATCGATCCCAACCAGAAAATTGTGGCCAACTCCACTTTAGAGGTTGTGGTACGCGTACGCCCACATGGCTACGCCAGATTTATAGATGTATTATTAGGATTTCAATTTCAAACAGCATAAAAATGCCAACATTTAATAGCAGAGAATACGAGTGGGCAGATTTGACCCTCGTTTTAGGCGGAAAAGACATTACAGGTTTTCGCGGTATAAAATATACAGAAAAAGTAGAACGAGAGGTAATCTACGGCAAAGGGAGAAATCCCCATGCTATCCAAACGGGTAACAAAAGTTACGATGGAGAAATTACGCTATTACAAAGCGAGTACGAAGCCTTAGTAAAATCTGGCAAAGGAAGCATTTTAAGCCTTAGCCTTGATGCGGTAGTGGCTTATGGAAATCCACTTAATGGCGATGCCTTAATTACCGATCGTATTGAGGGCATTCGTTTTTCAGAGGGCTCAAAAGAAATCAAACAGGGCGCTAAATTCATGGAAGTAAAGCTCCCTTTCGTAGCACTTAACATTAAAAACCGAGCATAATAATGGAAAAGGCAACCGAAAACCAAATTGAGCTGTGGAAAAAAGCCCATGGCGATATCTTCAAATTTGATGTAGATGGCAAAACAGCTTACTTAAAAAAGCCAAGTCGCAAGGTTTTAAGCTACGCAAGCGGGGTAGCCACTACCGACCCAATGAAGTTTAACGAATTGATTTTAAACGATTGTTGGTTGGCAGGAGATGAAGAAATAAAAACAGACGACAGCCTTTTTTTGGCAGCGAGCTCAAAAATGGCTCAATTAATAGAAGTTAAAGAAGCAGAGCTGGTAAAGCTTTAGAGGCATCAGAAGTAACAGACGCCGATTGGATACGCATTAGTAGTTCAAATTTGCGCTACTACATGCATATTCAAAACCCTGATGACCTCGATGATCATACTTGGAGCATGCGATTAAAAGAATTGCAGTACATAAGGCAAAAAGAAGCCGAAAGCAACCATTATTAATAAATGCGGCATAAACAACCCCAAAAACAATGCCCGGCCTAAACAAACATATAACACACCGAAGCACACTCTGCATTGTAACCTCGTATTATGGATAATACATTAGATAATTTATATAAAGCTGTTGTATCTGTTAATCATGCAATTACGAATGCTAAAGATAATATTAATCAAAAAATAAAAGAACTTAATTTCGGGTCTTTACTAAATAAGATTAATAAAATACAGTCTACTAATAGCATTGTCCAGAATTCGGTAAGCATCGTTACAACTAACCATTATATAAATCATATACAGGGTGGCAATACCGATAAAAGCAAAGCCGAAGCTTCTAAAAAAGAGGGATTATCCGATTTCTTTGATAAACTCAGTAAAGTTCTTTCAAACGTAAACTCAGTTGCATCTAAAACAAAAGACCTTGGTAATTTACATCGAAAACTAAATGGTGATGATTCGAAAGACGCACCCAAAAGACACCTGAAAAAAGACGGAACACCAGATCGGCGTTTCAAGGAAAATAAGAACTTAAAGGCCGACGGAACGCCGGATAAACGTATCAAAGGAAACAAAAACCTGGATTCCTTAGAACCAAAAAAATCTACAGCAGATGCTTGGAAGGGAGTTTTAGGAGCTATTGGAAGCACTAGTGCGGCCTTAGGTGATTTAACCGGCCAGCAAGAAATATTTGGCGGTATACAAACCGCAATAACAATAGGTACTGAACTATGGACTTTAGCGCAAACTACCTTAAATGTTGCCTTTTGGACTAGCCCTATTACTTGGATAGTTGCCGGCATTATAGCGCTAATTGCGGCTATTGCTTATGTAGCTTACTCTACAACAGGATGGGGCGAAGCCTGGGACCATACCGTAAAGGGAGCAGGCTTATTATGGGAGGGTTTCGTTGCTTCTGGACGTGAATTATGGGAATCGTTAGTAAACAATATTATGATTGGTATAAATCGTGTCCAAAAGGGTTGGTATGAATTTAAGAATGCACTAGGCATAGGAGATGAAACTGAGAATAACGCTGCAATCGCCAAAATTGATGCAGATACCAAAAAAAGGGAGAAGGTCATCACCGATGCAAAAGCCGAGACAAAACGTTTAGGAGGGGAAGCAATTGCCGAGTTTAAAAAAGCTGCGGGTTCGGTACATAGCAATGGTAAAGACTTTGGTACCCTTTTTACTGATATTAAAAAGAAGTTTGGATTTGGAGAAGATGCCACTAAGGAAAAAGGAACGAACGGCGGTAAGATTAAAAACAGCCCGGGCGGAAGTGGTAGTAACAGGATAAAAAACGTTAGCACCAACACGGCCGCAATTGGCACCAACGAAAGTATAGCTGCCGGCGGCACAAAAAATACACAGATATCAATTGATTTTAAAGATTTGATAGGCGTTTTAAATATCAATGCAAACTCATTTAAGGAGGGCGTAAAGAGCATGGAAGAACAAATTACAGATGCATTAGTTAGAGTTTTAGGATCAGCACAAGCAACAGCAGGATAATGAAAATTAGTACAGAAGCAACATTAATAGGGTCTCTTTTGGGCCAAAAGGTAAAAATACCACGTAATGAGTTTTTACAGAATGAATTGGGTAAGCATGTTTTGCCAGTTGTAAACTTGTATCCCGCTGCAAAAGATATTAATGAGACGATAGAAAAAGTTACTAGCAAGATTTGGCCAGAAAAGGACAAAGTAGGACAAAAAGACCAGTTTTTTCCGTTAACGTTAACAAAAATTACCAAGGAAGGCGAACAAAACACGACCTCAAGCGATGAGCAGAAAAAACAACAAAAGATAGACAATTCTTTCGAACTCCCTTTCGAACCCATAGTTAATATCACAGCAAAAAACAACATTATTAAAAGAAACATAGCAAAAAGCAAAGGAATCGGTACCGTAAAAGAACGATGGAGTCGCGATGATTACACCATAGACATAACATGTGTCTTACGAAATGGAGATATAAATGCTTATCCAGAAGCAGACTTTCAAAAGCTATATAGTTTTTTAAAGGTCGGGGAAACATTAGCCGTTAAATACGAGCCTTTCCAGCTTTTAGAAATTCACAACATCGTAATAGAAGATTTCAGTGTGCCCTATACCCCTGGTGAAAACCTTCAAACTTTTACCATTAATGCAGTTAGCGACAATAGTTTTGAATTGTTAATTAAAACAAACAAAGAATTCCACAATTAAAACAAACAAAAAATCCCACGGTGTATAATATCAATTGGAAAATACAGTTTGAGGCACAGGCTACAAAGAAGGTTTACGAGCTGGCGGTTTTGTATTCATGTGAAATTATACACGATGAAGAACAGTTAACCGACACAGCGAAAATAAAACTGCCGGCATTCGTTTTAAATAATGCTTTGAAATTCGAAAGTACTTTGCAAAGAGGCGACAGAGTAGCTATATGGATGGGCTATAATGAAAACCCTGTAAAATCCGAAAAGCTCATAAACGAATTCAATGGCTTCATCAAAGAAATAAGCTTTAAAGATGATATCCTAAATATTGATTGCGAAGATGAAATTTATGCATTTCGCAAGCCACTTAAAGATATCATCTTGCCCAAAAAAAATATAAAACAAATAGCAGAACTCATTATCGCCGAATTGAAACTGGATATAAAGGTAGAATCGAACATTACCGTCACTTACGATAAGTTTCAAATTAAGGCCAATACGGGCTATGATATACTAAAAAAGATTCAAGAAGAAACCAAGCTCGATGTATACATAAAAGATAAGGTTTTGTATATCAGTGCCCTTTATTTGAATAAAAGAGGCGAAGTAATTTATGATTTTGCTAAAAATATAGAAAAAGGCGACTTAACTTATAAAATAGCAGAGCAGAAAGATGTAGAGGTTGAAATTACCTATACCGATGATAAGGGAAAGGTACATAAGTATTATGAAGGTAAGCCAGGCGGAACCAAGATTGAGGTAAAAGCCCCAACCTCAGATGAAAAAACCATGAGACAGCTTGCCCAACAGGCCTTGATTAAAAACAGTCGCGACGCTTACGAGGGAAGCATAACAGGTTGGCTAATTCCGTATGTAGAAACAGGCTATACCGCTGTAATAAACGATGATGACTACCCCAAAAAAACCGGAAGTTATTATGTTAAAAAAACAACTACCACAATAAGTGAAAATGGTGGAGTAAGGAAAATAGATTTAGGCATAAAACTGAGTAAACCGACCGAACCAGAATGAGTGTAGAAATAAAAAGATTAATTACACAGATTGTAAAAGGCAGTACACAACCCATTGCGCAAAGCCTTTTTATGGCACAGGTTATCGAGATTCAGGATGAAACCTGCACTGTAAAAATCGATGAGTTCGTAATACCCGAGGTGCGTTTAAGAGCAACGATTGCAGACAAAAAAAACAAAATAATTGCCAAACCTAAAAAAGACAGCTTCGTTTTAATAGGTTCTTTATCTGGCGACTATACCGAAATGGCGGTTTTAGTTTCAGATGAAATCGAAAAATTAGAATACGAACAAGACGGGCTGAAAGTACTGATGGATAGTACCGATGGCAAGGTATCCATACAAAATGACAACGTAAGCCTTTTCGAGTTATTTCAAGATCTAAAAGCGTTGATTTTAGCACTAAAGGTAACTACCCCATCAGGGCCGAGCACTAATTTATTGCCCGGCAGCATCAACGCGTTAAACCAATTTGAAACCAAGTTTAAACAATTATTAAAATAATTATCCTCCCCACCCGGGGAAGATTTACGATGGGCAATGGCATTAAATAAAGCAAAATTAAAAGATGATATTCTTTCCATCATCACCGATATGGAGAATAAAACGGTCGATTCTAAAGATGAGTATGCAACCCGCTTGAGCAACGCCATAGACGCATTTGTAAAAACCGGGAAGGTGGCACCTGGCATAAGCGTAGCTACAACAGGAAGTGCTACTACCCAAACAGGCAAAACTACCACCGAAGGCACGATAAATTAAAATATTAAATCAAAAAATGATTCCATCAAAACCAATAACAGATGAAAAGTAGGGCTTTACAATTAGACAACATCGAGGTGGATCTGAAAATAGAACCTGTAAGAGACGCCTTGGGGCAAATTACTTCGGGCTTAATTGTTGGCAATACCTTGTATCAAAACCAGGCTTTATTGCTAAGCTTTCACGCTGGCGACTTAAAGGAAGCACCAACAACAGGTATTGGATTAAGCGATGCGCTATTGGAAGAAGACCTATTAAAATATCGCCATGAAATAAGACGGCAGTTTACCGCCGACGGAATGGATGTAAAAAACCTCGATTTTTATAATATAGACACCCTAAAAGTAGACGCAAATTATGTCAACAGTTAAACAAGGACAATCTTTTTTAGATAAAGTACTGCAAACCACTGGCAGTTTAGCCGCAGCTTTTGAAATGGCAACGCTAAACGGCGCCAGTATTACTGATGATTTAGCCATTGGTTCAGAAGTAACACCCGGCCCCATTGATAACAAAAACATTGTATCGTTTTGGCAAAATGATATTAGAGAGCCCGCAACGGACATATTTGTAGAATACGAAAGCTTAAAATCGGGTATAGATTATTGGGCCGTTAACGTAGATTTTGTAGTAACCCCCTTAACCCTCTAAAGGAGAATAACATTTTAATATGGCAAGGAAAATAGAAGACATAAAGAAAGAAATGACCCGCAGTTTCATTGAGAACGATGAAATTAAACGCATTTATGGCCTTAATGAAGGTAAAAGCTTTGAAGACGAGTTTTCGTCAGTGAGCCTGGAGAGCATCCTTTTTTACATTGTAGCTTTTGCAATGTGGACGTTGGAAAAGCTTTTTGATACGCATGTTTCGGAAGTAGATGACAAAATAGCGCTGTTAAAGCCTCATTCCTTGAAATGGTACCGCAACAAGGCACAAGTTTTTCAGCTGGGCTTTGCCTTAAAACAAGAAAGCGATGTATTTGATAACGGTAATGCAAGTTTCGAACAGATCGAAAGTAGCAAAATTATTAAGTATGCGGCCGTAACCGAAGCAACTGCAGATAGCAGATTAATTGTTAAAATAGCGACAGAAGTCAGCGGAAAATTACACCCCATTACTTCTGCGCAAAAAGAAGCTTTTGAAGCCTATATCAGTGAGGTGAAAGATGCAGGCGTAGCTATTAATGTAATCAATTACCTCGCGGATCAACTACGTTTAACCATGGAAATATTTTATGATCCGCTGGTTATCGATGCTGATGGAAACGGCATACTAAACGGTGGCCGCCCGGTTGAAGAAGCCATACAGCAATATATGAAAGAACTCCCATTTAATGGCGAACTGGTGCTGGCACATTTGGTTGACAAGCTGCAACAAGTAAAAGGTGTGGTAATTCCGCATATTATTTCCGCCGATAGCCGGTGGATTGAAGGTGGGGCATACAACAATTTTAGTCCTGTAGATGTACGTAAGTTACCGGAAAGCGGATATTTTGAAATTACGGATTTCGATCACATAAAATATACCGCTAATGCTTAATAAGATCTTTAATATCAACTACCTAAAGCTGGTGGTTTTATTAACGCCTCCAGACATTCGAAAATCGAGATTATTGGCTTTACTAATGGCCTTGATTAATCCAGTACGAAGCCTATATGGCAGTTTCACAAACAACCGGGCAAATAACTTGTACAAACTAGCACAGAATGGCCAGGTTTGCTATTTGCAAAAGGCCTTGAACGACAGTTTTGACCCTGAACTAAGACGCATATTTATCGATGCGGGCAGCCGTTTTGAACGCCAATATATTTACACAAGCGGTGAGCAACAACCGAACTATTTAGGCAAAATATATTTACAGCCAAACAGCAGTTTTGCAGATACAGGTGTAGATTTTAAGGTGATAGTGCCACAAAGTTTCGACTTAAAAAACCATCAAATGAAAGCGTTAATTGATTTTTATAAACTGGCATCAAAAAGATACACAATAGAACATGAATAAGGTAGACATACAACAAGTAGGTGGTTTCCCCTTAGAAACCGATACACTAGATTATATGCAAAAGGCCTACACGGCATTGCAAAAGATCGCAGCATTAGGTGGCGATAATTACATCTTGTCGGGATGCACCCAAACAGCTTCAAACGTAACTGATGGCTTTGTGGTAATTGGTGGTCAGGTACTCCCCTTTCGCGGCGGGCTTACTCAAACCAGCGTAGTTATACGTGAAGACAGAGAGACCCGTTCTTTCGAAAATGGGCAGGTAAAAGATGTTTTTATTAGCCCATACGCTAGTTTTGGAACAGGTACAGAAGCCATTCCTTTTGAAAGTTTAAGCCGTTTAAAATCGCTTACCGAATTTAAGGATTTGCCCACAAAGGCAAACTCGGCCCTTGATTTAGATGCCATAGATACCTTGGCAACCGCAAAAGCAGTTAAGCTGTTGAATGATAAGCTGAATAGCAACTTCCCTACTGGTGCAATCGTAATTTGGAGCGGGGCAATACAGGCCATCCCTACGGGTTGGGCATTGTGTAATGGAGATAATGGTACGCCAAATTTGATCGATAGGTTTGTGTATGGTGCTGGTGGATATCGGGCAGTTGGACCAGGATATGACGGTGAGGAAAGACATAGGTTACTTATTTCGGAAATGCCTTCGCATAGACATAATGTACCATTCCAAGGGACTAAGGAGGATATTCATGGAGGAGGCAATCAGACAGGGTATGAAACTTACGACAAGACAAATTTCAACACAGACGCTGCGGGCGGCGACCAATCCCACAACAACATGCCTCCATACTATGTATTAGCCTACATAATGAAACTCTAATTATGGCAAAGCAAAGACTAGAAACAATAAAGAATTGGTTTAAAACCAGTTTAAAACCCACGCAGCAGCAATTTTGGGATACCTGGGACAGCTTCTGGCACAAAGACGATAAAATACCCACCAGCTCTATTGAGAACTTGGATGTACGTTTTGATGAAAAGGCCGATGCCGAATTGGTAAGCGCCCATTTAAACGACTCAACTGCACACGGCATTAACAACAAGGTAGAGAAAGAAGCAGGTAAAGGCTTATCATCAAACGATTACACTACAGCCGAAAAAGAGAAACTTTCTGGCATACAAGAAGCAGCCACCGCAAATGAGGAAGATGATTACCTATTGGATAGAACAAACCATACCGGTGTACAAGAAATAAGCACGGTAAACGGATTGCAGGGAGCTTTAGATGCTAAAGCTAGCTTGGTTGACGGTAAAGTGCCAACATCGCAATTGCCGGCTTATGTAGATGATGTATTAGAATATGCTGATTTGGCTGGCTTTCCGACAATAGGAGAAAACGGCAAGATTTATATCGCACAAGATACAAGCATCACCTACAGATGGGGCGGCACCGCTTATGTAGCTATAGGCTCTGACCTCGCTTTAGGAGAAACTTCTTCAACAGCGTATAGAGGCGATTATGGTAAAACCGCTTACGATCATAGTCAGTTAACGGGCGGCAACCCACACCAGGTAAGTAAGGCTGATATTGGGTTGGGTAATGTTGATAATACGAGTGATTCAGGCAAGCCAACCTCTGATGCTACGTTATTACTACTAGCTGATAAAGCAGATTTGGTTGAGGGGAAAGTCCCAGCTTCTCAGTTGCCCGATATATCATTAAAGATTAAAGACAAATTGGTTATAGTACACGGGTTGGTTACATCAGTGGGGAAAACCATCGATTTTCCGAACACAGTTACAGAAATAGGCGATCAGGCTTTTTTAAACTATAAATTAATATCGGTTAATATCCCAAATTCAGTTACCCACATCGGAGTTGGCGCTTTCCAAGATAATCAGCTCACATCGGTTATTATTCCAAATTCAGTTACGAGTATAAATGACGATACCTTTCAAAATAACCAATTAAGCTCGGTTAGTATTCCAAATTCAGTTACAAGTATAGGCGACAGCGCCCTTGCAAATAATCAGTTAACCTCGATAATTATACCAAGCTCAGTTACTAGTATAGGAGATTACGCATTTATAAAGAATCAGATAAGTTCGGCTAGCCTTCCCAATTCAATTACGAGTATTGGCATTGCTGCCTTTGCAAGAAATAAACTCACCTCAGTCACCATTTCAAACTCAATTACAACTATAAATAGTGGTGCTTTCTACGAAAATCAGCTAACTTCCATTACTATTCCAAATTCGGTTATAAGTATAGATGACCAAGCTTTTGCCGGAAATCAATTAACTTCTATTACTATTCCAAACTCTGTTACAACTTTGGGTAATAGCGCCTTTACGGGAAATCAAATAAGCTCCCTTACCATTCCGGATTCGATTACAAACATTGGTGATTTTGCTTTTGGAGGAAACAAGTTGACTTCGATTACTATCCCGAATTCAGTTACAAAAATCGGGAGTGGGGCTTTTGCAAATAACCAATTAACTTCTATTACTATTCCAAATTCTATTACAAGTATAGGTTACATGACATTTGCAAATAATCAATTAACCTCCGTTACTATATCAAGTTCTGTTATAAGCATAGGGAATGATGCTTTCTCAAGAAACCAGCTAACCGCTGTTGTTATTCCAGACTCCGTTACAAGTATTGGAGGTAGTGCTTTTGCAAACAACAAAGTAACCTCAGTTACTATACCGAATTCTGTTAAGAGTATTTTTGATTACGCTTTTGGTAATAATAATGATTTGGTGTCCGTGTCGTTACCAAGGGGAATTAGCTTGGGCTATAATGTGTTTCCATCAACAACAGAAATAACATATTATGATTAGAACAAATTATTCCACTGCGACAAGGAGGCACTTAGCGCATTTTTTATCTATCAGGGAACCATCATGTAATACGTCGTAGTAGCTATATGCTGCCAATCCAATAAATAAAAATATAACTTATGGCAAAACAAAAATTAGAAACCATTAAAAACTGGTTTAAAACCAGTCTAAAACCCACCCAACAACATTTTTGGGATACCTGGGACAGCTTTTGGCACAAGGATGATAAAATCCCAACCAGCTCCATCGAAAATTTGGATATACGCTTTGATGAAAAGGCCGATGCCGAACTGGTAAGCGCACATTTACGTGATACAACTGCACATGGTCTTAACAACAAAGTAGATAAGGAAGCAGGCAAAGGCTTATCATCAAACGATTATACTACAGCCGAGAAAGAAAAACTTTCTGGAATACAAGAAGCAGCCACCGCAAATGAAGAAGATGATTACCTATTAGATAGAACAAACCATACTGGTGTGCAAGAAATCAGCACCGTAAATGGATTACAGGGAACCTTAGATGCTAAAGCAGATCTGGTTGAGGGTAAAGTTCCGACCAATCAATTGCCTGCTTACGTGGATGATGTTTTGGAGCATACAAGCGTGGCTAATTTCCCAGAAACAGGAGAAAACGGGAAGATTTATATCGCACAAGATACCAATACCACCTACAGATGGGGCGGCACCGCTTATGTAGCTATAGGCTCTGACCTCGCTTTAGGAGAAACTTCTTCAACAGCTTATAGGGGAGACAACGGTAAAACTGCTTACGATCATAGCCTGTTAACAGCTGGTAACCCGCACCAGGTAAGTAAGGCTGATGTGGGATTGGGGAATGTTGATAATACGAGTGATTCAGGCAAGCCTGTCTCGACGGCTACACAAACAGCACTAAATGATAAAGCAGACTTGATAGGTGGTAAAGTTCCCGCATCGCAATTACCAGAGGAAAACGGCAGTGGGGTAAGTCTAGGCGAAACATCAAGCACGGCCTATAGAGGTGATTATGGTAAAACCGCTTACGATCATAGCCAGTTAACCTCTGGCAATCCGCATCAAGTAAGTAAGACCGATGTTGGATTGAGCAATGTGGATAATACGAGCGACATTAATAAGCCAGTAAGTGCGGCACAATCAGCGGCCCTCACAACTAAATTGACTGCTGCTTTAGCCAGCGACGCCGAGGCACAAATAACCGCAACAGTTGCCGAAGATGCTAGGGTTGTCAGTCGTTTAAAATTATTTAACTGGTGGGTTTGGGTTAAAGAGCAAGCCCTCAAATTGGGCAACACCCTCACATTAATGGCCGGTACAACCACTAGCCCACCATTAATTATACCAAATGGGGTATTAACCACCACACCACAAAATGGAGCAATAGAACGAGATGTTGATGGAAATATATGGGAAACCCACACAAGAGTAAGATCGAGATTTATTACAAGTGCCGATGGGTTGATTTTAGTTGCGTTTAAAAGCCGTAACCTTATTCAGTTAAATATTAGTGGGAGTATATCGGCGACAATCACTAAGACCTCAAATTCTATCCTAATAGGCAGCATAGCTAATATTTCCGTTTTACGTTTAAATGCAATAAATGAAGTTTATAACCCATCACACAATTCTGGTACAATCGCCCCTACAATTGCAAAAACAGAGGTGTTTTTAAAAATTAACAACGGTCTTTTTTCGACCCATTTTAGCGGGTTTTCACCAGTTTCTCAGGTCAAGATTATGGAATTTTCGGGCTTAAATAATAATGGATTCAAAAATTACCAAAGCCCAATATTAACCCAAATACAGTCCTCCGATCCGTTGGCAGCACAGTGGTCAAGCATTACTTTCGTTGCGCAATCAATTAATAATGGAACAAACTCCAGCCAAGATGTGACATATTATCTGCGCAATGCGGACAACACCAGGGCGTTCGGAGCGAGTGAAGCTTCTTTTTGCTTTGTTTTCTTAACTACAGTAACCTATGATGACTCCACAAACGCAAACGCACAAAATACTGATAGAATCATAAGGCTAAACAATCACGCGATTTATCTAGAAACAATCAAATAGACTAAAAAACTCATTGTGGGCATTAATGTGAATGCCGGTGCATGCAAAAACCTAAAGTACGAAGCTTCGGGGGTCTGATTTTCATCCATTGCTAAATCCTAGTTTTATAAAGCAGTTGGATGATTTGGACAATACACTAATGAGGCTGGGTATTATCAAAGCGTGTTCGCATTTAAGTATGTCAAAATGATGATGATTGAATGTGCCGAACTGTTATGGATGGCGAAACCAGACAACCAATAAAGCGAAGATTATGGCAAAACAAAAATTAGAAACAATTAAGAATTGGTTTAAAACCAGTTTAAAACCCACCCAACAACACTTTTGGGATACTTGGGACAGCTTTTGGCACAAGGATGATAAAATACCAACCAGTTCAATTGAGAACTTGGATGTTCGCTTTGATGAAAAAGCTGATGCAGAGTTGGTAACCGCTCATTTCGGTGATCCAGAAGCACATGGCATTCATAACAAGGTAGATAAAGAAGCAGGCAAAGGTTTATCAGCCAACGATTACACTACAGCCGAAAAAGAGAAACTTGCTGACATACAAGAAGCAGCCACAGCAAATGAGGAAGATGATTACCTATTAGATAGAACAAACCATACCGGTGCACAAGAAATAAGCACGGTAAACGGATTACAAGGAGCTTTAGATGCTAAAGCGGATTTGGTTAATGGTAAAGTACCAACAGCACAATTGCCTGCCTATGTAGATGATGTATTGGAATATGCAAATCTGGTAAATTTTCCAGAAACGGGAGAAAACGGCAAGATTTATATCGCACAGAATACAAACATCACCTACAGATGGAGCGGAAGCGCTTATGTAGCTATAGGTTCTGACCTCGCTTTGGGGGAAACATCAAACACAGCCTTTAGAGGCGATTATGGTAAAACCGCTTATGACCACAGTCAGTTAACGAGCGGTAACCCACACCAAGTAAGTAAGGCTGATGTTGGATTAGGTAATGTAGATAATACGAGTGATTCAAGCAAGTCCATCTCGGCTGCTACACAAACTGCATTAAATGCTAAAGCAGATTTGGTTGAGGGGAAAGTTCCTGCATCACAATTACCCGATGGAGGCGATAATGATCAGAATGCGGTTCATAAAACAGGGAATGAAACCGTTGCTGGAGAAAAGATATTTAGTGATAAATTTACTATTGGAAAAAAGCTGTTTACTGCATCAAAGCAAACTATTTATAATGCGGAGGCGATAAACCCTCTTTATGTTGGATCGCTGTTTATCGGTGATGGGGGGCAGCATTTACCTACAGAACCGACAGGCCCATTCTGTAAGTATAATACCGGAATTGGTATTGGGGCGCTGAATCAAAATACCATCGGCCATAGAAACACCGCCGTAGGTAGCAATGGCTTACAAGCAAATACAACTGGAGGTTTAAATACTGCCATTGGAGTTGATGCGCTCAGCTTAAACACTACAGGTAGCCAAAATACATCCGTAGGAACCGTGGCAATGTCATCAAATAGCACTGGCGGAAACAATGTGGCCTTAGGGTTTGCAGCATTAAACAGGAACACCACTGGGAGTGCTAATCTTGCACTTGGGGCTGGAAGCTTAGGCTTTAATACAACAGGAGGACTCAACGTAGCAGTTGGTGTGGACGTACTATACAGAGCAACGGGTTCCTACAATACCGTTGTTGGGAGCAGCTCATTACGAGAGCATACAACAGGGTCGAACAATACTGTTTTGGGTTGCAATTCCGGGGCAGGCCTGTTAACAGGGTCTAATAATTCTATTATTGGTGCTAATGTCAAAGATATTGAAGCAGCACTAAGCAACAACATTATCATTGCTGATGGCTCAGGTAAGCAGCGCATTAGAGTGTTAAATAATGGGTATACTGGAATTGATAAGACTAATCCTGCCGCTAAATTAGACGTTAACGGAAATATTATAGCCAATGCTGCAACATCAGACAACCATGTTGTAATCAAATCACAATTGGATTCTTCGCTCACATCAAAAGCAGACCTAGTTAATGGTAAGGTACCCGCCTCACAATTGCCTGAAAACATAAGCAGTGGTGGTAGCATTGGTCTAGGAGAGACTGCTGACACAGCGTATCGAGGTGATAGAGGCAAAATAGCGTACGATCACAGCCAGTTGATAACAGGCAACCCACATAATACTGGTATAAGCGATATTAGCGGCTTGCAGTCAGCATTAAACGCTAAAGCCGCTGATACAAACGTAGTGCACAAAACGGGCAACGAAACCGTAGAAGGTGAAAAGATATTTAATGGTAAAACAAAAATTGCAAAGCTAGGCTTAGGAATTGCGGCAGACCTTGCAAGTTATTTGTCATTAGCACCTGGATCATCTAACATTACTCAAATCCTTTTCACCTATGGCGATTCCTACACTGGTACCACTGAAGGTGCTGTTTGGGGAGAAACTGCTGATAAACGTTTAAGGATATTTCGGAACAATGAAGCAGACGATTTTCTATTTAAAGGCCTGAACAAAACACTGGCCGGAACTGGAAATGCAATGCTTATTGTAGCACCCGACGGAACAATTGAAAGGGGGCCTGCGCTGGAGGAAGGCTTTACACTTGATAACGACATTATTTCGGCCATTACCGGAGCAACGTACGCTAGCAATCGGGCAACAATCGCACCGGCAAATAGCAAGGTGTTTTACCAGGGCGAACTATACGACGATGGGACAAACACCTACATAGCCGTTGCAGACAACGAAGTAAGGAGGTGGTAAATGAGGGCGAAAACTTATGGAAATAAATTTAAATTAAAAAATAACAGGCCCCTTTACTATCGTAACAACGAAGCCGATACTGTTATTGTTACCGTTAACAATCTTAATGCGTCGAGCCGATTCTATGTAGACTACATGGTTGGGCTACTCAAAACTGAAAAAGCATGGGAATTAGCCCTTGCGTTTTATGGCTTTGTTGGCGAAACGGCACAAGAGCAAAAATGGAACTGGCGAGATATGCGTGATTTAGATGACGCATTTAGGCTTACATTTATAAATGATGTAAAGCATACCGCCAGCGGTATAAAGGGAGATGGAACAGGGGCCTCTTATAACACGGGTGCGGTAGTTGATACCCATATTAATCCATCGCTTAATGTTGATAGTAATTACTTCTCTATGGCCATTTATAATAACCTGCCCCCGTCTCATAACGGTTCAAGCGTAGGCGTAATTAATAATAACTTTGGAAGGTATGAACGGAATCTTTGGGTAAACAGGAGTACCTTAAAAATCTATTATAACAAAAACAAAAGTACTACTTATAATAGTGGGCCTGCGTTTGCGGGGCTTAGCTTTCTATACGCAAATGCTAGTGGCTTGTTTATGATGAACAAAAATGCCAAGACGCCAGCTACACAAAGCAATGTAGGCGATGGCTCAGACGGGTATGCAAATGGTAACATCGTATTGCTGAATCGAAGCTATTATAATGATGGGACATTTGCTTTTTACGACTATGGGACATCTGAACAGATGGCTACCACCGCTTTTTTTGACGGAGAGGTTAGCGATGCAATGGCGTATCAAATATCGAGAATAATTACGTTTTCGCAAAAAATCTTAAACAGAAGCTAGAATATAATCTATTTCTGTGAGTTCGGAGCCCTATTGATTGCTTACGATAGTTAAAGAGTACTTTTAAACGAAAAACTTGAGCGAAAATTCATTTCAAATTGATTGTAAACGCATTACATAGTGACCAATGGCCAACAGTTAATTGAATATATACCAATTATACATCATCCAAAAGGGAAATTAAATGGCAAAACAAACATTAAATACAATTAAATCCTGGTTCAGAACTGGGTTGAAAGCAAGTCAGCGACAGTATTGGGATACCTTGGACAGCTTTTGGCATCGGGACAAGAAAATTCCGATCGATGCTATCGACGAGCTAGACACCCGTTTGAACGAGGCTGCCCTTGACATCAACAGCAAGGTAGATAAGGTTGCCGGAAAAGGGTTGTCATCAAAAGATTTTACCACAATTGAGCAAGCCAAGCTTGCAGGTATAGCAAGCGGAGCTACTACAAACAAAACAGATGTCTATCTACTTAACAGAGCCAATCATACCGGTACACAACAAATAAATACAGTAGTTGGTTTACAAGGTAAGTTAGATCAAAAAGCAGATTTGGTAAATGGGAAAGTATCCTCATCTCAATTGCCTGCCTTCATCGATGATGTGTTTAGTTACAGTTCTATTGAAGGGTTTCCATCTACAGGAGAATCGGGTAAAATCTATATTTCAGAAAATACCAATAAAATTTACCGATGGTCTGGAACTGCTTATTCCGAATTTTCGGCAGGTGCAGTTTTAGGAGAGACAGCCGCAACCGCATACCGGGGCGATAGAGGTAAAACAGCTTACGACCACAGCCAGTTAAGTTCTGGTAATCCTCATCATGTAAGTAAAAGTGACATAGGACTGAGCGAGGTTAATAATACCAGCGACGCAGATAAGCCCGTGTCAGCTGCCATGCAGACGGCGCTGGACACCAAAATTCCGGCTATGACAGTTGGGAGTGTTGTTTTTTCAAATGGTACCAGTCTGGCGGAAGACAATGGTAATCTAGTTTGGGATAATACTAATAAGCGATTAGGAGTAGGTACCACACCCTCCGCAGCTGCACTTGAAATTTATTCTGATTCTGCCACAGGTGATGTAGCTAAGTTCTCTGGATCCGGCCGTGGAGGTGGGGTTTTCAAAATGCAATCAACAAACGTAAAGGGATATGCAGGATTTAACGTAGTAGATGAAAATGACACACTTGCAGCTAGCTTACAATACGGTAATTCTTCATCAGGTTCATTTACCAACCAGTTTGTTATCGCAAGTCGTAAATCGACTACACCGGTTGCTTTTTGGACAGTTTCGACGGGGACTAGTATCGTAGAACGAATGAGAATTCAGCCCGTAACTGGCAATGTGGGTATAGCCACGACGACTCCATCCGAAAAACTGGACGTAAACGGAAACATTAAGGCAACTGAACTCATTGTAAGCGGTAATATCGAAGTTGAGCCGGATAAAGGCATTCACACAGCTTTGGCAAATCAATCGATTGTATTTTCGGCCGGCACAACCAATATTTTAAGACTAGGTAATTGGGACGGCAATGGATGGTCAGATAGTGTTTCACCAAACGGTTTTTTTCAATTAGGCCAAAATCAAGGTTTTTTTACAGGGCAAGCAGGAGCTATCCTTAACAGATTCGGAATTTCTTCACAAGGTACAACCTTTGCAGATGGAAAATGGAACAGTTCTGGTTTTAAAGCACCTGATGCTTTAATTACTTTAAATTCCGTTACATCAAGTAAAGACATTTTGAATATTTACGGGTCAGGTTCTCAAACAGGCGAATATGTAAACATAACCTCTTCAGGGGGTAATCAAGGTGATATCTTTACAATACTGTCATCCGGCAACATAGGCATAAATACAACAAGCCCAACCGAAAAGCTGGATGTTAATGGTAACATTAGGTCTAACAGTTTATCCGGTGCCGGAGATAGGTCTGTAATTGTAAGTTCAACTGGTATTTTGAAGGCCGGGAATACTTTGAGGACAAGTATAGCATTGACGACTCCATTTGTAAACACAACGAACGTGGCCGCTGATGTTACAGGCTGGACAATGCCAGTCACAACAGGAAAACAGTACAGGATAGAAATTATAGCGGATTATCAAACAGCTGCCACGACGACGGGATGTGTGCTCATGTTTAACCTAGCAAGCGGTACAGGCACCATTAAAGGTTCCTTACAAGGAGCCATAGCAAATACGTCTA
>Ga0308165_1001059_pt1 | contig 41609 bp, 25 predicted proteins | sample PhyWR2_FD_201032 | JGI IMG/M metagenome (GOLD analysis project Ga0308165, IMG submission 201032) | Phyllosphere microbial communities from UC Gill Tract Community Farm, Albany, California, United States - DLSLW.R2 | ecosystem: Host-associated > Plants > Phyllosphere > Unclassified | place: USA...
TTTGCAGCAATATCAGCAGCAGTAGCCACCGGATTTACTGTAATGGTAATTACCCTTGCTGTACCAGGTGCATTTTCGCATTTATTATCGCCCTTAACCGTTACATAATAAGTAGTTGTGCTGGTTAAAGCTGGTGTGGTATAATTTGCACCGATGAAACTTACGTTGGTTAATGCAGCATCACTGTACCAGGTAAACACCGGATTAGTAACTGTTGGAGAGCTTGCACTCAACACAGCCGATGATCCGGCACAGGCCACCGCACTTCCGTTAAGTATAATATCAGTTGAAGTTGCTAAAGGATTAACCGTAACGGTTACTACTTTCGCATCTAATGCACTGTTTTCGCACCTGTTGGCTCCTTTAACGGTTACATAATAATTGGTAGTAGCGGTTAAGCCGTTTACAGTAAAGGTTGGGCCGGTAAACACCACACTTGTTAATGAGGCATCGCTGTACCAGGTAAATACCGGTTGCGTTAGTGTTGTGCTCGAAGCCATCAACATTACGGTTGTACCAGAACAGATACGGGCATTGCTTACTGCAATATCGGCAGCGGTAGCAAATTCTTTAACTGTTACGGTAACCACTTTAGCGTTAGCCGGTAAATTCTCGCATTTGTTATCTCCTCTTACCGTTACATAATAAGTAGTAGTTGCATTTAATGCAGGTGTAGTAAAGCTTGCACCCACATAAGCTACTGTTGTTAAGGCTGCATCACTGTACCAGGTAAATACCGGGTTAATTACAGTTGTTGTTGAAGCAGATAGTGCCGCGGTAGATCCTTTACAGATTGAAGTTATTCCGCTGATGGCAATATCCGAATCTGTAGCTTTTGGATTAACCGTAATGGTAATCGATTTCGCTGTAGCAGCAGTATTCTCACACTTGTTATCGCCTTTTACAGTTACATAATAAGTGGTGGTTGCGTTAAGTGCAGGAGTAATAAAGCTTGCTCCCGTGTTTACAACTGTAGTTAAAGCTGCATCGCTGTACCAGGTAAATATTGGGTTGGTAACCGTTGTACTTGTAGCGGTTAAGGTTACTGTAGAACCACCGCAAATGGTGCTTGTTCCAGCTAAGTTAATATCAGTCGGACCAGCAACCGGGTTAACGGTAACTGTAACCTCTTTTGCATTACCTGGGGTGTTTGCACATTTATTTGTACCGCTAACGGTAACATAGTATTTAGTGGTAACTGTAATGGCTGGTGTGTTAAATACCGCGCCCACGTTAACAACCTGCGTTAAAGCAGCATCGCTGTACCAGGTAAACACCGGAAGGGTTACTGTTGTACTGGCAGCAGTTAGTACTGCGGTACCCGAAGCACACAATGACGTTGTACCGGTAACAGTTAAATCAACAGCAGTTGCTGATGGATTAACCGTAATAGAAACTTTGGTACGTGTTGGATTAGTACAACCCGCACCGCTTACCGATTCTACATAATAATCGTGTAAACCAACTGCAAGCGCTGCAGGAGTTGTAAAGCTACTGTTGTTGGTAACCAACATATTTCCACCCACTGCTGCATCGTACCAGTTATAAGTTATGCCTGCAACAGCCTGAACGCTTAAGGTTGCAGGTGTGCCGATACAAGTTGTAGCCGGGTTAGTAGTTGAAGCAATTGGAGGTGCCGCCGGAGGCAAAATGGTTACTACCACTTTGGCACCTGGAGTTTCGCAACCATTAACTGTTGCTGTTACCGAATAAGTATAAGTACCGGCAGTTAAAGTTGGATCGGTGGTGAAAGTTGTACCATCTTTTCCGGCCTGATAAGTTGAACCTAAGTACCATTTGTACACTACACCTGCCTGTGGATTCTGTACACCCAAGGTGGCCGAAGAACCCTGACAAGCAGTTGCTGTAGCTGAGGTTACTGTAGGCGTAGTAATTACGCGTTGTGCATAATCTAAATTAACTGAAGTTAATGCACCTAATAAACCAGAGCCTAATCTTACTTCTACACCGTCAAATTTACTGGTTGGAACAAAGCTTAATATGGCTGAAGTTCCGCCTGCCAATAATTTTAAGCTGATTAATGGATTAGATACCGAAACTGCATCGTTGTTGCTGGTAGTTCCCTGGAAAGTAGTTACCGTTAAGTTTGGCAATACTGCAACCGAAAGCAATGTACCAGGTGTAGTAATTTTCACTCTTAAGGTATCGCCTACGTTCGATAATCCGGTAAAACCAACCTGGTGGTAAACCGAAGCACCTAATAAACCTACCGGGATAACCAGGCTTGATCCGGTATTTACATCATTATCAACTGCATAAGTTGGGTTGTAAACACCCGCTAAAAGCGCCACACCTGTTACACCGCTGGTCACTGTTGTTGTTGCCGCGCCGCATGGTGTAGTAACCGGAGTTCCGTTAGGAATAACAGTAACTGTAACGGTAGCTCTGCTGGTAGCTGTACAAGCACCCGCAACTGTTGCTTCAACATAATAAGTTGTTGTAGCCGTTAATTGTGGCGTAACAAAAGTTTCGCCAGTATATACAGGCACTACTCCGTTTGCCGTTGTGTACCAGTTAATGGTTGCACCTGCTGTGCTCGAAGTTGCTTTTAACACGGCAACCGAACCTTCGGTAATGGTTACAGATGGAGGTGTAATTACCGGAATATCTATGGTACCCAGTATAATTTGGCCCTCTGTTCTGGTTGATGATGTACCACAGCTATTTACTGCTGCTACAAAATAGCTGGTGTTTGCAGTAATTAAAGGCGTGGTAAAGCTATCACCTGTAAACAATACGCTATTCGATGTTGCACTATCATACCAGTTATAAGTTGTACCCACAACCGGATTTTTAACCTGGAAGGTAACTGATGTATTCGGACAGGTATTTACCAGTGCCGAAAGTAGATCAGGTGTTATCGGAGCAGGATTAGTAGTGATGTTAACTACTGTTTTATAGCTCACACAACCAGTTGGAGAAACAGCAGCTACATAGAATTTAGTATCGCCAGTTAAAACCGGAGTGGTAAATATAATACCGTCTTTACCGGTTAAATAAGTACCGGTAGCATCATACCATCTGTAGGTTAAGCCTGCTGATGGATTGCTTACCTGCAATTGGGTTGTAGCCCCCACACAAGCTGTAACATTAGCTGCAGTTACTTTTGGTGCAACCAATATACGTTGTGCATAATTTAAGTTTATTGATGTTAAGGCACCTAATAGGCCAGAGTTTAACCTAACTTCTACACCATCAAATACTGTTGTTGGTACAAAAGTGATTAAAGCCTGTGTATTACCGCTTAACAATTGAATATTAATTAAGTTATCGTTCAACAATTTCGAATCGCCGTTGCTGTTGCTGCCAACAAATGTGGTGATTGATGCGTTGCCCAATAACGAAAGTGACAATAGTTTGCCTGGCGATGATACCAATACACGTACGGTATCGCCAACGCTAGATAATGAACCGAAACCAACTCTTTGGTAAACGGATGCGCCTAATGCACCTACTGGCATAACCAGTGATGAAGCAGTTTGCGTATCGTTATCGATGGCCAATGTTGGGTTAAACACACCCGATAATAAGGCAACCCCGGTAACCCCATTAACCTGTGTGGTTGCAGCCTCGCATGGAACCGGATTTGGAGATCCGTTGCCATCAACCGTAATGGTAACCTGTACACGCGTAGCCGATGCACAACCGTTGGTAGAAACAGATTCTACGTAGTAAGTTGTTGTAGCCATTAATGGTGGCGTTACATAAGTAGCACCTACATATACCGGAGTAGTAGCCGCTGCTGAAGTATACCAGTTAAATGTATTGGTTGCATCAGCAGAAGTTGCGGTTAAAATTGCAGTCTGACCAGCACTTACAGTTGATGAGCTCGCGGTTACTACCGGTAATCCCGGACGAGGGTTTACCGATACCGCAGCCGCTGCACGCGCTGCACTGGTACAGTTACCTTGCGATGCTTCTACGTAATAAGTAGTTGCAGTTGCTAAAGCAGGGGTTTGGAAAACTGCACCTGTAAATACCAGGTTACCTGCTACAGCTGCATCGTACCATTTGTAAGTTACCGCAGCATCTGGGTTAGCAACTGATAAAGTTGCCGAAGAACCTTCACAAACATTAACAATAGTAGCCAATACCGGTGTTGGAAGCGCTGGTGTTACGGTTACAGTTACTGGTACACGTGTAGTGTTCGGGCAAGTACCTTTGCTTACTTCAATATAGTATGTGGTTGTTGCGGTTAAAGCTGGTGTGGTGAATGTTTCGCCGTCACCTAGTTTAGTGCCACCTGTTGGCGCATCGAACCAAGCTAATGTAGTACCGCCATTTGCAGTTGCTGCCAATGAAGCCGTACTACCTGCACAAATGGTTTGTGCACCGGCAGTTACGGTTGGGTTAGGATAAACAACGGTAGCACCATATACATCTAAGCTGGTTACAGCCGAAACCAATGCGCCGAAGCTAACCTGTACCCTATCGTAAACGCCCCCTGCAACTAATGTTGCACCAAAGCGGTTACCTGAAAGTAATTGAAGATTTAATAATGATGAATTCAGTTGAACAGTTCTAACTACTGTAGCACCGTTCATAATATTTACGGTAACATTGCCCAATGCCGTTAAATCTAACAAGCCACCTGGCAAGGCTAAATCTAAACGTACGCTATCGGTAGCCACGCCAGCCGATGGGAATATTAATTGTTGATAGCCCGAAGCACCAACACCTACCGCAAGCGATATTCTGGTAAAGTTGCTTGCATCAGCATCGGTAGAATTTCCTGCACCGGTAATTCCGCACAGTAAACAAATTCCGTTAATACCCGAGTTTTGTGCGTTTGCAGCATTACAAGCTGTTGCACCGCCACCGTTTAATACAGTTACAGTTACCGCAACTCGGCTTGCGCTCTTACAACCATTGCTGCTGGTAGTTTCTACGTAATATGTTGTATTGGTAGTTAAAGCCGGAGTAGTAAACGAAGTACCTGCTCCTACCTGATTTCCACCTGTAGCAGCATCGTACCATTGAATGGTGTTACCTGCATCGGCAGTAGCTAATAAAGTAGTAGACTGACCGCTGTTTATTACCTGACTGTTGGTGGTAACCGTTGCTAAAGTTGCAGCCGGGTTAACCGAAACATTTACAGCAGTTCTTGCACTTACTGCGGTTCCTGATACTGCCTCTACATAAAATACAGTAGCTGAAGTAATGGCCGGTGTTACAAAAGTACCGTTATTATTGGTTGCCAAAGGCGTACTTCCGGTTGATGCATACCAGTTATAGGTTACACCTGCCTGCAAATTGCTAACACTTAAGGTAGCCGGACTGCCAGCACAAACTGTTGCTGCTGCAACAACTGGTGCATTAACAGTTACCGTTAAGCTATAAGCCGTTGTTGCTTTGTTTCCGTTTGCATCGGTTGCAGTTAAAGAAATGGTGTAAGTTCCACCTACAGTTGGTGTACCTGTAATTTCTCTTGTTGCAGTATTAAAGTTTAATCCCGGAGGAAGACCTGTTGCTAAATAAGTATATGGTGCTGTACCGCCTGTTACAGCTGGTAAAGTTTGCGTTGGATATGCTGTACCCACTACACCGTTTGGCAGGGTTGCACCTGGTAACGATAATACACCAATTACTTTCAGTGCATATGTATTACTTGCAGTTCGGCCCTCGCTATCGGTAGCTGTTACACCAATCGAGTAATTTCCGGCTTGTGTAGGTGTGCCAGAAACAGTTCTTGTTGCAGGATCGAAAGTTAATCCGGCAGGTAAGTTAGTACCAACATAAGTATATGGACCAACACCACCTGTTGCTGCTGGTAAAGTTTGTGTGGCGTATACCGCTCCCTCTGTTCCATCAGGCAAAGTTGCTGCTGGTAACAATAAAGGATTAACTACCGTAATCGAATAATTGGTTGTTGCTGTTTTTCCATCAGCATCGGTAACCGTTACCGGTACAGTGAAAGTTCCTGCAACTGTTGGTGTACCTGTAATTTCTCTTGTTGCAGGGTTAAAGGTTAATCCGGCTGGAAGACCTGTAGCTGCATACGTGTAAGGTGATGATCCGCCTGTGGCCGATGGAATAGTTTGTGTTGGGTAAACTGTTCCGGTAGTTCCGTTAGCTAAAGTTGCTGCAGGTAATACCAGCGGATCGGTTACTTTTAAGGTATAACTTGAAGTAATGGTATTGCCATTGGCATCAGTTACGGTAACCGGTATGGTAAAGGTTCCAATTTGTGTTGGCGTACCTGTAATTTCTCTTGTTGCAGGGTTAAAGGTTAATCCCGGAGGCACACCTGCGGCCGAGTAGTTATATGGGCCCGTGCCACCAGTTGCAGCCGGAATTCCGTTTGTGGTATAAGCCGTACCTGTTACACCATTAGGCAATGCTCCAGGAGCCAAAGCCAGGGCAGGTGTTGCCGTTAAGGCGAAAGTAGCTGTTGCAGTACAGCCTTTGGTATCGGTAACCACCACATCAAAAGTTGGGTTGCCCGTTGCTGTTGGTGTTCCGCTTACTAAACCACCTGATGATAAAGTTAAACCAGCTGGTAAAGTACTGCCTGCCGCCAATGCATAAGTATAACCTGGTGTACCACCTGTTGCAACCGGAAGTTGTTTGCTGTAAGCCGATGCAATTGTGGCATTGGTTAAAGTTGTACCTGCAAATACAATTGCCGGGTTAACAGTAACCGTTACCGGTACGCGCGTAGTATTTGAACAGCTGCCTTTGCTTACCTGTACATAATAAGTGGTAGTGGTGGTTAAAGCCGGAGTAGTAAAGTTTGCACCGGTACCAACCTGCGTGCCACCTGTTGGTGCATCGAACCAGGCTAAAGTAGTGCCACCGTTTGCTGTTGCACTTAGTGCTGCGGTACTACCCGAGCAAATGCTTTGTGCACCCGAAATAAAGGTTGGGTTTGGATAAACTACAGTTGCGCCATAAATATCCAAACTGCTCAATGCCGAAACTACAGCACCAAAGCTCACCTGTACCCTATCGAAAACGCCACCTGCTGCAACAGTCGCTGCAAAACGGTTAGCCGATAAAAGTTGAAGGTTTAATAATGATGAACTGATTTGTGTTGTTTTTACAACAGTTGTTCCATTGTATACGGTAACAGTGATGTTGCTTAATAAGCCTACATCGGCCAAACCGCTTGGTAAAGCTAAATCTAAACGAATGCTATCGGTAGCTACACCTGCTGCTGGGAAAATTAACTGTTGGTAACCTGTTGCACCTACACCTACCGCTAAGTTGATTCGGGTAAAGTTAGTTGCATCAGCATCAGTAGAATTTCCGGCACCGGTAATTCCGCACAATAAACAAATTCCGTTTATGCCCGAATTTTGTGAGTTTGCAGCATTACAAGCTGTTCCGCCTGCACCGTTAATTACGTTTACAGTTACAGCTACACGACTTGCGCTTTTACAACCGCTTGAGCTGGTTGTTTCAATATAATAAGTTTTGCTTGCTGTTAAAGCTGGGGTGGTGAAAGAGTTTCCTGTTCCAACCTGTGTTCCTGCTGTTGGTGCATCGAACCAGGCAATAGTATTACCAGCATCGGCAGTAGCCGTTAATGTTGTGCTTTGACCCGAATTGATATTCTGGTTATTGGTAGTTACTGTTGCTAAAGTAGCTGGCGGATTAACCGAAACCGAAACTGATGTTCTGGTACTCACTGCTGTTCCGGAAACGGCTTCAACATAAAATACTGTAGCTGCGGTTATTGCCGGCGTTACAAAAGTACCGTTGTTGTTGGTTGCCAATGGCGTGCTGCCAGTTGAGGCATACCAGTTATAAGTTACGCCTGGCTGCAAATTGCTTACCGTTAAAGTAGCCGTACTGCCCGAACATACTGTAGCAGAAGCTACAACCGGAGCATTTACTCCCACTGTTATAGCGTAAGTTGTAGTGGCTTTGTTTCCGTTTGCATCTGTAGCAGTTAAAGCCACATTATAAGTACCACCCTGTGTAGGTGTTCCCGTAATTTCGCGAGTAGCCGGATCAAATGTTAATCCCGGAGGCAGATTGGTTGCCGCATAAGTATATGGTGAAGTACCACCTGTTACTGCAGGTAAAGTTTGGGTTGGATAAGTTGTACCCACCACGCCATTAGGCAAAGTTTTGGTTGGCAAACTCAATGTTCCGTTTACTTTAACCGGATAGGTATTACTTGCTGTTTTACCCTGACTATCGGTAACAGTAACACTAATGGTATAATTACCTGCCTGTGTTGGTGTACCTGTAATTTCTCTGGTAGCTGGATTGAAAGTCAATCCTGCCGGAAGATCAGTAGCTACATAAGTATACGGACCAACACCACCTGTTGCAGCCGGTATAATCTGTGTAGCATAAGCCACTCCTTCAGTTCCATCAGGTAAAGTAGCTGCAGGCAACAATAAAGGATTGTTAACCGTAATACTATAATTGGTAGTTGCTGTTTTACCATCAGCATCGGTTACGGTAACAGGTACCGTATAAGTACCGGCAGTTGTTGGCGTACCGGTAATTGCTCTTGTTGATGGATTAAAAGTTAAGCCCGGAGGAAGTCCCGTTGCTGAATAGGTATAAGGTGTAGTACCTCCTGTTGCAGCTGGTATAATCTGTGTAGTGTAAGCTGCTCCGGTTGTCCCATCAGCCAATGTTGCTGCTGGTAACAATAATGGATCAGTAACTTTTATGGTATAGTTAGAGGTAAGCGTGTTGCCATTGGCATCAACAACCGTAACCGGGATCGTATAAATTCCAGGTTGGGTTGGTGTTCCGCTAATTTCTCTGGTGGCTGGGTTAAAGGTTAAGCCCGGAGGAACACCTGTAGCCGAATAAGTATAAGGTCCTGTTCCGCCTGTTGCAGTCGGAATGGTTTGTGTGGTATACACCGTACCCGTTATACCTTCAGGCAATGCACCTGGCGTAAGTGCCAAAGTTGCCGTAACCGTTAAATTATAGGTTGCAGTTGCGGTACAATTTTTAGTGTCTTTTGCTACAACAGAAAAAGTGTAGGTATTTGCCACACTTGGTGTTCCGGTTATTGCACCGCTTGCCGATAAACTTAAGCCAGCTGGCAAAGTACTGCCGGCAGCTAAGGCATAAGTATAACCCGGTGTACCACCTGTTGCCACATCCAGTTGTTTAGCATAAGCAAAACCTGCAGTGGCATTGGTTAAAGTCGATCCATTAAAAATAATTTGTGGGTTTACCGTAATTACTACAGGTACCCTGGCCGATTCGGCTGTACAACCTAGTCTGCGCGCCGAAACATAATAAGTTTTATTGGCGGTTAATGCCGGAGTGGTAAAAGTACCGTTATAGGCTACCGTTTGTAGCGCAGTTCCACCCTCTACTACGTCGTACCAAATTAATTCGTTGGTACTTGGTGTAGTAGCCTGTAAAGCTACGGTAGTATTATAACACGCAGCAATGGCATTACTTGCAGGAGCAGTAAAAGTTGGTCTGCCTGCCGAACGCGTTACGCCGTATACATTAATGGTTTGTGTAAGGTTTAAAGTAACCAGCGAGCCCAGCGTAACTTTTACACGATCGAAAGCAACACCTGGCGAAAATGGTACTGAGACCACTTGCCCGCTATTAAGCAAACCAAGCAGATCTAAATTTATGGTTGAGGCTACGTTGCCCGAATAAACAGCAGTGCCGCCATTATACGCGGTAACTGTAATATTTTGCAATACTCCTGCTGTTAATAAAGCTGATGTAGAATTAAATCTTAGGGCAAAATCATCTCCCGTGTTTGAAGGGCTATCAAAATAAAAATTTTGGCTAATGGAAGATCCCACGCCAAGTATGCCTAAACTGAGTTGAGAAAAATTATTCGGATCGGCATCAATTGCCCTTTCGCTGTTGGTAACGCCTGAGCTACCCAACTGAAGTGCATCGAGCGTGATGCCTGTTCCTTCGTAACCGGTGGCAAAGGCCTGGGCACAAGGATCAGTTCCGGAAGTATAAAATGCATAATATACTTTAGTATTGTTGGTTGTTCCTATTAGTAAAGCATTGGTTACATCTTTTATATACACCCTATCATAAGCCTGTGTAGGCGTTATGGCTATATAAAAGAAACCATTGGCATCTTTAACCAGCCTTAGGTTATCCGATGAAAAACCATCAACACTATTACCGCCTAATGGAGGTACGGCTGTGGCACCGTTACGGGCACCAACCTGGAAAGAGTGGTTACCCAGAATAACCGTTCCACCTACATTGGCCAGTAAACCTCCTAAACTACCGCCCAGTAATCTGTTCAGGATATCACCATCAAAATCTATTCTGATATATGAGGTTACTCCTGCAGAAACTGCTGCCGGATATTTGAGTTCCAACTCTCCGCTATAGCTCCCTATACCAACGGCTATACCACCGTACGAATTAACGGTAGCAAAGTTGTTGTTATTTAAAGTTGCATTGGTTGCATTATCTACACGACTCTGTGCAGATACGGTATTTGCAAAAACTTTTGTTTGCGCATACGATTTGGAGTAGAAGAGCGTTAATAAAATGATGATTGCAACACAAGTATTGCGAACTATCCCTATTCGGGACGAAAAAGTACGGGTTTTCATCATGTCAGGCGTTTTTAGAAGACTTACTATGAGCAATGCGACCGTTAGGTAAATGTTTTTATAGGTGCATTATAATCATGACAAATCTAAATCTTGAATAGGTTGCTATTTTATCCATTGCTATTCATTTTCGTCAAACTGGTTCCATTCATTTTATTCATAGCATGCATTCTTCGTGAATAGATTTCCTCAATTGTGAAATTTTGATGACATTAGCGCTAGTCATCCCCATACGTTAATTCATGAATGCTAACGATCTCCTTATTGAACTTAGGAAGTTTGTCCTTATAAAATCAGGTTTGAGAAATATCGATCCTGCCCATTGTAAGATCATTTCTGAGTATGTATTTCAGGAAACCAAAAATTATGTAAGCGAAACCACCATCAAACGCTTCTTTGGCTTCGCCAACACGTTACATAAATTTTCGCTTTTTACGCTAAACAGTTTATCGCAATACATTGGTTATAATGACTGGGATTCGTTTTGCAAAGACAAGGAAAATCAGACAACCTCTGTACAAAGTATCTGGCAGGATTTGAAATTAAAAACACATGCCATTACAGAAGTATCGTTAATTGCCAATAAAAACAATTCGGGGGTTCCCTTTAATGCTACTGCCAACCGGAGTTTCTTTTATCCGGATTTCGATTACTTCTTAAAAAATAATTATCAGTTTACTACCGTAAGCGCACAACCTGGTCAGGGCAAATCGATATTGTTAACCCATATGGTTGAGTATTTTTTCCTCTCAGAAAATGCCCTTTATAAAAACGATATCGTTTTAATGGTTAATTCGACCAGCATTAACACCATTATACAAACCGGAAGTACTTTACAGGAATGGTTTTTAAAAGAATTTAAATTTAACAGTCTTAGCGAGCTGATTGGCTTTTTTAAAAAGAACCCCGATAAACGCGAAGGACGTTTTGTGATCATTGTGGATGGCATTGACGAACATTTAGCCAAAAGCAATTATTTTAAAACCTTTATCGATTTTTTATATAGTATTGAAGAGAACAATTTTGTTAAACTGATTTTCGCACTGCGAACGAATAGCTGGATTAATCTCCAGCCCGCCATTTACGGATCGGCATCGTTAACCAAATCGTGGTATACAGGCCTCTTTTACGATGACGATACCCTAAGCAACGTCCCCTCGCTCAATACCGAAGAAGTACTCTACACCCTAAGTAACATCGAAAATAAAGCCATCAACAAAGCTGATGTTAGCCCTCCCCTCTTAGCCCAGTTTAAAACCCCTTTTTGGTTACAGGTTTATTTTAAGCTTAAAGATGAAAACCACCATCTCGAACTCAATAATCCTTTGCTGTGTTACGAGCTGATTAACTACTTTTTAGAAAGACGTGTTTTTCTGGCCAAAAAAAGTACCGAAAAAATATTCCTGCTTAAGAAAATAAGCGACTCCATTTCTGAAGGCAGTAAAAAACTAAGGGTATCGAAAGAAAAAATACTGAGTTACATTAACTGTTATCCCGATGCTTACGAAGAGCTTTTACATGCCGGGATTATTATTGAGGAAAAACGCTTAAGTACTGCCATCCCGACCGAAATTGTCCGTTTTTTAAATGATGATATTTACACCTATTTTCTATTTATCCAGATCACAGATAAGTTTGCCTATAAGCCCGATAAATCATTTTTTGAATACATTTTAAATAACTTCGCTGTACAGAGCAGCCTCCGGTACCACATTTTAAACTGGTCGATCCGCTTTTGCGTTAACCGCAACGAAATTGCAGCCCTTAAAAATATTTTCAGGTTGCCATTTAGCAACAGCGAAAAAAATAATGCTTTCGATTTTATTTGCTATGTTTCTAAATTCGAACTGGGCAAAGCCAATTCAAAGTTTAACAAGTTAAGTATTGGAATGGATTTTATCGATATTATGGTTACCGGAAGAACCATGAGCAGCCTGTACAAGGAAACGGTGAAAACAATTTCTGAAAATGTGCTCAACGAGGATATCCAGATTATGTTGCATGTAATTGAATGTAATGTTAACCTGATCGATGTAGATAAAAACGCCCTCGCCAATACCATGCAATCGCTTAAAAGAAATTACAAACGGTTAAATGAGCTTTTTCCTATCAACCCTTACGATTTAATTCTTTATTTCTACAATAACTTGTCTAATAAACCTGGCGACAGTAAAACCCTCGAAGATAAAATTATCAGGCTTTGCCAGGATATAGACCGCAGTACCCCGCGCAAAAACGAGGAAATAACTTCGGCAGAAATATTGAGTTACCGCATGGTGCTGATTTCGCTATTCTCTCAAAAAAGCTATGCCGAATGCCATCGTTTTATAATGGCCATACTTAGTAAATACCCGAACCTTTTTTATGTACGCCACTCGGTATTTTCGCCGTTTCTACTTATTCACCTGGGGCAAACCTACATTAAGCTCAATTACTTTAAAAAGGCACAGCGCATTATACAGTTTGTAGATAAGATTATTAGCAGCGATTATACCTATTATACCAATTTTATACTGGCCAGTTTTAGTGTTTTTAAAGCTAACTTTTACAGTGCCACGCATAATTATGAACAGGCACTGGCTGAAGCTAACATTGGTCTTGAATTAACCAGCAAGAATGATTTTAAAATGTTTGAGATTTCGCTCCTGCTCAACAAGATCGATACCTTAAAACACACCGAAGACTCGGAAGAGGTATCGAATGTAATTAAAGAGTTACTTAATTTTTTAACCGTACACAAGCTTTCTATGCCTGATTATGCCAACCTGAGCGGCAGCGAATTTGAGCATACCTTTAAAATCTTAAAATCGTACCGCCGCCATCAAAACCTGTAAAATTGGCTTAACCGGTTAATTGAAACAAAAAATCGGTTAACTGTATGTTGCCAATCAGTTAACCGATGCTGAAATTGAGGCTTTCGACTCAATAATTTATTTAATCAGGTTGTAAAGCTCGTCCAGTTTTGGCGAAAGAACAATCTCTATCCTTCTGTTTTTACTTCTTCCATCGGCATTTGCATTTGAACCCAATGGCTGAAACTCTCCTTTACCGGTTGCGGTCATCCTTACACTTTCCACCTTTTCATTTTCGGTTAAGAAACGCACCACCGATGTTGCCCTTAATACACTTAAATCCCAATTATCTTTAATCTGCCCCAGGTTGTTTATTTTCTGGTTATCGGTATGGCCCTCTACAGCAATATTAATTTCGGGTTGTTGTTTTAATACGTTTGCGAGTTGTGCGAGCGCCTGTTTACCTTTTTCGTCGATAATAATACTGCCCGAAGGAAACAGGAGTTTATCGGTTAAAGAAACATAAACCTTTCCGTTCTTAATCTCAACCGTTAAGCCGCTTTTGGTGAAGCCCAGTAAAGCCTGTTGTAGTTTTTCTTTCAATGCATTGGTAGCTTCATCGCGTTTACGCAATACTTCTTCCACTTCTTTTAAGCGTTTTTCGCGGGCAGCCAGATCGCCTGATAGTTTGGTAATTTCTGATGATGAATTGCTTTTAAGTTTTTTGTAATTCGCATCAACCGTATTGTAATTGTTCTGCAAATCGCGAAGCTCTTCAGCCATCAGGGTGGTATCTTTTTTCAATCTGCTTACTTCTTTTTCGAGGTTTTCAATTTTAATTAAACCTTCGTTAAAGGCAGTATACAGCGAATCTTTTGTGCCGAGTAAAGCTTTATACTTTTTAGGCGAGAGTACTACACAGGAAGTGAGCGAAGAAATAAGGAGGAGAAAGGCAAAGGCAAGAAAGGTGTGTTTCATTTTTTTATTTTCAAGAGTAAGGTTATTGAGTATTAGGTATTAAGTAGCAAGTATCAAGATTACTGTTTTTTGGTAATTGTTTACTGGTAACTGTTAATTAACTATTGTTCAATCGCGTTTCGTAAAAATGCAACTAAAGGTTGTACTGTTTTAAAAGAACTTATCAACTTATTAACGAGCTTAGGTTTAAAAAATTCTTCATCGTCGATTTTCATGGTAGCCTCAAAGCTTTTTAACTTCAAAAATTCGATATTCGGATCGGCCGGATCGTAACCCTTGGGGGCGTTTTTCAATGCATTATCAACACCCAGCTTAAAGTTTTTCTTAAAATCTTTTTCGTTTATAATTTCTTTAAAATCGCCAATATTGTAATCTATTTCCTGTCTTATTAATTTTAAATGTGGTACATCAGGCATCCAGTAACCTCCGGCAATAAAACTTTTCCCGGGTTGAATGTGCAGGTAATAGCCTGGCTCGTTGCCTCCCTTTTTGGTAGAGAACCACATGCCGTAATTATTTTTATAAGGATCTTTATTTTTACTGAAACGCACATCGCGGTAAATGCGCAAAAGCGTTTTTTTTGGATCAGCCTCTGCTGAAAGGATCGGGTCTATTTTAGCCAGTTCGGGAATTATCGCTGCAGCCAATGCCAAAGCATCTTCCTTTGCTGCTTCGTATACATCCTTGTTAGCTGCAAACCACTCGCGGTTATTGTTTTCAGCAACATCTTTTATAAAACTGAGGGTCTCTTTTTTAAGCATATCTTGAGGTTCATTCGTTCACTGATCATTAGTTCATTGGTAATTGCAAACTGCCAATTGCTAACTGTAAATTGGTTCACTGGTTAATCGCCGCCAAACGCTCAGCGCTAACCGCCAACCTACTTTAAACAATTAACCTATACGTATTGACTTCGGACTCCTGACTTCAGACTCCCGACTTACTTATCGTAATACGGCTTATACTTAATATTTGGCGATAAAACGTGAAGTAATATGATCCTCGAATATCGGTAATTAAAGGGATACAGGATAAAACAGCCTGTAAAAATTACGATGAGGTAATGCCAGAAAGTATTGTCGGTAAGTGGTCCGAAAATTAAATAGGTAATGAAACTGGCCACCAGCATTTCGATCACATTCATGGCGTAGCTTACATACATGGCCGCATAAAAATAACCCGGTTCTATTTCAATGCGCTGCGCGCAATGCCCGCAAATTTCTTTCGTATGTTGGATATTCCAGCCATACATGCTCCCGGTAAAAATATCTCCCCTACGGCAATGCGGACATTTACAATGCACAATGGCATAAAGTTTAGACGTAGTGCCAGACATGCTTTTAATTTAAATTAAAAGGTTCTCTTTTCATGTTGAGGTGGATGTTTTTTTTGCGGTACTTTTTATACCAAACCACCCCCACAATAAGCGCCATTAAATACGGAATAGCTAAAAGATACAGCACCCCTGTATTTAAACCTGCTGTTTGTGTATTACCGTTTTTAACACCTTGCTCGGCATTAATGGTACACATAGAGCACTGTGCTTGCACATTAAGGCTTACCGTAAACGTAAGTGCGAGTATAAACAGGATAAAAATTGCTTTCTTTTTCATTCGCTACAAATATAAGCATAAACGACTGGAGGGGTTTAAAAATTATGTCATAAAAAAACCCTAAAAACAGGGGGCTTTAAGAGAGAATTAATTTGTCTAATCCTGAATATCGATCATAAAAATCTATTACATACGATCTAGACCATTATATATTTTTTTTAAAAAATCACAAAATATATTTCAAGCAGTTCAATTTTATATGAAAAACCCTCACTTTTTGAGGGTGAGGGTTTGGAGGTTTAAATATTAGTTTTTAGAAAATTCTCACAAAATGGTTTTACACTTTTGTATTATTTCGAACATTTCGTTTTCTTAAAACAAAAATGCAAACCAATATAGTTATAGGTACCGAGATAATCACCTGCCTACTTAAATTGAAATCAGAATAAATTAAATAGTTAATTAAGGATGAGGCTAAATTAAATATAACCAAGAATCCAACTATTATTGAAAGTACATTACAAGTTAATTTTTGCATTAGTTAGTAACATTGATTAAACCGCTTTCAAAATTAATACTAGTTGGAATTGGGGTATCGGTATTAAATGCTGCCTTTGTCCAAATTTCTGGCACGGCTAGATCATATAATGTTACAGTAGCTTCCTCATCAATTAAAACAGGTTCTGCTATCATCATTGAGCTATTCAAAAATGCTAAAATAGAATTACCTACGCCTCCAGAAATGGCTCCGCCTACAAAACCTAATAGAGCTCCAGGACCGGCTCCAACGCCTCCAGCTGCTGTACCAACAAGAGCCCCTCCCAAAGCTCCTCCTATCCCACCTGCGATTGCACCTTTAGCGTCTTCTCTTGCATAGTAACGTCCGCCCTTGCCTGGTCCTTTTGTGATAATTACATCATTACGATGATACGATGCAGCCAAAACACCCCAGCTTGGGTCATTTTCTGACCAATAAGCAAATGAGTCCAAATAGGTTTCTGCTGAAGATATCAAGATATTTTGTTCTATTTCGGATAGGTTTATAAAATCATTAGAATTGAGAATTATATTAATATTCGAATTAACTTCAACTAAATTATTTCCAGCAACATTAATGATGTCTAAGCCAAGTTTGTAAAAATTTGTAGTAAATTTAAAATTAAGATCAGACAGTGGGACTATCTGAACATTGCTATCGACAAATTCACTAGACAATACAGCTAATTCTTTAGTTTGAGCTATATTATTTTGATCTAAAAAAGAAATAACATTAGATTTAACTTCCTGCATCGTAACAGGAGGTATAGTTGGAACTGGTGTTTGAGGAGAAAAAGACTTGGTCTTTAAATTTTCATTATTTAGAGCATTATAGAAATATTTTAGGCCAGCACTATGTAGCTTGATTTTTTCTTTTATTATTGCTCTGTTAGTATTAATTCTCTCGATAACAGCAGAATTTTGACTTGGGTCTTTTGTACAAGAGGCAATTGTAGCAGCTGTAACCAAAAAGAGGAGGGTTAATTTTTTCATGTTTTTGTTTTTTTTAAGTATGAGTGAATGTTTGAAAATTTTCAATAAAATTACTGGTGCATTAATAGAACAAATTATTCCATCCCGCCGCTGTATACCAGCTTAATTTAGAATAATAATTCTGGTACCGATCATTCTGAACAGGCAGATATATACTTAATCCGCTAAAGGTATTTATAGGAGTATTAAAAAAATTCGTTGTGTGTCCCTTAAAGACGATAGTTTTATCCAATTGATTTTTAATATTATTACTATGTTCCAAAGCAAAGTTTTGCTCGAAAAAACTTAAAAAATCATATGCTTTGACAACGGTTTGTTTATCAAAATCCATACGTTGCACTAGATTAATATTATAATCTTTTTTTATTCTGGGTAAATCCGACAATAACATTTTTGTAAAAATTGCAAGTTGCTCCAATTCCTTTGTTTGAATTAAAGAAACCGTAGCAGAGGCGGCTAGCCCTGATTGAGAACTATAATATTCAATAAATTTTTTACAAATTAATTTATAGTCATCTACATCGCCAAAAAGATAAGGTGTTATTTTATCGTATGGAAAACTATTCGATAAAATTTCTGATGGAGAAGACAATATATACTTAGCTTTATCCTTAAGTTCATAAACAACTTCCAAACTACCCATCGAGCAGGCATCAAACATAATATATTCAAAATCAGAGGGTATTGCATTTTTAAAATCCAGAATATCCATTTCTTGGTCATTATCATAACCGAATGACTTTGTTTTAAGAGCAGCAGGAGGTACCCAAGAAGTAGCATGTGACCACATCACAAGTGCATAACTTTTAGCAGGCGATAACTGTCTTGAATCTTTTATTACCTCTTTTAGAAATTCAGGATCAGAAGAGTTTTGATAACTATATGTTTTTATGGTATCGCTTACTATTTTATCACCTTCATCATGCTTAATTTTTAATAGATAAGATGTATTAGAATTAGTTTTAATGAATACCAACAGATTACCACCTAAATCATTTGCTCCTTGCTCCATTTTATTAATGCTTATTAGCGCATCGTATTTTAGATTATTATTAGCAGCTACATAGATCAGCACCATTTTATTCGCAATCTCAACCGGTTTAATTGCAATAGGATTTTCCTTTTTACAGGAGAACAATCCAAAGCATATTACCAGGAAGCTAAGGTTTTTGTTTAAGATCATTTAGAGCGCAATTTTATAATTAAGTTTAGTTAAATAAAAAGCTATTAAATTTCTATTTATGAATTTTAGTATTATCAGAAAAATCACAGGGCATTAACAACACACCGTTACATTGCTATAAAATTTATAAGACTGCATAAGCAAAGGATATAATCTGTAGGAGATCTTTAGGGGGAAGAAATTAGTTTGCATGAGAGTGAGACAGTTAATTTAATTTATATTAATAGAAAATCGAAGATGCACAAAACATATTACTTTCTTTTTTTTTATTACACAAACCTGCTACTTTATTACACGAAACAGTAGTTTTATATTATACAAAAGACATTTTTAAACCACGTCATTCATTATTTAAAATTCTATTAATTTAGTTTTACAAAAGTAACTATCATCTCACCTCCTGATATCTAGCCTAAGTCCGTTTGCATATAGTTAGAACATAATCTTTTATACGTAGCTGAGAATTAATTTTACCATAAAACACAATCAATTTCTTCATTAAAACAATATAAAACACTAATGAACAGTAAATTAAAAATATAAATCCTATAAAATCGGCTGAATGTTTTTTATCCTCCCGTCTTTAATAAAACATGACAAAGATTTATAAAAAATTGTGAACATATATTAGATTTCCTTAAATCACAAATTGAAAGCGATAGAATAGTACAACTAAAGATACTTTACCTAACAAGTTAAAATATAATTATAGAGATAATTTTAATCAAAAAGCCCTTGCTTTTTAGGGCAAGGGCACGGGAGAGAAAGATTAAAATTTAGATTGTAATTATTTATAATGTTCCATATATAAAAGAGCTTGCATCGGTAGTGCGGTAAAGACCACCTAACAATGGGCTGTTAACATTAGTACTACCTACCCAATCAATTTTAAATGGGCCTGTTAACATATAATCGGTTAAAGGTTTTAATGGAGTTGCTCTAGTATTCCAATTACCATTATAAACAGGTGAACTTAACGTGAACACATCTTCGACCCTATTATAATTGTAGGTAGCACTTGCCACAAACGTAGCTGTAGAGAAATAGGTAACATCAACATTTAATTGATTGTTGCTAATTAAGGTAAAGACGATAGAGGTAACTTTTACCGTTCCAAAAAGCCTAACAACTTCACTATAAACGGAATTAAATGCTGAATTAACACCTGTTGGTAACCCCGTAGAAGGAATGGTAATCTTTCTATATGCAAATGCAGATGGAAATCCGAATTGCAATGATAAAGGTATGATTGGCACTGTCGAATTCTGCACATTAACTTTAGTAGTACCCGCCATAATATAATAAGACTTACTTGCTGCATCGTAAAGCAATTCGTTAAAATAGGCACTTGCATAATTTAAATAACCACTTAGCGAAAGTTTATTGATTCCGTAAGCAAAGGTTACACTTTTCGATTGCACAACTCCTTTGCTATCTAAATAGGTTAATTTTATTGTTTTCGAAACTGGATCAATAGATAATGCGCCTTTCGTTCCATCGGTAAACTGCAAATACGGATTCTTATTTGCGGCAATATAGGCTGTATTGGCATCGTTCATAGTTTTTAAACCACTGGCTAAAATACTTTGGCTTTCTGCAGCTGATAAAGTTACCATCGACATCTTATTTCCATAAAATGTGCCCTCAAACTTTAACGTATCGCCGGCAACACCAGCAAAAGCAAATTCAAAGTCAGATTTTAAACCGGCCGCATTTGCTCCACCACTTATACTCGCATCAGGATCAGCAATTAAATGGATATAGTTATAAGTATCAAAAATTAAAGTTGGCCTCTGTAAAGCTTTTAATCTGTATGTACTTGTTTGTGGCGCTGTAGCTGAAGCATTGTTCACATCAGCCATCATATCAACTTTTCCATCTGCCGCAAACTTAAAGTAAAATGAAAAACCTTTTCCTCCCGCAGGGTAAATGGTAGCTTTCCATCCATTTGGTGCAGCTACCAATTTAGCCTGGTTGGCAACCAGTTCTGCTGTCAACCTGGTATCAGGATCGGCAAAAATAGGATCTGTATCCCTTTTACAACCAGCCATTAACAAAACAACAAGTACTATATATAATAATTTATTTTTCATGTTTTATAAAATTAATTTCCTAAAACGCCATAAGTGAAAGATGCAGCATTGGTAGTTTTTCTAAAGCCACCATACTCTACTCTCATATCAGGAGTATAAAAATAATCCAACAATAAAGGACTTTGCACAAAATAACCGGTTAACGGAGCTACAGCTGTAGCAATTACATTCGCATACGCATCTCTTGTGGTAGCGGTAAAGGTAACCTGATTGCCAGTTGCAGCATAAGTATGCGTAAATAGTCCGGTATAGGCTGTTCCAGTTGCTGTGCCTGCAGTAGCATGAAAATTAACCTTCATTTGCATTTCAGTTGCACTGGTAAATGTAATTGTCATATTATCCAGTTCATATTTTGCAGTAGTATTTAAAGCCAAAAGTGCAGTCTTAGCATTACTATAAGCCGTAGTAAACTCGTCTGATAAGCCTGTGGTGGTTACCGGGTTAATGTTTACCGAGCTAAATGCTTTACCAAAACCTAAATAAGGAGATAAATTTATTGGTGACAAATCGTTAAATGATTTTTGAACCCTGGTTTGTAATCCATAAAAATCAATCCCCCAGGTTTGCTTAAAATAAGCCACCACAAGCGCCTCTTTTGCACGTATTGAACTTACAGCAGTTGTTGAAGTATTGGCTTTAAGCAAAGCTTCGTAACCCGATTTACCTTCGGTTAGCATAATAGAAACCATTTCGGCATAATCTTCGCCTGGCGCAGCTTGGGCATATTGACTAATAAAACCATTGGCAGCAAAGCCTGTACTATTATTCCAATCGGCAGTATATCCAGAAGGTGTGATCTGTTGGAATTCCTTTTGATAAGTAATTGTTTGGTTTAAAATATGGGTAAACTCATGATGAATCGTTTTTAAAACTCTTTTAGCTACTGAGCGTTCAGATTTATCAAAATTGTTTACATTAAACAAAGTTACTTTAACCCCACCTTCAGCTTCTCCCAGCGTAACAGTACCTCCGGAGTTATATTGAAGACTTCCAACTAAAACATATTGTTTAGGAGAATATTTTTTTATAAAATCTGCACCTGCTTCAGCGGTATAGGGATCAATCCATGAGCCTTTTACTACTTCCATTAAAGGTTGCACCTTTTCGTACTTTACAGGTGTAAGGGTTTTACTATTGTCATACTCTGTACCGTCCCATCTGTATTTTACATATAAATTGTACGGTTGGGTAAAGTTGGTAAAAAGCCATTTATCAAGGGTAGTTTCTGCCCATTTATCTCCACCCAGCCCAACAATTTCGCGGTTTAGGTTTTCGTCTTCTTTTTTACAACCAGAACCCGCAACTATGAGCGCCAGCATTAAAATATATAATTTTTTCATGTTGATAAATTTTAGGTTATCTAGGATTTTGTTGCATTCCTGCTAAGGTTACTTCACTTGGCAACTGCCAAACTTTTCTTAAATCATCAGCTGCTAATTCTACGTTGTTTCCATCCGGATCCAGGTGACTAACAGGTAATTTGTACCTTAAAATATCCATCCAACGCATTCCTTCTTCTACAAATTCTGCCCTTTTTAAATCCAACAATGCATAGATATAGGCTTGTTTTGCATCAGTGGTTCTTGAATTATAAAAACTCTTAATTTTCGCATCGGTAAAATTATGCGTAGAAGCGACATAACCTGTAACCCGTTGGCTAATTAGTGTATTCATATCAACCAAGGCATCATTAAGCCGATCTCTCATGATATAGGCTTCTGCCCTGTTTAATAGAACCTCTTCAGTGGTTAACAATGTTTGCATTACGTATCCAACTCCCGTACTTGCATTTATGCTGGTACGTACAAAGTGTTCGTAGTGTTTAGGGATAAAGTAAAAAGTTGAAGAGAAAGAGTAACGCTGATACGCTGTTAAAGTTATACCAAGCGGAGCAATAATGCCATTCAACCTGTTCTGGCTTTGAGAATAAATTGCTCTTGCATAATTTCTAGCACACCATGATGAGGTTTCTGCCAACAATAAATTACCAGGGTTCGCAGCACTCGACATGTTTTGAGCAATTTCGGTTGAACCTCCAGTTGGTGCTGAATAGGCGAACCATGGCCTTACGTTTGTAGAAAAGTTATTAGCAGGAAAAGCTAAATTAGCATAAGTAATAACCTTTTCATAGTCCTTTTTAAACAAATAAAAACGAGAAGCAAAAGCATATGCAGCCTTATGGGTAAAGTGATAAGCTGGCACCCTATATTTTTCATCCTTAATTAATGGAATACCTTCAAGCAAATCCTTTTCTATTTGCTCATATACGAAAGCAACCGTTTTACGATCATAGTTGCTAAGTACCACAGTTTCTGGTTTAATAACATATGGAATGCCTAAATCGGTGGCAGCAGTAGAAGGATCATAACATTTTGAAAAGAAAGTTACGAGCATAAAATGTGCGTAAGCCCTGGCTACAAGTGCTTCTCCTTTTTGATGACTATAATTCTGTGGATCTGGCGCTTTATCAATAGCATCTAAAGCCTGATTTGCAGCTGCAATCGCTTCATAACAGTTATTCCAATAGTTATTAGGCGTATCCTGACCGGTGCCCTGAACATCTTTCCAATAGTAAGCATCTCTGTTTTCAGGTTTATCTAGTCCTGTTAGACTCACGAAAGATGGATTATCAGACATTGCTTCTGCTACCATTACATAACTTCCACCTGGATAAGCGGTAACCAATAATTCGGAAACTTTCTCAGGCGTGTTTAACTTGGTACGCTGATCTGGCGATACCTCTAAATATTTCTTACAGCCAGAACCAAGTGCTGCAAGCGCGATGAACGAATAATATATATATTTCTTCATTTTAATTCTTATTAAATACCAACTTTTAGAGATAAAGTAATTTGTCTGGGTATTGGCAATGCCACACCACCAGATCCAAAAAACTCAGGATCTTGACCTTTCAATTTCTTATCTGCGTAGATTAACCAAATGTTATTTCCTTGCAGTTTTAGTGATAATGAGTTTAGACCAATCGATTTTGCGTATTTTGTAGATAGATTGTAGGCAAGCGAAACTTGTTTCAACCGTACAAAAGAGCCATTAGCAACCCGATCCGAAGAATAATTGTATGCCGTATAAGGGTAGGTACCTGTTATAGACTTCCTTAATAAATAATCAGCAATGGATGGTACATTGGTAATAGCTTCATCACCAGGTAAAGTCCATCTGTCTAAAAATTCTCTTGGCATGGCGTCACTATCATCGTAGTTAGTTGCAAAAACATTCGATAATCTGATTTTATTTCCTGCCTGATAAGAAACAAATATGTTCAAAGCGAAATTTTTATAATTGAAAGTGTTATTCAAACCGCCAGTGTAAATCGGATCTACAGAGCCTTCATATTTAAGGTAATCGGTAGTTGTACTTTGTACATATACGTTACTGCTGGCTACACCATTTTCGTTTGTAAACACAGGTACACCTAAGTTATTTAGTTTTTGAAAGTCGATAGAATACAACCCTCTAACAGCACCACCTTCTTTCGGTCCGCCTTCCGGAATAATTAAATCATAAATACGTGGTTTGCTTTTTAAATTGGTGATGGTATTTTTATTGTATCCAAATGTAAAAGTGGTATTCCATTTAAAATCGGTTGTTTTTACTGGCATACCGCTTAAATTTACTTCAAATCCATGCGAATTCATATCAGCGTAATTGGCCGATTTTGTAAATTCTCCACCAATACCCGAAGTTCTAAAATTGCCAATAAGATCGAAACCTTTTCTATTGTAATAATCTAACGAAACATTTAAGCGGCTTTGGAACAAACCTAAGTCAACTCCAATATTAGCTTCATATTGCTTTTCCCAGGTAAGTTCAGAGTTTTCTAAACCATCTAATACGATTCGGGGCTCTACTTCAGATAATCTTGGTCTTAGCGTAGTACTGTTAGCTAGCACAACTGATGAATTGGTTGCACTACCCATACTTGCAGTTAAACCATAGCCTCCTCTAAGTTTTAAATAACTTATTTGCGAGATTTTTTTAATAAATTCCTCCTGATCGACGTTCCATGCCGCACTCAATGTCCAGGTTGGAAGCCATCTGGCAGTAGCACTTTCTCCTAAACGATTACTTCCATCATACCTAAATGTTCCGTTAAACACATATTTAGAGTCGTAAGCATAACTTCCGTTTAAGAAAAATGCAGCATACCTGTCGAAAAACCTGTCCATGCCATAGTAATTGTAATTACCCTCTAAAAGCATTTTAATAATTCTATAATCAATAAATGGCTTTCCTCCTTTATCGAACTGATAGCCATAACCATTATTGAAACTATTTTGGCGGTTAGCAAATTTGATCTCCTGACCAACAAAAGCGCTTAGTGCATGTTTACCAAAATCTTGCTTCCAGTCTACTTGATTTCTTACATTAAAATTTAACAGATAATCGTCATTTCTATTGTAAAACCCACCTTGTGGTAATACACTTTCTTTGTCAATAATTTCTGGATGATCGGGATCATCATATAAGAAAATATTTGCATTTGCAATTGTAGAGTTAGGAGCATAACGATATGCAGTAGCCATATTCGAATACTCTGTAATTTTGTGCTCACGGGTTGTTTTCACATACCGCATAGCACCAACAGACCTAAACTCGAAGTTCTTGATAAACTTATAATTAAACTCACCCTGCATTTTCATATCCAACATATCCAAATCGATGTAGTTATTCTTGGTTTCGTTTAGGATATTAAATGGTGCATAATTTCTGGTAAAATATTCCAAATTACCATTATCATCATATGCTCTTATTGTGCGGCTGGTATTTAGAGCATAGCTGAAAGGGTTAATATCAAAATCCCTGGTGTATGTTCCTTCTACAACATTACTGGTTCTACCCAATGTCCCAGGTGCTCGCTGCTGCCTATAGGCGCCCGTAGCCAATAAACCGATATTAATTTTAGGAGAAAGTGTATAATTTCCACGGAGGTTCATGGTATACCGTTTCACATTATCAGCAACAGTCCATCCATTATCATTATAATAACCTACAGAGAAATAATGTTGAGATTTTTCTGACCCTGAAGAAATACTTAATGAATGTTCTTGTACAAAAGAATTTTTAAAAAGTACATCAAACCAGTCAGTATTTGCTGCAGCATATTTTTGCAAAAATGCCGCTCTGCCTTCTGGCGTATTAACTACACCAAACTGACCAGTGGTACTGTTATACTTATTAATTTCCTGATACATTTTAGCAAAAACACCACCATTCATCCCGTTTACAATATTCGGAGATAAACCACCTTTTCTGTAAACCTCCGCATATAATGACATTTGATCTGCAGAATTCATAATATTATATGAATCGTAGTTTGGTTTCAGGAAAGAAGAAAAATTACCGCTATAGTTGATAGTTGTATTCCCAACCTTTCCTTTTTTAGTTGTAATTACGACTACACCATTCATTGCCCGCGCACCGTAAAGTGCGGTTGCCGAAGCATCTTTCAGGATGTTAAAGCTTTCTATATCGTCAGCATTTATTCCTGCTACAGATGAACCGATTAGCGTTAAGGCATCTCCACTCGACAATTGATCATTAGAAATGTTAACAATATCTTCCAAAACAATTCCATCTACTACCCAAAGTGGTTTATTTTCACCAGAAATAGAAGTAGCTCCACGAACACGTATTTTAGGTGCGGCACCAAAAGTTCCTGATACATTTTGCACCGACACACCCGCAACACGCCCTTCTAACATCCGGCTAACATCCACAACACCATCCTGTTTTACATCACTACCTTTTACTGTAATTGCAGATCCGGTAAATAACTTCTTCTGAATGTTCTGATATCCGGTCGAAATAACATCTACTGTTTTAAGATCATTAACGTTTTCTTTCATACTAACGTTAATCCTCGTGCGCTTATTAACCTCCTGCTCAATTGTAGTATATCCTACGTAGCTAAAAATAAGTGTACCAACATCACTTGTCTTGATGGTATACTCGCCATTGGCATTTGTTGTAGTAGAATTATTTGTTCCTTTTTCTTTAATGATAACACCTGGAATTGCACTTCCATTTTCATCTAAAACCTTTCCCTTTACCTCTATTACAGCAAAATAATTAATGATTTTATCAAAAATTGTCTTTTCTTTAGGTTTTATTAAAATGGTTTTATCCTCAATAGTATAGGTTAAATCATTTCCTGCAATAATTTTAGCCATTACTTCCTCAATGGTTGAGTTGCTAAAATTTGCATTAAAAGTAGTGGTACTGCTTATTTTATTGGTAGAAAGCAGCACATCATAACCAGATTGCAATCTGATTTCGCGGAACATTTTTTCGAGCGTTACATTTTTTTCTTTTAGTGTAACCAGCTGGCCAAATGAAGCTGCACTAACCTGCATTAACGAGGCAAGCAGAACGACCGTAATTAACTTCATCATTAATAGCAATTTAGGTATGTAGCGGCGATGCGTACATAAAATTCTAATATAAATTTTGTACATTTAATAGTCTGTTTTTTGTGCGGAACGCAAGAAAGTTTGGACGCCAAAAAGCGTTTCGCGGTTATCCAAGAAATAATTGATTTTTAATCGATTCCGGTTTACGGAATAGCTAAACAGATCATAAAAGGGGTGTTACAAGCACTCCTTTTTTATGCGTTCAACTTTTGGATCGTCAGGAGCTTTGTCGAAGTTTATTCATCGTTGTTAGGTTAGGGTTGATTAATTTGTTATTTCCTTTTTTATAGATAAAGGTTAGTTACTCCTTCATCTCTTCTCGTTTATTCTTTATAGACAATTAGTTTATTGCCTTTAATATCAAAGCGCACTTCGCCGGTTTGCTCAAATTTTCTAAGCACTTTCGATATCTTTTCGAAACGGCTTACCGTTCCGTAATACATTACTTCTTTGGCTTCAGGATCGGCATATTCTATTTCTACATTATACCATCGGGCAATTTTGCGCAAAATACTTTCCTGTTTTTCATTATCGAACATGAAATAGCCGTTTTTCCAGGCTACAGCCTCATCGGTATTTGCATTCTTAATCGTTAATCCGGTGTTAGATAATACCGATTGCTCACCTGGTTTGAGTACCAGCATCTCAGTTGAATTTAAATCGGCAACACGCACACTACCTTCCAGCAAAGTAGTTCGGGTTACATTTTCATTAGCGTAGCTGTTGATATTGAAATGCGTACCCAGCACCTCCAATTCTTGTTTTGAAGTTTTAACGATAAAAGGGTGTGCTTTATCTTTGGCTACTTCAAAATAGGCTTCACCGGTTAATTCAACTTTACGCTGTTTTGATGAGCCGATATTTAAAGGGTATTTTAAAGAAGAGGCCGCATTAAGCCATACCACCGAGCCATCAGGCAACCTGATTTCCCATTCGCCCCCATTGGGAGTAGAAATGGTATTTACTTTCGAATCGTCTATATTACCTGCTGTTTTTTCGATATGATATACTAACTGGCCATTTGCGGTTTTAGAAACCGATATTCCGGCCTGCTCAATCACATCGCCGTTTGCGGCATCACTTAGTGATATTTTCCGTCCATCAGCTAACGTTAAAATGGCTTTATTTTTACCCGGCGCCACATCTGAAGCAAAAACATGCTCTTTCTTTTTATTTAGCGATAGGTATGCCGTAAAAGAAAACACAACCAACACGGCTGCTGCTGCGGCCCATTTTAGCGGGCGAAGTAAAATGCTACGCGGTGTTTTTTTAGGTTTATCGGTAGCCAGAACATTATTTAACACCGTTTCCCATTTTTCAGTTTCGGTTACTGCTGCAGCTGTCGCCTCTTCGGACTCAATCATTTTTACGATTTCATCGCCAACTGAAGATGCAGGATCACTAGCCAATGCCAAAAGCTCCTGCTTTTCTGCCGGGCTCAATGCATCTGCCGTAAACTGTTTTAATAAGTAATTTATTCGTTGTTCCATAATGGGGCTACAATACTAAGAAGCAGGTAAAGGGAATTAGGACTATTGGTTTTTTAAAAAAAATTTATTTTATTTTAAAAAAGAGGAAAACAAAAGGGAAAACGAAAGCAATTCCGTGTTGATCGAGGTAGAGGCGGATAGATTTTAAGGCCGATACCAGGGCATTTTTAACGGTATTTGGCGATAAGTGGAGGATTTCAGCAATTTCGGGAATGGTTTTACCATCGCGACGGCTCAGTTGGTATATTTTACGGCGTTGATCGGGTAATTTTTCAATCGCAGCAGCAATAATTTTAGTTACCTCGTTCAAATTAATGGTTTCGATGGTGTTATTGTGGCTATCACTTTGTTTAGCCGTAAAAGCGTCCACCATTTTATCGGTCTTAAGCTTTTTACGCAAATAGCTTAAGCATTCATTTGATACGTACTTATACAAATAAGCTTTTACGTTCTCCACTTCGGCAAGTTTATCGCGGTTAAGCCATACCCTTAAAAAGGCATCCTGGATAATCTCTTCTACAGCATCGTCTGATTTGGTAAATTTTGTGGCGAAAATTTGGAGTACAGGCAGGTATTTGAAGAACAATACAGAAAACGCCTGCTCATCCCCCACTACAATTTTTTCTACAAGCTTTAAATCATCTTCCGTCTTTGCTAGCGCCATACTTAGTTAACCTACATCCCCGCATTTAGAATATCAAAATTATGCTGGGCGATATACTACACATAAAAGTGAAAAAAAAAACGGGTTTAAACAAATAACTATTGTAACCAAAACAGTATATAACTAAAAAAGCCTTACATTTTTAAATATAAGGCTTCAATGATATTTTTTATAAGGGATCTTAATACTGGTAATATGGCGAAATCATCAGGTAAACCACTACGCCGGTTATCGTTACATATAACCACAAAGGAAAAGTAATTTTAGCGATCTTTTTGTGGCGGTCGAAACGCTCTGCCAAAGCCCTCACGTATGTAACCAAAACCATTGGGATAATGGCAATGGAAAGCAGAATGTGCGTTAAAAGAATAAAGAAATAAACATATCTCACTGTTCCGTCGCCGCCAAATTTAGTAGAAGGGGTTGTCATGTGGTAAGCGATATACATCAGCAAAAACAACAAAGAACAACCAATGGCACTTTTCATTAAGTTCTGGTGCAAAGTAATTTTTCCGTTCTTAACTGCCCAAACAGCTACAACTAAAAGTATGGCTGTTATACCATTAATAGTTGCATATATTGGCGGCAAAAAAGGAAGCGGGGGTGCATCAATACCTAAATCTTTTAATTTTACTACAAATAAGACCGCTACAGCAACGGGAATTAAAATGGATAGGATAATGATCCATTTGTTATATTTTTTCTCAATTGGGCTATTTTCCATGAGTTTCTAAATCTCTTTATTTTTTATGAATAAGTTAACCGCCACAGACTCCCGACTAAAGACTGTGGACTGAAGACTAATTACCTGCCGTCTTTAACGTTTCGCAAATACTCTGCAATCAATACTTTGATCTCATCTTCCAGCCTGGCATTGGCCTCCTTGTTATCGGCTTCGTAAATACCGCGAATGCGGTGCAGGTTATCGATAAGCAAAATTTTATTACTGAAAATGAAGCTTGGCTTTTTCCGCGTATCATCTTCAACTACATCGAGCAATAAACCATTTTTAATTAGTGGATAGGTTTGCGCGGTATCGCCTGCTAAAAAATCCCATTTACCTACTATTGCTTTAAAACTGGCAGCAAAATCTTTAATCTTACTTTGATCGGCCGGATCTACAGATAAACTTAAGAATTTAACCAAAGGCTTTTGTTCATATCCATCAGACAGTTGTTTGATGTATTGGCTTGTCTGTTGGTTGCCGGCGCCGGTATGGAATAAGTTTAAAACTACGATCTTTTTCTCCAGCGATTTCCAGCTGATGGTATCGTGATGCTGATTAACAAGTTTAAAATCGGGGATTTGGTGATAGATTGTATCCGGAATTTTCTTTCCCTTTACACTGTGAAAGGTAGTGGCGACAATCTTTTTACCAAATATGGGTAAGCTCTTATACCGGTTTTTGGCAAAGTGTGGCAATAAGTAGAAAAATAAAAATCCCGGTATAGCTAAAATGCTTACCAGGATTAATACCTTTTTTATAGGACTTCTTTTCATTAATGGCTCATCATGTGCAGGTTTAAAAACCCACCTTCTATTAGCATTAAAACAATAAAGTAAATAATGAAAATGAATGAAACCGTTAACGCCAATTGTAGGCCAAGTTTCTCATACTTTAAGTGCATGAAATAAGCCACAATATAAAAAGCCTTTAACAATGTTAAAACGATATAAATATAGTTACCGATGTGTTGGGTCATAAATCCTTTCGGAATTAATACCAACGCAATGATAAACTCAATTACAGTAATTAATAAAAGGATTCCGAAAACTTTCCAGATTTTACCTTTTGATAAACCTGCGTGATCATCGTGCCCGTGTTCTTCTGTTGTATGTGTGTGCTCTGACATAAAAATATTTTTATAATATGATAAATTAAACCAAATAGAAGAATGTAAATACGAACACCCATACTAAATCTACAAAGTGCCAGTATAAACCAACTTTCTCAACCATTAAATAGTGCCCTCTTCTTTCGAAAGTACCGTTAATCGTCATGATTAAGATAATGATGTTAATGATTACACCACTAAATACGTGGAAACCGTGGAAACCGGTAATGGTGAAAAATAAGTTTGCAAATTGTTGTGCAGCTACTAAAGAAACATCTTCAGGTTTAAGGAAGAAGTGTTTTAACTCTTCAGCCGAAGGGATATGTCCCCACCAGAAACCATCGTGGTGTAAGTGAGTCCACTCAATTGCCTGACAGCCTAGGAACATAAAACCACCTACAATGGTTGCAACCATCCAGCCGATAACTTCTTTTTTAGCACGTCTGTGTCCGGCTTCTACAGCTAACACCATCGTTACCGAACTCATGATTAAGATAAAAGTCATGATACCCACGAAAACCAATGGTGCACCGTGTTCGGCAATACCTGGAATAGATTGGAAAACTTTATCTGGAGCTGGCCATGTTAATTTAGAAAAACGCTGAGCGCCGTAGTAGATCAATAATGATGAAAAGGTAAAAGCATCTGATAATAGGAAAAACCACATCATGATTTTACCATATTCTACCGACCACGGAGAACGACCACCATTCCATGGTCCGGTTTTAACTTGATCTAATTGTGATACTGCATTCATTTGGAAATAGTATAATAGTTTGTTAACAAATTTAACGGTTCAAAAGTAAAAAAACATATAGATATATCCATAGGATATCTATAAAATGCCAAAAAATAGAAGCGATTTCCATTCTATACTGGCTCTTAGCGGCAGGAATATTCTTATAACTACCTAATAAAGCATTAATAATAAAGCCTACACCTGCAATAATGTGCAACAAGTGCATACCCGATACTACGTAAATAAAAGAAATTGCGGCGTTGTTACCCACTAAAGTAGCGCCTGTTCTGACCATACTTCCCCATGCATTAAACTGCATAATACCGAAAGCTATGGCTAAGATTACGGTAACCCAAAGCAGGTTACGTTGCAAGCTGAAATTAAGTTTCTTTAGGGCCCTTGCCGCTAAAAATAAAGTAATACTGCTGGCTATAATTACCATGCTCGAGTAAATAAACGCATCGGGCAATATTAAACCATGCCCTTTACCTTTAGATGCGGCAAAAACCAGATAATAACTGGTAAAGCCCCCAAACATAATGGTAGATGATACTACGAATAACCAAACAATAAACTTTCTGGGTTTTGGATCAAATGTATCCTGGATTTTTTCCATTGTGATAACCATCAGTTATTTTGCTATAAAATTTAATAATAAACCCAGCTGTACAGCAGGGATGTAAAAAAACGAACAGAACATCACGCGCTTCGCATCAATCATTTCTCTGTTCATTAAAAGTTTAAACGCTAACCAGCTAAAAATAAAACCAGCTATTAGCGATAAGCCCGCAATGTAATAACCGCCAAAGCCATAAAAGGTTGGCAGTAAACTTACAGGTATTAAAATCAGGGTACTTAAAAACGTAAGTAAAGCTGTTGCTTTATCGCGTTTTTTGGTAGGTAATAACCTAAAACCCGCTTTTTTATAATCATCATCCAGTACCCATGCAATAGCCCAAAAGTGAGGGAACTGCCATACAAACTGGATCAGGAACAATATACCGGCAATATAATAATCAATTTCATGGAACATTTCAGCTTTTAAACTGCCAAATGCTGCCAGGTAACCGATGAGTGGTGGCAATGCTCCCGGAATAGCACCAACAAAAACTGCTATCGGCGATTTCCTTTTTAACGGTGTATAAGCAAATGCATATAATAAAATAGAGAATACAGATAATAAACCCGTTTCTAAATTTAATTTACCCAATAACCAGGTGCCTACAAACGACATAAATACACCTAAAATCAACCCTTGTCCGGTAGTCATCCTACCCGCTGGCATTGGCCTGTCTTTGGTGCGCGACATAAGTTTATCCAAATCCTTTTCAATAATCTCGTTAAAGGTATTGGCTGCAGCAGTAACCAAAAAGCCACCTGCAATTAAAATCAGCCAGTTTCCCCAATCAATACTGGGAATATGGCCCCTGCCAACCTGCATTTTCTGTCCAATCAGAAAAGAGATCGATGCAGAAAATACTACCGTAAACGATAGCCTGAATTTGATGAGTTTAGAAAAATCTGAAATAAATTGTTTCAATTCCCTTAAATATTATTGTTTATATGTACTGGTACGGTAAACCAACAGGTACAAATAAAATTGTAAACTAAACAGCAGCGTTGAGAACAAAATATGTAATGCCTGCGCCACTGGTGGAAAAGCAATGTATGCCAAAGCTAAACCACTTAACAACTGAACTAAGAGCGTAATTAAAATAAACCGGGCAGTTAACAACGGAGCGGCTTTACCACTAAAACGATCGATAACCATTTTATAAACCACACCATTGGTGATCACTACCAGTATAGCCAAATCGCGGTGATAAGAAAAAATACTGCCCACCTTCGAAATCCATGCTGCTTTTCCACTATACGCTAGAGATTTTGCAATCACATCTACCGCTTCCCTTACATCAGTACCAATAACAATCTGTACAAGACTAATAATTAAGGTAAAGAACAAAAATCCTTTAAGCCACAATATGCGGTACATAATTACCGAAGGAGCTTTATTTAGCTGCTTGGCGTAATTATAGGTATAAATGGAAATAGCCAGAATAACCAAAGCCAAAAGCATGTGTACGGTTACTACCCATTGCGCCAGATTAGTTGAAACCACAATTGAACCCAACCACCCCTGATAGCCTACTACAAAAATGTTGAGTATGCTTAATACAATGATGCGTTTAGCTGTTTTCCGATAAGTAAAAGAACAAATGGCTGTTAACAGTAAAAAGATACCTGCAGCTACTCCCGCCAATCGGTTCAGATATTCCGTCCAGGTTTTAGCCGGATTGAACTCTTCGGGGATAGTAATGCTTTTATCATGCCTGATGCTATCTGCCAGTGCTACTTTGCCCATACTTTCGAGGTATTTGGCAAATTTTTCGTTTTTCTTTAATCTGCCGGCAACATACTTTTCTTTGTAATTGGCCGGAAGCTGCGATACATCGGTAGGTGGAATGTAACGATCGAAACATTTTGGCCAATCCGGACAGCCCATACCAGATCCTGTACTGCGTACAATACCACCGGCAAGTATAACCAATAGCGTAACTACGATGGTTATCAGATTAATTTTAATGAAACGTTGTTCTGATCCGCTGACCATATATCTATTACGATGAAAAGGGTATCCGGATAAGCAGAAACTTAATCAGATACCCCTTCTAAATTTTATTTAAAGCTTAAAACTAGCCCTTATTCTCTTCAACCGGATTGGCTAATTCCCAATCTTGTTGAATTTTTTCTGCTTCAGCATTTCCTTCAAAATCGTGAGGCAAGTTAGAGCTCATGGTTTGAGAGAAAGGAACAGTTTGCGGAATGAAATCTGCATCATGTCCTGGTTTGCTATAATCGTAAGGCCATCTGTAAACAGTTGGAATTTCTCCTGGCCAGTTACCATGTAAGTGCTCTACTGGTGCAGTCCACTCTAATGTATTGGATTCCCAAGGGTTTTGAGGAGAAACTTTACCTTTAAAGATCGAGTAGAAGAAGTTAAACAAGAACGCCACTTGTGCTAACGCAGCCATAATAGCAGCCCAGGTAACAAATACGTTTACGGTTAACCATTTTTTCATAAACTCGAACTCAGTAAATGCATAGTAACGACGTGGTACACCATCTAAACCTAAGAAGTGAAGCGGGAAGAATACCAAATATGCCGCGATGAAAGTTAACCAGAAGTGTAAATATCCCAGTTTAGCGTTCATCATTTTACCGAACATTTTAGGGAACCAGTGATAAACACCTGCAAGCATACCAAAGATAGCTGCTGAACCCATTACAAGGTGGAAGTGGGCAACTACAAAATAAGTATCGTGTAAGTTAATATCTAAAGATGCATTACCTAAGAAGATACCGGTTAAACCACCAGAGATAAAGAATGATACTAAACCGATAGCAAATAGCATAGCCGGAGTAAAACGGATATTACCACGCCATAAAGTAGCCAGGTAGTTAAATGTTTTTACTGCCGATGGTACCGCAATAATTAAGGTAGTGATCATAAATACACCACCCAACAACGGGTTCATACCGGTAACAAACATGTGGTGACCCCATACGATGAATGATAATACGGTAATACCGATTAGTGAGTAAACCATTGCGTGGTAACCGAAGATCGGTTTACGTGAGTTTACCGAGATTACTTCAGATGAAATACCTAAAGCAGGCATAATTACGATATATACCTCAGGGTGACCTAAGAACCAGAATAAGTGTTGCCATAAAATTGGCGAACCACCTTCGTTTGGTAAAATATCAGTACCCATTACGATATCTGATAAGTAGAAACTTGTTCCGAAACTACGGTCGAAGATCATTAATACCACACCCGCAACCAATACAGGGAATGATAAAATACCTAAGATAGCGGTTAAGAAGAAAGCCCAGATAGTTAATGGCATTTTCCAAAGGTCCATACCTTTAGTACGCATGTTTAAGATTGTACTTACGTAGTTGATACCACCCATTAACGATGATGCTACGAAAAGAACCATACTAATTAACCACAAGGTCATACCCAGGCCTGAACCTGGCATAGCTTTAGCTACTACAGATAGTGGCGGATAAACGGTCCAACCACCAGATGCAGGTCCGGTTTGAATAAAGAATGATGACATCATGATCACACAGGCCATAAAGAAGAACCAGTATGAAAGCATGTTTAAGAATGGCGAAGCCATATCCCGTGCACCAATTTGTAAAGGAATTAATAAGTTACTAAATGTACCGCTCAAGCCGGCTGTTAGTACAAAGAATACCATGATGGTACCGTGAATGGTTACCAGTGCCAGATAAAAATCGGCTTTAATACGACCGCCTTCAGCCCATTTACCTAAAAATGTTTCTAAGAAGGGGAAACTTTTATCTGGCCAGGCCAATTGGATACGGAATAAAATAGATAAGCCCATTGCTATTACCGCCATAATGATACCGGTAATTAAAAATTGCTTGGCAATCATTTTATGATCCATACTAAAGATGTACTTTGAAATCAAAGTCTCTTTATGATGCCCATGATCAGCGTGATCGTGATTGTGTTCGTCGTGTAATGCTATTGTTGACATAATTCGTTCGCTCCTGCTTAATATTATTTATTTAAAGCCATTTGGTTAGTTTTCACAGCAGCTGAATCTGTAGCTGCTGAATCTGCTTCTGCTTTTACAGGTGCAGGTGCCACTGGCAAATTAAATTGTTTTCTTAAATCATCGTTTAAGTATGTTTTCTGTTCAGCTATCCAGGCTTTGTAGTCAGCCTCAGAAACTACACGTACCACCTTTTGCATATTGTAGTGACCAGCACCACAAATTTTAGCACAGAAGAAAAGATACTTAAAGTTAGGATCGTTTGTTTCTTGCTGCATCTCTGCAGTTGTTTTTGTAGGCGTAAACTCAAAATAAGTTTTCATACCTGGTACAGTATTTAACTGAACCCTGAAATGTGGCATGTAAAAACTGTGAATTACATCTTTACTGGTTAAGATTAACTTAACAGGTTTTCCAACCGGAATAACCATCTCATCAGCCATCTCATCATCACGAGAGTTCAGATCTTTAAAATCGATACCCAATGGGTTGGTAGCTGTTGTTAATTTGTAGTTTTTTGTACCTACAACACCGTCAGCTCCAGGGTAACGGATAGACCATTTAAACTGCTCAGAAGTTACTTCAATTTGTAATGGTTTGTTATTTGGATCTTCAACTTTATAGAAAATTGATCTCCAGGTTAAGAAACCCATTAATACCAACACGGTTAGTACTAAAGCCGGAACGATAGTCCAGATTTTCTCGATCGTATTGTTATGCGGATAGTAGTAAGCTTTTCTTTTTGCAGAGTATTTGTAGATATAAGCAAAGCCGAATAATAAGATGTGTGTTAACACAAACACGATTGTGGTGATGATCAATGTTAAATTGAACATCTCATCTATTTTCTTACCATGTTCTGATGCTGCATCAGGAAGTAACATTGCACCGTGCACTGTATATTCCCAATATACACCATATAAACCCAACACTAAAAACAAGGCAAATAAACTTGCATGTACCCTATTCCAGTTAATGCCTACAGGCTTACCTTGTGCTTCGCGGCTTAACTCATATACCCTTATCGATTTACCGATAATTGCAATGAATAAACATACGGCAAGGAAAATCAGTACATAAAATATTACCGATTTATAAACATCGCCCATATCAACCTTCGGTGCCGCGGCAGCACCTGCTGCTGCATCTTGCGCAAATACGCTAGTGTTTGCAAAAACAGTAAGTAATACTGCTAAAGCTGCGGTCGTTTTATTCGTTATAAACTTTCTTAAACTCATTTTCTTAAAAGTAGTACGCTGTACTGCTAATTATAATAATAACTAAATATTTGCTCTATCTTATCACCATTACAATTGATGATGCAAACTTTCTTGTAATAATGGGTGATTCTTTGCAATTAAAGGCTTTTTACTCAATGCCGATAAAACGGTAAAGGTAAACAATCCTACGAAACCTACTGCAGTTCCGATTTCAACAATTCCGAAACCGTTGTGGCCATCTTCTACTGCACCCGGCATAATCATTTGGTAGTAATCTACCCAGTGACCTAGCAATACCACGATAGAAACGAATAATAATTTGGCATCGGTTCTTTTGTTATCTCTATCCATTAACAATAATACTGGTGCTAAGAAGTTCATAGCCAGGTTTAAGAAAAACCAGAACTTGTAATATTCAAAACGTTTGAAGAAATATACAGTCTCCTCAGGCATATTTGCATAGTAGATTAATAAGAACTGAGCAAACCATACATAAGTCCAGAAGATAGAGAAACCAAAAATAAACTGGCCTAAGTTGTGTAAGTGGCTATTGTTAACCCATTGCATGTAACCAGCTCTTCTTAACAAGATCAGAATAATGGCAATAGTTGCTAAACTGCTTACCCACATGGCTGCGAAGTTGTACCAGCCAAACATGGTTGAGAACCAGTGTGCCTCTAACGACATCACGGTATCGAAAGCAAAAACAGGTGTTGTAAATCCGTAGATAACTAAGAAGATACAAGCGTTTTTGAAGCTTTTTCTGTAAGAGTTTAAACCACCTGCTAAATCTTCGTTGTAAGAAAGTTTAACAAAAAGCATCGAGAAAATGCTGTAAACACCTAAGAAGATCACCTGACGACCTAAAAAGAAAGGTACGTTAAGGAATACCGATTTACCAGCAATGATCGAATCATAGTGCGGGCTGTTTGGATCAGTTAATCCTTCTGCATTCCAGTGGTGGTATAAGTTATGTGTAAATAAACCTGCCGAAATAACTACAACAAGTATTACAGCTGCTATAGGCAAAGTTTTTGCCATAGCCTGTGGTACACGTAAAATAGATGCAGACCATCCTGCCTGCGCTACATATTGAACAGCAAGGAAAAATGTACCCGACATACAAACGCATGCAAAGTAATATGCCATAAGCAACAGGTTGGCAAAAGTACGCTCGTGCATTACTTTATCGCCGGCTAAGAAACCGAAAAGAACAGCTGCTGCACCGATAAGGATACCAACTATGCTTAAGGTTTTTACTTTTCCTGTAAACTCAAACTGTTCACTAAAATTAATATTGTGAGTTCCCATTTATATTCTGCTTTACTTATTGTTGTTTTTGTAATTCCTGAACATACATCACTACTTTCCAACGGTCTGTCGGAGAAATTTGTGAAGCATGCGAGCCCATATTATTTACACCGTAGGTAATGGTGTGGTAGATTTTACCAGCAGTAAGCGCTTTCATATCTCCACCTCTTGATGAACTTCCTGAGAAGTACGAAGGTACACCACTAAATTTCTCAATTTTAACCAGATGTCCTTGTCCGTCTCCTTTAGTTCCGTGGCACGGGCTACAGAAAACGTCGAACAAATGCTGGCCCTGAGCTAAATTTACAGTATCAACAGGTAAAGGGTTAACCATGCTTACACCAGCTGCCTGATATCCCTCAAGGGTATTAGGAAACTCATCATACTCTGTAAAACCTACTGGTTTAGTATGTGCTGGTGGCAATTGTGCCGTTTTACCATCTTTAAAATTCTTATTTGGCTGGTCCGGATTGTAAGCAATCGGATCATACATGTTTCTGGCATATTCTAAACCAGTACTGCGTTTATCTTTACAAGCAGAAAAGGTAGCTGCAAAAGCGATAGCTAAAAACGCCGTGTAAACAAATTTATTCTTATTCATAGCTAATGTACTTCCTTTCATTATACTTTATTTCTAAAGCACCTGCATCTTTTAATAATCCATCAATTACAGTGTGTTCTACATTGTCTTTTGCATCAACTGCAATTACAAAGCGATCATCTGTAGCCCTTAAATCCATCACTCTTGGTGCTCTTCCTGGAAATAAGTGTGTAGATGCATAATAAGTTAACACCATACCGAAAGCACAGAATAATACTGTAAGCTCGAACATTATCGGAATAAAATCCGGCAATGCAAATGATGGTTTACCACCTATGTTTACTCTCCAATCGATTACTGCGCAGAAATAAATCAAAGCGAATGCACAGCAAGTACCGGTAATACCAAAGCAAAATGCTGCGATATCGATTCTAGATCTTTTAATTCCTAATTTGGCTTCTATTCCGTGTATAGGCATTGGGGTATATACATCGTGGATACTGATGTTATTTTCCTGAAGCTTTTCGATGCCATGCATCATTTCATCAGGATCGCCAAAGCTGCCTAAAATATATTTGATATCACTCATTGTTATATTTTTGCGTAATCTTCTTGTTTAACACTATCAAATTTTTCTAAAGACTCTACGTATTCAGCAACGTATTCTTTATTCTCGTGCCCTTCTTTAATCTGTTTCATTTTAGCTTGCTCACTTGCAGATTTTAATAATAATTTAACCTCTGCGATAGCGATTGATGGCAATACCCTTAAGAACAATAAGAATAAGGTAAAGAATAAACCAATTGAACCTACGAATACACTGATATCAACCCAGGTTGGATAGAACATAGCCCAGCTTGATGGAATATAATCGCGGTGTAATGAAGTAACGATAATTACGAAACGCTCGAACCACATACCTACGTTTACTACGATTGATAAAATCCAGGTAGCTTTAATGCTTAAACGGATCTTTCTGAACCATAACAACTGTGGAGAGATTACGTTACAAGTCATCATCATCCAGTACGACCACCAGTAAGGACCAGTAGAACGGTTGATGAAAGCATACTGCTCGTACTCAGAACCTGAATACCATGCAATGAAGAACTCAGTTAAGTAAGCAACACCTACGATTGATCCGGTTAAGATGATGATTTTATTCATCGACTCGATGTGGAACATGGTGATATAATTCTCTAAACCTAATACCTTACGTGCAACCAATAATAAGGTTAACACCATCGCGAAGCCCGAGAAAATCGCACCTGCTACGAAGTATGGAGGGAAAATGGTAGTGTGCCATCCCGGAATTACCGAAGTTGCAAAGTCCATTGATACAATGGTGTGTACCGAAAGTACAAGTGGTGTAGAAATACCTGCTAAGATTAACGACACCGCTTCGAAACGTTGCCATGTTTTAACACTTCCACTCCACCCGAAAGAGAAGATAGAATAGATTTTTCTGCGGGTACCTACTGCACGGTCGCGGATAGTTGCAATATCTGGTAATAAACCTGTGTACCAGAATAATAATGATACAGAGAAATAAGTTGAGATCGCAAACATATCCCATACCAATGGTGAGTTAAAGTTTACCCAAATCGAACCGAACTGGTTTGGTAAAGGTAAAACCCAATAGGCTAACCATGGGCGGCCCATGTGCGATACTACATAAGTTGCGGCACAGATTACCGCGAAGATCGTCATTGCCTCTGCCGAACGGTTGATTGAGTTACGCCAGTTCTGACGAAAAAGTAATAGTACAGCCGAGATTAGTGTTCCGGCGTGACCAATACCTACCCACCATACGAAACCGGTGATATCCCATGCCCAACCTACTGTTTTATTTAAACCCCATGCTCCGATACCATTCCAGAAGGTGTAACTTACAGCTACTACCCAAAGTAAAGCACCTAATGAGGCAACAATGAAACCAATCCACCAAGCTTTGTTTGGCTTATTTTCTACCGGGCTCAAAATATCATCCGTAATTTTTGCATACGTGATATTATCGCCGGTAATTAATGGTTCTCTAAGTATTGATTCGTTATGTCCTGACATAATTTGTATTTTCTTTATACTAAAGCTTACGCTTGTACTGTTG
>Ga0308165_1001060_pt1 | contig 41574 bp, 38 predicted proteins | sample PhyWR2_FD_201032 | JGI IMG/M metagenome (GOLD analysis project Ga0308165, IMG submission 201032) | Phyllosphere microbial communities from UC Gill Tract Community Farm, Albany, California, United States - DLSLW.R2 | ecosystem: Host-associated > Plants > Phyllosphere > Unclassified | place: USA...
GAAGATTTTGCAAAGGCCACACCGCAGAAAGCATAAATTTAATACAAAGCGACTAAAGGCGCGTTTTCAAAAATAAAGGAGTGTCATCTGTTCGTAGAACGGTTGGCACTCCAAAAAAACCAGGGAGAAAATGTCTGAATGTCAGCAACAGCACCTCATATCGTGCTTATCAATCCAAATAGCTCTGAGACGACGAGTGGGATGATGCGTGAGATTGCTCAGCGGACGGCTGGAGAACGGCTTGTCTTGAGCGCAGAAACATCGACACGCAATCCAATGATGATCGTCAATGGTGAGCAACTCAGTGCGTCGGAAGCACAGGTTATCGAGATTGGTCAGTCCAGAAAAGATAGCTGTGCGGGTATTATCATCAGTGCTTATGGAGATCCCGGCGTGGATTCCTTGCGCGGAGACCTCGACATACCCGTCATTGGGATTTGCGAAGCTTCAATGATCGTGGCAGCACAAGGCGGACGCAAATACGGCGTCGCAACTGTTACGCCTGATCTGGCAGAACAAATAGAACGCCGTGCTGCTTATCTCGGTCTTTCGCATCTTTATACGGGTATCCGCTGTACGCCCGGAGATCCGAAGGAAATAGCAGGCCAGCCGCAGCGCTTACAGGAAGAACTTGCACTGGCCGTTAAGCTTTGCCTGAGCGATGGCGCGGAGGCCGTGGTGATCGGTGGCGGTCCGTTGGGAGAAGCTGCCGTTCAGCTCCAGGCTATGTTCGACGTGCCGATCATAGCGCCGATTTCATCGGCGGTAGAGTTGATGGTCAAAGCATTGAATGAAAGCAGCATGCAAATGAAAGCTGCACTTTGAAGTTATACAGGTCTGGCATTTGGAGACGTTTTTGGGTGCAGTTAAGAGTCTAGCGGGGGCATTCTCTTCTCATTCAGAACGTTGCAAATGCCAAAAGCGCGGCCCTCTCTTAAATAGAGAGGGCCGCGTTTATTTTAGTCACATGAAGCTTGCTTAGCGTTGCTTGGCCAAGCCCTGCTCACGCATTTGGCTCAGCGTCATCTTGGGCGAAAGCGCTTCCGGATCGATGCGGATTTCAATGAGACCCGGCTTGCCCGATTGCTCGCACCGCTTGAAGGCCTCCGCGAAGTCTGCGGTCTTTTCCACGGTTTCTCCATGCAGGCCATAGGCGCGCGCGAGCGCTGCAAAGTCAGGATTTGCAAGGCCAGTGCCGGAAACACGGCCCGGATAGGTGCGTTCTTGATGCATACGGATCGTGCCGTACATGCCGTTATTGACGACGATGAAAATCGCATTGGCTCCATATTGGGCAGCCGTTGCGAGTTCCTGGCCGTTCATTAGGAAACAGCCGTCACCAGCGAAACAGACGACGGTTCGCTCCGGTGCCGTCAGCTTGGCAGAAACCGCTGCAGGCACACCATAGCCCATGGAACCATTGGTTGGCGCCAACTGACTGCGATAGGTGCGATACTGATAGAAGCGGTGTGGCCAGGCCGAATAATTGCCTGCGCCATTAGTGATGATAGCATCATCAGCGAGATGCGCGCGCAGCCATTCCATGATTTCGCCCATCTGAACGTCACCGGGAGTTGTCGGCGTTTTCAGATTGTCGCGGTAATCGGCATTGGCGCTTTCAGCCCAAGCTTTGAAGCCGGGATTGGCGATAGGTTCAAGTTTGGAAGCAGCTTTCGTGAAGGCCGCCATGCTGGCATTGATCGGGATATCAGCATGATAAACACGGCCAAGTTCTTCTGCACCGGGATGAACATGGATGAGCTTCTGCTTTGGCACAGGAATACTGATCAGCTCATAGCCCTGTGTGGTCATTTCGCCAAGTCGTGCGCCTACGACCAGCAACAGGTCTGAGTCTTTAACACGGGCCGCAAGTTTCGGGCTGATCGATGTTCCCATTTCACCGGCATAAAGTGGATGATGATTGTCGAACATATCCTGACAGCGGAAGGATGCAGCCACGGGCAGCGACATGTTTTCGGCGAATGTTTGCACATCGCGAACCGCTTGCGCATTCCAGCCGCCACCACCGACGATCATCAGTGGCCGCTCGGCTTTTTCGAGCAGCGATTTCATGTCCTGTAGCTGGTCGCTTCCCGGATGCATCTCTACCTGTTTATAGGCCGGTGCATCACTGACGGTTGCGTGTGATGTCAGCATATCTTCGGGCAGGGCGATGACGACGGGGCCGGGGCGTCCGTTGACCGCGCGATGGAAAGCCTGACTGACCAGTTCCGGGATACGGGCGGGATCATCGATCTGCACCACCCATTTGGCCATTTGGCCGAACATGCGGCGATAATCAACTTCCTGAAATGCTTCACGTTCCACTTGATCGCTGGCGACCTGTCCGATGAACAGAAGCATCGGTGTGGAATCCTGAAACGCGGTATGAACGCCGACGGAGGCATTTGTCGCACCTGGGCCGCGCGTGACAAAGCAGATGCCTGGCTTGCCGGTCAGCTTGCCATAGGCCTCCGCCATGTAAGCAGCGCCGCCTTCTTGACGGCAGACAATCAGATCAATCGTGTCGCTTACGTCATGAAAAGCGTCCAGCGCTGCGAGATAGCTTTCGCCGGGCACACAGAAAACGCGCTCGACGCCGTGAATGCCGAGTGCATCCACCAATATCTGACCGCCATTGCGTGTGTTGGAGTTGGTTGTTGATTTATGCATTTCCCTACTCTCAAAATGTCTGAAAGACTTTGGCGCCTATGCGCTCTATTTCGGAGGCATACGCAGCGCACCATCGAGCCGGATGGTTTCGCCGTTGAGCATGCTGTTTTCTATAATATGCAGCGCAAGCGATGCATATTCGTCTGGCCGACCCAGACGCGGGGGGAAAGGAACCATTTGGCCCAGCGCATCCTGTGCAGGTTGCGGCAGGCCTTTGAGCATTGGGGTTTCAAAAATACCGGGCGCGATTGCACAGACGCGAATGCCAAGGGGGGCAAGTTCACGCGCAGCGGGTAGTGTCAGGCCAACGATGCCGCCTTTAGAGGCTGCATAGGCCGTCTGGCCGATCTGGCCGTCAAAGGCTGCCACCGATGCCGTATTGATAACCACGCCGCGCTCACCCGTTGGCAGGGCTTCGCTTTTGGATGCGATATCGGCAAAAAGTCGCAGCAGATTGAAAGAGCCGATCAGATTGATTTCAACAGCGCGACGGAAATCATCAAGCGGCATGACACTGCCATCACGCGCCAGCATTTTCTTTGCTGGTGCTACGCCCGCGCAATTGACTAGAATATGCGGTGATCCGAGCTCGTCGCCGATTGCCTTGAAGGCAGCTTCCGCACTCGCTGCGTCTGATACGTTGCATTGAATAGCGATGCCGCCAATCGCAGCTGCCACCGTATTTGCACCGTCAATGTTGAAGTCGAGGATTGCAACTTTCGCACCCTTGGCCGCTAGAGCCTTTGCAGTTGCAGCCCCGAGACCCGATGCGCCACCGCTGACGATGGCGATTTTTCCTTCAATATCCATGTGTTCCCCCGCTTAAAGCGCTTCCAGTGCAATGGCAGTTGCTTCGCCGCCGCCGATGCAGACAGAAGCCATGCCACGCTTAAGATCGTTCTGCTTCATGGCATGAAGCAGCGTGACGATGATGCGTGCGCCAGAGCAGCCAATCGGATGGCCCATAGCGCAGGCACCGCCATGGACATTCACCTTGTCAGCGGGGAGGTCGAGTTCCTGCATTGCAGCCATAACAACAACGGCGAAAGCTTCATTGATTTCAAACAAATCAACGTCGCGTACATTCCAGCCGGTTTTGTCGAAGAGTTTCCGCATTGCAAAAATCGGGGCCGTGGTGAAAAGGGCAGGTTGTTGCGCGTGGCTTGCATGGCCGCGAATAATCGCAAGCGGTTCTACGCCAAGCTTTTCAGCTTGGGACAGGCGCATCAGGGTAAGGGATGCCGCACCATCTGAAATCGATGAGGAATTGGCAGCAGTGATTGTGCCGCCTTCGCGGAAGGCAGGCTTGAGGTTTGGTATTTTTTCAGGCTTTGCGCGGGTTGGCTGCTCATCGCGGTCAAGCTCTGCAACTGGAACCAGTTCGTTTGCGAAAAAACCCGATTCAGTGGCTTTGAGTGCGCGCGATAGCGAACGTAGAGAAAACTCGTCTTGCTGCTGACGCGTGAACTGGTATTGGTCGGCGGTTTCTTCCGCGAATGTTCCCATGGCGCGGCCTTTGTCATAGGCGTCTTCAAGGCCGTCGAGGAACATGTGATCGTAGATTTTGCCGTGGCCCATGCGATAGCCGCCGCGCGCCTTTTCAAGCAGATAAGGCGAATTGGTCATGCTTTCCATGCCGCCAGCAACTACAATTTCCGCACTTCCTGCGGAAATGAGATCGGCACCCAGCATGACAGTTTTCATGCCCGATCCGCAAACCTTGTTGATAGTCGAGCAGGGTGTGTGTTGAGAAAGGCCAGCATAAATTGCAGCCTGACGTCCGGGCGCTTGTCCCAGTCCTGCGGGCAATACGCAGCCCATCAGCACTTCGTCGATTTGATCAGGATTTAGCTTGGCGCGGCTAACCGCTTCCTTGATTGTGACAGCGCCCAACGCCGTTGCACTCTCTCCCTTGAGCGCGCCTTGAAAACTTCCGATCGGTGTTCGTACCGCACTGGCGATCACGATCGGATCTTTTAGGTCTGACATTTGTTTCCTCCTCACAAACGCATTAGAGATAACAACACAGTGGATGATATGAATACAGCATAAACATGATGAGCAACGCTCATGAACTCATGTCGTGGAGGTATGGATAAAATGAGCCAGAACAATTCAGGCAAAATCCGCGTGGGTATTGGCGGCTGGGCTTTTGAGGAGTGGGACAAGAGTTTCTATCCGGAAAAGCTCTCCAAAAAACGTCAGCTCGAATATGCTTCGAGCAAGCTGACCTCCATCGAAATCAACAGTACCTATTATGGTCCACAGAAGCCGACGACCTTTGCCAAATGGCATGACGAAACGCCGGATGACTTCGTTTTCTCACTCAAAGCACCGCGCTTTTCGACCAACAAACGTGTTTTGGCTGAAGCAGGCGAGGGTATCGAGAAATTCGTGACCGGCGGCCTTCTTGAACTGAAAGACAAGCTCGGCGTCATCAACTGGCAGTTTATGGGCACGAAGAAATTCGATCCAACTGACTTTGAAGCTTTCCTGAAGCTTCTGCCAAAACGTGTCGATGGGCGTGATCTGCGCCATGCTGTCGAAGTGCGTCACGACAGTTTCAATTCACCGGATTTCATCGCGTTGCTACGGGAATATGGTGTTGCAGTGGTGATTGCTGGCGACAGCAAATTCGTAGAAATCGCCGACATGACCGCGCCTTTTGCCTATCTGCGTATATTCGGTACACAGGAAGACAAGAAGCTTGGTTACAGTGAGGGCGAGCTTGATCATTGGGCAGAGCGGGCCAAAGCCATAGCGGTTGGTCACGTGCCGGATAGTCTTAAAACCATCACACCACCGCTTGCCGACAATGTGGCTCGTGATGTCTATCTTTATGTCATCAGCGGCCATAAGGCGCACAATCCACATGCTGCCATGGCCTTGATTGATCGTTTGAAATGATGGCTCTTACCACGCATTGAATTATGTGAGTCCTGAGTCGATCATGTCCAAGTTTGATACGTCTGCCCTTGAAGCCTTTGTTCGTCACATTCCCCAAAATTACAAAGGTCCGGGCGGCGTTGTTGCCGTTTTGAAGGACGGCGAGGTCGTGTTGCAGCACGCCTGGGGTTTTGCAGATCTTCGCACGCGCAAGCCCATGACGGTCGAAACGCGGATGCCTATCTGTTCGGTCAGCAAGCAGTTTACCTGTGGTGTGCTGCTTGATGCGGTTGGCGAACCGGAACTGCTTGATGATGCGCTTGAAGCTTATCTCGACAAGTTCGAAGGTGAGCGCCCCGCCGTTCGTGATCTCTGCAACAACCAGTCTGGTCTGCGTGATTATTGGGCGCTGAGTGTTCTCTGTGGTGCCGATCCGGAAGGTGTGTTTCTGCCGGAGCAGGCACAAAGCCTGTTGCGACGCCTCAAGACCACGCATTTTGAACCGGGCTCGCATTACTCTTATTGCAACGGCAATTTCCGCATTCTGGCCGACCTCATCGAAGCCTATACTGGGCGCACGCTGGTCGATCTTCTGTCTGAGCGTATATTTGCACCTGCGGGTATGCAGAGTGCGGAACTGATCCCGGATACTGCGCTGTTTGATGAATGTACGGGTTATGAAGGTGACACGGTTCGCGGCTTTCTGCCTGCAACCAATCGCATTCAATGGATGGGCGATGCAGGCATTTGCGCATCGCTCAATGACATGATTGCATGGGAACAGTTTATCGATGCAACGCGCGACGAGGCTGGCGGGCTTTATCGTCGGTTGAGCGGTCCGCAAACTTTCAAAGACGGTGTCGCGGCACCTTATGGCTTTGGTCTCAACCTTCACGAAACCGGCGGCAAGCGTCTGACAGGACATGGTGGTGCCTTGCGCGGCTGGCGTTGCCAGCGCTGGCATTGTGCGGATGAACGCCTTTCAACAATTGCCATGTTCAATTTTGAAGGCAGCGCTTCCGAGGTTGCCTTCAAGCTGATGAATATTGCTCTGGGTGTATCGTCATCCGAAGTGTCGCGGGTGGAGGCTGATGCGGCATGGTTTGGCTCGTGGCTGGATGAGGAAACAGGGCTTGTGCTGAGCCTTGAGGATGCTGGCCTTGGTCGCATGCGGGCGCGTTTTGGCACCAGCCCGGAAATCATGGATGTGTTGAGCGCAAATGAAGCGCGCTCAGCCATGACAACGATCCGTCGCGATGGCGAGACGATCGAACTCGTGCGGGCCACTGAAAATCTGCGCTTGAGCATGCACCGCGTCAAAGGCGAAGCCAAACACGACGTTATTGGCTGCTATCATAGCGATGAACTCGATGCCGATCTGTTGCTCGTTTCTCAAGGTGGCGCGATTTATGGTGCGTTTGAAGGCTTCCTTGGCAAAAGCGACATGTATCCGCTTTATAGTGTCGGGGCTGATGTCTGGCTGTTGCCGGTTCAACGTTCGATGGATGCACCGTCACCCGGCGAGTGGAAGCTTGTTTTCCGCCGCGACGAAAAGGGCGCAATCACAGATTTGAGCGTCGGCTGTTGGCTTGCACGCGGTGTTGAATACAGGAGAGTTCAGTCATGAGTGAACTGAAAGTCAGAACCCGCGAAACCGGGGCAGTCGCGGAGATGCTGCACGGCAAGCTGCCGACGATCACCACACCGACAGGCGGCACGGTTGATATTGTAACAAGCGTGAGCCTGCCGGGTTTTAATCCGCTTGATCTGATTTATGCGTCGGTTGCTGCATGCATGGCGTTAAGTGCGCGCATTGCCGCCACCAAGCTCGAATTGCGTGAAAAGCTCACCGATGTTCGGGTAGAAGTCAAAGGCGAGAAGGCGCATGAAGGCCCGTCACGCATCGAACAATTCGATATAGTATTTCATTTCGATGGTGATCTGAACGACGATGAAAAGCATCGCCTTGCGGAAATGGCTGAGGAAATCTGCACCGTCAGCAATACGCTGCGTGGTGATCCAAAGTTTGACCTCAAAGTATCGTAAAGCGATCAGATTTCTTCGCGGATGCGTTCAACGCCAAGTGTGATAACGCTTTCCATAGCAGCGCGTGCTTTCTGACGGTCGCGCGATGCAATTGCATGAGCAATGCGCATGTGGTTTGCCGCACACTCAGCGATGCCTTCGGGCGAGCTTGCAGGTGACGACAACTGGAAGGAAATGGCAAGCGCTGCTTCGATCAGACCACTGACCGAGCGCATGAATGGATTGCCCGACATGCGGGCAATGGCTAAGTGAAACTCCAGATCGACCTTGGCAATGGATTCCGGCGTATGCTTGGGATCATCAAATTTCGCAGCCAAAGCATAAAGCTCGACAAGTTCTTCACTGGTTGCGTTTTTTGCCGCCGCTGCTGCAGCCGCTGGTTCCAGCGCCATACGCATTTCAGCGAGATGATCGACGAAGACTTCATCGAAGCCTGCTTCAAAGCGCCATGTCAGCACGTCAGGATCAAAGAAGTTCCACGAGCTGGCGCCCAAAACACGGGTTCCGACCTTGGCCTTTGGTTCGATAAGGCGCTTTGCGGAAAGGGTTTTCATAGCCTCTCGCAGAACAGTACGGGAAACGCCAAAGCGCAACGACAAATCGTTATCGCCCGGAAGTATGGAGCCTTCGGGAATGGTGCCCGCGACAATACCGCGACCGAGTTCTCCCACGACAACTGCGTGGCTGTTATGCCGCTTGCGTCCGGTTATGGCCGTTTCCAGTAATCCCAATTCAGGCCTCCTTCATGCGTTGTTTGGCAATCCTTAGATCGGAAAACCATACAAGTCCTCGCTGTAGCGCAATGAACAGGAACAGCAAGATACCAATCGCTATTTTTGTCCACCACGAAGACAGCGTTCCATCGAAAACGATATAGGTCTGTATCAGCCCCTGTATCATAATGCCGACAAAAGTGCCTGCCACCAGACCAGCGCCGCCGGTTAGCAGCGTTCCACCAATGACAACCGACGCAATTGCGTCGAGTTCAACACCCACCGTTGCCAGCGAATAGCCCGACGATGTGTAGAGCGTATAGACGATGCCAGCGAGACCGGAAAGCACACCCGACATTGTATAAATGCCAATGGTCGTGCGGCCAATCGGAACGCCCATCAGTTCGGCTGATTGTGCATTGCCGCCAAGCGCATAGATATTGGCGCCAAAGCGTGTGCGATGCGCAATGATGCCAGCAATGATGAAAACTGCCAGCATTAGCATAGCGATGAAGGTCAGTCGTCCGCCACCAGGAAGCCGGAAGTAAAAGCCTTGTAGCGTATCGATAAACGGGTGCGAAATTGGCACTGACTGCGTTGAAATTAGGAATGCTGCACCACGCGCCAGAAACATACCCGCAAGCGTTGCCACAAAAGGCGGAATGCCAAGGAAATGGATCATCATTCCCATCCACGCGCCAAACAGCGCTGCAATCACCAGCACGAGGCCAAAAGCAATGAGCGGATGCACGCCAAGCTGTCCGACAAGGATCGCCACAAAAACGCTGGTGAAAGCGATAACCGATCCGACTGATAGATCGATGCCGCCGGAGATGATCACGAAAGTCATGCCAACGGCAGCGATGCCGAGAAAGGCATTATCGGTCAGAAGATTGCCGATAACCCGCGTTGAAAGCATGTTTGGAAACTGGATCACGCAGATCGCATAGGCGAGCAGGAAAATCGCGACCGTTGTGACAAAGGGCAGATTGCGAAGCACTCTCATTGCCGTGCTCCTTGCTGGCTTGGGCTTGTGGGTTTAGCGGCATTATTTTTGCGCTCAGCGCGCAAAAAGGTGAAGAAGCTGACGATGGCTGGTGACTGGAATGTCAGCACGATGACGATAATACCTGCCTTGATGATGAGGTTGAATTCCGGCGGAAATCCAGCCATCAGAATGCCGGTATTGATCGACTGAATGATCAGTGCGCCCAGCAGCGAAGCCATGATCGAGAAGCGTCCGCCATTGAGCGATGTGCCACCAATGACGACTGCGAGAATGGCGTCGAGTTCAAGCCAGAGGCCAGCATTGTTGGCATCTGCGCCGCGAATATCGGCTGTTGCGATCAGCCCGGCGAGCGCTGCACAGATGCCTGAAACCGCATACACGCTGAACAGGAGAAAGCGGGCTTTAACACCTGCCAGCATCGCTGCACGACGGTTGATGCCTGTTGCTTCAATCAGAAAGCCAAGTGCTGTTGAACGCACGGCAAGGCCGACCACAAGACCTGTAAATATCCAAATCAGGACAGGGACGGGAATGCCAAGGAATGAGCCTGATCCAAGTGTTGCAAAGGAATCATTATTGAAGGTGAGGATTGCGCCTTCGGTGATAAGCTGCGCAATACCGCGCCCCGCTACCATCAATATCAGCGTGGCGATGATCGGCTGAATGTCAAAAACCGCCACCAGAAAACCATTCCACAAGCCGCAGAGCAGACCAACGCCGAGCGCTACGGGTATGACGATCGCCAGCGGATAGCCAGCAACGATGAGCGAGGCTGCTGTTGCGCCGCTGATGGCCATGACCGCGCCGACTGACAAATCAATGCCGCGTGTGGCAATCACCAGCGTCATGCCGACTGCGAGAATGGCAACAGGGGCTGCCCGCACCAGAATATCGATCAGGCTTCCGTAAAGACGCCCGTTTTGAAACGATACATCAATAAAGCCCGGCGCGATGATGGTGTTTGCCGCCAGAATAAGAGCGAGGGCTGCCAGCTGAGGGCTTAGTCTTTTGAGTTTCTTGGCCATGCGAGCGATCATGCTGCGGCTTCCTTATCACTTCCGGTCTCTGCAATAGCGCGCACGATATTGTCGGCGGTGATTTCCTCACCTTTCAGTTCCGCCACATGGCGACGATCCGAAAGCACGACGACGCGGTTTGCCACGGCGGCCAGTTCTTCAAATTCTGAAGAGATAATGACCAGCGACATGCCTTCGGTGCAGAGTTCACCGATTAGTTTGAGAATTTCCGCATGGGCGCCGATGTCAATGCCGCGTGTCGGTTCGTCAAGGATCAGCAGGCGCGGATCAGTGGCAAGCCAGCGCGCCAGAATGGCCTTCTGCTGGTTGCCGCCCGACAGAAATTTAATCGGCTTGTCCGGGTCCGGTGGGCGAATATCCAGCGCCTTGATATAGCGCTCTGCGAGGGCCGCTTTTTCGCGCGACGAAATTGGTTTCGACCAGCCACGCTTGGCCTGAACGGCAAGCGCTATATTTTCGGCTACCGAAAAATCACCGATGATCCCATCGGTTTTGCGTTCTTCAGGACAAAAGGCAAAGCGTTCGGAGATGGCTGCGACGGGCGAGGGCAGCTTCGTCTCCTTGCCGTCGACAGTGAGCGCGCCGCTGTCTGCTTGATCAACGCCGAACATCAGAAGGGCAGTTTCTGTGCGGCCAGAGCCGAGCAGTCCGGCAATGCCGACGGCTTCGCCCGGTTTGATGGCGAGATCAAAAGGCGCAACGCTGCCTTTCTTGCCGAAGCCTGAAAAATGAATGGGGGCAGTCGCGTTGTCGCTGACTTCCTCGGTGAGCTGGCGGCGAACCGTTTCCTGCAACTGATGACCGAGCATCATCGAAATCAGATCGGTACGCGGCAGTTCCGAAAGGTCACGGCTGCCAACCAGACGGCCGTTGCGCAACACAGTGGCGCAATCGGCAATGGCATAGACCTGATCCAGAAAATGGGTGATGATGATGATGCCGAGACCTTCGGCCTTCAAATGCCGCAAGACGCCAAACAGCATCTCAACTTCGTGCGCGTCGAGACTGGCAGTCGGTTCATCCAGCACAAGCACCTTGCCGGAAACATCGACGGCGCGGGCAATCGCTATGATCTGCCGGATGGCCACTGAATAGGCCGACAACGGCGCGCCGACATCGATTGTAAGGCCATAACGGGCGAGCAGGGTGGCTGCATCTTTTTCCATGCGGCGACGGTCGATGAAACCAAAACGCCGCGGCTGACGACCGAGGAACAGGTTTTCGGCGACCGCCAGGTTTTCAAGAAGATTGACCTCCTGATAGACCGTGCCGATGCCAAGTGTTTGTGCTTGCATCACGGAAGCCGGAGCGATTGTCTGGCCCTCAAGCAATATTGAGCCGTCAAAGCCATGATAAGCGCCGGTCAATATCTTGATGAGCGTTGATTTTCCGGCGCCATTTTCGCCGAGCAATGCGTGGATTTCACCACGGTGTAGCGCGAAATCGACGTGATCCAGTGCAGTCACACCGAGAAAGGATTTGGTTATTGAGCGCGCTTCGAGAAGCGGCGTTGCTGGCGTCTCGCGCGCAGCGATTTCGGGGCGAGCCATAGCAGTCTTCCGTTTGCGAATTGCAAAAACCAGAGCGTGTCGCATTTAAATGCACCACTGCACTCGCTCTGTTTTATTTTCACGCATGTCGTTACCGAAAAACCGGTTCCCACTTTTTCGCGACATGCTCAGCTCCGGGCCGCAGTTAGTGCGGCCCGAAAACATGAAGTTCAATCAGAAGATCAGTAGCCGAGGCCCTTCTTGGCTTCGTACACACCCTTTGGATCATCAGCCTGTGTGAAAAGCTTGGATTCGGTCTGGATCCACTTTGGTGGAACTGTGCCCTTTTCCTTGAAGGCTTCGATCGCGTCAAAAGCCGGACCCGCCATGTTTGGCGTCAGTTCAACTGTCGCATTGGCTTCACCATTGGCCATCGCCTGGAAAATATCAGGAACGGCATCAATCGAGACGACCTTAATGTCGGTGCCCGGCTTCAAACCAGCTTCTTTGATCGCCTGAATAGCGCCGACGGCCATGTCGTCATTGTGCGCGTAGACGGCACAGATGTCCTTGCCGCCACCTTCAGCTTTGATGAAGCTTTCCATGACTTCCTTGCCCTTGGTGCGGGTGAAGTCGCCGGTCTGCGAGCGGGAAATCTTGATATTGTCGTGGCCTGCAAGCGCTTCTTCAAAGCCCTTCTTGCGGTTGATGGCCGGTGAAGAACCGGTGGTGCCCTGAAGTTCGACAACCGAGCAAGGCTTATCGCCTACTTCCTTCACCAGCCAGTCGCCCGCGACCTTGCCTTCATGGACCTGATCGGATGTAACAGCTGTGAGGTAAAGGTCTTCTGGTGCATCGATCTGGCGGTCGAGAAGCACGACAGGAATTTCAGCTTCCTTGGCTTCCTTCAGAACCGCATCCCAACCTGTCGCAACAACTGGCGCGATCAGGATAGCGTCAACGCCCTGTGCGATGAAGCCACGAACGGCCTTGATCTGGTTTTCCTGCTTCTGCTGTGCGTCGGCAAATTTGAGTGCGTGGCCGCGCTTTTCAGCTTCCTGCTTGGTTACGCTGGTTTCAGCAGCGCGCCAGCCCGATTCCGAGCCGATCTGCGAAAAGCCTACTGTCAACGAGGCGGCGGATGCGCTCGAAATAAGAGCAAAAGACAGGGCGGCCGTGAGGGCCGTCAGACTGCGTTTCATATTAGTTCCTCCCAATAAAAGGCTCTCCCAGCCTTCTCGTTTATCAAGCATATAATATTACTTTATGGCAAGCGTATTTCTTCCAAACAATCGGAATTGAGGGTGCGACAAACGTGCATATCGTCTAATTATAAATACAAAACAATAGCTTAATAACTATTTTGGGTTGGCAGTCCACACAAGCCGCGTAGAGGGCGCTTTCACTTGCTTGACAAAATGCTGTTTGGCGAAATAGTCATATTAATAAGAAGGAGCCGCCTTTTTGCAGAAGAATGCATTTAAGCGGTCGGGAAGAATGTTCTGCAAGTGTTTTGCGGAAAATGGGAGGTTTAATGTTACGTCTGGTACAGTTCCGCGATGCGAGCGGAGAAACACGTGTGGCTGCTTGCGATGATGAAGGCGCAGCACATGTCGTCAATGGCGTAACGACGACCTATGAAATGGCATGGGCGGCGATTTCTGCGGGCATTAGCCTGAGCGAACAGGTAGAACGCAATGGCAAGGGCGAAGCAGTTGATATTGATGCAGCGCTTGCCGCTGGTCAGGTGGGGCTGCCGATCACCCATGACGACCCGGCACATCTGATTGTTGCAGGTACGGGTCTCACGCATCTTGGTTCTGCGGATGGTCGCGACAAGATGCACAAGGCTGCACAGGCTGCTGAAAAGCCAACCGATTCCATGCGCATGTTCCTGATGGGTGTTGAAGGCGGCAAGCCAAAGCCCGGCCAAAATGGCGTGCAGCCGGAGTGGTTCTATAAGGGCGATGGTTCGGCGCTGGTTGAAACAGGCGGCGAGTTGGTCTCGCCATCTTTTGCCGAAGATGGTGGCGAAGAACCGGAACTCGCGGGCATCTATCTGATCGGCCCGGATGGTACGCCATTCCGCTTGGGCTTCTGCCTTGCGAATGAGTTTTCCGACCATGTGACGGAAAAGCAGAACTATCTCTGGCTCGCGCATTCCAAGCTGCGTCAGGCTTCGCTAGGGCCAGAGCTTTATGTAGGCGCGCTGCCAGATCATGTCGAAGGAATTTCGCGCATTAAGCGCGGCGATAAGGTGATCTTTGAAAAGCCGTTCCTGTCCGGCGAAGCGAACATGTCGCACACGATTGCCAATCTGGAACATCACCATTTCAAATATGAACTGTTCCGTCGTCCGGGCGACATTCATGTGCATTTCTTTGGCACCGCGACACTGTCTTTCTCGGAAGGTGTGAAGACTGAAACGGGCGATCAATTCGAAATTTCGGCAAAGCCTTTCCGCTATCCGCTGGTCAACATGCTGGCACAGGCGAAAGCCGCAGACATTGCTGTGAAGGCGCTCTGAAATGGCGACCGCATCCAATATCAATCTGGCAATTGTTGGTCTTGGCAAGATTGCCCGTGACCAGCATCTGCCATCGATTGAAGCCGTTGATGGTATTCAACTCAAAGCCATTGCCAGCCGCAATGCCGGTCTTGATGGTCTGCCATCGTTTCACGATATTGACCAACTGCTTGCCAGCGATGTCGCCATTGATGCGGTGTCGCTTTGCACGCCTCCGCAGGGCCGATTTCAGCAAGCTTATGCAGCCCTTGCGGCGCACAAGCATGTAATGCTGGAGAAGCCTCCGGGTGCGACGATTTCGGAAGTGCAGGCACTGACGCGTTTTGCCGAAAAGCAGGGCGTTACGCTTTATGCAACGTGGCATTCGCGCGAAGCCGCAGCCGTTGAACCCGCACGCGAATTTCTGAAAGGTGCTGCAATTAAATCTGTTGCGGTGTCTTGGAAAGAAGATGTGCGCCATTGGCATCCGGGTCAGCAGTGGATCTGGGAGCCGGGTGGCCTTGGTGTGTTCGATCCGGGTATCAATGCGCTGTCGATTGTCACGCATATTTTACCGGAACGGTTCTTTCTGACGAAGTCTGATCTCTATTTCCCGAAAAATCGTGCGGCACCGATTGCAGCTGATCTCGCATTTGAAACGGAAAGTGCCGTTCCGGTTTCCTTTGAACTCGACTGGCGCCAGACTGGTCCGCAGACATGGGATATTCGCGTTGAGACCGACAAGGGAACGCTGCTTCTCAGCCATGGTGGTAGCCGTCTGACCATTGCAGGCACTGAGAAAATGGCTGAGCCTGATCGTGAATATCAGCGCCTTTACCAGAATTTTGTGAAGCTGGTTAGCGAAGGGCAGAGCGATGTTGATCTTTCGCCACTCACTCATGTGGCCGATGCCTTCCTTCTGGGACAGCGGCATGTGGTTGAAACTTTTGAGGATTAAAGCGCATCCCGAAAAGTGTGAAACGGTTTTCGGAACAAGATGCCCGAAGAAACTAAAATTCAACACGCCGATCTAACTTTTAGGATCGGTGTCGAAGGAATTGGGACCGCCCAGCGGTCTCTTACCCACGCAGGACAATGAAATGAATAAGCCCGTCGATCCGAAAGCACCAAGATTCCGCTCACGCGCATGGTTCGATAATCCGGACAATGTGGACATGACCGCGCTCTACCTTGAACGCTACATGAATTATGGTCTCAGTCAGGAAGAGCTGCAATCCGGTCGACCGATCATCGGTATTGCGCAGACGGGTTCTGATCTTTCACCGTGCAACCGTCATCATCTCGAACTCGCCAACCGTGTGCGTGAAGGTGTACGTGAAGCGGGCGGTATCGTGATTGAATTCCCTGTTCATCCTATTCAGGAAACTGGCAAGCGTCCGACGGCGGGTCTTGACCGTAACCTCGCATATCTTGGCCTCGTTGAAGTGCTTTATGGCTATCCGCTGGATGGCGTTGTGCTGACCATTGGTTGCGACAAGACCACGCCAGCTTGTCTTATGGCTGCTGCAACCGTCAATATTCCGGCCATTGCGCTCTCCGTTGGTCCGATGCTCAATGGCTGGTTCCGGGGCGAACGCACAGGTTCGGGCACCATCGTCTGGAAGGCGCGCGAGCTGCTCGCTAAGGGCGAGATCGACTATGCAGGCTTTATCAAGCTGGTTGCTTCGTCGGCTCCATCGACAGGGTATTGCAACACGATGGGCACAGCCACCACGATGAATTCGCTGGCCGAAGCGCTTGGTATGCAGTTGCCGGGTTCGGCTGCAATTCCAGCGCCTTATCGTGATCGTCAGGAAGTGTCCTATCTGACGGGTCGCCGTATTGTGGAAATGGTTTATGAAGATCTGAAGCCGACAGACATCATGACCAAGGAAGCCTTCATCAATGCAATCCGTGTGAATTCTGCGATTGGCGGTTCGACCAATGCGCCGATCCATTTGAATGCGCTGGCGCGTCACGTTGGCGTCGATCTGACGATTGACGATTGGCAGAAATATGGTGAGGAAATTCCGCTTCTGGTCAATCTTCAGCCAGCCGGTGAATATCTCGGCGAAGATTATTACCATGCGGGCGGTGTGCCAGCAGTCGTCAATCAGCTGATGGGGCAGGGCCTCATTCATGAAGATGCGCTGACTGTTAACGGCAAGACTATTGGCGAAAACTGCAAGGGTGCCACAATTGAAGACAGCAATGTCATCAAGACCTATGATCAGCCACTGAAAAGCCATGCCGGTTTCCGCGTGCTGCGCGGCAATCTGTTCTCGTCGGCGATTATGAAGCTGAGCGTTATTTCGGAAGAGTTCCGCAATCGTTATCTCAATGACGACAAAGACCCGAATGCCTTTGAAGGCAAGGCAATCGTGTTTGATGGCCCGGAAGATTATCATCACCGCATCGACGATCCCTCGCTGGAAATTGATGAGCGTTCGGTGCTGTTCATGCGTGGCGCTGGGCCAATCGGTTATCCGGGTGCTGCCGAAGTTGTGAATATGCGCGCGCCGGATTACCTTCTCAAGAAAGGCATAAGCTCGCTGCCTTGCATCGGTGATGGCCGTCAGTCGGGCACATCCGGTTCGCCTTCGATCCTCAATGCGTCACCGGAAGCCGCTGCTGGTGGTGGTCTGGCGCTGCTCAAGATGGGTGATCGTGTGCGTATCGATCTTGGTCGCGGCACTGCCGATATCTTGATTTCCGATGAAGAACTGGCAGAGCGCCGCAAGGCTTTGGTAGCTGCTGGCGGATACAAATATCCAGAAAGCCAGACGCCTTGGCAGGAAATCCAGCGCGCTGTGGTTGGCCAGATGGAAACAGGTGCGGTTCTCGAAAACGCAGTCAAGTATCAGGACATTGCGCATACGCGTGGCCTGCCGCGAGATAACCATTAAATGTCCGGCGCAAAAACACCATTTGCGGCAGTTGCGGATTGGGGAACAACCCGGTTCCGCCTCTGGACGCTGGATGCCGATGGCAATGTACTCAATGAAAGTCGCGGTGATGATGGGCTGCTGCATGCAAAAGAAGCGGGTTTCGAGGTAACGCTCGAACGGCATCTGGCTCAGGTTGATGCGCCTGATGATCTGCCGGTGGTGATCTGCGGCATGGCCGGTTCGCGCACCGGCTGGATTGAAGCGCCTTATATGAGCCTGCCTGCTGGACTGGAAGGTATCGTTGCAGCTGCGGTTCGCGTGCCTGCAAAACGGCATGTCATTATGCTGCCGGGTGTTGCCCGTCGCAGTGAAGACGCGCCGGATGTGATGCGCGGCGAAGAAACCAAGTTACTTGGTCTGGTGCATCGTGGCACGCGTGATGCCCGGGTGGTGATGCCCGGCACGCATGCGAAATGGGTGCATATCGCAGACGGCAAGCTCAGTGATTACCGCTCTTTCATGACGGGCGAATTGTTCGCGCTTCTCAAAGACAAGTCGGTTCTGGCTGGTGCGCTTGAAGGAGCTGGGCCGGTTGATCCAACGAGTGCAGCCTTTGCGGCTGGTGTCAAAGCTTCACTTGAGACACCAGAGCTTATTGCCAATGCGCTCTTTACGGTGCGCGCTGGCTGGCTGGTGCATGACTACGGGTCGACGGATCAGCTTGCACGTCTGTCGGGTCTGCTGATCGGGTTAGAAGTTGCCGGTGGCCGCACGTTGTTTGGCGAAACGAGCGAAGTGTTGCTGTTGTCCGACGGCATGATGGGTGCGCTTTATGTTTCTGCACTTGAGATTGCTGGTGTGAAAGTGAACCGCATGGAAGCCGATGAGCTGGTGCGCGATGGGCTGTTTATGGCGGCAAAACATGCATTTGCAGGAGGTGCACAATGAGCGAACGTATCGCATGGCCAAAGCTGCGCTATCCACTGGTGGCAATCCTGCGCGGTATCCGGCCAGAGGAAACTGAAGCGATTGTTTCTGTTCTGATTGAGACAGGCTTTGAGGCAATCGAAATTCCGCTCAACTCGCCGGAGCCGTTCGTTTCGATTAAAAAGGCTGCTAAGCTCGCACCAGCAAATGTGTTGATTGGTGCCGGAACGGTTCTGTCGGTCGAGAATGTGGATCGGCTCAATGATGTTGGTGGCCGACTTTTGGTTAGCCCCAATGTCGAGCCTGATGTCATTCGCCGCGCGAGCAGACATGGCATGGTGACGATGCCCGGGGTGTTTACACCGACCGAGGCTTTCAGCGCCATTCATGCTGGCGCATCGGCGCTCAAATTTTTCCCGGCAAATGTGCTGGGCGCTGAAGGCATCAAGGCGATCTCGGCTGTTTTGCCGAAAGATATTCCGGTGGGCGCTGTGGGCGGCGTATCTGAGAATGATTTTGCAACCTATCGGGCAGCAGGAGTGAGCTGCTTTGGTTTGGGTTCCAGTCTGTACAAGGCTGGATTGACAGCCGCAGAGGTGCGCGAACGTGCGCAGCGGGCGGTTGCAGCATGGGACAAGATCGCAAGCTAATTCTTGCTTGTTATGTGCTGAGAGGAATTCCGCAGGGCCTATGGCGGGGGCGGAAATTTGGGAGAATGGCAGGCTCAAAGAGCCTGTTCTATTATGGGAGTGAGACAATGGCAGGCATGAAATCATTCACACTGGCAGCGGCGCTTGCCGCCTTTGCCTTTACTGGCTTTGCACATGCTGAGGACAAGGGCCTCGTTGGCGTTGCAATGCCAACCAAGTCTTCGGCACGCTGGATTGCCGATGGCGACAACATGGTGAAGGTGCTTCAGGAGCGCGGTTATAAAACCGACCTTCAATATGCTGAAGACGATGTACCAAACCAGTTGGCGCAGATCGAAAACATGGTCACCAAGGGTGCCAAGGTGTTGGTCGTTGCATCGATTGACGGTACCACACTGTCGGATGTTTTGGCCAAGGCCAATGATGCAGGCATCAAGGTTATCGCTTATGACCGCCTGATCCGTGACACGCCAAATGTTTCTTATTACGCAACCTTCGACAATTTCCAGGTCGGCGTATTGCAGGCGCAGTCGATTGAAAAGGCGCTTGATCTGAAGAACAAGGAAGGCCCGTTCTATGTCGAGCTTTTCGGTGGCTCGCCAGACGATAACAATGCCTATTTCTTCTACAATGGCGCGATGTCGGTTCTTCAGCCTTACATTGACAGCGGCAAGGTTATTGTTGGCAGCGGTCAAACCGGGATGGACAAGGTAGCAACGCTCCGCTGGGACGGTGCAACCGCTCAGGCACGTATGGATTCGATCCTGTCGGCCTTCTATTCCGACAAAAAGCTTGATGCTGTGCTTTCGCCTTATGACGGCATTTCCATTGGTATTCTGTCGTCGCTTAAGGGCGTCGGCTATGGCAGCGGCGACATGCCAATGCCTGCGGTTTCCGGTCAGGATGCCGAAGTGCCTTCGGTTAAGTCGATCCTCGCTGGTGAGCAGAACTCCACCATCTTCAAAGATACCCGCGAACTCGCAAAAGTCACCGTTGATATGGTTGACGCTGCGATGAGCGGTAAAGAGCCAGAAGTCAACGACACCAAGACCTATGACAATGGCGTCAAGGTTGTGCCGTCTTATCTTCTCAAGCCTGTAATCGTCGACAAGTCGAACTGGAAAGAAGTTCTGATCGATAGCGGTTATTACAAAGAAGATCAGATCAAGTAATTTCTAAATTTCCGATGTTCCAGAGCGCCGTGTGTATTTTCAAACATGCGGCGCTCTCAATAACCCAGATTTTTGACTGGGTTGGGCTAAAGCATGTCGCGGAAAAGTGGGAACCGGTTTTCCGATAACGACATGTATGGAAACAAAGCGTTAGAGCGAGCGCCGTGAATAAAAATAAGCACGACACGCTCTAAAGAACTGACAGCGTTGTCTTTCAAATTTTGAGACATTTGTAGGCTGTATTGCAATGGGAGCGAGCGATGAGTGTAGCCAATCCTGTTCGGCTTCAGGATCGTGGGGATCAGCCGGAAATCGGCGATCAGCCAGTTCTGGAAATGCGCAGCATCAGCAAATCATTTGGTGTGGTGAAGGCGTTGAGCGACGTCAATTTCACGGTGATGCCGGGTGAGATTCACGCTTTTGTCGGTGAAAATGGCGCTGGAAAATCCACGCTGATGAAGGTGCTGTCGGGGGTCTATTCCTCTGGCAGCTATGACGGCTCTATTGTCTTTGATGGTGAAGAACGGCACTTCCGCGACATCAACGATTCCGAAGCGCTGGGCATTGTCATTATCCATCAGGAGCTCGCCCTTGTGCCGCTGATGTCGATTGCCGAGAATATTTTCCTCGTTAATCCGCCCGGTTCTTATGGGGTGATTGATCGCAGCGAAGTCTATCAGCGCACGAAAGTGCTGTTGAAAAAAGTTGGCCTCACAGAATCGCCGGATACGCTGGTGACCGATATCGGGGTTGGCAAGCAGCAGCTCGTCGAAATCGCCAAGGCGCTTTCAAAGCGTGTCAAGCTACTGATCCTTGATGAGCCTACAGCGAGTTTGAACGAGACTGACAGCGCGGCATTGCTGGCATTGTTGAAGGAGTTTCGTGCGCAGGGCATCACCTCCATCCTGATCTCGCACAAGCTCAATGAAATTCGTGAAGTTGCCGATAAAATCACAGTGCTGCGCGATGGTCGCGCGGTTGCAACGCTGGATTGCCATGAGGGTGAAGTCGAAGAAGACGAGATCATTCGCAAGATGGTCGATCGCGATCTTGAAAGCCGTTATCCCAAGCGTGATCCGAAGATTGGTGACGTGATTTTCGAGGCTGAAAACTGGTCCGTTTATCATCCGTTGCACCCGGAGCGGCACTCGGTCAAGAATGTTTCGTTCAATGTGCGCGCCGGTGAAATTGTCGGTATTGCAGGTCTTATGGGCGCTGGTCGTACCGAGTTTGCTATGAGCCTGTTTGGGCGTTCATGGGGCACGAACATTACCGGCGAAGCGCGGATGCATGGTAAGCCGGTTGATATTTCAACGGTTGCCCGCGCCATCAAATCAGGCCTCGCTTACGTGACCGAAGACCGCAAAAAGCTTGGTCTTGTTCTTGGCGAGAATATATCGCGCAACATATCGCTTGCGCATTTGCGCGGTGTCAGCCCCAAGGGCGTGATCGACAGCATTCGCGAAATGAAGGTTGCGAATGATTATCGCGCTCAGATGAGCATCCGCTGCCACAATGTCTATCAGGAAACTGGCACGCTTTCCGGCGGTAATCAGCAAAAGGTGGTGCTGTCCAAATGGCTGTTCACCGGGCCGGATGTGCTGATCTTGGATGAGCCAACGCGCGGCATCGATGTGGGCGCGAAATACGACATTTACACAATCATCAATTCACTGGCCGAAAGCGGCAAGGGCGTGGTCGTCATTTCATCCGAAATGCCAGAGCTGATCGGGATCTGCGACCGCATTGTCGTCATGCATGAGGGAGCCTTCGTCGGCGAAGTCGCTGGCGAAGAGGCAACGCAGGAAAACATCATGCGTGCGATCATGCGCAATAAGGGAAAACAATCATGAGCGAGAACGTAGTTCACAATAGCCCGGGCGGACAGAAAGCGCCAAGCGGTATCGGGCGTTATCTCAAAAACAATCTGCGTGAATCGGGAATGTTGCTCTCGCTTATCGCAATCATGATCTTTTTCCAGATCGTCACCGGCGGCGTGCTGATGAAGCCGCTGAACCTCACTAACCTCGTTTTACAAAATAGCTATATCGTCATCATGGCACTTGGCATGTTGCTGATTATCGTGACCGGCCATATCGATTTGTCGGTTGGTTCCGTGTGCGGATTTATCGGGGCACTTGCGGCTGTGATGATGGTGCGGTGGGGAATTCCGTTCCCGATTGCTGCCATTCTGTGTCTGATTGCCGGTGGTATTATCGGCGCGATGCAAGGATTTTGGGTCGCTTATTTCAATATTCCGTCTTTTATCGTCACTCTTGCAGGCATGCTGGTTTTCAAAGGATTGATGCTGGCGGTTCTCGGTGGACAGTCGGTCGGTCCATTCCCTCCGATGTTTCAGAAATTGTCGTCGGGATTTATTCCTGAGTTTATTGGTGCGACGGGTGGTGTCTATCTGACCTCGCTGATCCTCGGTATTGTGTTGGCTGGCTTTCTCGTCTGGCAGAACTCAAGATCGCGGGCACGTCATATTGCGCATGAGGTGGAAACAGAGCCGTTCACCTTTTTCGTTATCAAGAATATCGTGCTTTTTGCCGGTATTGCTTATCTTGCCCTGCTGATTTCATCGCATCGCGGCATGCCCAACGTTTTGATAATTATGGCAGTTCTGATTGCAGCCTATGCGTTTCTCACCACGCGCACAGTCATTGGTCGCCAGATTTATGCAGTCGGGGGAAATCGTCATGCGGCCAAGCTGTCGGGTGTCAAAACCGAACGGCTGACCTTCCTTGCTTTCGTCAATATGGGTGTGCTGGCTGCACTTGCGGGTTTGGTTTTTGCGGCACGTCTTAATACTGCGACGCCAAAAGCAGGTCTTGGTTTTGAGCTCGATGTGATTGCTGCCTGCTTCATCGGTGGTGCCTCGGCCTATGGCGGCGTGGGCCGTGTAACGGGTGCTGTGATCGGCGCGCTGATCATGGGTGTGATGAACAACGGCATGTCGATCTTGGGTATCGGTATCGACTATCAGCAGGTTATCAAGGGTATCGTTCTGCTGGGTGCGGTTTGTATCGACGTCTACAACCAGCGGCGATGAGGCGGCGGTATTTCGGCACACCATACGCAAAATCTCATCCGCATCAGATGTTTGGTCGTTGAGAGTGAATGCTTAAGATTAGCGTGTTTTAGCGCTTTTGCTCCGCTCTTTTGGGAGAGGGAGGCGTGAGCAAACCGGGCCGGAACTCAGTTCCGGCCCGATCTGTTTTTAGTTTGATTTATTATTCTTAGATTGCCGTGCGGCGCGCGTGGTCGAGATAAATCTCACGCAGCTTGAGTGCAACCGGGCCCGGCTTGCCGCCACCGATAGGCTTGTCGTCGATAAACGAAATCGGCGTTACAAAAGTACCCGCGCTGGTCATGAAAGCTTCTTTCGCAGCATAGGCCTCATCAATCGTGAAAGCGCGTTCTTCAAGCTTCATCCCGGTTTCAGCGATGAGCTGTAAAAGGGACAGACGCGTGCAGCCCGGCAGGATCGCATTGCTGTTCGGGCGGGTGACGATGACATCATCCTGCGTGACGATATAGCCGGTCGAAGATGCGCCTTCAGTGACATAGCCGTCCTCGATCATCCAGGCCTCGCTGCAACCGGCATTCTGGGCGATTTCTTTGGCGAGAGCCTGTGGCAAAAGGCAAACGGTTTTGATGTCGCGGCGTTTCCAGCGCAGATCATCCAGTGAAAGCACTCGAATGCCTGTTGTGACTTCTGTCCGGTTGGCAAGGGCTTTAACTTGAGTGAACAGGACCAGTGATGGCTTCAAGCCTTTAGCGACAAAATCACGGTCGCGACCGTCACCGCGCGTAACTTGCAAATAGACCAGACCTTCGCTGAGATTGTTGCGGCGGATCAGTTCGCGCTCGATCTCGACAATCTCATCTTCGCTCATCGGCATTGGAATGCCGATTTCACCGGTTGAACGACGCAGGCGCTTCATATGCGGGTCGCTATCGACCAGCTTGCCGTCTAGCACGGCGGTTACTTCGTAAATCCCGTCACCAAAGAGAAAACCACGATCAAAGATCGAGATTTTTGCATGGCGGGCGCTCACATATTCGCCATTCACATAAACGATGCGGTCTTCAAGTTCTGCTGAAACGGCCATGGTGGGAAGTCCTGAAAAAAGCGCATAACCCAAGCGCTAAAAAGAAAAGGCTGCGAAGAACATCGCAGCCTTTTCTTAAGATACCATCTCATCAGAAGGAACAATAATTTTCAGGCGGCCTGCTTTGCGGCTGTGATTGCTTCGCTGCGGATTTCTTCGGTGAGCTTTAAGCGCAGTTCCGAAAATTCCGGGCTTGCTTTGACCTGATAAGAACGCGGATGCTCGATATTGACTGGTGTGATCGATTTGATCTTGCCGGGACGGGCGGTCATCGTGACGACGCGGGTCGCCATGAAGATCGATTCTTCAATATCGTGGGTAACAAAGACGACCGTTTTCTGCTCACGTTCCCAGATGCCGAGCAGGAGTTCCTGCATCAGTCCGCGTGTCTGGTTATCGAGTGCGCCGAAAGGCTCATCAAGAAGCAGGATCTTCGGATCATTGGCCAGCGCGCGGGCAATTGCCGTGCGTTGCTGCATGCCGCCCGAAAGCTGCTTCGGCCAGTGGTTTTCAAATCCGCGCAGACCGACTTTATCGATGTAGCTATCGATGATTTCGCGGGCCTGCTTTTCCGGCATGCCTTTTTCGCGCAGACCGAAACCGACATTCTGCCGAACCGTCAGCCATGGAAACAGCGTATAAGACTGGAACACCATGCCGCGATCAGCACCCGGTCCTTTGACCGGCTGACCTTCCAGCGTCACCGTGCCAGTGGTCGGCTTGTCGAGACCGGCAATGATGCGCAGAAGCGTGGACTTGCCGCAGCCTGATGGACCAAGAATAGTCACGAAATCATTCTTCGGGATGATGAGATCGGTCGATTGCAGAGCGAGTGTTGGTTTGCCGCCGTGAACACCCGGAAAGGTGCGGCTTACGCCTTTGACGACGAGTTCTTGTTCGGTTGTCGTAACCATTACGCAAACCTCCACGCAAAGAGCCAGCGGTTGATGTATTTAAAGGCCAGGTCAGAAATCAGCCCGATAACACCAATGACGATGATGCCGAAAATGATCTGTCCAGTCGCCATCAGCGCCTGCGAATTGATGATCATATAGCCGATGCCAGACGATGCGCCGATAAGCTCAGCAACGATGACATAAGTCCATGCCCAGCCGAGCACGAGGCGCAGCGTTTCGGCAATATCGGGAGCGCTTGAAGGTACAAGCACACGGCGAATAACGCCACGGTCCTTGGCGCCCAGCGTATAAGCAGCCTCAACCAGATCGCGGCGCGTGCCGGAAACGATGACGGCAATCATGAGAATGAGCTGGAACACTGCACCAATGAAGATGACGAGCAGCTTTTGTGTTTCGCCAATGCCTGACCACAGGATGAGAAGCGGCACGAAAGCCGATGCCGGCAAATAGCGTGCGAAGGAAACGAAGGGCTCAAGCAACGCTTCAATCGGCTTATAAGCACCCATAGCAATGCCAAGTGGGATGGCGACGATGCTTGCCATGATGAAGCCGCCCAACACGCGCCAGATAGTCATGCCGATATCCGACATAAAGCCCTGATTGGCGATGAGATCATATCCATCCTTAACCATCGTGATCGGATCGGCGAGGAAGGTGGGCGAAACAAAGCCTCCGAGCGTCGCGACGCCCCAGAAAGCAAAGAAAAGCACGAAGAACAGAATTCCCAGAAGAATCCGGGCTCCATTTCCGATTGGTTGCATAGGCTGCATAGGCGTATCCGTTCAGTCAGGCACTTAGTCGCCCCACGCGTGGAGCTGAAATGAAACAGACCCGGAGCGAACTCCGAGCCTGTGTTGTAATGTCATTTACTTGATAAAGCTGATGTCGACAATCTCGTCGAGATTTGGCTTGTTCTTGATGACGCCAGCGTCGAGCAGGAGCTTTGCCGCTTCTTCCGAGAATTCCTTGAATTCGCCTTCAAAGAACTTCTGGTTAGCTGCCTTGTCCTGCCAGCGCAGATAGGCCGCTGACTGGCCGAACTGTTCGCCCGACTGCTTCACGTCCTTACCCATGATTTCATAAGACTTGGCCGGATCAGCAGCGATCATTTCAAGAGCTTCGAAATAGCTGGTGGCGAGTGCCTTGGCAGCTTCCGGGTTCTTTTCAAGGAAGTCCGGTGTGCAGCCAACAGTGTCCATCACAGCCGGATATTCCAGCGTGGTCGCGAGAATTTTACCCTTGTCTGGTGCTGCGCGCACTGTGGAGAGATATGGCTCGTAAGTCATGGCCGCATCGTTCTGTCCGGCAACAAAAGCCTGTGCTGCTGGTCCCGGCTCCATGTTGACGATTTTGACGTCCTTGGTGGTCATGCCATTTTTAGCGAGCATATAGGCCAAGAAGAAATAAGGCGATGTGCCGGGAGCGGAAGCTGCGACCGTCTTGCCTTTGAGATCAGCAAAGGAATTTACGTCGGCGCGCACGGCGATGCCATCAGCACCATAGGATTTGTCCATCTGGAAAATCTGCTTGGATTTAACGCCTGCCGAGTTCCAGATAATCCATGTTTCAACGGTGGTCGCGGCACACTGAATATCACCGGAAGCGAGCGCCAGATGACGGCTTGCCTGTGGGATTTTATTGAGCGTAACGTCGAGGCCGTTCTTCTTGAAGATACCTGCTTCTTTCGCAAGCGTCAGCGGACCAAAGCCGGTCCAGCCGGAAAAGCCGATTGCGATTTTTGTTTCGGCCTGTGCGCTCGAAGCGAAGGTGAGCGCTGCAAGTGCGGCACCTGCCAACCAAGATTTCCTCATATGTGAACCCCTTTTTTGTTTTAAGCATATACATATTCTTGCAAACAAATTAGCAGGACCGCGATTTCTGTCCAGAGAGCCAAGCAAAGAAACCTTTGCTCTTCCGTCTGGCTAAATATCGAATAAGCCTTTGATTATATTTCTATAATCGAAATCTTATAGGCGATACCCTTACCAATAAGTTCTACAGAAAACTGCTCGTCTCCCGACAGGATCAGGCAGTCATGCTGGTCGAGATGCGCGATTCTGCTGTCGCTTTTTAGCTCGAAATTTCCTTCTGCACAGAAAACGAGCACGGTGCCGCTTTCTGCTTCAAGTTTAGCCGAATCATTTGTGACAATGCGCTCGACCTGATGCGCGAAGCTTTCACGTCGTGTCATGACGTTGAGGTCGGTGATTGGACCTTCGATGAGGCGGGCACCAGAGCTTGCATCGGCGGCAAAAGCAAAGGGTGCTATCTCGCGGGTGAGGGTGGTTTCCACACCTTCAACATCGAGAATAATGCCGTTGCCTTCCAGCACCGACAATGTGCGATCAATGTCGGGGAAGGTCGAAAACGGGCCGTCATTGGCAACGGTTGCAGTGGAAATGCGCCAGTCGAAATTATCGACTGACGCATTTTCAGGACTGATCGCAATTTCAACCGTGACACCGCCGCCGTTTTTCCACGGCATGCGGCGATGGTCCTGTGCTTTAAGGACTTTGAATTCCATTAATTTAACCAGCCGTTTGATACTGCCCAGAAAGCAACGGGTGCGGTGAGCAGGATGCTCAGCGCTGTGCGAATGTACCAGATGATGATCAAATCACGGAATTTGAGCGGTACCGATGTTGCCAGGACGCATGGGATCGAAGCGGACAGGAAGAGCACCTGACTCACCGAAACGACAGCAGCAACAAACTTCAAGGCGACGTCCGCATCTTTCAAAAGAATGGCGGGTAGAAACATCTCGGCAAGACCGGCCGCCATGGATTTTGCTGCAAGCATTGGATCGGAAAACTGTGCAAGCCAAGTGAACGGATAAAGTGCAAGGCCGAGAACATCGAACAGCGGTGTATATTTTGCTGCAAGCAAGCCAAGAAGACCGACTGCCATGATGCTTGGCAAAATCATCGATGCCATGCGCAGGCCGTCAAGGAAAGTTGCCCAGAGCAGAGGCAAGAGCTTTGGTGCGCTCTGCGCCTGTGTAACACCTGCATCGATCGCAGTTTCAATGCGACCTTTTCCTGCTGGCAGTGGCATGTCGCGATCTTCCGGATGATCCATGCGGCTTAGCGGCCACAGGCGCGCTGCAATCGCTGAGACGATGAAAGTAACGAAGAAAGTCGTCCAGAAATAGAGGTTCCATGATTCCATCAGACCAAGCGTCCGTGCGACGATAATCATGAAGGTGGCAGAAACCGTTGAAAAGCCGGTTGCAACGATTGCAGCTTCTCGTGCGGTATATTTGCCTTCTTTATAAACGCGGTCAGTAATCAGAAGCGCCAGCGAATAGCTCCCAACGAATGAAGCCACGGCATCAATTGCCGACCAGCCGGGTGTGCGCCAGATGGGGCGCATCACAGGTTGCACAATAACGCCGGTGAATTCGAGCAGGCCGTAACCGATGAGGAAAGCGAGTGCCAATGCACCGATTGGCACAATCAGGCCGACGGAAAGCACCAGTTTGTCAAAGAGGAAAGGCAGCATGTCAGGCGTGAACAGCAATGCCGGGCCGATATTTGCCAGATACATGGCCGTTGCAACAAGTCCGAGCAAACGCAATACCGAGAAGATTTTTTCCGTCAGGTTTTTCTTCCATGCCCCGGTCACGAATGGTCCAAACGCACCATAAGCAATGAGCAGGCAGACGAGCGCCAGAGCGACAGGGCGCAATTGTGTTGCCAGCGCCGTCGCTGCATGATCGAGCAGAATGGTAGACTTGCCGCCAATGGTGACAGGAACGAAAAAGAAAAAGATTCCTATGAAGCTGTAGATAACAAGCTTCAGGCCAGCTGTTGTGCGGGAGGGTTGCTGGCCGCTAAGTGTGGTGTCTGTCATCGGTATTCCCCGGTATTACATTTGTTTTATTGCATGAAAAAGGCGGCCCCCGAAAAGGCCGCCTTGAATTGGATTGTTAATTGCCGAGGATCGCCGGAAGGCGAAGGCCTTGCTGCTTTGCCCAGTCGAGCGCTTCTTCATAGCCCGCATCGGCATGACGCATGACGCCGGTTGCCGGATCGTTCCACAACACGCGGCCAATGCGCTGATCGGCATCTTCCGAACCGTCACAGCAGATGACCATGCCCGAATGCTGGGAGAAGCCCATGCCGACGCCGCCGCCATGATGGAGCGATACCCATGTTGCGCCCGATGCCGTGTTAAGCAAAGCATTGAGCAGCGGCCAGTCGGATACGGCGTCCGAGCCGTCCTTCATGGATTCGGTTTCGCGGTTTGGCGAAGCAACCGAGCCAGAATCGAGATGATCGCGCCCAATGACGATTGGGGCTTTCAGTTCGCCATTGCGGACCATTTCGTTGAAAGCGAGGCCGAGGCGGTGACGATCACCGAGGCCAACCCAGCAGATGCGCGCTGGCAGGCCCTGAAACGCGATGCGTTCTTTCGCCATGTCGAGCCAGTTGTGCAGATGCTTGTTGTCTGGCAGCAGTTCCTTCACCTTGGCATCGGTCTTTGCAATATCTTCCGGATCACCGGAGAGAGCAGCCCAGCGGAAAGGCCCAATGCCGCGGCAGAACAGCGGGCGGATATAGGCAGGCACGAAGCCCGGGAAAGCAAAAGCGTCTTCCAGACCTTCTTCGAGCGCCATCTGACGGATATTGTTGCCGTAATCGACCGTTGGAATGCCGGCATTCCAGAAGTCGAGCATGGCCTGAACCTGCACCTTCATCGAAGCGCGGGCGGCTTTTGCAACGCCTTTCGGATCGCTCTCCTGCTTGGCGCGCCACTCTGCAACACTCCAGCCGATTGGCAGATAGCCATGCACCGGGTCATGTGCCGAGGTCTGATCGGTCACGATGTCAGGCCGCACGCCGCGCTTGACGAGTTGCGGGAAAATTTCAGCGGCATTGCCGATCAGCGCAATGGACTTGGCTTCGCCCGCCTTGGTCCACTCGTCGATTTTGGCGAGAGCTTCATCGAGGCTGTGGGTCTTTTCATCGACATAACGAGTGCGCAGGCGGAAATCGGCGCGGGTTTCGTCGCACTCGACTGCGAGACAGCAGGCACCGGCCATGACGGCTGCAAGCGGCTGTGCGCCGCCCATGCCGCCCAGACCACCGGTGAGAATCCATTTGCCCTTGAGGTTGCCATCATAATGCTGGCGACCAGCTTCTACGAAGGTTTCATAGGTGCCCTGAACGATGCCCTGTGCGCCGATATATATCCACGAACCGGCGGTCATCTGGCCATACATAGCCAAGCCCTTCTTATCCAGTTCGTTGAAATGATCCCAGGTTGCCCAATGCGGCACGAGGTTGGAATTGGCGATCAGAACGCGCGGTGCATCCTTGTGGGTGCGGAACACACCGACTGGCTTGCCCGACTGCACGAGCAGGGTTTCGTCATCATTGAGTGTTTTCAGCGTTGCAACGATCTTGTCGAAGTCGTCCCATGTCCGGGCTGCACGACCAATGCCGCCATAGACAACCAGCTCATGCGGACGTTCGGCAACGTCGGGGTCGAGGTTGTTCATCAACATGCGCAGGGGGGCTTCGGTGAGCCAGCTCTTGGCGTTGAGTTCGGTGCCGCGTGGAGCGCGAACGTCGCGTTCATTATGACGTGGGTTGGACATGATTTCCCCTTTTCGGACTTAGATCTTGGCAGCGATCTGTTCGAGACGCTGCAATAGGTTTTTGAGATGGACGCGGAGCGGCTCGGCTTTGGCTTCGTCGTATGCGAAAGGCACGGCCTCGGTCGCCAGATGCGTGGATTGCGCCAGTTCCATCTGGATAGCGTGGACGCCGGTTTCGGGCTTGCCGTAATGGCGGGTCGTCCAGCCGCCCTTGAAACGACCATTGAGAACGGATGTGTAGCCGGTGGCGTTTTGGGTCACTTCCACGGCTGCGGCTTCAATTTCCGGTGCGCAAGTCTTGCCGAGGTCTGTGCCGATGTTGAAATCCGGCAGCTTGCCTTCAAACAGGAATGGAATATGCGAGCGGATGGAGTGGCAATCATACAGGATCGCCACGCCATGGATTGCTTTCACGCGTTCGATTTCTGCGGTGAGTGCATCGTGATACGGCTTGTGGAAGCGGGTGATGCGATCGGTGATGTCGGCTTCTTTCGGGGCTTCGTCGTCTTTCCAGATGGCAAGGCCGTCAAAGTCTGTTTCCGGGATCAGCGTCGTTGTGTTCTGACCGGGATAAAGGCTGGCACCTGCCGGATCACGATTGGCATCTATGCAATAGCGGTGAAACGTGGCACGGACGGTTGTGACATTATCCAACAGTCCGTCATAGAGCTGATGGATGTGCCAGTCGGTATCGGCGAGAATGCGGCCATTGTCATTGAGCCGTGCCCAGATGTCCTCCGGCACATCCGTGCCAGTGTGGGGCAGGCCAAGGATAATGGGCGATGTGCCCTGTTTGACTTCAAACGCGCTCATATTAAGCCTCCAAAGAAGGCAGAATAGCTGCGCTGATGCTGCCAACAAGTGAGCCATCGGCAATGATGGCGCTTGCTGTTTCAAGGTCGTTAGCCATGTAGCGATCAACGTCGAGTGTCGGCACTTTTGCACGAAGAACAGCGATGGCAGCTTTTAATTCAGGACTGGTTTCAAGTGGGCCGCGCAATTCAACACCGAGCGCGCCGGTCAGTGCCTCAATGCCGATAATGGCATTGAGATTTTCGGTCATCTGCAACAGGCGGCGTGCGCCATGGCAGGCCATGGAAACATGGTCTTCCTGATTGGCGGAAGTTGGCGTGGAATCAACCGATGCCGGATGCGCCATCTGTTTGTTTTCGCTCATCAGTGCAGCGGAGGTGACTTCCGCAATCATCAGGCCTGAATTGAGGCCCGGCTTTTTTGCAAGAAAGGCTGGCAGGCCAAAGGAAAGCGCAGGATCGACCAGAAGCGCGATGCGACGCTGGGCAATCGCGCCGATTTCGCACACAGCAAGTGCGATCTGATCGGCTGCGAAGGCCACAGGTTCGGCGTGGAAGTTGCCGCCTGAAACCACCGTGTCATCGGAGAGAACAAGCGGGTTATCGGTGACCGCATTTGCTTCGATTTGCAAAGTGTTTGCGGCCTGACGCAAAATATCGAGGCAGGCACCGTCAACTTGTGGCTGGCAGCGGATGCAATAAGGGTCTTGCACGCGCTGATCACCATCCAGATGGCTTTCGCGAATGACCGAACCGGACAGGAGATCACGCAGTGCTGCTGCGGTATCAATCTGGCCCTGATGACCGCGCAAGGTATGAATATCCGGATGGAATGGAGCCGTTGAGCCCATAGCCGCATCGGTGGACAATGCGCCGGTGACAAGGGCTGCTTGCAAAGCGCGATGGGCGCGGAACAGACCAGCCAAAGCGAGGGCTGTCGAAGTTTGCGTGCCGTTGATGAGTGCGAGACCTTCTTTCGCAGCCAGAACGACGGGCTTTAGGCCAGCCTTCTTAAGCGCATCAGCACCGGAAAGGCGTTCGCTCTGATAATAGGCTTCGCCTTCGCCGATCATGACCGCTGCCATATGCGCGAGCGGTGCGAGATCGCCAGATGCGCCGACAGATCCCTTGGCCGGGATCATGGGGATCACGTCTTTTTCAAGCATGGCTTCGATGAGGGTGATGAGTTCAAGCCGCACACCCGACGCACCACGGCCCAGCGAAATGAGCTTTAGCGCCATGATGAGGCGCACGATGTCTTCGCTCAGCGGTTCACCCACGCCGCAGCAATGCGACAGGATCAAATTGCGCTGAAGCGTAGCCACATCTTCCGGAGCAATACGGATCGAGGCGAGCTTACCAAATCCGGTATTGATGCCATAAACCGGTGCATCGCCCGCGGCGATTTCGGCGATGCGTGCCGCTGCCTTTTCAACGCCCTTATGAAAGGATGGATCGATGCGGACGGCGAGATTGCCGCGATAGATTTGTTCAAGTACGCCAAGCGAAACATTGCCGGGATGTAGAACGAGGGACATGGAAAGCTCCATTGAAAATTATGAGTAGCGGCCTTTGAAAACCCGCTTCCAGAGCGGGTTGAAGCCAATGCGGTAAACAAGCTCTGCCGGACGCTCGATGCTCCAAATGGCGAGATCTGCGTCCTTGCCGACTTCCAGCGTTCCGGTCTGATCAAGCACGCCAAGGGCGCGGGCTGCTTCGCGGGTGACGCCTGCAATGCACTCATCGACCGTCATGCGGAACAGGGTTGCGCCCATATTCATGGTGAGCAGAAGCGAGGTCAGCGGCGAAGTGCCGGGATTGTTGTCGGTTGCAAGCGCCATTTTGGTGCCAGCCGCGCGGAAAAGATCAACTGGCGGCTTTTGCGTTTCACGGATGAAATAATAAGCGCCGGGGAGCAGAACCGCGACAGTTCCGGCCTTTGCCATGGCAGCCGCGCCTTCCGCATCCGTATATTCGAGATGATCGGCGGAAAGCGCATCATATGAAGCGGCAAGTGCTGCACCATGCAGATTGGAAAGCTGGTCTGCGTGGAGTTTGACCTGAAGGCCGTGCGCCTTTGCAGCATCGAAAACGCGGGCGATTTCGTCCGGCAGGAAGGCGATGCCTTCGCAGAACCCGTCCACTGCATCGGCGAGATTTTCGCTCGCAATTGCAGGCAGCATTTCGTTGACGATCTTGTCGATGAAAGCCGTTTTGTCGCCATTCATTTCCGGCGGCAGGGCATGAGCGCCTAGAAATGTGGTGCGAATAGAAACATCGCGTTCATGCCCAAGACGCCGAGCCGCACGCAATGACTTTGCTTCGCTGTCCGTATCGAGGCCATAACCCGATTTGACTTCAACCGTCGTCACGCCTTCAGCAATCAGCGCATCAAGGCGCGGCAGGGTTTCACGGACCAGATCATCTTCGCTGGCTGCACGCAGGTTTTTAACAGAGGAAACAATGCCGCCGCCCGCGCGCGCAACTTCTTCGTAAGTGGCGCCATTCAGGCGCAGCTCAAATTCATGCGCGCGATTACCTGCATGGACCAGATGCGTGTGACAGTCGATCAGGCCGGGCGTGATCAGGCGGCTTTCGCAGTCAATTTTCTCAAACGAGGCATATTCAGCGGGAAGATCAATTTCTGCGCCGACATAAGCGATTTTTCCGTCTTTCACGGCAATTGCTGCGGCTTCGATCAAGCCAAGACCATCTGCTTGCTCGTTGAGCGTGGCGATGCGTGCGTTGGTTAAAACGAAGTTCGATTTCTGTGTCATGAGCGTTTTCTCGCTTCCCCTGTTTTTCGATAATGTATATACATATTAGCGAAGCCGCCAAGAGAAAAAATGCATCCAATTGTGATCTGTTGAAAAGTGATGCTGCAAAATGGGTGGAAAGAGGAGCGAAACATAATGTCAGCCGCAGTCGAAAAAACGCATTTTATTCATGCTAAACAAGCACTTTTGAATACTGGCTGGGCAGAGGATGTGCGGCTTGGACTGGCGCACGGAAAAATTGCTACTGTGGAAACTGGCGTTGAAGCACGGCCGGATGACGAGCACTATGAGGTGATCGTAGCGGGGATGCCAAATCTGCACAGTCATGCGTTTCAATATGGTATGGCGGGCCTTGCTGAACGGCGCGGCCCCTCGGCTGACAGTTTCTGGAGCTGGCGCGAGATCATGTATAAGTTCGCGCTGACCATGACGCCGGAACAGGCGGAAGCAGTCGCATTGCGGCTTTATGTCGATATGCTGGAAGCCGGGTTTACCCGCGTTGGCGAGTTTCATTATCTGCATCATGATCGCGACGGCACGCCTTACAGCAATATCTCGGAAATGGCGGATCGCATTGTCTCGGCAGCGCAAACGGCTGGCATCGGTCTGACCTTGTTGCCGGTGCTTTATGCACATTCGAGTTTTGGCGGTGCCGATCCCAATGAAGGTCAGCGCCGTTTCATCAATGATCAGCAGAGTTTCGCGCGTCTGATTGAGGGCTGCGAGAGTGCTCTTTCTGGCTTCGATGGTGCTGTGCTTGGCGTGGCGCCGCACAGTCTGCGTGCTGTCACCCCGGATGAGCTGACATTTGCGGCCAAGCTATTGCCTGACGCGCCAGTGCATATTCACATTGCCGAGCAGGTCAAGGAAGTGGAGGACTGCATTGCGTGGTCCGGACAGCGCCCTGTTGAATGGCTGCTTGATCATCAGGAATTGTCGTCGCGCTGGTGCCTTATCCACGCAACGCACATGAGTGACACGGAAACCGTGCGCATGGCTCAGGCTGGTGCGATTGCCGGTCTTTGTCCGGTTACGGAAGCCAATCTCGGCGATGGCACGTTCAATGCCACAGTGTTTGATGCCAATGGTGGCCATTTCGGCGTTGGGTCCGATTCCAATGTGCTGATCGGCATTGGCGATGAGTTGCGGCAGTATGAATATTCGCAGCGTTTGCTGCATCGAGCGCGCAATGTGCTGGCGAAAAACGAAGGCTCGACCGGACGAGCCTTGTTTGATGGTGCATTGGCAGGCGGCAATATTGCTATGGGTCGCGAAGGCGATGGTTTGAGACAGGGTGCTTCGGCAGATTTTGTATCGCTTGATGTTGAGCGCCTGCCCCATGCAAAAGGGGATGCGGTTCTCGATGGCTGGATTTTTGCCGGTCGTGCGCGTGCCTCTGATGTGTGGGTGCGCGGCGTGAAACAGGTGGAGGGCGGACATCATCGCTTGCGCGATGCGGCAGAGCGTGCTTTCCAGAAAGCAATCGGCGAATTGCTGAACTAATAAATGGGGCGAGCGGGACGTGCAGGACAATCCATCCAGACAAGTCGAGGCGACCATATCGCTGCATCAGCGTATTCTGGATGACATTGAAACGCGCATTATTTCCGGCGAATGGCAGCCGGGTCATCGCATCCCCTTTGAGCACGAGTTGACCGAATATTATAATTGTTCGCGTATGACCGTGAACAAGGCGCTGACGCAGCTGGCAAAAGCCGGTCTGATTGAGCGGAAGCGCCGTTCGGGCAGCTTCGTTTCCTTCCCGCAGTCGCAAGCTGCGATTCTCGAAATCCATGATATTCGCGATGAGGTTGCAGCGCTTGGGCAACCTTATCGTTTTGAGCTGCTGAAACGAAACGAGCGGTTGAGCGGGCCTGCCGATGCGCGTCATAAAGACATGCCGCGACACACGCCGCTGGTCGAACTTGTTTGCCGTCATTATGCAGGGAAGCGGGTCTTTGCGCTGGAAGAACGCATTATCAGCCTTGATGCCGTGCCGAGCGCGGCAGAAACCGATTTTGCAGAGCACTCACCCGGTCCGTGGCTTGTTTCCTGTGTGCCTTGGAGCAATGCGCAGCATTCCATCCGCGCGGTTGTCTCAACCGAGGAAAAAGCTGCGACGCTTGGTGTGCCTGCCGGTTCGCCTTGTCTTGTCGTTGAGCGCCAGACATGGAATGCCGATCAGCCGGTGACGCATGTGCGCTTTACTTATCCGGGCGATAGTCATGCGCTGGTGGCAAAATTTACGCCGTCACAGGGTTAAAGCGGGCGATATAATGTAACATTATCAACAATTTGGTCATTTCGCGCTTAGTTACCGTTAAAAATATAGGTTTGATCGAGAGCGTGAACATGATCAGCTTTTACACCCTTCTCGCCAAAGTCGTACCCGCGCCCCCCCCCGCGCCCATGCCGGGAACTAAGTAAAATAAATGCGCGAGATTCCAGAACGCGCATTTTTGTAATTGTGGCTATATATAAGATCAGCCCTTGGGGCTTAGATCCATAGAGAACCATTTTTCAGACATTTTTGACAGAGTGCCATCGGTTTGCATCTCGCCAAGTGCCTTATTGAGCTTGGCTTTAAGCTCCGGTTCATCCTTGCGCAGGCCAATGCAAACATTTGTCGCCTGAATGCCGCCAGACAGAAGCGGTCCGGTAATCTTGAGCGCTCCGTTACTTTTCTCCGCACGATCCCGCGCAAAGACGACGTTGTCATACTGACCGTCAAGGCGTCCGGATTGCAGATCAAGCTTGACTTGTTCGGAACCTTTGTAAGAGCGGACTTGAGCGATATCGCCAAAATTCTGCTCAACAAATTGCAGCTGGCTGGTTGAAAGCGATGCGCCGAGTGTCGTGCCTTTTACCGCTTCCTTGAGGTCCGCGAGGGCTTTTTTGCCTTCTTCAGTATCGGTGTTTAGGCTCTCTCCGGTATGCGGGAGATTGGCAAGTGGACCTTCAGTAGGTACCAGGAACGTATTTGGCGTGATCACATAGGGATCGGAGAAGTCGATAACTTTCCGACGTTCTGGGTTGGGGCCCATTGTCAGAACCACATCGAATTTGCCAGCAAGAAGCGATGGGATCTGGCCGTCCCAGTCCTGAGCCACGATCGTGCAATCGAGCGTGGCACGCTTGCAGACTTCCTTAATAACATCAAGGTCAAGTCCCTGAAGCTCGCCGCCGGGCGTGGTCAAATTGAAAGGCGGAAAAGCACCTTCGACGCCGACGGTTACCGATTTCCATTCCTTGGCGAGTACGCTGCCGCTGTAAAGAACGGACAAAGTGCAAAGGCTGATAGCTGCGATTTCTTTGAACATAGTTCCCTCGTTTCTGGCGCGGTTCTTGTTGAGATTGAATCGTTGAAACCGCGTCTCAATGTTTGTTTTTACGCACTATCCGACGCAAAACCGCTCCGCACTCTTGCTGGAAATGCCTTACCCATTTTGGGATGCGCTCTTCTTCTGAGAACTAATTTTCGCACCCGTCTCACCCATGAGTGTGGACCTGCAATCTAGCGATGAAAAGCGGAATTTGGTTCACATATATGAATATAATTCTGATTTTATGACGATATAACACCGCTAGGCAAAGCAAAAATACCCGGTCCGAATCTCGGACCAGGTGAACAAATGTGACAAGAAAACACTATTCTTATCGACTATTTAGCGTCGCATAGCGCGCAATGTCGGCATGGGTTGCAAACCAGATACCCTTGTGCTGGCGAATGTGGCCAATCAACTCCTTGAGTATCCAGATGCGGGATCGATGGCCGATGATGTCGGGATGCATGGTCAGCTGGAAAACCCCGCCTTCTTCATAGGCTGCATCGAACTCTCGAATGAATATCTGCAGAATATCATGCGGCGCAATTTGCGGACGCAAGCCACCCCAACGATCCATCACCAGATAGGCGGCATCATCTCGAATCCATTCGACAGGCAATTCGGTCACGCCACAAGGCTCTCCGTGCAGCAATAGCTCGTAGCAATCGACATCGGCCATCAGGGATGAGTCATAAATCAGGCCCATTTCGGCCGTGATCTGCAGCGTGTTATCGCTAAAGTCCCATGATGGTGTGCGGATGCCCACAGGACGAACGCCGGTAATCTTTTCCAGCGTATCGGCAGATCGGTGCTGAAGATCGCGTTCGGTATCGCAATCAAGCAGAGCATTGCGCTCATGAATCCAGCCATGAAGGGCAATCTCATGTCCTTCATCGATCAGGGCGCGCTGTTCATCGGGGTAATGTATCGCCGAAACAGCCGGCACGAAGAAAGTCGCAGGAATAGTGTTGAGACGCAGAAGTTCGCGAATGCGTGGAATACCTTGTCTTGGGCCAAACTGGCCCTGCGAAAGCGCTGAAATGGATTTGCCGCCATCACGTAATTCAAACGTATCGTGATCAGAATCAAACGAGAGGCCCACTGCGCACTTGGCACCTTCTGGCCACGTGGAAGGCTTCAGGCTGCGACCGGCGCGGGCACGGTTCATGATGGATTGCAGTCTTTCGTCCGGCCATGTCCATGTTGGAACCAGTGTTTCGGTGCTCATGATGTTGGTCCTCCACTGACCGACAAAGTCTGGCCGGTGATCCAGCTTGCATAGGGAGAAGCGAGGAACAGCACGGCATTTGAAATATCTTCCGGCAACCCAATCCGGCGAAGCGGAATTTCATTGAGCATGGCGGCCTGACCATCGTCCCCATAAGACGCCCACTGACGCTCATAATCGGGACTTGTCCGCAGGAAGCCGGGTGCGACAGCATTCACATTGATGCCGAATGGGCCAAGTTCATGGCCGAGTTGTCGGGCGAGGCTGATGAGCGCTGCCTTGGCGCTGGCATAGGCCTGAATTCCGGTCAGGCTTACGCCCAGACCAGCACCGCTTGAAATGAAGACCATTTTGCCTGTGCCACGGCTTTTCATCGCTGGAACGATAGCGCGCGCAACGAGAAATGCACCGCGCACATTGATGTCATATATACGATCCCAGTCTGCAGCTGGAACATCTTCCAATGGGCGTTTTTTCTGGCCAAGCACACCGCCCGCAACATGCACAAACACATCGAAACCACTTTCGACCTCTGTGTCAGTTGCCAGTTTGGCAATTGAGGCCTCATCGGTGACATCAAGATGAACTGCGCGGATTGATCCGCCGCGCGCAGGACGCGTTTTGCCCACAAGACTTTCAAGTTCAGCATCAAGAACATCGGTTGCCGTTACATGTGCTCCATCGGCGGCAAACGCCTCGCATATTGCGCGGCCAATTCCCCTTGCGGCCCCAGTGACCAGAACTCTTTTTTCTTTGAAATGTATATCCATTTTACTACTTGTCTGTTGTGGATGGTTTGTGTCCGAGGCGAGCGCTTAATTCGGCTGCATGTTTGACTACCGCGTCGATCATGCGCTGTCGGCAGGCGGTAAAGCGCGATGAAATCGTAGCCATATTGAGTGTGGCGATAACTTCGCCGCTTGAATCAAAGACCGGCGCAGCAACGCCCGAGCCGCCAATGACGGCCTCTTCATCGCAAATGGCGTAACCAGCTTCACGCGCTGCATCTATGATGCGGCGGATTTGAACTCGGTCGATAACCGTCTTGTCGGTCAAAGGGATGATGCGCTCTTTTGCGAGGTAGCTCGAAGTCTTTTCCGGCTGCCAATGTGCGAGAAGAACGCGTCCCATTGCCGTGCAGTAGGCAGGATCAGAGCCCGTAAGGTCGGAATCAAAGCGTACCACCTGATGGCTCGCACTCTTGGCCAGAAGCTTAACGCGACCATCCTTGCGGCGCGTACCAAGAAACACGGTTTCCCCTTCGCTGTCTCGCATGGCGTCCATGATCGGCTGTGCGGTGGCTATCAGATAGGCGTCGCTGCCGCTGCACCAGCCGGGACCATTTCGGAAAGTATCGTGAATTTTATAGGATTCAGTGTCGTCGCGAACGACATAGGCGCGCGCCACTAGAGTTGCAAGCAGATTAAAGGTGCTGCTCTTGGGATAACCCAACTCCGCAACGATTGCCTTCAGCGTCACCGGTTTATGGGCGCGGGCAAGGAACTCGAGAATTTCGAGAACCCGAACTGCGGATTTCACTTCGCCGTTATTTTCAGTGTTCATATATGTGAACCAAATTCCTGTTGTAGAATAATGTGACAGACATACCATCACATGGCAACACAAAAGGAGCACGTTTTGAAATGAACATTGAAAACAAGGTTGCCATCGTCACCGGAGGCGCACGAGGCATCGGAAAGGCTTGTGCTCTTGATCTGGCGCGTGCCGGATATCACGTCACACTGGTCGATTTGCTGGAAGGGGAACTGGCGGAGACGGCCGCCGAAATCGAAAGCCTTGGCGTGCGTGCGCTACAATGTGTTGCGGATGTCTCAAGCCATAAACGGGCTGGCGAAGTTGTCGCCGAAACGGTGGATGCGTTTGGTCGCGTCGATTTCCTTCTCAACAATGCCGGGCGTTCCGCGCCTGTCGGCATTCTTGATATTTCGGAAGATGAGTTCGACCGCGCCATCGCGATCAATCTGAAAAGCTGCTTCAACTACATTCAGCATAGCGCACCACATATGCTGAAACAGGGCGGTGGCCGGATTGTTTCGATGTCGTCGCTCAATGCCTATTCGGGTGGCGTGACGGCTGCAGTCAGCAAGTTCGCTTATGCGGCGGCAAAGGCCGGTATCCTTGGCATGACTCGTTCCCTTGCCAAGGAACTGGGACCAAATATTGCGGTGAATGCCATCTGCCCCGGTGTTATTCGTACCGAGATTGATACCAATGTCACTGAACGAGCCGATGAGGTTATCCGCGGTATTGCGTTGGGACGGCTTGGCTGTGCTGACGACGTTGCCCGTCTGGTGACTTTTCTGGCGACTTCCGAGCCTTGTTTCATCACGGGACAATCATTCACAGTTGATGGTTTCCAGTTCAATGTCTGAATTTTTGTTCTCTCGACATGGATGAAGCGGAGTTCTAAAAAGCTCAGCTACCCATCAGAGGCTGCCCAGTTTGTTACAGGGGCGGCCTTTGATTGAGGCGTCAGCACCAGCCTAACGAGACACCCGGAAAACAAGATGACGTTTATTTCCCTATCCCCCACACGGCCTGAGGCATCATGAATGCTTTTTTCGATATTCTAAGCTTCGGGCCCGATGGCTGGGGCCATGTGCTGATGATGGCGACTTTGGTGACGATTTCGCTTGCGGTGCTGGGTTTTCTGCTGGGCGCAATCATCGGTGTATTGGCGGCCTGGGCAAAGATTTCCGGCGGACGCACGCTGCGTGGTGTTGCAGATGCATACACCACAATCATTCGCGGCATTCCCGACCTTCTGGTCATCTAT
>Ga0308165_1001061_pt1 | contig 41561 bp, 57 predicted proteins | sample PhyWR2_FD_201032 | JGI IMG/M metagenome (GOLD analysis project Ga0308165, IMG submission 201032) | Phyllosphere microbial communities from UC Gill Tract Community Farm, Albany, California, United States - DLSLW.R2 | ecosystem: Host-associated > Plants > Phyllosphere > Unclassified | place: USA...
GCAAGCTGTAAAGCGAATCTACAAATGAGTTGACTATGAGCGTAGATTTTTAGGTAGCAATATGTTTGGACGCGGGTTCGACTCCCGCCATCTCCATTAAGCAAAATCGATTAGATTTTCGTAGTTTTTCCCAAGTGGTAGAAACCTTGATTTAAAAAGGTTTTTACCACTTTTTTTGTATTTCCAGCAACACAATGTTTTTCGTAGTTTTTCTTATTTGGTAGTCATTTGGTAGTCAAATGGTGGTCAAATTTTACCTTTACATCGATGTGCTTTTCCTCGCTTTTCGTAAATAGTATATCTTAATCTAGTGTTCGCTTTACAACGAGAACGTTCGTTCGTATAATTTCGGTAAGGAGTGATTGATATGCAAATACCACTTGCGCACCAGCGGACGTATGCCTTTGAGCGTTACTATTATGAATTCGTCGAACGCATGGGTCCAGCTCACTTATTGTACGATCAATTTGTTAGAACCATGGAGAACTTCGGCAAACCCTACTTTACCGTGCCATCAAGCTATAGTGGTTACCCAAAAGAATTAGCTTATGTATTTAAGAAAAATGGCGAAGATTATTTATTTGATCATGTCAGAACACAAGATAAGATACTTCGAAAATATGATTCTAGCATTAAGTATAAGCCCGGCGGTAACTGATATGAACATAATCAGTCAATATGAGCAGGGCTACCTATCTTTCTCTGAGTTTATAAATGATTTTCCGTACAGTATTTCTGAGTCACAGGAAGCTTTATACGGCGCAAAATGTGTCGAGTTTTATGTTGCTGTCACTTTAGGTAAAACGGATTGTCGCTATTATGTACAAGCTTACGGAGGCGATTGTTATGAAAACGATGAAAGGTCATGTATCGAAGATACGTGTGTTGAAGATGAGCAAGACCCCTTTGGTGCGGTTTTCGCTTAACGAAGTTAACTGCTTGATTGCTGCACACAGTTTGAATTTCTTAGGCGATGTGGATGAGGGAATGCAAACTGTGGTTGCTGGTGAGTATAATAGTAGAAATCAATTCATAGTCCGGAAGTATTCGGTGATTGGTAAGACGAAGATTATGATTGAATTTGAAAATATCAATGTTTGATAAGCGTATTACTTTTCCTATTCAGTAAATTACTATATGATGATTGTTATGATGACGGAACATAGTTCCACTTGCACGGCATATGAGAATATGCTGTGCTTTTTTTACAAAAAATAACCACTCCCGGGTAGGAGTGGCTCAATTAGATAAAAAAGTTTTTTTATATGGTAAATTAATTATATGAGCAATCTAAAATTTATTCAAACCTTTTGCTCAAAAATAACCCACCCTCAAGGAGAGTGGGCCTGAAAAAAGATATAAAATGAAATAGCCCCGGTTAAGGCTATGATTTCATTCTACAAGAACATAGTTTTTATTTCAACAAAAAATCCACCCTAGCTATAATAGAGTGGATCTCGAAAGAGTAAACGAAAAAAACACTTGGTTATGAATCTAGATTACATCTTTTATTAATTAAACTCAACCAATTTATGACGGTTTTCTAATCAATAATATCTATTAAGTAGTAATCATGATAGAATATAAAAATCGAAGAGTACTAGGCACACTTCCCCAAGCATTACCGCCTAATACTCCTCGTAGAGTATTGCACGCACCTACTAATCTATAGGATAAACTTAGTTACTGCAAGTATATTAACTTTTGAAGGAAATAAACAAAGGCTCCCTGCTCTAATTGAGTAAGGAGCTTTTTACGTTCTCTTTCTGTTCGTATGTGTAAAATATTATACTCTTATTATCAGTGTTACAGCACTGGAAGAGAGGAGGAATAGAAAATGAGAATAAATTGTAGTTGTCTAAAATGTACAGATAAACCTTCTTATATTAACGTAGAAATAAATGAAGCTTTCTTTTCCGGAAAAACAATTTCTTGTTCAGAAGGACACGAATTCTTTTTTATCTCAGCATCACCTAGATCACAGTTTTTAATTCAGCAAGGTGTTGAATCATTTTTGAAAGGATACTATTTTGAAAGCTTCCATACACTGTATTCTGCTTATGAGGCCTATAAAAAAGAGTTTGTAGCCGCTCATAGTTATAATGAAATAAAAGATTTAGAAAGTGTTAAAACTATGTTAACGAAACTAGATAGATCTGAAAGACTGGAAGGTGCTTATGTAACTTCATTTATAAGTCTTTCAAACGGTAAAGTACCTATCAGTTTGTCAAGGTCCGCAGTTGAACTAAGAAATAATGTCGTGCATAAAGGTATTTTACCCGATAAAGCTAGTTGTGAGAAAATCGGAAATGCTGTATTCAAATTCATTGGAGAAGGAAATCTTTTAATTGCAAAACGATGCATGGAAGAAACTGATAGATTTCCATTAAATCAGTTATATGAAACAGATTCTGCCCAAAGTGAACTAAAGAAGAAAGGTTTTGACACTAGCATAAATTCTCCAGAAGATTTCTATAACAAAGACTTTATTTCCTACTCAATATCGCTGAATATTTTATCTTCAATGACATTGATACAAGATAAAGATATTACTGACCACATGTTTACTGACCAAGTGAAAAACGGACATTTCATTATTTCCTAATTAGCCATCCACTAATATCTTATAACAATCGTCAGCCTTTGCAATTTCCACGTCTTTAATCAAGGTAGTTGCATTATTGTCTGATCCAACAGCAATAATCTTAATATCTTTGTCTTGATCTAATGTTTCCAGCAATTCTACAAATTGTTTAACAGTCAAATTAATCACCTCTTAATTGGGTGGTACTATAGCACATTTTTTTATACCCCCGCCGTATTGGGCTATTTATTTATAAAAAATACCACTCCTATTACGGAGTGGCATTTTTGTGATTCAAATATACTAAATGATCAACTTGAAACGTCATTTTTGAACATCAGTTTCATAGATCCATCCAGCAATGCCCTCAAGCTTGTACTTACGATAACTAGTTCCTGTACCAACATTCACTGGTGCAATATCGATTGTATCGACTTTTTTTACACTTTTTGATTTCTGATCAGATGTCAATAGTGTTCCTTCTACTGTTCTCTGTGCTGCTGCTTTGAATTTGACAATTTCACCATTAGAAATATAGGTAGTTGTTGGAGACCACTTCTCCAAATCACGTTCTAAGGTCCAGTGATTAATAATTGTAGGTGTTTGAACTTGTTTTACAAACACTAAATTATGCTCACCATTTCGGCCGGTGTCGTCATACTTAACGCCCGTTACTTTTCCAGCAAGTTTCTTGTCGTTATCACTAATTAAGTCACCATTAAAGTAATGAGTAGCATTGTTTTTGATATAAACAACGTCATCCACTTTGTACTTAAATGGAGGATTAGCGCCCTTTAATCGGTAAAAGTATACTGGCAATCCACTATAATCTCCCATCCAATTTGTAGCTGGTGTCGTTACGATTCCATTTTTTCCGCCTCCTAAGGTACAATGAATAATATTTGTACTATCAACAAAAACCCCAGTGTGTCCATCCGAACCGCCAGAGTTTCCCTTGTACCCTGCAACAAAAATGTCCCCCCGTTTCACTTCAGAACGAGTAATCGAAGTAAGCAATTTACCTTCTAACGCAAATAGTGAGTCTGTATTTCCAATCCCTGTACCCGAAGGTAAGAAACCTCCCGCAATCAATGAAAAATACACAGCCGAACTACAGTCATAACTATTTGGTCCTAAACGTGAATTCATTGAATAAGTTACTTTACCTTCTCGATCCTTAAACCATTTGATCATATTTTCAATACTAGCCATTTTTAATTTCCCCTCTCTTTTTAACCATGCGTCCATGGTGAACGTACGTCCTTAATTAAATGTTAAACCATAATGGGTATAGAAAGAGGTCAAACCGATAACCAGCCTAATCTTTTTGCGATTTCATTAATAAATTCTGCATCTCTTCTCTTTATAGTAGATTCGCTTAGAAAAGTTTCCGCAGCTACAACCGCTATACATTTCTTAGAATGGCCGTTGTAATACTTCACATAAAATATATCTCTAACATCAAGTGTTGAATCTTCTAGAACACCATTGACCACTCTTAAAAATGATTTGTAAAACAAAATTTGATTCATTGTCCAACTTGGATTTTCTTCACCTAATGGGTACTCCATATAAGGATTTCTATCAGTTGCAATAATATCCGAGAACTCTCTAAACGTTTTTTCAATTTTTTTATATTGCCATAATATACTGCGAATGTGTGCCCTAGTTTCATTAGTCATGCTAACAACTCCTATCAATGGTTTGCAATTATTTACGAAATTGTTTTAAGGTAATTTGTTGTTGTTCAATGCTTTCTGTAGTGCAGAAACCATGTTCGAAACAGGACTAATAACACCGTCTGGCATAGTACCCAATCGTTTTTGGAATGCTCTGATAGTCGCTTGGCCCATTAGACCATCTTGCGTTACACCCAAATACTTTTGCAATGCCACAACAACATTTGATCCAATCAAAGAACTATCGAATTGAGCAGCATAAACGTTCTGATTAAATTTCTGCTTGTATTGGTGGCTTATAATGCCATCTTTGCCAGCAGTATCAAAGTATTCTTGCAAGCGTCTCGCCGTAGTATTGCCGAATTGTCCATCGATTGCTAGTTGAATCATCTGTGGATTATTTTCGGTAGGTTTAACATCACCTGATGCAATAATTCGATAAAAATGATGCGTTAACCGGGTACTCATGTATGAATCATGGCTATCAGTATGAATTCCGTTCCAATAATACGAACAATGAATGAAACTCTTATTGCTTAGGAAAAGACCTGTATGCCCACCTGACCCATTAGACTGACCAGGAGTACCAGCAACGAAGATATCTCCTCGTTTCACTTCTGATCGGCTGATTTTTTTCAGTTTAGTACCTGACATTGCAAATAATGTTTCTGTGTTTCCCATCGATTCGCTAGGTAAGAACCCGCCAGCTATCATGGAAAAGAACACTGCAGAAGAACAGTCATAGCTTTTAGGTCCTAAGCGACTTGTCATTGAGTAGGTTACTTTACCTTCTCGATCAGTCATCCATTTAATCATTTGTTCAATATTCATTTTGATCATCCTTTCAAATTAAAAAGAGTAGCTAACAGCTACTCCTTCTTGTCGGTAAACTCCTGTCCATCACCATAATCTGGTTTTTGTTCATCTTGATACTGGCTGCTAGCGATATTCAAGAACACACCAGCTAAAGTTGCAGCAGCCGTGATCGTTCCAACAATGATTTCTGTTGAGAATCCATATAAACCTCCTAAAGTTACGATAAATGCCGTGATTCCTGGCACCCCAACGGTTAAAACTTTTTTAGCTAAATCATACTGTTTATTGGTTAATTTCATGATAGTTCCTCCTAATGTTCATCTATTTCTTTTTGTTGCAAAATTCCTTCATCACGTACATTCAAATTAGATACCTTAGCACGCAATGTGTCGCCAGTTCCATTTCCGCCTAAATTCTTATAGGCTTCAAATAGATAATCAAAGTTGTTCAACTCGCCAACAGTAATATACCCACGCTTGATATACTCATCCGCTTTATTCCATATTTGATTATGGAGTGAAGCCTTCTCAGCTTTGACGATTTTCTGGCTTCTGACCTCAGCCATCGCCTGATAATCCTCTACATTTTTAAGGCGTTTATCTTGTTCCGTATTTGCCGTTTCTAAGGCGGTGATTGTTTGTTCCCTAAGATCGTTCTCGGCCCTTTTGGCTTTAACTAGTTTAGTGACCCATGTACCAACTCGCCAAAGGGTAGCCAATAATCCACTACCAAATAGTGCTGCCCAGAAACTATTAATTTCTATAAATTCTTTCATTCTGATTTCCCCCAACTGAACATATGCCACCTACTTTCTGAAACAAAAAGCAACCGACTGTTAAGCCGATTGCTCCTGCCACTACATATCCCACTACTTTGTTTCTTCTTGCTTTTTTGCGTTGGTGACAATTTCTGCAACATCTTCACGAATTGATGAAGGCACGCTCTCAATTGTTCGTTTGCCTTCAATGATGTGAGTCGCATATAACATTTCTAGCGCTGAATAGCTCATCATTTTTTCCTCCTTATCTGCTTAGTAACATATCAGACAAAGTTAGCAAAGCTTCCTCTGTCATTTCCTGACGTTGCTTCAATTCTTCATTTTCTAGTTTCAATAAATCAAACTCAGACGGTTCAATCTCGGTATTTTCATCAACAATTGATTGAATGAATGCATCCATTTTTAGCGGATCATCCCCAAATTCTTCGTGGGCTATGACTTCAAATAAAGAACTCAGATCCTTTGACATTCGTCCATTGATTATACATTCTTCAATATATCTTTCTTTAAACTCATCTAACACGCTATCCCTCCTTATGAAGCCGAATATACGCACGATAGATTCAACCATGCACCTATTGGAACATTGATCATGGATGTTGTTCCATATCGACTGATGGTAATTTGTCCATTTGATTTTATTTTAAGCAAGAACGTATTAATACCAGAGCCGTTCACCCTGAAGTTAATATCTTGCGTGGGATAAGCCCACTCTGGAACATACCCCATAACTGTTTCATCTACGGATGGTAAAATTACATTATTTTTAAAAGCTCCGCTGAGTGTAATAACTCTTCCGACTGTTCTTTTAGCAGTAGGAATCCAAGCATTCGAATACGTTTCAAAATTTGCTGCAGGATTTAATAACGTTGGATTTATTGTTAATAGATCCAAATAACTTAAGAAGACATTACCATACGTGGATGCGTATAATTCACTAGCCATGGTAATTCCATCTGGACCATATGATGCATTATTTGATAGAGAAGTATTTGACCTTGTGCCAGCCCTCGCAGTATATATTCCGGCGTTGCTTACGCTCCATGCCCATGCAGGTTCATTTTTAGGAATGTCATTCCATGCCGAAGATGCGAGAATAGTCGGATTAATTATCAATCGGCCATTCAAATTACTCGCCTTCAGCTTCCATTCGGATTCGTAGCTTCCTTCAAGGGTAGTTGTATAATCCATCTCATTACCATCAATTGTAGTTGTTCCTGAATTGATAAATTTAGAACCACTAATAGTTACACCAGATATATTTCCAGCTGTAATATTCCCCAAATTAGCAGTGATTGCAGACAATGTAGTAGCTACTATATTATCTGCTGTAAATATATATAGATTAAATTTGCTGCCATTCCATTGATAGGTAGCCCCGATAATATATCCACTTGCTCCTGTATTTTGCCAAAGCATACCAACATAGGGATTAGTTGGTACTGTCGATTGACTGATTATACCAGTCGGATCGCCCTTTTCACCTTGTTTTGCTACAGTGTATGAAGTGTTTGTTGTATTATCTGTGAAAGTTAATACTATCCTTGTCCATAAGAAGCTTCCCGCAGCTACTGTGGGAATTGATGTGGTCCATCCACTACTAGGCGCTGTTGTCCCACTAGTAGAACTAGCAAAATTGATAGTTGTACTTTTAATCCCATTACCTGTTGCTCCCGTTGCTCCTGTCGATCCAGTAGAACCTGTTTCCCCCTTTGCTCCCATCTTCCCCACAGAATATGCAGTTGAATTTGTATTGTCAGAGTAAGTAAGAACAATTTTTGTCCAAAGGTACTGGTTCTCAGAAACACTAGGTATTGAAGTACTCCATGTTCCTGTAGGCGGTGTTGTACCAGAAGTACCAGCTTGATAGGTAGTAGCGCTAGACACGATTCCTTTTCCATCAGTTCCGTTTGATCCGGCTGGCCCTGTGGCTCCTTGCTTGTTCTTCACGACAATCATTATCTTTTGAATTGTCACAGCCTTGTACACCGCTTGGTATGTTGCCGTTCCAACATCGGCCGACAAAGCAGTAACTGTATAATGACCTGCTGAATTGATCGTGCTAGTCATACCAGTTTCAGAAACCTTCGAATACGTCACACCAGATGAAACTTTAGTTTGTCCCTCGTAGATAATAAAATCTCCAAGAGCTTTCGTGAAGTCAGTTACTGTGCCAGATGCATTAGCAGGTACTATGATGGAATCATTTGAAAGATACCCACTGATGACTTCTTTTGCATCTTGGCCGTTTACTCCGTCTTCTCCATCCTTACCATCTTGACCTGACTCACCTAAAATTCTTTGCCATGTGTATTTGCTGGGATCTTCGCTATCCGTAGGTTCATAATCGGTATAGGTTCCGGCATACGTAGGATAGGCGTTTGCAAAGTCGTCGACGGGTCGTGGTGTCCATATTGTAGGGAGCCCTTCGTCAACTGATTCCTCAATTTTACTCCCCCATATCGTAAACCCTAATGCACTGTTGATATTATCTCGATAGTATACGAATTGCATTGAAGCAGTCCCAGCGTCACTTTTTCGACTACCAAAAATCACACGCTTAGTTTCTCCGGCTTCTATAGGCAATGTAATACCTAGGTTATTAGATATGCGTAATCGGGTAGTACCGGTGTTCTTTATATAGACGCTGTGAACGTAGTACACGCCGGCAGACACCAATCGACCGGCGGCGTGAGTAGCGACAATCGTGTCGTTGGTTCCAACGTTCGCTGGAAACTCATATTTCACGGCATCTGTTACACCCCATTCCTCGACTGTCTGGTTAGGCGTCCGAGTGGACGTGGCACCTTGGTACATGGTGAATGTAACGGGGTGCGAATTTCTAAGCAAGTTTTCTCCCGGATATTGCGTTGTAAATCTATCCGTACCGTCAGCACTCCAAGCATAAGCCCAGTGTGTATAAGGAGTTTTCCCATCGACACCCGGTGTCCCAGGGATTCCTTGATTCCCTTGATCTCCTTTGTCACCTGTAGCACCATCTTTCACCTTAACAATACTCACTGTATCGCTCAGATTGTCCAATGTTGCGGTAATGGCGATCAGTGTCCAATCTTTATTGGTCCACTGTGCACTTGTTAAAGTTCTGGTGTTACCAGTTCCACCGAGAGTGATTGCGGTTTGAGCAGTGTTACCAATATAAGGAATAGCAGTGAACGTTGCAGTTCCTGTGACGTTTTGAAGCTTTGCCGATATGTTTATCGTCTGTGTCGTCTTAGGCGTGTCATCGGCATTAAAAGCCATGTTTTCAGCTGAAGCAGTTAGATAAAGCAGTTTTGCATCCGCTCCGTTCGCTCCCATCTTTCCTACAGAATAAGCTTCAGTCTTCGATTCATCTGTATAAACCAGTGTCGTTTTAGTCCAAAGATACTGATTTGCTGATACGGTCGGAATCGTTTCTTGCCACCCGCTTGTAGGCGGCGTGTTTCCGCTTGTTCCTACCGCATAGCTGATCGATTTATCTTTGATGCCTAATCCAGATTCACCTTCAGCCCCCATCAGAGTTGGAGTTTGTGTTTCGGATGTTGTGTTATCGGTATACGTTGTGACAACCCTTGTCCAAAGATACTGACCAGCTGGTACATTAGGTCTAGTTGCTGACCATGTAGTTGGTGGGATAGTTCCACTCGTTGATTGTGCATACGTTGCAACCGGTGTGCCAAGTATCCCTCGACCATCGTCACCGTTTGCAACTTTGACTAAACTAATTTCATCTTTTACGACAGGCATTTTCCCACCTCCTAATATGTGATAACCTTATCTGATCCTTTGCCAAATCGAATTAAGTTAAATTTGCGCTGCTTTGGATTTAGTACAATTACATCCCACAAATCTTCTTCTAAAACTCCAAGAGGTCTATCTGCTTGGTCTTTCTTAGGACGACTAACAGAGCAGCCGATAGAATAATTCACGATCCCATTGTCACCTTTCGTTATACGATCGGTATGCGTATGGCCATGCGCTAAAAAAGCAAGCGTTCCTTTGCGACCTTGAAAGTCACAAGAAATACTTGCTTTAAAATCTGTATTTGTACTATAGCTTCGGCTAAACGTCCCACCAGTGACAAAGCCATTGATAATTCCCTCAACCATTTCGTAGTTGTAAGGGTAATAATTCAACGATGTAGAATATCTTTTTCCAAAGGGATAGTGCTGATAGATGGATACCGTCATGTCGTCTGGTGTATTCTTCAAGGTTTGGTAAAACCAACAGATCTGTTCTTGTCGATAACCAGCAACGTTTATACCGACATATTTTAAGTAGCCATCCGTATCTAAACCATCTGGTATATCCTGTGGGTTTAATATGATTACTCTATGCTTTTTGTCCGGAACATCGTAGTAGTAATAGCCCATTTTATCAATTGGATTTTCGACAATATCAAAGATCGTACTTGGTCTTGTGGCTATTTCGTACATCTCTGTATTGGAAAGCATTTGGCGCCCTTTTCCATGCAAATATTCAAGAGGCTCTTTGGGTTCGTAATTTTTCACTACTTTAGTGATTGAATTCGTTCGACTATCTCCCCATGAATTGTTACAGTGGTTTCCCCAAGTAACGAAGTACGGTGCATTTGATAAACCTAATGTACCTACAGCTTCACGGAAGTTCGCTATAGCAATATTCTTATTCGCTGTTGATCCATCGTGAGTATCGCCGTTTAGTACCACATAATCGACATCTACAAAATTTGTTAGTTCAGCAACATTTTTGATATGACTATTGCTGCGACCATAATTTTCTAAATCATCACGTCCAATAGAATCCGTCGCATAATGAGTATCAGAGATATGAATACTAGTGATGGTATCTTTCGTTTGCAAACGAAGTACTTTTCTAGCTGCATCTCTTAGACCGTTCAGAAAATAAATAGCCTGAACAAAATGGTTATCAAATACAGTGAGCGTGCATTTTATGCTTGAAACTTCTGTGAATTCAGTCCCTGATACTTGCACAGTTGGGCCCGCATTTTTATATAATGTTTCCCATGCTGTATCGTGATTGCCATCTTTATCTACCTTAAACCACAGGATATCCTCGCCTGAAACACTAGAAGTGATATCGACACCGTCTTTATATATCGTTGCAGTGATATTCGTTGTTTTTTCTTCACCATCAACAAAGCTAATACCATTGTCAGAGGTCAATTTGACTAAGTACATGCTATCCGGCTTATTCATTTGTTGCTGCCTAGCTAGCAAATCACTGCTGATCAAACTTTCTAGAAGTTGATAGTTTCCGACAACCGCTTTATTCTCAGATGGATTACTTCGATGAATTTCTTTTGAAAGAACTCTGGCTTTTAGACGTAGCGCCGGGTTGTAATCCTCGTCTACAAACGTTAACCAGTCCCCTATCTCAAAATCACCGTCATTGAACAGCATATCGACTTCAGCTGCGAACGTTGGTTGGCACCGTTCTTCTAAAATAGAGACAGCTTCGTTGTAGTTATCTATTTGAGCAGTGCTAGAACTTGCAAACTTGCCGGTGATAAACCCACTAAACCGTTCATTAAATGTATTTCCACGGCCGTATAAAGCATTTGATTCACGATCGTAGACAATGGATTGACCAACCATAGTAAAGAAACGACCATCACCAATCGATATATCATCAAATCCATGGTTCGTATCCTCCAAGGCGGTGATAACATTGTCAATATCTACAGATTTTTGCAGTGATATAACATCAACGCCAGAATATAAAACTTTGTCCGATTTATCAGCCCCTATTTTATAATAGATGTTTACGAGTTTACGTTTTACTTTTGTATTTTGAAAATCTACTGTGAATTTCATTTCACACCCAAAAGCTTTGCAGACCCTTTGCAGCCTAGCAAGTGGTGTTTCATCACTACTTGTATCAACTAATCGTTTAATATCTCTGCTAATTTCGTTCACACCGATTTCCCAGCCGGTATCGTATAACTCTCTCTCAACATAGTATTCGATGTATTGCTCATTGTTACTATCAAAAACAGTCGCTGATCCATTTCTTAGTTCGGTACCAATATCTACACAAGATAGAGGTCGAGTAGTTTCATCCTCTATTTCAAGCGCCCTGACGAACAAACAAATATCTTCCCCTTGATCATTTTGAAAAACAACATTGACACCTTCTTTTATCAAAGAAGTTTCAAAGGGGACATTGGGATCATAGTCATTTATCCTTGGTCCAGTTTGTTTGAGTATATCCATAGTCAACGTGTTCAATAGCGTACCGTTAGTCAGTTCTACAGTATGGATGTCATCTTCAACCACAATGCCGTCTGAAGCTTCAGTATCTATCAAAGTCAAAGGGTTAAATTGTTTATCTAAAAAGTGATAAATCATAAGTAACGCTCCCTTATTTCAAGATTCCCAGTAAATGTGCCATCTGAAACTGCAACTATTTCTGTATTTCCTTTTGGTGCAGTCAACACCTGACTGCTTCCGATCACACGGTAACTATCATCTCGAATACCATTGATATACACTCGGTTAGTTTCACCTTCAACGAAAAGGTTGTCTCCACTGTAGAAAGTTTTAGGTATTAGTGATTCTGTTTCAGTATTATATTGTGTAATCCTTGTATGAGTAAGCTTAATACTCATCTCTCGATCGCTTTTCCATTTAGCTGCAAACATATTTATCAAACTAACCGGCAGCATTGCCACGGCATTGTTATACCAGTTTTTTGTTGGAGAACTCCAAGATTCTTTCCATGTAGTTGTATTCAACCTAACAAGACGAAATGTAAATTGATTAGCAACCTTTTTCATAATTATCGCTCCAAAGAACCCGCCGCTTGTCGTTAAGACACTAGCAGGTAGATACCCTTGAAAAGCACGATAATCCCCTACAAAAAATGAATAACTAACTCTATCCTGTTTACTTTCGGTATCTTTCATCTCAAAACCGATTACAAAATTGTTATCCGCATCAGAGTAATTAATTTCAAGCAGTCCTTGACATGTTGGACGCTGCGCCGATGTTCCAGTTGGTTTAAACTCAAACCGATGGTACACTTCAAAATCGGTCATCGACTCGGTAAGTAACCTCGTTAATGTTGGCCCATGCCAGTATCCCGGTTTAGTTTCATCAATTGATCCATAACTTGATGGGGTGACATCTTCAGAATTCCATTGCCAAGCGCCAAGAATTTTTGACGTGTTATCTCCGTTGTCATAGTTATGTCGAATACGACCTACATTTGAAGACCACAAGCTTCTAGAAGGCGACCCCATATTATCATTCATAATCTTATCAGAAGCCACAGCATTGTCTTCATCCTCGGAAAATGATGTTCCTAACTGTACGATTCTATCGGACGAAACAAAACCGATAGAATTTGCATCACTTGTAAAAGTAACATTGATATCTATCGGCGTTTTATATGTTCCTGTATTGTTTACTTCTGCTAGCACACCTTCACTTGTTGATATTATCTGAAATGGTTTGGGTACCATAGCATGCGCTAATCCATCTTCACATAAAAACTTCAACTCTCCGAAAGCCTCTCCTTTGCTATCAAGTGATCGTTTCCAGCTTGATTCTCCTGTTAATTCAACTAACCAGTATCTATCCGGTTCATCTGAGAACCAAAGTCGCTGCCGTTCTTCAGCGAATAACACATTTGCCAAATCATCCTTTGTCTGTCTAAAGTTTCCGCTCAAGGCGTACAATGGCAAAGTGATTATTCTATGTGCAAATCTTTTGTTGGTTGCACGAGATCCATTTGCTCGTGCCATCTGAACCAGATCATGTTGCACTTCAGGAAAGAGACCACGATCTGGCTCATCGGTTAAATCAAAGTAATCTGACAAACTGACATCATTTAATTTAATCTCTAAATCGCTAATCATATCGTTCTCCTTCCTGCTTTGATATCATTTATTTTTTGTTGATTTGTTTGTCTAGTTTCAATTGATTTCATTACGTTTCGTCCATCGAGAATTAGCTGCATATTTCTCAAATCTTCACCGAAGTTTGACATGATATCTATCAGCATCTCAAATTGCTTCGAGTAATCTTGTGTACGGAAATTAATTGAACTTGATTCGGTTGAAGGAGTTAGGTTCCTTAGATTTCTAACTAGAGAAGAATCTTCCGGAATACCCACGCCGTCAGCATACTTCGGAATGCCCAAGCGCCGCATGATCGATTTAGTGCGGCTTGCTTTATAAACTTTGGTTCCCCTCTTAGCATTAGGGATGAGAACATTACGCCCTACGGGGATGTATGGCTCTTTACCCGGTTCGTGTACAATCTCTTTGTACAAAGGACCCGGTTGATCGTTTACAATCATGTCCCCACCTTTGTGGAAGTTAGTTCCATCTGCAGCGAATGTAGCTGCAGCCCCACCAATAGCAGCGCCAGCAGTGGCAATCTTTAATGTCTTGGTTATAACAGATGGTAAATTTATGAATTTTTGTACGGCATCTCTTGCATTGAATGCATTTGAACTAGCGTTATCAGTTGCATTAAGATATTTTCTTGCTGGGTTATTTCTTGCGAAAATATCTAGTGCTGTTCCACCTGTCCTAGCAGCAAGTTGCGCAGAAGATGAATCACCATTCAAAATCTTCTTAGCTGGATTATTCCCGTTGTAAGTATTTAGTCCAGATTCTCCTTGAAGTAATTTTTGAATAATATCACTATTATCCCCGAACAGTTTCTTCAAAGTAGGCAAGACATTTTGGTTGTAATCTTCAACGGAAATTGTCCCATCTTGGACTTTTGCCAGAATGTCTTCGTTATTCCCTAGCATATGTTTGACGGGATCAGGTAACTCTTTCCAAGCGTTTAAGGATTCTTCTGATGCAAAAACCTTTGTCATTAGATCTTCGTTGTTAAGCAAAATATTCTTTTGAGAGTCAGGAAGTTCTTGCCAGCCTTTCCAAGATGTTTCGGAGTTTAGAATCTTAAGCAATAAGTCTCCATTTTCTCCGAAAAATTTCTTTTCGGAATTCGGTAGTTCCTTGAATCGACCGTACATCTCATCAGATGCATAAATTTTGGTCAACAAATCATAGTTATCGGCATAAAGTTCTTTGGTTGTATCAGGAATTTCATCCCAATTTTTCAGTTTTTCCTCAGAGTCTTTAATCGTATTTAAGAAGTTGTAGTTTTTAGCATCCAAATCTTTGATCTCTGGCTGATATTCATCCCACAAACCAAGTTTTAGCATCGTTTCAGCCATTACCTCAGGGGTGTTTGAATAAAGAAAAGCAGTTTTTGCTTCTAATGATAGTTCTTCCCATTTGCCAGATTCGTCAAGTGCTTTGTACATCGTGATAGAAAATTCATCTTGCAACACAGCCTCTTTATCACTCCAAGCCATTCCATCCCAATACCCATTGGCAATAGCAGCTTCTCCAATGACTTTTTTAGCGTTGGAATCTAAGTTTGCATCATGAACTAAGACTTTCATATCATTCCATGTTTGGATATCTTTAGTAGCTTCTGTAACTATTTCAGTCGCATTAGTTTTTACGTTTCCATCTTTATCCAAGAGTTCTAAATCATTCCAAGTTTTACCAGCTTTTGTGGTTTGATCTGCAGTCCATGCTAAGGATTTCGCGTTTTTCTTAGCGTTCTCCGATAATTTAGCAGATAGATTTGCTGAGTTTTCTAATATCTTTTGATTCTCAGCAATGAACGCTTCTGTAGTGCCAGCGGTTTGATCAATCATCTGACCGTTGGCCAATGATATCTTTTCTGCTAGTTCAGGGTATTTTTGTACTAGTAACGCCATTTGGGCATCCAATGCATCGGTTGATGTTTCGCGTGCATCTTCATAAAGACCGACCAGCATGTCAATTTCTTCTTTATTCAATTGACCTTGATCCTCTAATTTTTTCCTATAGGCATTGATATCTTCAGTGTAGCTGGCTTTGGTTTGTTGTCTTTGTTGTGCTAATGATTTTATCCATGCTTCAGCTTGTTCTGCAGTCGCTGTCTCGACATCACCTGTTAAGGCTGACATTACTTCTCTACGAGCATCCGCATCAGTGATAGCTATGTTGAGGTACTCTTTTGCACTTTGGGTCATAAGATCTTGAACCATTTTAGCGCCTTGGATTGTAATCTCTCCATCTTTATCAACGTACTGCTGTTTGATTCGTAAAACTTCTTCATTATTGGCTTTAACAAGTTCCATTACTTTCTGAGTTTCTTCCGCCTTTTCATCAAAAATCTGACTAGCTGTTCCCTGAAGCTCAGTAGGAAGCAATTCAACCGCTGTTTTGTAAGCTTCTAGTTTGTTCGTAAGGTCATTCTCGATAGTTGATCCTATTAATTGGAAGTTACTCACCATTGATGCGGTATCAGTATCAAAACCTTGCGCCATAAGATTAAATGTTCCTGATGCTTTATTTGTGTGATCCTGTACAGCTGATAGCGTAGTATCTGTAGCTTGCGTCACATCTTCTCCCCAACGTTGGACACGTTGACTAGAATTCCAAGCTTCTTCACCGAATAATTTCCATGCACCATACCCGACTGCAAGCGCACCACCAACACCAACGATACCAAGAATAAGAGGTCCTAATGGCCCAAGTGCCGCTGTCATTGCTCCTATACCACCAGAACCTGCAGCGCCACTGGCTGCAGCACCAAACTTAGTCATGGTACCTGATCCGCCAGATAATGTTTTTAGAAAGTCATTCGCAGAAATATCCCCATCAATAAATGATTTTTTTACCTCATCAATGGCTTTTTTCTTAGCCATGCTTGCGCTCAAATCAATGAACGATTTTCCGAGACTTCCAATTCCACCACTCAATTTACCAGTTATTGATAGCAATGGACCTGCTGCAGCTGTTGCTGCCAGCAATTTAACAATCATCTGTTGGGTTTTAGGGTCAGCTTCACTAAAGGCAGTTGCAAGTTTTCCTAGTTGCTCAACAAGAGGCTTGCTAGATTCTAAGCCATCTCTTAATGCATCAACAAACGGACCGCCCAAATCAATCGCAGCGTTAACTGCTTCGTTTCTCAGCATCTTAAGTTTGGATTCTGTTGTCTCGTAACGCTTACCAGCTTCTTCAGCAAGAGCGGTGTTTTCTCCGAACGCTTCGTTCCCCATTTCTACGGCACCGGCGAAAACTCCACTGGCGTTGGCTGCACGCAGCAAACTGTCTCTTAACCGAACTTCAGTTATACCCATGTCATCCAACACACTAATTGCAGACGAACCTTGTTCTTCGGCTTTTCCTAATCCTTCGACAAATTTCATAATTGCTTCAGATGGATTCGATTTGAACATATCTGAGAATTTATCACTCGTCATCCCAGCAACATCAGCAAACTGTTCCAAGCTAGTTTTCGAATTGTCAGCTTCTTTATACATCTTTTTAAGTTCTGCAGATGTAAATCCCATTTCTTTGGAAACACCTGTTAGTTCTTTCCCGCCGTTTCGAACGGCAGAAACGAGTCGTTCCCACGATACACCTTGATCATCCGCATGAGATTTCAGTTCTTCAAAAGCGCCTGTTCCTTTCTCAACAGCTAACTGCATGTTGATCATCACCTTAGAAAATGCTGATCCCCCTGCTTCTGCTTCTACACCAACAGAACTTAAAGCGGCCGCAAAACCTAAGATATCCCCTTCGGACATGCCAATTTGAGCGCCGGCACCAGCTAATCGTAATGCCATCGCTGATATTTCAGATTCAGTTGTTGCAAAGTTATTACCTAGATCTACTAATGCAGAGCCAAGGTTACTAAATTTGTCTTGTGACATTTGAGTAATATTAGCAAAACGAGCCAACTCAGTAGCAGCGGTTTCAGCGCTCATGTTTGTTGACTCGCCCAAATCAATCATTACCTTGGTAAATGCAGAAACATTTTCTGTTTGAATTCCCAATTGCCCTGCAGCTTCAGCAACGGCTGCAATCTCACTATGAGTTGAAGGTAATTCATTCGCTAGATTTCTCAAACTAGCTTCAAGATCATCATAGGAATAAACGACGTTGCCATTGCTATCCACCACTTCGTCAGATGTTTTCTTTACACCAGCGAAAGCTGATTCCCAACTAATAGCAGCTGCAGTGACTGCAGTAACGCCAGCAACTATAGGAACGGTTAAACTTTTGGTCAAGCTAGACCCTAATTCACCTAATCTTTTACCATTGGTTATTAGTACATCGCTTGCTTTATTGATGGAACCAGTTAAACCTTCGTTTCTGATTTGATAGTCAGCAATCGCTCCTGCGGTATTTTGCAACTGCAGTTTATAGTTCGCCAATTTACCGTTAGCATCTTGTAACTGACTGGCTAGCCGTTTCGTTGAGTCTGTGGCTTTACCGTCAACAAATGAACCATCATAAGCTTTCTTGAGGGCGGACACTTGGTTTTCTTGTGCTTTGATAATCTGTGTTAAACCATCGTATCGAGTGCCTAATTTGCCAAGTTTGTTCCCTGCCAAATCAGCTACTTTCATATTTGCTTGCATTTCTTTCGCTAGGTATTGTACTTGCTTTTTAGAATTAGCAACGCCTTTCCCAAAATCGGCATCATCCAAACCTAGCTTTATGACCATATTTCCTAATGGAGTTGCACCAGCCAAATCATCCGCCCCCTTTCACTAAATCAGCCAACGGCTTGATTTCTTTTCGTTTCTTGTTTTTCTTTCCTTTTGGCGTTTGTTTAAACATAATTTCATAAAGGTACAGCGTATCTGTATTCAGGATGTCATTGATCGTCCAATTGGGATAAATCTTCAATATTGATCTCACAACATCTAGCTGTAACTCATGATGATCGGACGAACTTATTTTCCGTCCTTTTTTCCTTTTGGGTCTTTCTTATCTGTTGGATCTGATTCTTCCACGTCTTTCTCGTAACCTAAGACACGGTACATAATGATTTCCATGATCAAATCTCTGTCCCACGCATCAATACCATCTAAAAGGACGGTGCCTGTTAAATCTTTATCATCAAACAAGCCTGCTACAAACTCAGCACGGAATTCAGTGAGCTCCCTAGCTGGAGGAGCAATATCATTGCCTTCGTCATCCTTCTTAAAAAGTTTTGCTTCACCATCCGTGTAATCCAAAGCTTTTGAATACGGCACGTGGCTTTGTGTGAAAGTCTTTCTTGTTCCATTGATCATTAGATCCAATCTGATTTCTTTTCCAATTTCTGACATTTATAATTCCTCCTATTAATCAAAAATAAAAAGGCTAGTCCGAAGACTAACCTTTGTCATATTACTGTCCGCCACCACTTGGAGGAGTAGCAGGCTCACCAAGTACAGCAGTTTTCATTTTCGTAACTGCTTCTTCTCCAAAAGCACGCAAGACTTTTACTGTCTTCTCATTCGTGTCAATTTTGACTTTTCGAGAGATTGCGTTGTAAACATACTCGCCCGCTTCTGGAGTAAAATCTTCATCATTTTTAGTGGCCAATGAAAAACCATCACGATTAAATGAACCGGCTACCATAGCAAAAGCAACTGGTTCGCCATATAAATCCTCCGCTTCGGCTACAGCAGACATATATGGAGGCTCTGTTTCATCACCAAAACCGTCGATACCTTCTGCCATTTTGATCAATCCTAAGATTTCTTGCTCAACTTCTACAGGTACATCTAGCAGACCGAAATTTGCGGCTACTGATCCAGTTCCTTTTCTAGCCAGGTAGTATTCAACATTACCAGCAAATACTTTCACTGCTTCTTTGGATAGACCAGTTAAGTCGAAGGCAGTTGGTCCACCTTCTTTTTGTTTACCTTCTAAAACGTGAATTTTCGCTGCTGTATCTGGTTCCAATTCTGTGGTTAGTTTTCGAACCGATAATTTATCAAAACCATAAGTTTCCATTTGTAAATTCCTCCTAATAAATAGACACCGATTAATAATCAGTGTCATGAATTTGTGTGTTTTTTCTATACCGCCTTGCATCCACAAAGCGTTTTGTTTCTGAGAAATACTCGTCAAGCCCACCGTTTAGCTGAGCATAACCAAATTCCCACATCGCAGCTTTCACTGCTTTAGCAATTTCTTTCGTCAAAATCCTTGATTGAGTTTCAACGTTAATTTGATAACTGAACGTTTGCGATACCTCTTTGTTGGCAGCATAGTAAGCACTAGTTGGCGGTCCAAGTGGTGTATCGATGATAATAAAAGGTTTGGTCGAATCGAAGCTTTCAGGTACTTCATAGAATTTTATATTCTTCGCAGTCACCTCTTTTGCAATCGTAGGATCAGCAGATAAAACATTGTAGACCTCCATCATCATATCTTTCATCGTGCTAACTCCTCCAATTCTGACCGCATCTCTTCAAATGCAGATCCTTCTGTTTTATCAACAACCCCTTGTAATTTCCCCATCCCTCTAGGACTAATGTACTTGCCAAATCGAGTATAGCCAAACTCACTCAAATGCACTAAGCGCCATCTTGAACCTTGACCCCAACCAACTTCGACCGTTTTAGGCGGTCCTTTTTTCACGCCAGAAGCAATTACAGTATTATACGTTTCGCCAGTGTCCATATAGCTAGATACCGCCTCTTGCACATCTTGTTGTAGTTTTTGCCCATAGTTCTTGAGCGACTTGTTCACGATCCGATTGGTTCTTGCCGGACCAAGCTTGGCTTCGAGATTCTTTAGTATCTCGTCCACACCTTTAACTGAAACGCTCATGAGGTCACCCCCAAGATGATTTTAAGAAAATCGTTATTCTCAACATCTGGCGCAAAATCTACAATATCCCAAACATCATCTTTGTATCGGAAATCACCCAAGACTACTTTATGCGCATTGTTTGGCAAATAATCTGTGAATGGATCTCGAATCTTGATAGTGACAGCTTTTTTTGTTCCTTTGCCGCTAAGAATATCTCTATCCTTAGAAGAAGGATTGTAGACCAAGCAAGTACAGTAATACAATTTCTTATTTTCTTGTTCACCCGGTTCAGGTCCATCGTTTGGTTTTACTTCAAAAAAAGTAACCGGCGTATTTAGATCACCGGCTACAATTTCAGGTCTTTCATATTTTTTTTTAATCGGCAACTTGATCACCTACCAAGTCAATTGAAGCATCCATGATCATCACTTGGAAATTGTCATAAAAGTATTCGAGTGCCTCGTTTCTTAAATAACGAGTACGCTCATAGACCAACTCTTTGCCCTTTTCATACTTTGTAGGATCAAATTCTCCAATGATCGATTTAATATCGGCAAACCCACTTTCCAGTTGCTTACCGATACCTACGTCTTCCGACGAATGAAAAATACGAAAACGTTCCTTGAATTCATCAATAAACACCTGATCGTTCATTCGTCATCCCTCCAATAGATCAATTAAATCTTGCTTTTTAGCGTTGCTTGCATAATCAATTGCACGCTCGTCTAACAACGCTTTTAGTTCTGGAACCGTAAGGCTAGAATAGTCTACAGTCGCCATACGAGCGTTAGGCGTTGTTACTCCCCCGAGCCACCGCTAGTTGGAATAGCAATGTCGTAGACTTGCGCTGCGTAATTATCAACAGGTTTACCATTGCCCAACATGTCAATTGCATAAAGGGTTGCACGTTTCATCGCAAACGTTTCTTTGTATTCAGAAATTTTTTCAGGCTGAGACTGAGTAGCATCATAGCCATTTTCGATAAATACAATTAGTTTGTTCACAGGAACATCAACCGATTGGATAATGTGATCAGGGGAAATGAATGGCATGTTCGTCACGAATACCCCATTTGCATTTTGAATCGTTAGGCGTGCAACAATATCGTAGTAGTTGACTGGGTTGATAATTAAGTAAATCTTACCGTCAACCACACGTGTTTCATCAGTAGCATTTGTGTCACCAGTACCAATTGAATGTTTGTAAGAAGCCATTTTTTTCATAACAGCTGCAAATTCAGTAACCATTGAAGGTGCGTCTTTGAATGTCAAAGTACCAACGCTGGCTTTATCCGGATAAACCCCACCAACAACGGCTCCATCTAAATCTTTCAACAAACCAATCGGTTCGTCTTTACCGGTACCAGTAACAATTTTAGTTGCCCAAGCGTCTTTAACAGCTTCTGTTAAGCAAAGGCGTACATAACGATTGATCCATCGAGCGCCTAAGTGCAATGTATCATTTGAAATTAAGAAGAAAGCAGTTAAGGCGATCTGTGTTGCTTCTTCCACTCCGAATTCAGCATCTAATTGCCCTTCAAGATCTTTATGCAATGGACCGAAAACGGCAACCCCTTTGCGGCGAGAACGAATTGTTTTAGTTAAACCAACAGTAGGTGTGAAATTCACCAGACGTAAAATAGGATGTTCCTTTTGAAGATCTTCAAATACACGTTCGAAAATGGTTACTGGCCATGTAATGTCCTTGTCGAAACCACCGGCTTTTTCTACTTCATTGTAGAATTTAGTTTCTTCTGCTGTTAAAACTGGAATGCCACGTGATTGAAGGATTTGGTTGTCAGTGACGTTCTTCAATTCTTCATATTCAGCACGTACTTGCGAACCTGCATCTTCTGCAATCGCGGTGACATACGCTTCTAAAGCATCATTTACTTGTTCAGGTGTTGCATCTTCTTTTGCAGAAATAGCGTTAAAGACTTTCTTCGCATCTGCAGTTTTGTCTGTAATTTTTAACATAATTTATTCTCCTTTTCGCAATCGTGCGATTAATGATTTTGGTTTTAGTTCTTGTTCCTCTTGATTTATTACAGGTTGGCTTAAATTAGCCATAGCAACAGCAACTGCATCTTGAATCATAGATGCAATATCTTGCGGTTCTTCTTGAGATTCGGCACGTTTAACAGAATTAGCAAATCCAAACTCTACAGCTTCATCTGCTGTGAACCATTTTTCTTCATTCATCCATTCCCGTAATTGATCCGTAGTTTGACCGGTCTTATCAGAATAAATTGCCAGAATTGAATCATCGATGGTCTCCAAAGCATTCAAAGTTTTTTGGATATCCTGTTTGTTTCCCCAAGCGAATGTTGAAGCTTCGTGAATCATCAATGAAGTGCCAACATTCATGATCACTTCGTCAGCGCCAGCAATGATGAAAGTTGCGGCACTGGCTGCCAAACCAGTTACTTCGACAGTGACATTTGATGGGTGATCTTTTAGGTAGTTGTAAATTTCAATCCCTTCAAACACATCGCCGCCAGGACTATTCAGTTTGATCACGATATCATCTGTGACTTTATCCAGTGATTCACGGATATCTTTCGCATTAATGACATCATCATCACGCCAATATTTCTTTTGGACATTGCCACTCAAGGTGAGAATGTGCTTACCATTTTGGATTTCGTTGGTAAATTGAAACGGTACTTTTTTAACTTTCGGCATTTTCGTTCTCACCCCCTTTCGATGTTTCTTCATAGTTCTTGGTCATGTTAATTTTCTTGCCTTCACCGTTTGGTAATTCATCGTAGTCAAATACGTCACGGACTTCATCCACATAGAACGCTCCTGAAGAAGCGACTTTATCTAATTGCGTTGCTTTCTCTATGATGCTGACTGGCAATACTTTAGAAACTTTGATGCGCTCCCCTTTTTGATATTCTTTTTTTGTAATGATTTTGGCCATCAACTCATCCTGAAGCTTCTTCATCAGCGGAACGATACAAAGTTTACGAAAAGCATCTAGATTAGAATCAAGGTCAGCTTTTTCACCATAAATAAGCGCCGTAGGAACTCCTATGGCGTTGGCTACATCATCGATCAACGATGTTTTCATTTTGTTTAACTCATCCAGTGATTGATTGGAAACCCCTTGTTTATTGGTGTATTCCTCATAATCAATGTTCTTCACCTTTGCCACGATCGCAACTGATTTTGTCTTAAAGGCTTGATAGATTTTATCGACATATTCTTGAAGTTTTTCTGTTCGAGTCTTGCCGTTTTCATCTTTCTTTTCGTTGGCAGTAGCAGTTGCATTGATAGACACCGATCCACGAATTTGATTGTTTCTCATTGCAATTTCAATGATTCGCCCAAATAACTCGGAATAGTCCTCGAACAAGCCCTTTGTAAAACGATCAAGTTTATCATTGTTGTATTCAATGTAGATCACATCTGACATATTAAAGCTTTTTTGAAACACATAATTCTTTACTGTTACGCCAGTGAACACATCATCATAAACGGCATATTCCGTACGAGAAAAATCATCAGCTATCAGCAATTGGTTATCTTCAGTAAAAATGACCAGCACTTCGTTGTCGTCCATAAGTCGGTAGAAAAACTTTTCCCAGAACGTTGCAGCCGACATATCATTGTTGGGTCGAACATTCAAAATGTATTCCCAGTCAGCAGTACCATCTTTGTTTTTGAATTTTACTTCCAGCGTGGACATTGTCCTTGCGACAAAATCTAGCACTGTATTCTTTGCCATAATTTTCAGATATGCTCGAGCGGACTCATCATCACCATATACGAGATCAGGAATCCAGTCTGAAGGTTCTTCATTACGTATGGACTGCTTAAAGACATCAAATAAACTCACATATTTTCACCACCTTTCAATTGGATTAGATATATGGATCACCTTCCCTTTCCGGCAAATCGCCTACCTGATTTATTTTGGACCTGTTCAGGTGGTTTCTTCTTGTAACCCAAAGGCGTTGTAGTTACTTTAGTGAAATAAACGGTGTTACCAGCCATTACGTTTTTCGTTTTTCGCTCCACATTTAGATATTGCGGTTTATACATAATGATCACTCACTTTCAATAGTTTAAGAAATGTACTTGAAACTACCTTCGACAACTAAAGCACGATCCATTCCAGTAGCTTCTTTTAGCTCGGATTTGATTCTTTCCTTTTCTTCTTTATCTATTTTCCCCATAGAACAAGGAAGCGACAAAACTACTAGGTTACATTTTGGTATCAAAAAAACTTTTGACATTTTTACCACTCGCTTTCTAAAATTCGATTTCATCCAACATATCAAAGGCATCATCGTAGTCGTAGTCAATGATTTCATCAGCACGCCATAGACAGTATTCAAATGCCTTGAAACCGTCCGTCTTACGACGAACCTCTTCTTTCTTCTTGTATGATTTGTTGCCGTCGCCATTCGTTTTTACTAGTACATTGTTCGTGTACCATCGCATCAATGGATTATCACCAAAGATAATGTGATTATTGGCAAATGCATCTTCAATTCTAGGTGCTAACAGATTATCTGCAGCAGTTGGGTTTCTAATCACTTCGATTTCAAATCCTTCCTCCAAAAACAACGGCCGCAATAAATCCATCCGGAAATTATCGGCTACTATTTTCGTTATGCCGTACTTTTCCCGTTGCTCAACAAACCAGCCGACAACTGTTTTAGGATCGATTGTGGGCCCATCTATGACCGTCAGCAATCCTTTTTCTTCCCATTCCCTTATCGGTGCAAATTTTTCTTTTGTAGTTTCAGAAGCTTTACGGGAATACCCGTAGTAAATGTCCGCAAATTGCTTTCTAACGAACGAATGGGTCTTGAATACATAATCATCCCCATCACGAAACAAAAGCCCACAGGCGGCGAAATCACGCAGACTGGCATAGTCTAATCCGCCAATGGCTTGTTTGCCAATTAGGTTCGTTGGGAATGGTCTGTTTGTTGCCAGAATTTCTTCACGACTAGCCACCGATCGTTCTAAGTCTGTGACAGGTAAATTCATACGTTTAGTCATGAACTCTTCTCGGTTACTTGGGTCATCTTCCAAATCTTCGTATTCTTCCATAACCGTTTCGTAAAGATTGTCCGCATACTCAGATAGTGGCTGATGAAACATAGGATTGGCTAATTCCCAGTTGTCAGGATCATTGACCTGCTCCTCTGAGTCCAGTTTGCAAATGAAAGGAAAAAGAGCATTGAAACGGACTGAGCCGCTCAACACTCTTTTCGCTTTTTCTTTCATGTTGTCCAAGAATCCCTCACGAACATAACCGTCAGTACCCACATAAAACTCCCTCGGGTTCGGGCGTTTACCAAGCCCACTAATATGGACTTTTACATCTTTGTTCGATTCGTATCGATGGATTTCATCAAAAGCTACTGCTCCATCACGCAATCCATCTTTTGTATCGCCATTACTAGTACGGAATTTTATTTTGCTTCCAGTCTTTTTGCTGGTGATCACTGACTTCCCATATTCGAAAGCTTTTTGTAATGTCTTATTCCGTTTGATTGTATTGTATATCTCTTCGAATGAAGTTTTCGCTTGATCCTCACTATTGGCAACGATCGAAACGTTGTAGTCCATGATGCCGTGCATTTCAGTCTGAAGGAAATTCAGCACGACTGATAACAATCCGTTTTTACCACCGCCACGACCAAACATCCAAAGGAACTTTCGGTAGACATTCCGGTCATTCTTTTTGAAATAAAAAAAGATAAATGCGATTAAGAACTTCTGGAATGGCTGCATTGGGAAATACCATTTCTCACCATAAGCAATGCACTTATCAATCATCACATCATCGAAGTAAACATCATCCCGACTAAGAACATCACGTTCTAAATACTCAATTAACTCTGCTCGCTCTTTGTTAAACTTTATTTTCCCCGATTTGAATTGTTCGATATAGTAATCAACGTGTTTTTGATGAATCATGTTAGATCACTCTCATCGTAATCATCTTGATTATCAGTGACTACTTTACCGTTCAAATCATCAAGGTTAAGGTCTTTACCAAGAGCAATAATTGCACGAGAAATCGTAACTTTTTGAGCGATTGCTGGGTTAGTTTTAAGATACGTTTGAGTGCCGTTAAAGCCTTCGACAATTGGTCCGTATTGCTTAACAGCTTTATCCATTTTTCGATAAAGCCTAACTAAATCAAGGTATCTCTCAACTTTTTCAAGTTCCATCTGATCGTTTACGTCAATCTGTCTCAGCAACTGTTTCTTTAAATCTGACATCTTCAAAGGCTCTCACCCCCCTAGCAAAAAAATTTTAGTCATAAATTTGGACAGTTGACCCCTCCCACCGGTTCCCTAGATTGGGATTTCACCCCAAAATAATTCGACCGGGGGTATGTTGGTCCCCACTTTGGTTTACTTTTCTATCCATTTTTGGGATGCTGTTTTCTTAGGTTGTCACTCACCACCATTCATCATCCCACTTTCTTTTCTTTGGTTGCCCACGATAGTTCATCCGATCGTGACGCTTATTGTGACAGTCTTTGCATAACGTCCTTAGATTGTCTGGATCAAACGCAAGCTCTGGATTTGTTTCCAATTCTTTGATGTGATCGACTTCCAGTATCGAATCATACTGTGTAGTTAGTCTGCCTTCTGCTTTACACCACAAGCATTCGTAGTGATCTCTCTCAAGTATTTGCTGCCTTAGATTGCGCCACTTGGTCGATCCATAAAACCTAGCACGATCTGCTTTGGTTTTGACAACAGGTATCATTGATCTTTGGCAAGTTGCTCAACGTAAACATTTACCAACGCACGCTGCACTTGTAAGATTCCATCTACCCCAAGCTGAGTCACATCCAACTTCATTCGCTCTTTCAGAAGCGTTGCATTAACAGGTGCCTCAAGCGATCGCTTCATCATGTAGTAGTTCAATGCTGCAAGTTCATCTATCTTCAGTCCGTATGCCGTAATAACTTTCCAGAACAGATCAGCAATAGCATCCATGTCCTTCTCTTCTCGTAACTGACTTAGCATCTTGATGTAGTCGTCTTGCTTTTCTGGAACAAATTTTTTTTTATGATCCTGTGGTTTCTTCATGATCAACTCTCCTTATACAAAATAAAAAGCCACTCGCAGTGAGTGACTCTTTCAGTAAAATTAATATGATAGCTATTTTCCATCTTTAGCTATCTCCCATTCTATTTTTAAATATATAGAGATTATTTTTTCAAAGTCAGTTATTCTTTGATCATATTGTCTTAAATTTTGATAATATAAACTACTTTCTTTTTTTAGATCCTGTAACTCTCCAAATAAATGATTATGATATGCTTCCTTTTCCTCTGTGGGAACTTCTTCATACATCCCGAATTCATCTATTTCAAATGTACAGCATTTTCTCATCTCATCTTCATACTTCTTAAATTTGAGTTTATAATCATTATATTTTTTTAAGTTATATTTATATTGCGTGATACTTTTCTCATTAAGATCTCCTAGCATAGCATCTATAAAATTGAATATTTGAATATTTTTATTTTGGTTGTCTTTCATATTAAAAAGAAAATCATAGTCAATATTTGCTGGTTTATTATCAATATACGCTCCAAAATATAGTTTTAAAAGTTCTGCATCTTTGAAAATTTCTATAAACTTCTCTTCAAAATCCGTATCATTTTTTTTAATTTCATAAAAATTTGAAATAAACCTTGCCGCAAGCCCCCTTACATCACTTATCCATTCTATTCTTGCTTTTGCTTTTAAATTAGCATCTATTTGTTGTTTTGCTATTTTTCTTTGTGTGTATATATTCATAATTACCCCTACAAACACAAGAGTAGCAGAGATAGCTGAAACAGTAGCTGAAATAGCTGACCAAACAATCTCTCCATTTGAATCATAAAAAATATCTGATAACATTTTATTGCCTCCGCTAGTTTTATTTTAATTATCTACTAACTATCAATATCTTTCAACATAAGATCAGCTTTGATCAAAACTTTCAAATCAGATAGTTTCATTTTTGATATTTTCACAATTTCCTCTCAAAATAAAAAGACCACTCAGCGAGTGATCTTTACCATAATTAATCATTTCTATTTTCAATAGCTTGAACTAACGATTGTAAAATATCGCCAAATCCGGATAATTGTTCATCTTTCGTATCATAATCGTTAATCTTTGCAATAGCTAAATAGAGTTCTAAAGCTTCAGATGTAGAAATATTCAATTCTTCAGCTATTATCTGCATGTCTTTACCAAAGGAGATTACCCCTTCAACAGATAGATGGTCACGCCTTGGTTGCTGATTAAATAATGTTCCCAATTTTTCACACCTCCATTCAATAAAATTTTACATCTTCCAAGAAACAGAAGCAATCTAAAATAATACAAATACATTAAATAAAAAATAATTCCCAAAATTTTTGGCATTAAACAAAAAGACAGCACTAGCGAATTTCGAAATGAGATGATCCACCTCTTTCAAAAAAATGTGCTGTCTTTTTTATCCGTCAAAGAAGTAAAGCGATGAGGGATTAGCCCCCTTTCGGTATTTGGATTAGTGTGAGTAGTCCAATAACCGTCTCTCCGTTTCTTCTACGCTATTACTATAACCCGTTTAAATCAAGAAATATACACAGGCTTTGAGGTCGCATTTTGTGGCAATGTTAAAACAAGCTCAACTGATCTTGGTCTGCTGAATAATAATCAATTTCTTCTTGCTTCTTCAAGCGTTCCTCTCGCCGTGCCTCATACTCATCAACAAATGACAATGTCTTTCGAATCTCAGTATGCCTCTTTCTGATATAAGATACGCTGTAACCTGTCTCATCTGCTATATCATAAACATCCATGTCATCAATATACTTTAATTTAACAATTTGATTGTCTGCACCGCTGAACGAATCAATCAATTCCATCAGCTCAATTTTTTCTTTTTCAAGCAGCTCTAATTCATTCTCTATAATCCTGATGTTTTCTTCCAACGATGATGATCTTGAATTTTTTTCAAGGCGCACGTTTGCTAAATCACCGTTGACCCATCGATCTAATTCCAACCTACTCTTGTTAAGATTCCATTTCATGAAGAGTATTTGTTCTTCTATGTCTTGGTAGTTTTTAAGCCATTGAAATCTCACAAACGCCACCCCTTTATGGTAAAATAGTCTTGTCATAGGTCACTTACCCAAAGGTAGTGGCTTTTTTATTTTCCTTCTCTATCGTCCATCTTCTTTCCAACAATGACTGCAACGACCATTATCATTACGAATCCTGTGAACACTAAAACTGCAACTGTCATAATCATCCCCCACTTTCCATCGCATCTCGCACCAGCGGATCATTGATAATAATCTTGTACTTCATCTGCTCATACTGCAGTTGTTCTTGTAGCTGTTCAATTTGTTCCTGTTGGTCAACAATTGTATAGGATAGCCAACTTAACCCTGCGATCGTCAGCAGTATTGATATCATAGCTAGTACTGTATAATGATTAAATTTCATTGGCTGGCTCCAATAGTTCTGGGTTCTCGTAGATATTGCCACATACAACGCAATAATCTTTGATGTTATATAGCCAATCCTCATTCCCTGCTGTGAAAGTTCCATTCTCGAAAACTATTTTTTCATAGTAGTGATATCCATGTTCAGAATACTTAATTACTACTATATCCCCCTCGAAAATCTCCATGCCGTTCTTGTCTTTCAAGCCTGTTGATTGCATGAGATACTCTGGTTTCACTTCTATCCAACCAAAACCATCGGTAGCCTCTATCAAAATCTCGCCAACGCCGAATCGGTTACTCGTCACTCGGACTTGATCGTTCATAAATTTCATATCTGGTTCCCACGCTCTAAATTTTGGTATCATTTTATCCCTCCTGTTTGCTATCGCTGACGATTGCGGAAATTTACTACTATCTTTTATTATTTACTGTCTTGCAATACTGTAAGGGTTGCTGACTCCCCTTAATGATATAATTTGATTATTAATTAAAAAGGAGTCTTTTTATGGACAAAGTAAAAGAAGTAGTTTCAGTAATACTAATATTTGCTTTGATATATTTTTTGTTGTGTCTCGTCGCATCTCTCATAATCAGTTTTTTTAGATTAGTTTTTAAAAGAGAACCTTTCTTTGTAAACTTTAAAGAATTATTTCTTAACTTGTTTTTAGAAATTTTGAATCCTTTTAATTATCTGTTCTGATTAAAGCATTTCGTCGGATAACTGACTTGGTAAAATATGTTACAATACCTAAAAGGAGGTATTGCTTTGGGAACTTTTTTAGCTTTTATTTGGTATATTTTTATAGGATTTATGCTTTATGGAATCATCAGATTGGCAGTTAAACACGGAATTTCCGATTCCAAAAAAAATAATTTATGATTCTGTTGCTACTCTTTTAGGGTAGTTTTTTTATTTCCACAATTTTGGTGGATTACTGAATTAAGGAATAATCTCAACTTCATTCAACGGAAAGTAGTGAACTATTCCCTTGTAATCCTTAACTTGAACATGTGTAGAAACAGTAGTATAAGAGCAAAGCTGAATTTCCTTTTGAACAAACCCGATAAATTCAAACTTTTTTCCACTCTTTATATGTGTTAAATTGTGTACTCTGCTCATTTATACCCTCCCTCTCTAGTTTGTAAAATCTGTCTTTAATTGACTAAATCAGTTCTCGACTTACTGCAAGGACTTCGGATACATCTGAATTGAAAGTACTATCAATCTCTACCTTATCGATTGGATTACCATCTTCATCAGTTGCTTTAGAATAAATATCATAGGCTTCCTCAGCGCTAATTTCTCGCAATTGATACAAATCAGGAAATTCTAAAATATCCCCGTTTACTTCTTTTGCGAATATATTTTTCATATCTTCATCATTTTTAGCTTTGATCAGACAATATGGCTTTTTTTGTTCATAAAATTTCATTTTTCATCTTCCCTCCTAGTTTGCTATTTCTTCCGATTACTGACTCTCAACCTTTTCAAAAAGTATCGAGTAATCGCCGATATCCAAAGATTTGGCTATATCCTCTACAGTCCGTAATTGAATGCCAGCTCTTTTCTTTCTTGCATTTTCATGAGTTTGTCTTAGAGTTAAATTTTTATTTTCCAAGTGCCAGTCAACGTTTGTCCAAAATACTTCGAGAATGTCCATTTCCCCACTCCTTCGTTTCTTTGCGAACAGCAACACCATCTTTATTACAGACCGGACAGTTGATTGCTACTGCCCGGCCAAACATATCTTTTCCCCAAATAATCCTTTCGCCTTTACATCGATTGCATTTCATGGGATCACCTACTTAATCTGGTTATTTTCCAACAAGTGAAGGTACAATAAACCAACATCGATCAATTTCTCATTCATGATTTGAGCAACTTCGCTAGGCTTAAACCCTTTAACAAAGAGATCTTTTGCTTGGTTAATTACACCTACGCTCCAATAAAATTTTGCATCTTCCAGAATAATTATTTTGCCATCATTCTTCCCCATCCGAATCACCTGATAATTCTTTGAAGATCACTTCATCTTTTTTCTTGCTCCAAGTATCAGCGAATGGTGCGAAGTACTGACGAGAGATTTCAATCTGATCAATCAATGCATCTTCAGACATTTCATAAACAGCAGCTACTTCGGAAATTTTCTCGCCCTCCTCGATTTGAATTAATACATCACGAGGATTGATAGTGATGCTGTCCGGTAACGGTAACGAGGTAGCGGTTTTGATGAATTCATCAATGGTTTCTTTGGAAACTTGAATCTCAACCATTTCAATTTCTTCAACGCCATCACCCACATCTAATGAAGTTTGTTCTTCTTTCAAGACTTCAATTGTTCCATCGCTATTTACTGCATAATTGACGTTCGGACGTTTAGTCTGTTTATTGATAGGAAGCGTGTAGCCGACTGTTTCAGGTTGGATCGTAACTGATACCGTTTTACCTAAAAAGTCGCTCAAATCGTCATAGCGGCCTTTCAGTGATCCGTTGTTCACCACTAGTAGAACTTCTACGTTTCCGTTAGATTTTGATGTAGCTTTTTTTACCTCTGGTCGAAAGTTTACTTGTTTAGTCATTTTTGTTTTCCTCCAATTTTTTTATAAAAGATTTTTTCTTGATCGAATTGCAACTAGCTTTGATTGTTTCTTACTGCTGCGTTCGTTTGCCGGTCGTGTTCGCCACATCTGTTCCAGCTTTCGAGCAAGTGTTATTGCTTTCGATTCTGTACAGGTTTGGCTGATTTGATATTTCACATCGCCATTTACGTCCAGAAATTGAACATTCCATTCTTTAGACTTCTCAATCACTTGATTCCCTCCAATTTTCTCTTGCGGCGATCGCTTGCTCTTTTGCGCTGCTGACGAGCTGATTCAAAGCAACTCATTTCCTCAAATCTATTTGTTTTAGAATTGAACTTTGCAAAGGTCACTGGGAACCCGTATCGGTTAGCAAACATCTTCATTTTCAACATCGAGATTGCATCTTGATATCCTTTGACATCGACTACCTTAACCAGCTTGCCTTCTTCATAAATGACGAAATCTGCTCGATAATGTATTGGAGCTACCTTCAAACCATCACTATAAAATCCCTCTTGCAAGATCATATTTTTTTGCATTTCGCAAAAATTATCTGATATTGGTAGAAAGCTCATCCCTTTTTGTTTCAAGATTTTGTAGTATCTGGCTTCCGCTTTAGAATCAAAGAGAATACCATCTACTTCATGTTTAGTATTTCCGTACTTACTTCTAGTTTTTGTAACCAATAGCTACACCGCCCTTAATCGTTTATCTGCTGTAGTTACGAACTTAAATGCGAATCCTTTTGAATTTTTAAATAATCGAGATACTATTCTTTCTCCATATGCGTTCTTCATTTCTTTTCCAGTCAAATTTGTAGTTAAAATGATCGCCTGATTTTGACGAGCTTCTAAAATCGAGTTCAATGTGTCATTATTGAAATTCGTACTACTGCTATAGGTAGTTCCTCCTAGTTCAGACCCCAAATCATCGATCACCACAAGATCGGCTGTTTTAATGTCTTTCATAAGTGAACCTTGAATTTCCTTTCTCAATTGCTCGTCATTGAACGAATACTTGATTTGCTCCAACAATTCACGGTAGCTAATAAACAGACATTTTTTGTCGTAATCTGACCGTTTAATAATTTCCCAAGTAGCAGCCATGGCTAGATGACTTTTACCGCTACCTGACTTTCCATTCAAAGCAAGGTGTTTGGGTTCACCACTCAATACAGCTTCTACAAAACTTTTCGTGATATTGACAGCAGTCTCTGTTTCAACATCAATAATTTTGTAATTATCAAAAGAACAGTCAAACAAAGATTTGTCGGTAATCACTGACCCAAATTTAAAGAAATTGAGTGTTTTGCTTTTTAGGCTTTCATTGTAGATGCGTTCCGTTTGAATATCTTCTTTGCGTTTAAGATCATAAAATCCGCATTTCATACATGTAGGCGCACACCGTTCCGAACCATCTTTATTTTTTGCCCTATAGCCATACAAGTTACCGCCGCACTCTGGACATTCGCCCCTTACAATGAGTACTTTTTCTATCAGAATCTGCATACCTTTGGCTATGCTTTCCATTTTTCACCTCAATCTATATAGGCAGATCATCATACTCATCTGAACCTGTATTTTGTAGTTTGTTAGTTCCGCTTGTTGTTCTAGGCTTGTCTTTTTGAGCATTCATCTTGTCAAAATGCTTTCGTAGACTTGAAGGTGACAAAACAACAGTGCTCCAAAATTCATGTTGAGAAGCCCACACAATCATTTCTTGAACTTCTTTTCCTGATCGTTTGTCTGATTCGATTGTTAGGCGAATTGTATTCGCCCAATCATCAAGGTTCGGTTCTTTGATGTCTTGGTTCTTTCTGATTAATTTGAAAAGAGTTTTTGCAAGAATTTTATTAGGGTCGTCGTCTTCGTAGACACGCTTTTTGCGTGTGTTACGAGGACTATTAATATTCTTTTCATTCTTCTCATTCTTTTCATTCTTGTTTATGTTCAGTTCGTTGTCCTTCTGATGTTCAGACCGTTGTTCAGTTTGATGTTTTTTTTCTTCTGAAAAACCTTGATAAACGTTGTAGTTATTGATTTTGTACGTTGTCCCAGTTTGCCTTGATTTTTTTAAAGAAATCATGTCGTCTTTAACGAGTAAATTTAGAAACTTTCTAACGGTATTTCTACTTACTCCCCAGCGCTCTGATAGTTTTTGTTCAGATGTCACACGTTCCCCTATGCCAACAGTTCTTATTGAATCGTTAAAAAGAATTTTCCTCTCTTTGTGGTTAGCCATTAGAATCAAATCAAGCCACCACTTTAAATAGTGGGGATTATCCCATATCCAATTATCAGTAATTATTCGGTGAAGCTTGACCCATCCTTCTGCCATTTAAATCACCACCTTACAAGTCGTTCATACTTGTAAATCCGGTTATTCGTTGATTTGCCCGGCAATACTCACAAGTTCCACAAGCTTCTGGTTTTTCTTCACCCATTTTTATCCGTTGAATACGATCAATGTTGTCTCTTAAGTTGATTAACTCGAATGACATTTTGTCCTCGTCTAAGTTGATCAACTTCGCTTCGCTTGGTGTCTGCTTAGAAACTGCAGCGATTATAGGAACGAAATCTTTTCCGTATTGTTGTTTGAGTAATTCGCAATAAACAGCCATCTGCAAGACGTACCCAAAATTCTCAATGAAGGTGCAGCGTTGACCGTAAACCTCGTTCCATTTTCTTTCATGAATATCTTTACTTGTTTTGATATCTACGAAATAGTCATCTTCGAGATTTAAGCAATCAATTTTCCCCTTCCACTCGACACCAAATAGTTCCCCAGTTACGATCACTTCTTTTTCACCTTGGTATAAATTCAGAAACGCATCTTCGACAATCAATCGGTCGATCATCTGATCAGCGATCTTGAAATCTTTCAAAAGTCCATAAGGTTTTCTAGAAGAAAACATCCTGTTTTTATTTTCTTCCTTGAATTTTTCATGAACCGTTAGATCCTCAAAATAAGAATGGACGTAGTTTCCAACTAGTAAGGCGATTGGATCAGATGACGGTTGCCAGTCACCTTTTAGTTTGGCTAAAGCAGCCGCAGGACATTTAAGGAAATTTTTGTATTGAGATACCGACATGTATTGCCAGTCCGCTTCATTGCTGTAGTAATTATCATCAGATAGTTTGATCTTAGAACGGGTAATCTTCTTCTGGGAGGATTCCTTCATCTTTGACACCTTCCTCTCTGTCAAAGTTAGGAATGATACCAAGATCACCTTGAACAGGTTCTGCTTCTTCGACTGCTTTTTCTAACGATTCCAAATCAACTGGTTGCTCGTCCGCCTCCTGCTCAAAAGCTTTTTTAGGCTTCATCAAATTTTCGACTGCATGCTCTTCTTCTACTGGTTCTGCTTGCTTAATGCCCATTTTCTGTTGTAATTTATTTTCGATTGCTTGAACCTTTACTGGTTCTGCAGGTTTAATTTGTCGATCATCAAATTCATTTTCAAGTGTATCTTTTGCAGCTTGAACGAATAAATCATTGTCATTGCTCGTGTTGATTAAAGCTTTAGCTGCTCGGTTGATTACCGTACGCTTTGCCATTTCTTCTGGAAATTCTTTTTGAGGTCCAGATCCCTTCATTTTTGACTTAGCCCAACTTTGATCAATTTGCTTCTTGGTCATGACTGTTGTAGTCTCTTTGCCATTGGCAAGCTTGATCACTACATAAGCAGCAACAATTTCGTTATCTAGATTTTCAAAACTGGTATCGTGTTTGGTGACTACCATATTCGGCCCATCCATCCCCACTTGAAAATCATCGCCTTTTCGAACAACTACAGGGGTAATGTCAGCTCCACCTGTTACACGATCTAGAACTGCCATGGTGCCAAAATATGAACGCATAAGCTGTACTTTGTTTCCATACTTGATGAAGTAGCATTGTTTCTTCGCAGGCGATAATCCTTGGATAACCATGTCCAACAAGGCATTGGAAATTGATGTCTTCGTTTCTTGGTTGTTAGCAGCCACTTGAAGCAAGTTACCTGCTGTGTTATTTGTAAGTTCAAAGAAAGCACTCTTCAATGCATTCTGTGGGCTGTAATTTGGTGGCATTTCTAACCCTTGATCTTTTAACCGATCTAGATTGCCAATTACTTGCTCATCTAATGAACGTTGGGTTGTTTGAGTTAAATCATTTGCCATTTTTAAATTCCTCCAATATTTATTTTTCTGTAGTTTTCGTTTACGTAGTCGATGATCTGATCTTCATGAACTAATCCCAACTCAGTTGTGTAGACGGTGTCGCCTTTGTATAGTGGATCGCCTTTCCAATCAACGGCGATTTGATTTGTTTCAGTTTCAGGCTGTTGACGAGCACCTAATGAATCAAAAACATTCATATAATCACCTCTTAAAATTCCCAAAACAATTTGTAACGTCCGTCTTGTTCTACCAGATTGTCCACTCCTTCGTTCTGAAGTTGAGACAAGAACCCTGGCGTTAATCCTTTACTAGCGATTGTGATGCTTGTGCGCCCTTGGCTGGCAGCAGTCATGATGTTATCAATTACTCGCTCTTGAGCGTTCCCAAGCATTGCTGTATAGATGTCATCGTTAAGTCCTGTAATAGTAATCATTTGAAAATTTCTCCTCTCGTGCTACAATGTAGCCAGATATGTTTTGTATGCGACTCTTTGCTTGCCGGCGGAGTCGCTATTTTTTTGTGTATACTTTCTTGACTTCCTTGAGACGTCTGCCACATTTCGTGCAGTAGGGACCTTTCCACGGCTCACATTTTTTCAATTCTGTAGCATTGATAAGCGTTTTTCTATTGCAGCTCTTGCATTGGAACTGATGAAGCTTTTCTTCTATTAGCATTTTGTACTCCCCTCCTTAGCCGTCTTCTATAAGCAATCTCGTCATATTTTATTAGCCACCACATGATTGACACTGGTAATGCTACGACCGCCCAATCTGGCAGCTGTTGGTAGTTACCGAACCAAAGGCCCAAGAAAAATATAGTGATGATGAATGCTGATCTTCGTAAACCTTTCATAAAATCACCTCAATTCTATTTGCCGATTAAGCCGATTCTGATAAATCAACTCTTGGTAACTCCTTAATTCCCGAATCGATAAATCTCGTTGTGTTTCAGTCAGTGGTACTTCCCGATCCCGATTTTGTGTTCTTCCATGAAAGCATCGATATCTCGAACATCATATTTGGGGTTACTCTCATCATCAAATACGATTTGTTTCAGTCCTCGCTTAATCCATGCATTCATAGTCTTTGGACTTGTCCCAGCGTAGATACAAGCCTCACGCTGATTCAGGTAGCGCTTAGGAACGTACTTTTTCAAAATAAGTTGAATGGTTTTTTCATCAATTTCAGGCATAATCTACCTCCTATCTCAAAGTTCATACATCGCTATAATCGAATCGATAATCTTGTTAGCTTCGGCGGATGTTCTCTTGCCATTTAAAATTAAAGACAGGTAGCTCTTATCGATTCCAAATCTGTCTGCAAGCATCTTGTATGTTAGGAAATTTGAATTTTCAACATACGTTCTGATTTTTTCTCTATCTTTTTGTGTAATTTCCGCAATGTCAGCCATTTTAAAACTCCTTTCCCATAAACTTGTAAACAAATTTAACAACAATGTATTAAACTTAGTTGACATCGATAGATTAATAATCTATACTGAAGGCATAGTTAAATAAGACTTTAAAACATTGATTTAAAAGCTTTCTTGGCGGTTGGCATTTATTAATCAACGGTATTTTTGTTGTCTTTTTAGTTGTTAAACTTGTTTACAAAACATAGTATAGATTATTAGTGTATATAAGTCAAACTTTTTTACATTATTTATCTAAACTTTTTTTGTAAGCATTCAGAAAGGTTGATTAAACAGTGAATACTTACGAAATAATAAAAGAGTTGGCAAAGGAAAAAGGACTATCGATCAGACAGTTGGAAATAAACTTCGGATATTCAAATGGATATTTGGGAAGTTGGAAAAGGCAAACACCTAACTCGATTGAACTGGCCCGTTTGGCTGATTATTTTGGTGTAAGTGTAGATTATCTACTAGGCAGAGAAAAGAAGACTTCTTTAGCAGAAAGATACGGTGTATTCGCATTCGACGGAGAACCAGTAACAGATGAAGAAGTGGAATTCCTGAAATCAGTTTTAGCTGCCAAAAGAGCTGCCGATAAAAAGTAAAGTGATGTGATGTGTATGTTTGAGGTCAATCGACATTTACTGAAACTTGTAAATGATATGGGTTTGGAATTATATTTTGTAGAGATGAACCGAAGTGGTATTTATTATGCAAAGGAAAAAGCTATTTTTTTAAGCGATAAACTACTTGAGAATAATTCTGATTTTGAGATATCTCATGAGCTAGGTCATTGTATTAAAAAGCATGAAGAACTTTCTGCTTATTATAATGCAACAGATTACAGTAGGAGAAAGTTGGAATTTGAAGCTAATCGGATAGCCATAGAAATACTTCTATTTATCTGGTCAAACGAATATGATATAGAGAGAGAACAACTAAACGCAGTGAAGTTCATGGAGTATTACAACATACCGTGGAATCTCGAAAGTTATGTTCGTGAAAGCATGCTAAACTATGGATGAAAAAAATACCCCTACCGAAGTTACAGCTTCGATAAGGGCAACTCATTTCTGAGAGGTTACAAAATTATTATATCAAAGAAATGAGGAAAATAAATGAAAAAAGCGGTTTATGGGTTACTGTTCAGTTTGTTAATTCTTTCTGGGTGTGGCAGCCAAGGTGGAGCTGGAGCCGAAGCCGAAGAAACTACCTCTACCACAATAGCTACACTTTCATCAGAAAAGAAGGTTGATATTTCATTAAAACAACCTATTCACGATTTAGAAAACAACAAATTCAGTTTTTCCGGTAAAACTGAGCCTGACACAAAGATAAAGCTGTATATTGAAGATAGCTATTTAGAAACACTGATCAGCGATAAGGAAGGAATCTTTTCATATGAAAGTTCTCTCCCAGCAGTCGATAACAGATCATACAGAGTTGAGGTAGACGATTCTACTCAATCGGTTATGGTTAAATCTAAGAAAACGTTAGAACTCGAAGCTATGTCTGAAGAAGAAAAAAAGCAAGCTGAGGAAAAAGAAAAAGCAAGATTGGAAGACCTAGCTAAAGAAGAACAAAAGAAAAAAGAAGAAAAACAAGCTGAAGAGAAAAGAAAACAAGAAGCTGAAGAAAAAGAACGCAAGGAAAAAGAAGCTGAAGAAAAGAAAAAGCAAGAAGCTGAGGCTAAAAAGCAACAAGAAGAGAACGATAGAATAAACGCCATAACGAATTCTTCCAGAGAATATCAAAATGCGGTTTCCAAGGCAGAAGATTATTTAGATTACACCGCATTTTCAAAATCCGGATTGCGTGATCAACTAATTTTTGAGCAATTCCCTGAAGATGCAGCTCAATTCGCTGTTGACCATATAGTAGTAGATTGGAATGAACAAGCCTTATTAAAAGCACAAGACTATCTGGATTATTCTTCTTTTTCAAATCAAGGTTTATACGATCAACTTTTGTTTGAAGGTTTTACTGAATCTGAGGCACAATATGCCTTAGATAATTTACCAAAATAAAAAAAGCACGCCCCTCTTTCTTGGCAGTCAGGGGGCGTGCAAACAGAAATAACCAATAGGTTACGCCTATTGTAACAAATTCTAGGAGTTGAAGCAATTGGCTAGGAAAGAGCAAGATATCCGAATAAAAGAGTACATCAAAAAAAATGGCGAAAAAGCTTATATGTTTAAACTGTACCTAGGGACAGACCCAGATACAGGAAAGCCAATTCGCACAACAAGGCGTGGTTTTAAGACAACAAGAGAAGCTCGTTTAGCAATAGCTGATTTAGAAGTAAATGGTATGCAAAAACAAGAGGTTGCTAAGGAACCCGAAATTCAAACGTATGAAGAAATATATGACTTATGGTATGAGGAATACAAATCAACAGTTAAAGCCTCAACTCTTTTAAAGACCGAACGTGTTTTTAAGAATCATATACTTCCTGCATTTGGTGAAAAAAACATTCTAGAAATAAAGCCTATGGATGTACAAAACCAAATGAATATTTGGCATAAAAAATTGGTTCGAGCAAGCATGGTCATGAATTATGCTGGTCTAGTTTTCGACTACGCAATTCGTATGCAGCTGATCAACATGAATCCAACTAAGGTAATAAAGAAACCTGTTAGGAAAAAAGAAGTAACCGAGGATAAGGATTTAAACTTCTACGATAAAGAAGAGTTAAAACAATTTATGTCTGCTTTAGAAAGTGATAACAATTACAGAGCATATGTTTACTTTCGTCTCTTGGCTTTCACCGGAATACGCAAAGGTGAATCACTAGCACTAAAATGGACTGACATTGATTTCAAAAATCAAACACTCAACATTAATAAAGCTGTATCAAGAAGCGCTAGCGGACTTTATATTCAAACTCCAAAAACTCCTTCTTCTATTCGTAGGATTTCACTAGATGACAAAACGATCGCTATATTAAAGGAGTTCAAAAAGGAATCTCCGGATGGTTTAATCTTTCAAAGTGAAGACGGTGGAATTCTTTCACCAGCAAAACCTAGAAAATGGTACTTAGTTACAATGAAAAAATTACCCGAAGATTTTAAGCAGATTTCAATACATGGTTTTCGTCATACTCATGCTTCTCTTCTATTTGAAGCCGGGGCATCTATCAAGGATGTTCAATCAAGATTAGGTCATTCAGATATTCAAACCACAATGGATGTATACACTCACGTTTCAAAAACCGCAAAAGAACAGCTAGCAAATAGATTCAATACTTATGTGGATTTTTAATATCGGTAGTCAATTTGGTAGTCAAAAGCTTGAAAACATTATATTATCAACATTTTATCGACTCCCGCCATCTCCATTAAGCAAAATCGATTAGATTTTCGTAGTTTTTCCCAAGTGGTAGAAACCTTGATTTAAAAAGGTTTTTACCACTTTTTTTGTATTTCCAGCAACACAATGTTTTTCG
>Ga0308165_1001062_pt1 | contig 41522 bp, 44 predicted proteins | sample PhyWR2_FD_201032 | JGI IMG/M metagenome (GOLD analysis project Ga0308165, IMG submission 201032) | Phyllosphere microbial communities from UC Gill Tract Community Farm, Albany, California, United States - DLSLW.R2 | ecosystem: Host-associated > Plants > Phyllosphere > Unclassified | place: USA...
GAACCCTCACGTCCGTAAGGACACTAACACCTGAAGCTAGCGCGTCTACCAATTCCGCCACCTTCGCGTACCAGAAACATTACCGGAGTAACGTTACCACGGAGGCGAATTCTAGAGATTTTGGCGGGCACGTCAACAGTTATTTCCCCGCATTGCGGGCGTTTGCTGGAAAAACAGCCATATCGCCGCTTTTCCGCTGGTCAAACAGCCAAATCAGCCAATCAATCAACACCCTGACCCGTGGCGCCAGGAAACGGCCGGGCGGATACATGATGTAAATCGGCATCGGCGGCGGCGGCGTGTCCGCCAGCACTTCCACCAGTTCGCCCCGTTCCAGCCAGGGGGCAAGCGAATAGCGCGCCGCCTGAATCAACCCCATGCCGGCCCGCGCGCCGGCGATGTAGGCGTCGGCGCCGCTGACGCTCAGCCGGGCGGGGAGTTCGCGCAGTTCCACTTTGCCGCCGCGGCAGAATTCCAGCGGGTAATCGCGGTTGCTGGCCAGGGAAAAATACCCCACCGCGCGGTGCGACTCCAGGCTATCGATGTCGAGCGGCGTGCCGCAGGCCTGCAGGTAAGCGGGGGAAGCGCAGGTGACCTGTGGCAACTGGGCGATGCGCCGCGCCACCAGGCTGTCGTCTTCGGTTTCCCAGGCGCGCAGCACGCAGTCCACGCCTTCGCGCAACAGATCGACGTGGGTGTCGTTGGCGCCCAGCGCCAGGGTGATGTCGGGATAGCGCCGGTAAAAGTCGTCCAGCGCCGGAATGACAATCTGGCGCGCCAGCGAATGGGGCATATCGATGCGCACTTTGCCGGACGGCTGCAGCTTATGGTGGCTGAACAGCGTGTCCGCCTCCTCAAGCGCCCCCAGCAACTGTACGCAGCGTTGATAGTAGAGGCTGCCTTCGCTGGTCACCTGCACCTGGCGGGTGGTGCGGATCAGCAGGCGCACGCCCAGCCGCTGCTCCAGCCGTTTCAACGCGTTGCTGACCGTGGCGCGCGGCAGCTGCAGGCGCTCGGCCGCCCGGCTGAAGCTGCCCAGTTCGACGATGCGGGTAAAAATGCGCATGGCTTGAACCTGATCCATGTCCACTCCGGATTGTTGGTGATTTTTGAACAGTGATGTGCAATCTGCATTATTTATCTTTGTAGCGTAAACAACCAGACTTTGCTGCGTTATCCGTTCATCGCATGAGGGCAGCACAATGCAACAACGTAAACTGGGTTCTCACGGCCCCCTCGTCTCCGCCCTGGGGTTGGGATGCATGGGCATGAGCGACTTCTACTCCACCGGCGCCGATCGGCAGGAAGCCATCGCCACGCTGCACCGGGCGCTGGAGCTGGGTGTCACGCTGCTCGACACCGCCGACATGTATGGCCCGCACACCAACGAGGAGTTGGTGGGGGAAGCGATCAAGGGCAAACGGCAACAGGTGTTCCTGGCCACCAAGTTCGGCATCCTGCGCGATCCGGCGGATCCTTCGGCGCGCGGCGTCAGCAGCCGGCCCGAGTATATCCGGCGCTCGGTGGAAGGCAGCCTGCGGCGCTTGGGCGTAGAAGAGATCGATCTTTATTATCGGCACCATCCCTTCTTCCTGTAACGTCCGTAATTATCCATAAATTTATTAAATAACAACGTATTGGTTGTTGATTGTGTCCGTGAGTGTCCGGCGCTGTCCTGTGGAATCCGGTATCAGGTGTGTGTAGAATTGCGTGTACCCGAGTTCGATCTTAAATTCCTATACACATGCGACTTAACAACTTACAAATCCGTAATGCTAAACCTGCCCCTAAACCTTACACGCTGAGTGATGGCTTGGGCTTATCCCTTTTGGTTGAGCCCAACGGCAGCAAAAACTGGCGCTTTCGTTACCGCTTTGCCGGTAAGCCCAAGATGATTTCATTTGGCGTCTATCCCGCTGTTTCATTGGCCGACGCCCGGTCAAAACGCGATGAAGCCAGAAGGCAAGTTGCCGAGGGGCAGAACCCCAGCGCACTCCGCAAAGAGAAAAAGCTGGCGCAGCTATACGGGGATGCGAACACCTTTGAAGCGATCGCGAAAGAGTGGCACCGGTCAAAATTGGCGACATGGTCGGTGGGTTATGCTGCGGAGATCATGCGTGCCTTCTGCCTCGATATTTTCCCCTCTCTGGGGCAACGTGCTATATCGACGATAAAGCCACTTGAGCTGCTCACTGTGCTTCGCAAGATTGAGGCGCGTGGAGCGCTGGATAAAATGCGCAAGGTCAGGCAGCGCTGCGGAGAGGTTTTTCGCTATGCCATCGCGACGGGGCGTGCTGAATATAACCCGGCCGCCGATCTCTCCAGTGTTTTACCTGGACCCAATACGACACACTATCCGTTCTTGACGGTCGATGAACTTCCCGATTTCTTGACGGCACTTGAGGGATACTCTGGCAGCTTGTTGGGGAAGTTGGCGACGAAGTTACTGATGTTGACCGGAGTCAGGGGCGTTGAGCTGCGCATGGCGCAGTGGCAGGAGATTGATCTGGATAATGCCCTCTGGGAGATCCCGTTGGCGCGTATGAAGATGCGCCGGGCTCATCTCGTGCCGCTATCGACGCAGGTGGTGACCATCCTGAACGAGCTAAAAGCTTACACGGGCCATTATCGCTATGTCTTCCCGGGACGAGCGGATGTGAATAAGCCGATGAGTGATGCGTGTATCAACCAGCTCCTCAAGCGCATCGGTTATCACGGTCGGCTCACCGGCCACGGCTTCAGGCACATGATGTCCACGGTGTTGCATGAGCAGGACTTCAATACCGCCTGGATAGAGATGCAGCTCGCCCACGTGGACAAGAACGCCATTCGCGGTACTTACAACCACGCCCAGTACCTTGAGAAGCGTCGTGACATGTTGCAGTGGTACGCCGATTTTATCGCGGGCCTTGCTCGCAAGAATATTCCGCCAATAAATCGTTAAAACCCCCTGGCGCGCAATGCTACCCCCGCCTCGCCTGCGCGCTTTGTGTGTCGCTTTTCATGCACCTGCATGAGAGGCCGCAGGCCGCGCCGTTGCTAGTGCGGCAGGGGATAAAAAATGCCTCTTCCTGCATGCAAAATCATGCACCCTATGCATGCACGTGCAATTTGACACCGGCTAGCCAGAAAAAAGTCCTTTTTTAATGGCGGGGCGGGAGGGGGCTGCGCCTGGCGTTGCCGTGCGTCACTTAATGAGATGGGCGGGGGCCGATTCTGACGCGGGGGGATGTACCGCGCGCTGACGATAATCGCATCTGACGTTTTTAGTTTTATTACTCACTCTTCATACTGTTCACCAAAATAAAAAAGTAAATATAAATCAGTAAGTAGCAGGGTGAAGAGTGGCGGCCGTATCCGTTCACCCGGTATTCATGCCTGTTCACCGGCTCTCGCGAGGCCTTTTCCCTGGCGAGCCGCTGTTTGGCGGTTTTTCCCTATTAATCAACCGCCCATTCATCGCTCAGGCTTTTCGGCCGGTTTGCCAACAACGGGCAATAAAGGCCAATATGTTCACTTGATTGAAAAATAAGCATAAAATCTGTTCCACCACACAACAACACCTTGTTGCTACCCCGGTAAAACTTCACATAATAGGGCGCTACCGAAGTTCACACAGTCCCGGCCAGCGTTGGCCGGACACAAAGAGGTAGCGTTTTTATGTTGACCGTTTCCACCTCCGCTCCATCTACCCCGTCGCCGGTGCTTCCTGGCGTCTATACACCGCGCGAGCGCTTTATCCGCTTGCCGGAAGTGCTTTACACCACCGGCCTGTCTCGCTCCACCGTGTACGAGATGATGAGCCGCCGGCAGTTCCCGGCTCAGGTCTCCCTCGGCGGTAAAAACGTCGCCTGGCTGGCCTCCGAGGTCGAGCAGTGGATGGATGAACGTATCGCCAACCGCCATCAGGGAAGTGCCGAGTGATGCAGTTAACCCTCGGTCGACACCGTTTTACCCTGAGTGGCAACGACGCCCTGTTTGTGGCGGAAGCTATTTTGTTGCAGCGCAAGCACCCGGATATCGTTTTGCCGGACCACCGCAGCGATAAACACGGCGTTATTCGTCTGACGAACCGCCTGACCGAAATGAGTCAGTTCCATGTTGATGACGTGATTGATCACAATGCGATCGATTGAACGTCCGGAAGCGTCTTACGGCTTGCCCCCACGTACGGCCCTGCGCTATAGTCCTCCCGCTGCCGCACAATCGGCAGTCGGGCGTAGGAACCCGTGTTACTCAATGGCGACACAACACGCGCCAGGCGTGTTTTTTTATGTCGCAGCCTTAGTGCGCTCATTTTTTGCACAGTGGTTTCTATGCTACTGTGGCTATCAAACAATGGTGGCTCAGGCGGGGCAGCCTTCGGGCTGGCCGGTATCCATTGAGGCCGGTATTCCTACTCCCGTCTGGGCTACCACCCATAAGCGTAGGAACTTCGGTGGTAGCAATAACCATGGCTCAATGGAGGCTGCCACCATGGCTACGACCCTCACCCCGACTCACCCGACATTCTGCTTTTTGTTTGCGGCCGTGCGCCGCTCTGCGCTGACGGCTTCGCCGCGTATGGTGCGCACCGTGGCGGATAGCGAACGCAACGCCCGCCGCCTGCTGGCCCGTGATTACGTGTTGTCCTTTGCCGGTCGTCTGCCGGTTAAGGCGGTGGCATGAATACGCTGGCCGACCGTTATTACCGCGACACCCATTACCCTATCCCGCACGCCGATTTTCTGCGTCTCCGGCATGCGCACGCCACCGGCGTGCTGTTCCTTGACCTGCTGGATACCCTCGACCTCGGCGGGCAGCGCCCCGATGCCGTGCAACAGGCATCGTTTGCCTCGGTCATTGCCTTACTGACCGACCAGCTCGGCCACGTCGTCAACACCTGTGAAACCCAAATCCTTGCCCGCATGGAGGCCACCGCCGCATGAACACTGCATCCTGTTTACCGATTGAAGTCCGTACCGCCGTTTTCCGCCGCGCCGTGGCGCAGGCCTATCTGGACACCTGCGACTTTTACCGGGTGAGCCTGGGGTACACGCTGGACGAGCTGCAGATGACGATTGCCCTGCGTCTGGAAGGGCACTTTGTGCGTCAGTACGGCGCAGAGGATGGCATGGATATGGCGTGCACCATGCTGAGCGACATGGTGCAGCCGGACGTTCTGGTGGCCGCACCGCGCCTGACCTCGCTGGGGCAAAAGATGATGGACGAGCTGTGCTGCGAGCGCCTGTCGGCGGCACAGCACGCCACCGTACACTGAGGAGAAGAGCATGAGCGCCCACTTCGTTTCCCAGACCGTACGCACCGCCACCGGCCACTGGCCGGTGATACTCCCGGCCCTCGGCATTGCCTTGCAGCCGAACGGCAAGCCGCAGCCGTGCCCGACCTGCGGCGGCAAAGACCGCTTTCGCTTCGACAACCAGGACGGGCGCGGCACCTGGTTCTGCAATCAGTGCGGGGCCGGTGACGGCCTCAACCTGGTGGAAAAGGCCCTGTCACTGTCTGCCCGGGCCGCCGCCGAACAGGTGGCCGCCGTGATGGGAGAAAACGCCAACGCTCTGCCACCGGCCGCTGAGGCCGGTCATTCACCACAAGACAAGGCCGAGGCCCAGCGCAATGCCGCGCGACAGGCACAGGCTCTGGTGGATACAGCCCGGCTCCAGCCCGGCAACGCCTACCTGAGCGCCAAAGGCTGGCCGGAGGCAGAAACCCTGACCTTGCACGGCCAGCCGCTGCGCGTCGGCGGTATCACCTTCCAACCCGGCGACCTGCTGCTGCCGCTGCACAATGCCGGGGGCGAGGTGGTCAACGTGCAGCTGATTAACGCCCACGGTGATAAACGCATGCTGGCAGGCGGGCAGGTGAAAGCCGCCTGCCACACCCTCTGCGGCCTGGACAACGCGGTTATCTGGCTCACCGAAGGCTACGCCACCGGCCTTACCGTGCACCGCCTGACCGGCGAGACGGTGTGCGTGGCACTCAGCGCCAACAACCTGGCGGCCGTGGCAGAGCAACTGCGCAGCCACTACCCGGATGCACGGTTGCTGCTGGCGGCCGATAATGACCGCAGCGGCACCGGGCAGACCCGCGCCGCCGAGGCGGCCACACGCACCGGCGGTGTCCCGGCGTTGCCGCCCACGGAAGGCGACTGGAACGACATTTATGGCCGGGAAGGGGCCGAGGCCACACGCACGCAACTCCAGGCGTTCAGCCAGCCACCGCAGCCGAGCCCCTTCGACACGCTGAGCGATGCCGATTTAAAAGCCATGAGCGCCAGCGAGAAGGCCGAGTTGCTGGCCGAGCACTACGGCAATACCCTGGCGGTGCCACCGGTAGGGGAAGAGCTGTGCCGCTATACGCGCGGCGCCTGGCAGGTGCTGCCACACCGACAGCTGAGCCGGGAGATTGCCGCGTTGTTCCAGAAGGTACGTGCGCCGTTCTCCGCCGCCGGTATCAACAGCATCCTGGACACCCTCAAGCTGATGGTGCCGCAAATGGGCGACCCGGTTCGCCGGTTGATAGGTTTTCGTAACGGGGTATTCGACACCGTCAGCGGCCAGTTCAGCGCCCACCGCCAGGAACACTGGCTGCGCACCGTCAACAGCGTGGACTACACGCCGCCGCGTGCCGGGGAGAACCTGGCCGACCATGCACCGCACTTCTGGCAGTGGCTGACGCGGGCCGCCGGGGGCAATCACGACAAGCAGCAGCGCATTCTCGCGGCACTTTTTATGGTGCTGGCCAACCGCTACGACTGGCAGCTGTTCCTCGAAGTGACTGGCCCCGGCGGCAGCGGCAAGAGCGTAATGGCGGCCATTGCCCGGTTGCTCGCCGGGGCCGACAACACCACCTCCGCCACCATCGATAACCTGGAGTCGGCGCGCGAGCGGGCCAGCGTGGTCGGCTACTCGCTGATACTCCTGCCCGACCAGGAGAAGTGGAGCGGTGACGGGGCGGGTATCAAGGCCATCACCGGCGGCGATGCGGTCGCCATCGACCCGAAATACCGCGACGCCTACGCGGCGCACATTCCGGCGGTGATACTGGCGGTGAACAACAACCCGATGCAGTTCAGCGACCGCAGCGGCGGCGTCTCCCGGCGGCGGGTGATACTCACCTTCCCGGAGACGATACCGCTGGCCGAGCGCGACCCGTTGCTGTTGGAGAAAATCACCCAGGAGCTGGCGGTGATTGTGCGTCACCTGATGCAACGCTTCGCCAACCCGAACGAGGCCCGCACTTTGCTCCAGGCGCAGCAAAGCTCGGACGAAGCGCTGACCATCAAGCGCCAGGCTGACCCGCTGGTTGATTTTTGTGGTTACCTGACGGTCTTGGGCACCCCGGAAGGGATGATGATAGGCAATGCCAACATCACCCCGCCGAACCCGCGCCGTTACCTCTACCATGCCTACCTGTCGTTTATGGCGGCACGGGGCTATCAGCACGTGATGAACCTGACGGCGTTTGGCCTGGCGGTGCCGCAGACGCTGAGAGAGTATGAACACACGCTGCTCAAACGCCGCACCAAACTGGGTATTCAGACCAACCTGCGGCTGAATGATGACTGTGACGTGGACTGGCTGCCGACATGCGAGGCGTAACAGACGATGCGACGATCGGCCGCGCCGATCAATGGCTGTGTATTGATCTGCCGAACCCATTGGACGGCCAATCATCACGCCGCCTATAGTGAGGGCGAATAAACATTCCGCCACACCAGGGTATTTCTTCGGGCTGCTCCTGCTGCCATCCTCATAACAACAAGCACTCCTCCCAACCGGCTTCGGCCGGTTTTTTCGTTTTGGCACGATGTTGATACCTCACTGGCATATCGACAGACGGGAAAAGGCAGCGTTGATATCGCCCCGGACACACAAACACGTTGTGACGCGGGCATTCTTCGCTGTTTTCTGAGGTAAGGCACGTTTAGCAACAGATGAGCCTGTGTTTCAGACTTATCCTTTCGCGTTTCCTTTTTTTATAGTGGAAAATGTCGCCATTTTCTGGGGTTTCATATTTGTTTTTATAACGAGGTGGCATGAGCCAGCGGAAGTATTTGACGCAGTCTGAAGTGGAGCGTCTGTTGCAACAGGCCTTGGCAGGGGGCAATGCCGAGCGTGATTATTGTCTGATTTACATGAGTTTTATCCACGGTTTTCGCGTCAGCGAAGCGTGTAGCCTGCGGATATCGGATTTGGATTTACGGGGGCGCTGTCTGTATATTCGGCGGATAAAGAGCGGTTTTTCCACCAATCACCCGTTACTGAAAGACGAGTTGCGGGCCATCAGGGCGTGGCTTGCGGTGCGGGCTGGGTTGAGAGGGGCCGACAGCGACTGGTTGTTCCTGTCGCGCCAGGGAAGCCCGCTGACGCGCCAGCGGGTGTACCAAATCATCAGTCAGTTAGGCAGGGCAGCCGATATTTCCGTAGAACCACATCCACACATGCTGCGTCACGCCTGTGGCTTTGCGCTGGCTGACCGGGGTATTGATACGCGATTAATACAAGATTACCTGGGACACAAGAATATTCGACACACCGTGCGGTACACAGCGAGCAATGCGGAACGGTTCGAAGGCGTATGGTTTCGCCGAAAAAACAAGCGAAAAAGTAGACAATTAGGACCAAACTGTAAAGTAGTATATGTAAACCGTTAAAAAAAACCACAACCCTTCAAGAAAAAAGTTCAATAAATTTACCATGCGATTGTAATTTAAAGTAAAAAACTTTTTCAATACGGTCTTGTGGCGCCATTCTCTGCACTCCTCACAGCGCTTCCCACTTCTTCTGTCAGGCTGCGGTAAAGCGACGCGTGGATCGACGCTTCGCCAAAATGTTATTTAATGCCGATAAAATAATTTATTTTGGGTAATCCCTCCTGAAAATCTCTTCAAGACAGTCATTTTTTCCATAGTTGTCAAAATGGTCCTAAATGTAAAGTTCGTTGTGCAAAGGTTGCTCATTTTTGCAGGTGGTTAACGGGGCTTGCTTAATCTGGCTGAAAGCGTTCATGGCAGAGGATTGCGGTTTGTGTCTGCCTGAGTGTTGGTACACGGTTTGACTATCCTCCCCCTTTTTGGGGTGAATGTTTTAGTGCGCTTTTATTATTCTTTGAATGGCGCGGCCAGAGTTTGTCGGCCTGTTTGAAATTACATCTGACGCTGTTGCATGTTTTTTGATGAGAGTGACGCGATCTGCAATTAAGGCAGTTATCTGTTCGCGATTTCTGATATTGCCGATAATTGAACTCTGACCATATTACAGCGGGGCTGTGTTTCACGAATGTACTGTCTGTGTTTTTTGTTGTCGGGGATTGGAAATAAATAGGATTTGATTGGCAGCCGATTTCTTTATCCCGTGGGGGGTGTTGAGTGCGGCGGTCATTCAGGTGAAGAAGCAGTTTGTAAATAAAAAATGGTGTTTTTTACTCACGCAGGAAATCAATGTTATGAAAACTTCTATCTCTAAATTGGCTGTGGTTGCGGTATTGGGTCTGACTTCTCTGGGGGCGTCGGCGGCAGGTAACTCCGGTAAAGTCACCTTCAGCGGTGAAGTGGTGGATGCGCCGTGCAACCTGGCGCCAGGCCAGGATGGGACCGACATCAAGGTACCATTTGGTCAACTGTCCATGTCGCAATTGAATGCCGGCCATGTGGCTGCGCAGAAGTTCGATATTCAGCTCCAGGACTGTGACTTGGCCGGCAAAACGGCACAGATCACCTTCACCGGTACGACGCTGTCGGGCAGCACCACCTTGCTGGAAACCCAGGGTGGTGCGACAGGGCTGGGTATTGGTCTGTCAGGTATCACCTTTGGTACTGCCAAGCCGTTGACGGGTCTGAAAGATACCGGTAATAACACGCTGACCTATACCGCGACGGCGCAGCGTGCTGACGCGGGTACTAACGTAACTGCCGGTGATTTTGCGGCCATCACCAACTTCCAGATTTCCTACCAGTAATCGCTGCGCGTACCCCCGGCAGTCCTGCCGGGGGGAATTCGGAACGAGGGGGAAGGGAAGATGAAAAGATGGCTGTATGTGTGGACGTCGCTGTTTTTCTCTCTGCCGGTATTGGCAGAAACCTATTCAAGTTTAGATCCGTTTCGTGGCAAGGCCACGATGAGTGGTGAGGTACTGGCAACGGGTTGCTCCATCGCTTTGCCTGATCGTTATCAGACGGTCTCCCTGGGTGAGCAGCCGATACGTTCGCTGGGGCAGTCAAGAGGTGCTCAGGTCAAGGCCTTTCATATCCGACTGGACAATTGTGCGCCGTCAGGCTCGGTTGACAAACGTAAGGACATTGACCCGGCCGTACGTATCCGCTTTGACGGCCTGAGAGGGAAAAACGCGGCCTGGTTTCAACCGGCAGGCTCTAGTCGCGGCATGGCGCTGGTGTTGCGGGATGAGCGTAATGAGGTGCTCTATCCAGGGGAATACTCGCAGGCCATTTTTGACCGCAGCCACAACCAACAACTGCTGAATTTCACGTTGGAGTGGGTGCCTGATGGTAACCCACTCAGTGCGGGGGATTATTACGCTGCACTGCGCTTCAATGTGGATTATGAATGATGTGGGAAATATACCGATATATCGATGTCGGTGATGCAAGTCATGATTGTTTTCTTCTTGTGTCGACACGTATTCAATATTGAATAATTGCGTAAGCTAAAACAGCACGGGTGAATGATGGCAGGGCAGTTAATGCCGGGTTATGAAATGTATTCTGGTGGCGGATTATGAATCAGCGTAAATTACGTTTAAATAAAATAACGATTTTAATCAGTCTTGTCATTCTCTTTTCGGGTCGTGCGACTGCCGTGGAATTTAATACGGACGTGCTGGACACGGATGACAAGAAGAATATCGATTTTTCCCGGTTCTCACGTGAGGGGTATATTCTTCCCGGGACGTATCAGATGCAGGTGAAATTGAACGGCGATAGTCTGGGTAATGATGTTGCCGTGCCGTTTTATGTGCGCCCAGGGCAGGTGTCTTCGGCGGATAAATCCGAAGCGATGCCGGAAGCCTGTTTATCGCCAACCTGGCTTGACAAACTGGGGTTGACGGGAGATGCCCTTAAAAAGGTCAGTACCTGGCATCAAGGGGCGTGCGCGGATTTCACGGCCCTGAAAGGCACTGAGTTAAAGGCAGATATCGGCAGCAACACCCTCAACATCAATATGCCGCAGGCGTGGCTTGAGTATTCGGATGCGTCCTGGTTGCCGCCGTCGCGCTGGGATAACGGTATTCCGGGGATATTGCTGGATTACAACGCCAACGGCAACGTAACAAAAACGCATAACAGCGGCCAGCAACAAAATGCAGCCATCAGTGGCACGGTGGGCGGTAACGCCGGTGCATGGCGTTTGCGGGCGGACTATCAGGGCAGTTATGCCAACACCACGGGCCGGAACGGCTCGTCGCAACACAATTTCGATTTCACACGGGTGTATCTGTATCGGCCGCTGCCTTCTTTGCAGGCGAAATTGACGCTGGGTGAAGATTACGTGAGCTCCAATATCTTCGACTCCTGGCGCTATACCGGTGCCAGTCTGGCCAGCGACGACAACATGCTGCCACCGAAGCTGCGCGGGTATGCGCCGGAAATCATTGGTGTGGCCAAGACCAATGCCCGGGTGACGGTCACGCAGCAGGGGCGCGTGGTGTACGACAGCACCGTGCCGGCCGGTCCGTTCCGTATTCAGAACCTGGACAGTGCCGTTCGCGGCCAACTGGATGTCAAAGTGACCGAGCAGAATGGCGACGTGCAGACCTTCAGTGTGTCAACGGCGTCGGTACCGTACCTGACGCGTCCCGGCCAGGTGAGGTACCAGTTGGTCTCCGGTCGGCCGAGCACCTGGGGGCATCATGTTGAAGGGCCTGTGTTTGCGAATGGTGAGGCGTCATGGGGTATTTCCAATAGCTGGTCGCTGTATGGCGGCAGTACGCTGTCGGATGATTACCAGGCGCTGGCACTGGGGGTGGGGCGCGACCTGTTTGCGTTTGGTACGGTGGCTCTGGATGTCACGCAGTCTCTCGCGAAATTCCCCGACCAGGATAACCGTCAGGGCAAATCCTGGCGCGTCAGTTATTCCAAGCGTTTTGACGAGGCCAATGCTGACGTGACCTTCGCAGGCTACCGTTTCTCCGAGCGAGACTACCTGAGCATGCAGCAATACCTGGATGCTCGCTATCACGACAACGACACCGGACGGCAAAAAGAGCGGTACCAAATCAGCCTCAACAAACGCTTTGACGAACTGTCGTTGCCGTTGTCTCTGGGGCTCAACTACCAGTACCAGACTTACTGGGACCAGGGAAACACCAGTCAGTACGGCGTGAACCTGGGGACCTGGTTTGATATGCCTTCCCTGGGGGCGCGCAACGTGTCGCTGACGTTGACGGCGAACCGCAATCAGTATCTGGGTCGTGAAGACAATGTCTTTAACCTGATGTTGTCGGTGCCGTTCGGCACCGGGACGGCCAGCTACAGCAGTACGTACAGTGATGACCGGTTTGGTCAGCGCGTGGGGTACTACGGCCGTGTCAATCAGCTCGACAGTTACAACCTGAATGCCGGCTTGGCACAGGATAACGGCCAATCGTCACGCAGTGAATTTAACGGCATGTATACCCATAACGGTCCACTGGCCGTGGTCAACGCCAATGTGGCCGTAGCAGAGCGCAGTTACTCCTCGTTCGGCATGAGTGCCAACGGCGGTCTGACGTTGACCGGGCGGGGTGCTGCATTGCACGCCGGTGGCTACAACGGCGGTACGCGTCTGATGGTTGATACCGACGGCATCGGTGGCGTGCCGATTGATGGCGGGCGTGTGGTGACCAACGACTGGGGGGTCGGTGTGCTGACCAATGTGAACAGTTACTACCGTACGACCGCCCGGGTTGATGTCAACAAGATGGCAGACGATGTGGAAGCAACGCAGGGGGTGGTTGAGACCGCGTTGACGGAAGGGGCCATCGGCTATCGTCGTTTCGAAGTGCTGAAGGGTGAGCGTCTGTTTGCGGTGCTGCGGTTGGCTGACGGCACATACCCGCCGTTTGGTGCCAGTGTCCGTGACGCCAAGGGCAGGGAGCTGGGGCTTGTGGCCGACAGTGGCCTGGCCTGGCTTAGTGGTGTGACGCCTAACGCTGCGCTCGATGTGGCATGGGACGGCCGCAGTCGTTGCCAGACGCAGGTGCCGGCGCAATTGAACAGTCAGCAGCAGTTGCTGCTGCCGTGCACGGCGCTAAAACCGTAATGAGGTGGGGCGGTTGCCGCCGCCCCGGACAAGAAAACAGGGCAAGAGCATGATGAAAATGAAAAAAGTGACGTGGATGTTGGTGGGAATATTGGCGGCGGTCACGCCGGCGACACAGGCCGCCGTGGCCCTGGACCGGACTCGCGCGGTCTTTAACGGGGACAGTAAGTCTATCAGCCTGAACATCAGCAACGACAACAAACAATTGCCTTATCTGGCGCAGGCCTGGCTGGAAGATGCAAAGCAGCAGAAGGTGACGCAGGGGGCGTTGGTGGTGACGCCGCCAGTACAGCGGCTGGAGCCAGGCGCGAAGAGCATGCTGCGCGTGTCAGCTACGCCGGCGGCGGCGCAGCTGCCGCAGGACAGGGAGACGCTGTTTTACTTCAATCTGCGAGAAATCCCGCCGCGCAGTGACAAGCCCAATGTGCTGCAGATTGCGCTGCAGACCAAAATCAAGCTGTTCTATCGGCCGAAGGCCATTGTCGCGGCGCCGGGCACGGTGTGGCAGGACCAGTTGGTGCTGCACGAAGAAGGAAATGGTTACCGCATCGAGAACCCGACACCGTACTACATCACCGTCATCGGGCTCGGGAATACACCGAAGCAATCTGAAAGTGGGGCGTTTGAGGTGGTGATGGTGGCGCCGAAAAGCAGTGCGCAGGTGAAAAGCGCGCGTTACGCAACGCCTTACCTGACGTATATCAATGATTACGGCGGCCGTCCTGTTCTGACGTTCACCTGTACCGGTGGGCGTTGCAGCGCGAAGAAGGCGTGACCAGACGTCAGTGACGAGGAGAGGCTGATATGGGCAGGAAATACCGAATGAGTACGCTGCTGTGCCTGGTACTGGCGGGCGGTGCCTACGCCGAAGTGAATACGCCGCGCGTGCCGGATCACACGCTGCCGCATGTGCCCACCCCGCCGGGTGAGGCGCTGTCGCGTGAGGGTGTGTTGTGGGTCGAGGGGGCCATGCTGTCGTCGCCGTGTGCTTCGGGCAGAGCGATGACAGGCAGTCTGCAAGACGGCGTGGTGAAAACGCAGCCTCAGTCAGTGGTCGTGCTGCTGGAAGGGTGTGGCGACGGCACAAATGGTGGCGGGGCACGATTGCCGGTGACTATTGACGTGACTCCGGGCCTGCCGTTGCAGGTGAGTCAGCCCCGCTCTTATCGACTGGCGCACGGGAATAGTACGCTGCCGTTGACTGTTCAACCGGGTACACAGGTACTGCGTGTGGAGATGAATTATGAATAAGCAGGGACGTTGGCTGGCACTGACGCTGCTCGGTGCTGCAGTGGGGATTGGCACTGCGTCGGCGGTCGACCTGAACTTCTCGGGAACCCTGATAGACAAGCAATGCACGTTCGCCCAGGGGGATGACCCACTGGAGGTGGACATGCTGTCACGGGCGGTGTCGTTTTTTCATCGGTATCCGCGTACGGAAACCGTGCCGTTTGACATTGTGCTGAAGAATTGTACTGGCGCCACGCTGGACAAAACGGTGTCGATGACCTTCAACGGCACGCAGACTGAGGCTGTGGGTGGGGTGACGTTGCTGAAAACGGACGGCGGCACCGGTATCCTCATCGGACTGGAAAGTGCGTCGGGGCAGGCCATCTCGGTAGGCAGTCCGGTCAATGCCGGGACCATTACGCAAACGGGCGCCGCGGGTGAAAACCGGTTCCGATTCGGCGCTTATGCCCAGCGGCCAACGGATTTATCGACACTGGCGGAGGGCGCGTACACGGCGACAACCACCTTTGAGGTGACCTATCAGTGAGTCACGGAGAGAAAGAATGAGAGTCATTGTGTTGGTGTTCTCGATGGCGATGGGTGCCGTGCTGATTGGTTTGTTGTTGATGGCGACGCTGTTTCTTGCGGGGGCGGCGCATGCGTCGGAGAACGTGCCGGCGCTGTTGCGCTATGCCCAGCAGTACGATGCGGGCAATGGGGCCAAAAGTGAAAGGCGAACGGAAGTGCTTACCTCGCCCGCGGTCAGGTCGCGCCAGGCTGCGGAAGAACTGCGGCATCGGCAACTGGCTGCCCGTGTAAAGGCGCTGACCGCGCAACTGGCCGAGAAAGACAAACAGATGGCGAGCTTGCGCAACAAGCAGCAAGCCTCAGGGGAGGAGGTGCGAGCGCAGGTGAAAATGCTGACGGCCCAACTGGCGGACAAAGAGGCCTTGTTGGCCTCAATGCAGGAGAAACAGCAGGTTGCCTTGACAACGGAGGCTGACCGGGTGAGGGCGCTGACCACGGAGTTGGCAGAAAAGGATAAGCGACTGGGTGACCTGGCGAAACAACTTCCTGTCCCGGTGAAACTGGACTCGGCGGCGGCCCGCCAGGCCTATGCCACGGGGGTGCTGTTTGGGCGTGACGTGCAAGAGGCTCGCATCGCCAACCAGCAAATGGGCCTGAAACTGGATGATGCCCTGCTGTTGGCCGGGCTGACGGATGCACTGACCGGCCAGCCGAAAATGGAAGAAGGGGCGCTGGCCACGGCGCAGGAAGACGCGCGCAAGGCAGCGGAGAAGGCGCTGGTCTCGACCGTAGCCACGCAGAAAAAAGCGGATGCGACTTGGGTAGGGCGTTTTGCAAAACAGAAAGGAGTAGTGAAGGCGCCTGAGGGCTATTGGTATCGGGTGGATTACGCGGGAGAAGGTGTGCCGCTAACGGCGTCGTCCACTGTCGACCTGGTGGTGACGGAGACGCTGACGGACGGCACGGTGGTGAGTGATATGGAAGGGGCAGGCAGCACGCTGACGGAAACGGTGTCGTCCTTGCCGCCGGCATTTGCAGGCGCACTGGGCGTGCTGAAGAACCACGGTTCACTGACCCTGGTGGTGCCGCCCGAGCTGGCCTACGGCGACAAGGGGTATCCCCCGAAGGTACCGCCGGGCGCGACGATGGTCTACAAGCTGCGGGTGGCGGATGTGATTGCGGCACCCGATGAGAAAAAAAGGAAGCAGTGACGAGACGGAGGCATGCCTGTGCCATGACGGTGTGGCGCAAGGCAGCAATGGCGCCACCGGCGTGGATAGCGGCAGGTGCACAAGAGCTTCATCAATGGATGCGAATAAAGAGGCGGTATGAATAAAAAGGTATGGATGGTGGCCGTGTTGGCCTTCGCTCCCTGGGTGGGTGGATGCAGCCAGTCGGGCGAAGCGGAGCCGGTATCGCTGGTTACTCCTGCAGCACGCGCACAAAGTACGCTGAGTGATGTGTCGGAGACGCCTGTCTTGATCCCCGAGGGGGTCTCCACGCCGCCTGAGACGATAAATGGTGATGCCGAGGCGCGCATGCAGCGGTGCCACGGCGAACTGCAGGCCTTGCGGAAGGTGGATGGCAAGCGGTATGCGGAACGGAAGGTGGAATTTGACCGGTTGATGTCTGGGGCGGCGCTGTATGCGGGTATCCGGGGGGCGGTACAGTCACGAACGCAAGACGCGGTGGATGCCTTGTACCGTTATAAGGCAGACAAGCTGTGTGCGGATATCGGACAGGACGTGCTGAATGGGCTGGCGCGAACGGGTAATGCCGGGCGGGCGCTGTGACGGCTCGGTGCGTGTTGTGTGAATGAGTTTTCGGGTGAGGTAATGATAATGACGGGTTTACTTCAACGGCAATGCAGTGGCGTGGTCTGTGCGCTTTTACTCATGTCGGTGTCGGTGCCGGGGCAGGCAAAGCGATTGTTTGCCACTCAGCAGACGCCAATACAGATTGATATCAAGGCGACGGTGGTGGTGCCGCCGTGCGAGGTCAATGGCGGTCAGGCGATAGATGTACTCTTTGGTAATGTTGAAATCAGCGATGTGAACAATGATGGTAGCAATGCTGTTCGCTCGGTGGTGAAAACGGTGCCGGTCATTTGCCCGCCAGGCATCGTGGACAGCAATGCACTGAAAGTCACGGTGTCGGGAACAACGGCGGGGGCTTCCAATCGTCTGGTGACGAAAGAAAGCACAGGTGCCGGTATCGGGCTGTATCAGGGGAGTGTCCTGACGGCCCAGACGCCACTGACGGTAGGGTCTGCATTGCCACTATCTGGAATGGGAAGTGTCAGTGGAAGCTATGAATCGGGTTATAACGGTGAACTGACATTCAGTGCCCGAGTGGAAAAGGCCAGCAACGGAGTTAATGTGGTGCCGGGAGATTTTTCCGCGACAGCCACTATGGTGGTTGAGCAGATGTAAATTAGATGAGTCATTTAAAGACAAACGGGGCTTGGAGTAGAGGGCCAATAGTTGACATTGTAATTGCTTAGCTTTGTTTTTAGTAAGTGACACTGATTTTAATAATTTGCAGAGGTGGCTATGAGCGCGAAAACTTGGTGTGTATGGATAAGAGTTAAACTTTTTGTGTTGCTTATGATGGTAAGTGTGAGTGTTGTTCCTGTTGTTCATGCCGTGGGTTATATAGAGTCGACAGTATGGAGTCCTCATGGTTCGATATTGACCCAAGATGATCTGACATTAAAAGTTGATATTTATAATGGCCCAGGGACCTACTTCTATAATATTTTTAAATCGCAGTGTACTGGTGGGGGGATAAATTTCTATTTAAACTACGTTGTGGCGCCCAAGTCTGTCACTATTGGTAGTGTAAATATACCTCTGATTTACTCTGGTAATAAGATTGCCGATATTGGCAATGACTGGGTCGTAATTGCAAATGTTAAGAATGTAAGTTCTGGCTGTGTCTCGTCTGGTTCGGGTAATTCTGTGTATGCTCCAGGTGTGTACACTCTTGCAATGGGTAGCTTGGTGAGTTTACCCCCTGGTACCTATAATTATTCCATGCAATTCTATGTTGGTAATGCATTTGGGGATACTCTGAATAACGCGATTCAAATGATAAAAGATTATGCCCTTACTGGAGCGATTAGTTCAACTCCCAGCAAACCTTTCACTGGTTTGGCTTCCTGCGAACAAGATAGTACAACACCTGGAACGACCATTGATTTTGGCACTATCATCAGTAATGGCTCGGTGCAGTCTGGCCCTCTCACAATGCTTGGATTGGTCTGTAACTATGATGTGGCTTTAAACGATGTTACCTATTCCTTAACTTCCAATAACCCGGTTACCGGAGAGCCTAGTGCCGGTCAGAAAGTTGCCGTTGCACTCACCAATGGCGCCACCGTTACACTGGATGGCGGTAATGTCACCCAACCCGATCCCAAAAGAGTTAGCGTAAATATTACCCCAAGTATTGACACCCGAGGGGCAGCGGCCGGTGAAGGAACGGGATCGGCTACCCTGACGTTTAATTATGAATAATGTGTCGAAGGCACCAGTGATTTATTTGTGTGAATCAATTCAATTGGACATTAGGGGTGACTTTAATAGCTACAAGGAATACGTCACCTGTGTTGCTGGGTGTAGTGATGGTGTGCGTTATTCAACGCCTTATATCGAAAACGATCCATGGAGAATGGGGGTTGCCATGATTGCGCCGTTTACCATTACAGCTAGCGGAGGCGGGCGTTCAGCCACTTTCAACATTAATGGCGTATCATCGGGGGGGCGTAATTATATTGGTAATGGCGGCAGTGCTGGTGACGTCAGGGGTATGTATTTTACCGATGGCGTTGCTTATCACTCCAGTCCCTGGATCGGCTCATTTCAGACCTCGGTAGATGCGACTTACATATGGCATAACGAAACTTACGGTGGGAATATTAACTTGAGTGCTCCCGCAGGAACGCCAGTTGGAACCTATACTTTTAACGGTACATTGGCTCAATTTAATCTTCAGTATTGTGGTACGTCGTGCAATCCATTATTTAGCCAGGGCACATATTGGCACCCTTTCAATACAACCGTGTATATCACGGTGCTGGGTAAATGTGCGTTCTCCAATGCATCAATGATGCTTGATTACTCAAGCTTAAGCCCTAAGGCAGCGAATGGGAGTGTAAAAAAATCGACGACTCAACTGACGTGTAATTCCGACGTGAGCTCCGGTACGCTTAAATTGGTCTCTACGTCTGGCAGTAATCAAACCTCAACGACGGGTACTTCCGTTAAAGTGGGGGATAATATGGATGCCATTGTTACCGTTAATGGAAAGGACGCATCGAGTGGTATTGCGCTTCAGGGGCCGTTCAATATCCCTATCGAAGTGGCGTCGACACTCAATACGTATGGCAATATACCTAAGCCCGGAGCGTTTCAGGGTAGTGCAGTTTTGAGTTTTGAACCTGATTAAAATTGGTTGGTTTTTTGTGTGGCTTTCCCTTTGTCAAAATTTGTTTTGGTGTCTTCGCTGTTTTTATTGTTCGGTGATGTGTCTTTCTTTTTTTAAAATTTGATTCTGGTTTTTGAGAGATTAAGTCATTTAATGAGAGGTCTGGTTATGTCACAGGAAGAAGCCAATAAAGTAATCATGCAATCTCAATTCTCTGCTGGAGAAAAAAAGCGCATTGCCCCCCGTCAATCCAATCATGAGGAATATACGTTACCCGACTGTCTGGTAAATTATCCCCCGATGCCACTGTATTTGGCGGTGGCACACTTTGGACTGTTGACGCAACAGATATTATCGAGAGAGGTGATTTGTCAGGCCTTTCATATTGACACGCGTCGGGCATTGGAAGTGATGCGTTATCTCGTCAATGGCGCACCGAGTGTCACCTGCGAATGCCTATCGCTGGTGCAGCGGCGGGGATATTGTCTGCGCGTGCTGAGTATTGCGTCAGGTGAGTCGGCAACCCAAAGCGCCACCCCTCCCTTCTCTCGCACGTCTGCCCGCAAGCGGGGAAGTACGCTTGAGCGGGAACGTGCACAGCATCAGGTGCGTCAGTGGTTTCTGCGCCGGCCCAATCCCTGATTGGTGCTCTGGTTACACGGCATGTGAGTCAAAAGGAGAGGTGAAATGGAAGGCGCGACGATGGGGGCATGGGTATGGATGTGGGTGCTGTGGCTGAGTCTTAGTGCGTTGCTGTTGGGGGGGATGCTTTCATTGCCACCCAAAGAGGTCATTGTGCCTCGCCCTGTCAGGCGTCCACCTTGTCTGTGGCGTTTTGTGCGCGGTGATATGGCGGTGGGCGGTACCGTGCGTATCGGTCTGAGTTTGGGGGGCGCTGGATGGTGGTGCGGTGCGGCGGGCTTGTTGGCATCGGACTGGTCTCGGAGCCTGTTGGTTGTCGGGGCTGGTGCTCTGGTGCTGATAGCGCTGTTTAATGCCGGGCGTCGGGGGGCGCAGTCCCTCGTTGGGTTGGTCGTGCTGTCTGGCTTTCAGGGGGCGGGATGGGTCGTACTCCTGCTGATCGTGCTTCAGCTATACGGGTTGTCGGTGCGATGAGTCTAAGAGGGGCGGGACAATGGCAGTGAGTACAGGCAGTGAGTGTTTCAGTGGGCAGATTGCAACCGCTTCCCACGGTCGTGTCTCGGCCCCTCTGTCGATAGCGGTGGTTGATGCATGTCAGTTCGGGCTTATTGGGTTGCACGGCTTGTTGACCCTTCCCGCGCTTTCACCGACAGCGATAGCTGTCAGTGCTCATGAGCAGGTAGAAAGCGCGCTGGTTGCTGTACACCCTGGACAGGCATGCATGGGGTATGGCGGTGGGGAACGGTGTCTGGTTTTGCGGCTGTCGGCGCACCCGGCGCAGGCCTTGCAACAGTTGTTGTATCTGGAACATGAACTGATGGTGCGAGCGGGTTTTCGGCGCTTGGTTGTTCTTTCACCGTTCGGGGTCAATAACGCCGTCCGGCAGGTGCTGGTCTGTGGCGGGGTGCGACTACCGGTACGCATTGTGGATGCACGCAGCCCGGTAATGTGGTTGCGTCGCGTGGTGTTGTCGCAGGGCTCCTTGTCGCAGGCCGGGGAGGATGAATTGTTGCCCCAGATGCCGGCGTTGATATTGTCCGGCCCCGAGCGTCGGGTTCTTGCCAGGACATTGATGGAAATCTCAATTCACCAGCAGGCGCGATTACAGCACCGCAACAATAAGACGTTGTACGCACAGCGGCACAATGCGTTGCGAAAACTCCGCGCATCCGGGGTGGCAGACCTGTTGCGGCGATTTGTTTCGATGTGAAGGCATGGGGCGTTCAGTGATGTGGAGGTGGGTAATGCGAAGAAGGCAACGAGGGCGGCGACATTATGCACTTGAACAAGCGGACTATTTTCGGGAGCGGATATTGAAACGCGTGGTGTTGTGGGTGCTTTTGCCACTTCTGGCTGCGCTGTTGGTGGTGTTATGGAGGGTGGGATGATGTGGAAGCGCACAAGGGGCGAAAAAGGTGATGGTGGGCAAAGTGGATTGATGTAGTCGGTAGAGACTTTGGTAAGGGGGCAAAATGCACAAACGTTTACAGCAAGGAGTCTGTATCCGCAGGCTGTGGCTGCTGAGTCGTCGCATGGTGTGGCTGGGTATGGTGACGGTAAGCATGGCGATATGGGGGTTGTTGCTCGGGCTTATCGCATGGCTGGAGTGGTGAGGTGTGGTCATTTTGGCAGTGATGCCAGTAGGCCAGCGTTAACACAACAATAAACAGTGCATTGAACGACAGCCAGATAAATACAATGGCCATAACTATTCCCATGAAATCATGTCCTCAGTGTTAAGTGCGAAGCCAGTCAGATGTGAGGCAGCCTCGGCGTGATCGTTTTCATGAGATAATCCTATTACCGGGAGTATTGATAAGTAAAGTTGATGTTTTGTTCGTATGCGAACTGCGATCCGATGCACGTTTATTGACGATATCAGGGCCAGGCAAAGCGAGTGTTTGCTCAGACGCCGATACAGATTGATATCAAGGCGATGGTGGTGGCGCCGTGTGGCTATAATTGTATGGGTATCCTGGGCTTGGTGATGTGGCGCGCCCGTTGTTTTCTTCGTAGGCCGGGATGGTGGGGGTGTCCCATGCTTGTTGCGGTGGTTTCCCTGCCCGCAATTGCATCAGACCACCTGGAGAGAGAGTTGGAGAAGCATCATGCCTGTGCCTGGAACACGTACCAGGGCGCGATGTTGCGAATGGGTAAACGTCGGGCGTTCTCGTCATGAGCGGTTTTTGCTCAGTATGGCTGTTATTACTTGTCCTATTGGGACTTATGGTATTGGCGATGGAATAAGCAGGGGGTAAGAATGAGCGCAATATTGGATGGAACGTGCCTGGACATGTCCACTGAATTAACGCCCCAGGCGCGTTTGCGTGCCATTATGCAACAGGCCGCCCAGCTTGAGCGTGGCGGCTTATTTGATGATGCGGCGTTATATTGGCAGAGGGGGGCGGAGTTGTCAGTGCTCACGAATGAACATCGTTGGTGTGAGGCGAGGGCGTTATTATGTCGAAAAAGATGTCTGCGCGGTGATGACGTCTACTTAAGATAAGTTCAGGGTGTCATTTCCTCTGTTCTGTAATTAATGGATGGGCGGTGTCACCATAAGAAAATTGAGGGCGCAGGATGAGAAAGTGGTTTCGATATATTCCAGTAATTAAAAACATGTGTTTGAATTGTCGTTGAGCGGTATGGCTACAAGTGGGGGCGTACTTGTCAGTGGGTTCATTTTTTTTGACAAAGACTGTTGGTGCTAGGGGTATTACGGTAACGCTAGCATATTGTAATGACGTTAGTAAGAAAATACCGTAACGGTAATAACACGTTATTTGAGGTGATTCTACAGGAAAAGAAAATGGTTTATGTTTTATGCCGTCAGTGGTTGTGCCGTTTTTCCATTTTCCTGTTTATTTGCCTCGGGGAAAAACAGATCTGGGATAATTTAAACAGTGTTATGTAGCCTTCATTTTGGGCTGGGTGCATTGCTTTATATCCCTGTTGGCATTTCCTGAGGGGAGTATTCGTATGGTGCGGGTTAGTTTCTTGTAAAAAAAGGTCGCGATGGACACGATAACATTATGGTTGATTGCCATAATCCATGTTTTGAGTGCTGTGGTGCATGAATGGCCGGGGACGACTGCTGTGCTATTGGGCCTTTGGTTGTATTGGATATTGCTGCGTGTTCCTTGATTCTATTTGTATCAGTAATCAGGAGGATAATGATGTCAATGTATCAACATTTCTCACGGCGTGGGATAAAACACATTTTTTTGGTTTTCTTTGTGACTTGCGGTATTTCGAGGGGCGCTGCGAATGATGGGGCGCTGTTCTTCCCTGATGAGTTCCCTCACGTGGTGTGTGATGCGACGATGGGATTTTGTGCCGATGCCCAGGGCATATCTTTTGGCTTGACAGAGTTGTACTTGGGGAGATCCGCACAGAATGCGCTCTTGTCGAGGTTGTCGCAGGCCCCGAGAGTGGCATTGCAACGGTTTGTACTAAGTAACGGCACCTTGTGCGACAGCCGTTTGTCAGCCTGTTTTACCGATGCATCCGCGCAGCGGCGTGATACAGCGTTGACACGGCGGTTGTTTGGCAAGTAACGGAACCGCCGGTTAAGTTTACCGGCTTTATCACACTGTAAAAACGAGGGTAGGGAAGATGCTGAAAAAATGTAACACGTTACGGCTGGCAAGGCTATGTGCCGCCGTGTTGACCGCGTCGCTGCTGACGGCGTCCCTGGCGGAGGCCTGTACCCGTATTCTCTGGAATGAGAATGCGTCAGGTGATGCGGTGGGGCCGCTGGTTGGACGCACGATGGACTGGCCGATATCGACAGATCCGGTACTGACGGTCTTTCCCCGCGGCACGGCACGGCAGGGGGGGCAGTTGGGGCCACTGACTGTGATTAAAGAGAACCCTGCGAGTTGGGTGGCCAAATACGGCAGCCTGGTCACGACCATTTACGGCGTTGGAGCTGTTGACGGCGTGAACGAGAAAGGGCTGGCGGCACATTTGCTATACCTCAATGAAACCCAGCTTCCTCCGCGCGATCCGTCGAAGCCCGGTTTGCATATCGCCTTGTGGGCGCAGTATGTGCTCGACAATGCCGCAACTGTGCAGGAGGCGCTTGATACCTTGGACGAGGTCCAAATAGTGATGGCCAGCCTAACCGGTAAAGATGGACATGTCACGCGTGGTACGGTGCATTTGATGATGGAGGATGCGAACGGTGATTCGGCGCTAATTGAGTATATCGATGGTAAAAAAGTCGTACACCATAGCCGGGACGTGCGTGTCGTGACGAACGACCCGTCGTATGACCAACAAATGGTTGTGTTGGAAAACACCATTCGGCTAATTACCAAGGAGGGGGGCGACTTGCAACACCCGAACAGCAGCATACCTCTGCCCGGCAATGTGTCGCCGGAAGACCGGTTGGCGCGGGCAAGCTATTTTTTGGCGCTGATGCCCTGGCCGCAGGATGAGCGACAGGGGATTGCCGGTATACTGGCTATTGCGCGTAACGTCTCGGTGCCGTTCGGGGCGCCCTATAAACCTACCGAAGGGATGGCGGTTTACAACACCGAATACCGAACGGCGATCGACTTACGCGAGCGGCAGTATTTCTTTGAGCTGACGACCCGTCCTGATGTTGCCTGGGTTGACTTGATGAAGTTCGATCTCTCTTCTGGCGCACCAGTCATGGCGTTTAATCCATATCAGGGTGAGATGAGTGGGGATATTACTACACGGTTTGCGCGGGTTAAGGCCCCCTATTGAACTGTCTGTCGTGTCTTCAGAAAAGGGCAATCATTTTATGATAAAGATGTATAACGGATGGAAGGCGGCATTATGTCTGGCCATGACGCTGGGGTATGGCTCCTCTGGAGTGGCGGCTGTCGTCACTAGCCAGACTGCCTCCGAAACGGATGAAGCGTCAGCCTGGCGGTTTAGCGTGTCGCCATATCTGTGGATGCCTGCGCTGCAGGGTAATGGGGCGTTGGAAGGGGAAAGCGGGCGGTTCAAATTGCCGTTCCATAAGACGATGCGCAATCTGGACTTCTTCACGCTGGGTGACGTCAGTGCGAGCTACGGCACGTACAGTGTGTTTCTGGACGTGCAGTACCTAGACGTTTCAAAACACATGACGTTCGCGATGCCAGGGGTAAGCGCCGACGCGTCAATGCGCACGACCCAGGTGAGTCTGGGGGGGAGTTATCAGGCGTATGCGCGGGCGCTCGGGGGCGACACCGCTTTTGGGGCGCCGCAGCAATTAACAGTTGCGCCGGTGGCCGGGGTGCACTGGACCCGATTGAACGCACGGGCGTGGGGCGAAGGGCATTCCTTGGGTAAAAGCACTGACTGGACTATCCCATTCGTGGGTGTCAAGGTGGATTACGATTTAAATGCGGACTGGATGCTGACCGCCGAAGGGGATGTGGGAGCCTGGGGGCGTGACTGGGGACTCCAGAGCCAAACCTATTTGGGATATCGACTCGGGCTTTGGGGGCAGGAGAGTCTGTTGCGTGTGGGGTACCGGGTTATTCATCAGGACCACCAAACGGATGACCTGCATTGGAATGTCACTCAGTATGGCCCAACGGCGGGGCTAACGATTTGGTTCTAATAAAATTTCTACCTAACTTATTTATGAGTAAATTGCGTCGTTTAATTTGATTGATGTGGGTTTTAATGCCCGTTTGTCGCCCTGGCTTCTAAGGGCGGCATTTTTTCTGTAATGCAAACCTCTGTCTCTTGGTCATGTATGTGAAAATATGGAGGCGTAATTGTGGATAAGTTTGTGGGGGTGTTGTTATTTCTTACGATTGTTGTGGGTGTTTACGCTCAGGGTGGAGGAGATAATATGTTTAATAAGTTGAATCAACAGCGTGAGTCTATTGGTAATGCTGTGTTTACTGCAAGTGATTACAAGCCTGGGTTACTTAAACATATTGTTTTATTTAAATTCAATCAGGAGATTTCGCAAGCTCAGAAAGATGATGTGGCTAATCGTTTCTTATCCCTGAAGCGTACAATACGTTCCGGAGATACTTCCCCATATATTCTCTCGATTGTTGATGGTATGCAAAATAGTGGTGAGGGTGCTAGCGATGGATTCGAAATGGGTTTTATTGTGACATTCAAGTCAGAGGGAGATCGGAACTATTATGTTGGCCGCCCACTCGTTGATGAGTGCGATTATTATGACGAGGATCATGACGAATTCAAACGATTCGTAAGGCCGCTTCTTGATGATGAACACGGTGTTCTGGTATTCGATTTTTCATTGAGGTAATCGCAAGGTGGTTATATTACGGCGCCACATTGTCTTTTTTATAGTAGCAGGACGGAAAATAACATGAACAGAATGATAACGATTCACACCTCGTTAAATGACACACCTTTTCTTTTTAATACATTAACCGGCAAAGAGGCTCTGTCATCGTTGTACACCTTCTCGGTGGATGTGCTATCCGAAACCCAGCCTGTCGACCCTAAAAAACTGCTGGGGCAAACCCTGACGGTGGAATGTCGCCAAACCCCTCAGCTCCCACCGCGCTATTTGTCGGGTATCATGACGCGGGTTGAGGTCAAGGGTCGGGACAGCAATGACCGTTATGACCGTTATACCCTTACCGTTAAACCCGCCTTGTGGTCTCTGGGGCAGGGACGGGATTGCCGGATATGGCAAGAGAAAAGCGTGCCGGATATCATCACCACCCTCTTGCGTGAGCAGGATATTGCGTTTGAAAACCGCCTGAGCTGGGATTACCGGTGCTGGGAATACTGCGTGCAATATCAGGAAAGCGACCTCGATTTTATCAGCCGACTGATGGAGCATGAGGGTATCTATTACTATTTCAAGCACGATAACGGGAAACACACCCTGGTGCTGGCTGATGCGCCCGAGCAGCACGAGGTGCTCAGTGGTTTTGCCACCTTCCCGTGTATTGACGAAACGGTGGCCGATGTCTCCGGACCGGGGATTGCACGCTGGCGGGTGTCCGAGACGATGTCCGCGTCGCTGTATCTGACTGACGACTATGATTTTCGCCGTCCACGCGCCAGCCTGCTGCAGGCGAGACAAAATCCCGTCTCTGGCGGCCAGCAGGATACCGTCGTGTTTGATTGGCCGGGGCGGTATACCCGGCATGGCGACGGGGTATTTTACGGCCGTATTCGCCAGCAAGAGCTCGCCTGCATGCAGGCGCAGATGTCGGGGGAAACCCCGTCGCTGGGCATGGCGCCAGGGTATGTTTTTACCCTGACGCGGGCGGCGCGCCCGGAAGATAACCGGACCTATATCGTCAGCGGCGCGGAGTACTTTTTCAGTGAGGCCGGTTATTACAGTCAGGGTAACGAAGAGGCAACGCCGGTACATCGTACGGCCTTTACCGCCCACCCGGCGACCCTGAACTGGCGCCCTGCCCGGCAAACTGCCTGGCCCCGGACATACGGCCCGCAGACGGCGGAGGTGGTGGGGCCGGAGGGACAGACCATCTGGACCGATGAATACGGGCGCGTCAAGCTCAGGTTCCGCTGGGACCGCCATAATGCCTCCAGCAATGACGAGGCCGCATGCTGGGTGCGCGTGTCCAGTGCCTGGGCTGGATGGGGCTATGGCAGTATCCAGGTGCCCCGTGTCGGCGAAGAGGTTATCGTCGACTTTATCAACGGTGACCCGGACCGTCCCATCGTCACCGGCCGCGTGTATAACCAGGACAGCATGCCCCCTTGGGACTTGCCGACGGATGCGACCAAAATGGGCTTCATGACGCGTTCTGCGGGCGGAACACCCGAGAACGGCAGCTTTTTGGTGTTCGATGATGCACCGGGGCGCGAGGCGTTTGACATGCACGCCGAACGTGACATGAACATGAGTGCTGAGCGTGACCTGACAGTGAATATCGAGGGGGCACGGACCACGCGGGTGAAGGGCGAAGACCGCTACACGTTCGATGACAGCCAGCGCGTGCGTATCGCCAAGGGGCGGCAGGTTGATATCGCGGCGGGCGGTGATAACCGGGAGGTCTCGGGGGACAGCACGACCACGGTGCACGGCAAGCAGACCGTTATCATTGACGGCGAGCTGATTGAGGAATACCGGGACGGGCAAACAACCACCGTCACCGCCGGTGGCCAGACGCTGAAGATACACGCCGGTGGCCAAACGATAATCATCAGCGAGGGTGGCCGGTCCATTGACATCGTCGGGGATGCAAAAAAAAAGATAACCGGCAACGAGCGAGAGGACACGACGGGGGAATGGACGAAGTCGGTGGCGGGTACCATTAACATCCTGTCTGATGCGGATGTGAACATCAAAAGCGCCACGAAAATCACGCTGGATGCGCCGAATCAAAAGGCCACTACCGGCAAGGGGCACAGCGAAAGCTTTACCGGCCACTCTTTCAGCATGACGGGGGCCTCGGAAAGCTTTACCGGCAGCTCGGTCAGTTTTACCGGCTCCTCTGTCAGCTTTACAGGGATGAGTGTCTCTGTGGGGGCTGCGGGTATCAGCAACACCCCGTTCAAGTTAAAGAAACACGATAACAAGGTTCAGTTTGTCAGTGGCAGTACCACGCTCAACAGTAATTTCAGCACCATTATGAGTGCACTGACGACCTTTTCGTGAGGGGCGGGTTATATGACGATGGTCAATGTTGCGTTTTGGTCAAATGTGGCCCTTACCCTGGCGCTAGTGCTGCTGGTCATGGTGGGGATTTGGAACACTTGCCGAGCGGTCCGAAAAAATCGGGCCATTATGAAACATGGCAAGGAGGCCCGGGCGCTGATTGTGAATGCTACGCCGCATAAGAGACAGGTTATTGTGGGAAAAGTGTCGGTGAAATTACAACTGACTTATACGGTAGATAGGGTGGGGTATTATGTTCTGAAGGATGCCATTGTATCACCCTATTATGTGAATGCATTTAAGGTCGGAGAGGAAGTGCTTATTCGCTATCGCGAGGGATGCCCGGGCGATATTGTTATTATGCAATATGCTGAGAACTAAGTGCGCTGGACGCACCTCTACGTGTTTGGTTTAGAACAAATTAGGCCTTATTAATTACAAGGATTTGTAAACTAAGCTTATGATATATTTTGCGTTGTTTGCATTGGAGTTGTGATGTTCATCTAGGTTTCATGATATTTTGTAAAAAAGTATTTAAAAGAAAATCATCGCTGTTACCTTCACTGGTCGGACCGATATAAGACTAATCCTAAACGGTGGGGCAGTGATGAAACGCAAATATTTAACCGGGGATGAAATAAACAGTTTACTGAAAACCATTACCAGAGATATGGTTTCTGTTCGTGATTATTGTATGGTCAGCATGGCATTTCTGCACGGTCTCAGGGTCAGTGAGCTGACGGCATTGCGCCTCACGGATTATGACCCCTTATCCAGGAAGATTTATATCGCCAGACTCAAAGGCGGGATGAGTACCAGTCATCCCTTGTTACCGGAGGAGAATACGGCGTTGCAGGTCTGGCTTGCCGAACGGCAGGTGTTTGCGGGACAGCATCAGCCCTGGTTATTTTTGTCACAGCGCGGGACGCGATTATCACGACAACGGTTTTATCAGTTACTGCGGCGTTATGGCGAACGCGCCGGTTTACCGCTGCCGCTGCATCCTCATATGTTGCGCCATGCCTGTGGGTATAACCTTGCGGAGCGTGGTAATGATACACGCTTGATACAGGATTATCTTGGGCATCGCAATATTCGGCATACCGTGCTTTACACGGCGGCGAATGCGGCACGCTTTAATCATGTCTGGCTCAAAGACGCAAATTTGCCGCTGATGTCGCCGTTGCAGGACGTGTTGCCTATCAGCGTGCTGTGCAAGGATGTTTGATTGGCACGGGACGAAGAAGTCGCTGCCGACTAGGTGTGAAATTGCTTGATAAACAAAGGCCACCTAAATGAAAAAGGAACAGGAAGCCCCCTGTGCTCTGGAGGTATCATCACTATTGGGGTTATCGGGCGCAGTCGAGGTGTGGGGGAGTGAGCATGTCCCCCTTTATCAGCGGGTGGCGCGGTGGGGCTGGCATCTGGGAAGGCCTTTTAGTCGTCACGATGTGGCGAAAGCATTTGGGATAAGTCTGGACAGTGCAGGAAATGTGATGTCTTACCTGCGTCGGGCGCGCCCTGACGTGGTGAAAAGTCGGCAATGGTATGAGAGGGGAGCGAGAGGAGCGCGCAAGCGTTATATGCACATACTTTCAGCGCCAAATGTTGACGGAAAGCCGGTCAGGATGATTCCGGTTCATTTGTTGGGCGAAAAGAAAGCGGGTTCTTTGCAGGATATGCGTCGCCGATTTATTCGAGGGTCGGCCGTAAAATTGGGTGAGGACTGAGTGCAGGTCTATACATGAGGAGGGGTTGTTAGCATGGAAAGCTTGCGTGTTGATTCAGACCTTTTTTCGCAAGAGACAATGGCTCTGCATCGAAAGGTGTAGGGCAGTGAATGGTGATTACAGGGGTGTTAATCACTTATCACATTGATTTAAAATAATAAAAATATTTTGTGTAGAGGGTGCATAGTTTTACCTTAAATCCTTTTTTTTGCGCAAAATCAGTTTAGATAATGATATTGAGTATGTTTTTTAATCATTCGTTTCTATGAGCTGTGAGTGCATGCAAGTGTGTGTATCGGTGTGTGTAAGTTTGTTTTGTATTCTTGTTATTTTCAATAATTATCAGTAAGTTAACTTGATTTATTTATTCCTATTATCAGCATCGGGTCGATCCGCAGGTGCCGATCGAAGACGTCGTGGGCACGATGGCGGATCTGATCCGCGAAGGCAAGATCCGCCATATCGGCCTGAGCGAGGCGTCGGTCGCCACGCTGGAGCGGGCGCACAAGGTGCATCCGATCACCGCGCTGCAGACCGAGTATTCGCTGTGGACGCGCGATGCCGAACAGGGCGTGCTGGCGGCCTGTGAGCGCCTCGGCATCGGCTTTGTGCCTTACAGCCCGTTAGGGCGCGGTTTCCTCACCGGCGCTATCCGGCGGCCGGAGGATCTGGCCGAGGACGATTTCCGCCGCGGCAACCCGCGCTTCCAGGGGGAAAACTTCGCCCGCAACCTGGCGCTGGTGGAGAAGGTGGGTGAGCTGGCGGCACAGAAGGGCGTCAAGCCTTCACAGCTGGCGCTGGCCTGGGTGTTGGCGCAGGGCGAGCACATCGTGCCGATCCCCGGCACCAAACGCCGTCGCTATCTGGAAGAGAACGTCGCGGCGGCGGAGATAACGCTGAGCGCGGCCGAGCTGGCGGCGATAGACGCGGTGTTTCCGCTGAGTGCGGCGGCCGGCGATCGCTACGGCGCGGAGTCGATGACCTATATCAACGGCTAAAAAAAAGCGCGGCCTCAGGCCGCGCTCTGTCGTTTTCCGCCAACGGCGAATTATTTCTTCTTCGGCGCGCGCGGCGGGCGGCCGACGGTGGCCTGATACACCTTGAAGCGGCCGTTCTGCGCCAGCACTTCGTGGCTGCCGAAGGTGGCGTCCAGAATGTCCGGGTACGGCAGGAAGGCGTTGGCGACGATGCGCAGCCGGCCGCCGATCGGCAGGTGTTTCACCGCGCCGCGGATCAGGGTTTCGGCGGCGGTCAGGCTGGTCTGCAGCCCGTCGTGGAACGGCGGGTTGGAGATGATCATGTCGAAACGGCCGGTGATGTCGGAGTAAACGTTGCTGACGATCACTTCCCCTTCGATGCCGTTGGCGGCCAGCGTCGCGCGGCTGGATTCCACCGCGGCGGCGTTGACGTCGCTGAGGGTCAATTTGACTTTCGGCGACAGCTTGGACATTACCGAGGCCATCACGCCGGCGCCGCAGCCGATGTCCAGCACCTTGCCTTTCATGTGTTTTTCCAGCGTCGACAGCAGCAGCGAGCTGCCGACGTCCAGACCGTCGCGGCTGAACACGCCCGGCAGCGTTTTCACTTCCAGATCGTGCAGCTGATAGCTGTCCCACCAGTCGTTCAGGTCGAACTCGGTCTGCGCGTCCAGGCGGCCGTGATACAGGCCACAGCGGCGCGCGCTGTCGATTTTCACCAGCGTAACGTGGCCTTCCAGCGTTGGCTCGGCGCTGCGCACGCCGCTGCGGTTTTCACCGACCACGAACACGTCCGCGCCCACCGGCAGCAGCGCCAGGATGTTGCACAGCTGGAATTGCGCTTCCTGCTTGCTCTTCGGCCAGTAGTAAACCAGCGTGTCGCAGTCGGCGACGAAAGCGGGATCGACGGTCAAACCGAACTGCACGTTATCGCCCATCGTCCGGTTCAGTAACTGCCAGTGATGGTATTGCTGAGTGTGGACGCGCACGTCCGCGGCCTCGAATTGGGCCGGCAGGCTGTCCTGCAGGTCGCCGGCAAACAGCACGCGGCGTTCGATAAATTCATCACTGTGGCGCAGCATGACTTCACTGGCGGGGGTTAATGCAGACATCAGATATTGGCTCCTGGAAATGAGACCGGGGATTATAGAGCTTTGTGGCGATATGTTCGACGGGTTTGTTGGCGCGGGCTGCGCGGGTTTGTTAGCATAGCGCGGCGCATGGCAGGCATGGCGCACCACAACGGGTAGGAATCGGCATGGCATCAAAACGCGACTGGCTGTTACAACAACTGGGTATTACGCAGTGGACATTGCGCCGCCCGGGCGTGTTGCAGGGCGAAGTGGCGGTCAGTCTGCCGCCCGAGACGCGCCTGCTGGTGGTGGCGCAGACGCAGCCGGCGCCGGACGATCCGCTGTTTTGCGACGTGCTGCGCAGCCTGGGGCTGACGCCGGCGCAAACCTACAGCCTGACGCCGGAACAGGTGGCGATGCTGCCTGAAGAGACCGCATGCAACAGTTGGCGGCTGGGCGTGACGGAACCGCTCGCGGTCGCCGGTGCGCAGCTACACAGCCCGGCGCTGGCCGAGCTTTCCCAAGACGCGGGGGCCAAACGCGCCCTCTGGCAGCAGATTTGTCATCATGAACACGATTTCTACCCTGACGGCGGCCGACCTGGCCACGGCCTTCACCATTGAGCAAGCCAGCCACGCTTTCCCCTGGACGGAAACCACCTTCGCCAGCAATCAGGGCGATCGCTATCTTAACCTGAAGCTGAGCGCCGACGGGGAGATGGCGGGGTTCGCCATCACGCAGATCGTGCTGGACGAAGCCACGCTGTTCAACATCGCCATTCATCCGCAGTACCAGCGCCGTGGCTTTGGCCGCCTGTTGCTCAACGCGTTGATTGAACGGCTGGAGAGCCGCGGCGTGGTCACGCTGTGGCTGGAAGTGCGCGCCTCCAACCAGGCGGCGATCGCGCTGTATGAAGATCTCGGTTTCAACGAGGTCACCGTGCGCCGCAATTATTACCCGAGCGCCCACGGCCGCGAAGACGCGATCGTGATGGCGCTGCCGCTGGCGTAATCCGCCCGGCCGGTAAAAGCATTGATTGTCACCGGTTGGCAAATCGGCGAAAATGCCCGGCTGTTATCTTTTATTCACCGCTTTGCCCGGCGCCGCGATCGGCGCGTTCTGATGATGTCGCAGGGCGGACTAACCGTAGAACCTGAAAACCATGTCTCCTAGTGAATTTGCCCGCGAAGTCTCCAAAAGAAGAACTTTCGCCATCATCTCGCACCCCGATGCCGGTAAAACCACCATTACCGAAAAAGTACTGCTGTTCGGACAGGCGATCCAGACCGCCGGTACGGTAAAAGGCCGCGGCTCCAGCCAGCACGCCAAATCCGACTGGATGGAAATGGAAAAGCAGCGTGGGATCTCGATCACCACCTCGGTGATGCAGTTCCCGTACCGCGACAGCCTGGTCAACCTGCTGGATACCCCGGGGCACGAAGACTTCTCCGAAGATACTTACCGTACTCTGACCGCCGTCGACTGCTGTCTGATGGTGATCGACGCCGCCAAGGGCGTTGAGGATCGCACCCGCAAGCTGATGGAGGTTACCCGTCTGCGCGACACGCCGATCCTGACCTTCATGAACAAACTGGACCGCGATATCCGCGATCCGATGGAAGTGATGGATGAAGTCGAGCGCGAACTGAAGATCGCCTGCTCGCCCATCACCTGGCCGATCGGCTGTGGCAAGCTGTTCAAGGGTGTTTACCACCTGTACAAGGATGAAACCTACCTGTACCAGACCGGTAAAGGCCACACCATTCAGGAAGTGCGCATCGTCAAAGGCCTGAACAACCCGGAGCTGGATGCGGCGGTGGGTGAAGATCTGGCGGCGCAGTTGCGCGATGAGCTGGAGCTGGTGCAGGGCGCTTCCCACGAGTTCGATCAGGAGGCTTTCCTGAGCGGCGAGCTGACCCCGGTGTTCTTCGGTACCGCATTGGGCAACTTCGGCGTGGATCACATGCTGGACGGCCTGGTGGCCTGGGCGCCGGCGCCGATGCCGCGCAAAACCGACACCCGCGAAGTGACGGCGGCGGAAGAGAAATTCACCGGCTTCGTGTTCAAGATCCAGGCCAATATGGATCCGAAACACCGCGACCGCGTGGCCTTTATGCGCGTGGTTTCCGGCCGCTACGAGAAGGGCATGAAGCTGCGCCAGGTGCGCACCGGCAAAGACGTGGTGATCTCCGACGCGCTGACCTTTATGGCCGGCGACCGTTCGCACGTGGAAGAAGCCTATCCGGGCGACATCATCGGCCTGCACAACCACGGCACCATTCAGATCGGCGATACCTTCACCCAGGGTGAAGACATGAAGTTCACCGGCATCCCGAACTTCGCGCCAGAACTGTTCCGCCGCATTCGCCTGCGCGATCCGCTGAAGCAGAAACAGCTGCTGAAGGGGCTGGTGCAGCTGTCCGAAGAGGGCGCGGTGCAGGTGTTCCGTCCGATCGCCAACAACGATCTGATCGTCGGTGCGGTCGGTGTGCTGCAGTTCGACGTGGTGGTAGCGCGCTTGAAGAGCGAGTACAACGTGGAAGCGCTGTACGAGTCGGTCAACGTGTCGACCGCGCGCTGGGTCGAGTGCGACGACGTGAAGAAGTTCGAAGAGTTCAAGCGCAAGAACGAGATCAACCTGGCGCTGGACGGCGGGGACAACCTGTCCTATATCGCGCCGACCATGGTGAACCTCAACCTGACGCAGGAACGTTATCCTGATGTGACCTTCCGCAAGACGCGCGAACACTGATCAATCGGCAGGGCGCCCAGTGCGCCCTGCACGCCTCTCCTATTCCCGCTGCGCTAATTAATAAACCTCCCTCATATTTTTCCTGCGAACCTAGGTCACCAGGCGATGTTCGTTCGGCCTGCATTTTCTGTCTAATGGTCTATCTTTAACGGGATGTCCGCACATTGCTTGAGAGTAAATCACTGCAATACGCTATTTGTTTGGTGAGTTATTCTGATGTGTTGCCGATAGGAGACAGTCAGTGTCTTTAAATATCAATGAGATAGCTATATTTCAGTTTTGTGTGACTTAGCCTGTCGTCAATAGGCGACAGTTTTTTGGCTAAAAATCCAACGTCTGATTTATTTTCTTTGATTTTTAAGGGTTTTTTTGAGTTGGCACGGCCGTTGCAATATTCCTGTCGTGAACGCTTAATCGTATAGCGATGATGAAGTATTTACCGAGAAGGCCGCGTGAAGGTGGCCGCAGGGTTCCGGCGCTCTGGCGTTGTGAGCCCCCAACAAAAGGAAGAGATCGATGAAAAAGACCAAATTTGCACACTCGCTGATGGCTGTTGTATTGGGTTCTGTGTTGGTCAGCGGCAGTGCGCTGGCCGAAGAGAGTCTGCTCAACAAGGCGTCTAACGCCGCGGACAGTGCCGGTGCCAAAATCGATAGCTCCATGAAAAAAGTTGACGGTTACATGGATGACAGCGCGATAACGGCTAAAGTTAAAAGTGCGTTGGTGGAAGATAAAACCATCAAAAGTTCCGACATTTCGGTGAAAACCGAAAAAGGCGCCGTGACCCTGAGCGGGTTCGTCGGCAGCCAGGCGCAGGCGGAGCATGCGGTCGCTGTCGCCGGCAAGGTGGAAGGCGTCAAGACCGTCAGCGACAAGCTGCACGTGAAAGATGAAGCCAACCAGTCGATCAAATCGTATGCCGGCGACACAGCCACCACCAGCGAGCTGAAAGCCAAGCTGCTGGCCGATGACATCGTGCCGTCGCGCAATGTGAAAGTGGAAACCACCGATGGCGTGGTGCAGCTTTCCGGTGAGGTGAAAACGCAGGCGCAGTCTGAGCGTGCGGAAAGCATCGCCAAGGCCATCGACGGCGTGAAAAGCGTGAAAAACGACCTGGTGGTCAAGCCGTAATCCCGCCAGGCGCCCGTAACAAGTAACAACAAGCCGCATCGGTCGGGCCGTGAAGGCGGCCCGACATGTACCACCAAAAAAAGAAACTGATTTGCCGTCGACGTCCCGTTGTCGGGGCGGTAGACGGCAGCGAATTTTTTCACAATGGTAAGGAGAAGCTTATGTTTCGTTGGGGCATTATCTTTTTAGTCATCGCGCTTATCGCTGCGGCACTGGGGTTCGGTTCGCTGGCGGGCACCGCCGCCTGGGCGGCTAAAATCGTGTTTGTCGTCGGCATTATCCTGTTCCTGGTCAGCCTGTTCACCGGCCGCCGGCGCCCTTAGCCGGCCGGTATTTTCCTGCAAACTGTAACAAAGCTTAATTCCTTTTCTCACGTCGGGGAGGGCCGGCCATGAACAGCGACATCATCGTCGGGCGCTGGAAACAGCTGAAAGGCCAGGTATGGCAGGCATTGGCCGAATGGTCCGGCAGCGATTGTGTCTGGCTGGCCGGCAGTAATGATTTCCTCGCCGGCGTGCTGCAAGAGGATTACGGAAGAGAGCGAGACGCGGTATCCTCGGAGAAAACGTCTCACTGAGGATGCCAAGTTGGGATACAGAATACCCATCACGCTCGGCAATATAGAACCGCTGGCGTCTAAGCCCTTTCGGCCAGGCAAGATGGCGCTGGTCTGCGAAGGCGGCGGCCAGCGCGGCATTTTCACCGCCGGCGTGCTGGACGAGTTTCAGCGCGCGGGCTTTAACCCTTTCGACCTGCTGATCGGCACGTCGGCCGGCGCCCAGAATCTGTCCGCCTACATTTGCGGGCAGGTGGGCTACGCGCGCCGGGTGATCACCCGTTACACCACCTCGGCTCAATTCTTCAATCCGCTGCGCTTCGTGCGCGGCGGGCATCTGATCGATCTCGATTGGCTGGTTGATACGGCGGCGGCGCAGATGCCGCTGGCGATGGACGTAGCGGAACGGCACTTTACCGACGGGCGCGAGTTTCTGCTGTGCGCCTGCCGCAGCGACGATTTCGAACCGACCTATCTGCCGGCGCAGCGCGAGCGCTGGCTGCCGGCCATCAAGGCGTCCAGCGCCATTCCCGGCTTCTATCGCCAGGGCGTGGAGCTGGACGGCATCAGCTATCAGGACGGCGGCATCAGCGATGCGATCCCGGTTGAAGAGGCCTATCGCCGCGGCGCCGACACCATCGTGGTGATCCGCACCGTGCCTTCGCAGATGTACTACACCCCGCAGTGGATGAAGCGCATGGAACACTGGCTGAGCGACAGCAGCCTGCAGCAGATGGTGCGCATCCTGCAGCATCACGAGCAAAGCTATCACCGCATCCAGCGCTTTATCGAGAAGCCGCCGGGCAAGCTGCGCATCTTCGAGATCTTCCCGCCGAAGCCGCTGGCCAGCAATGCACTGGGCAGCCGACTGGGGTCGCTCAATCAGGATTATCACCTGGGGCGCCGCTGCGGCCGCTATTTCCTGGCCACCGTCGGCCAGTGGATGGCGCAGCCGGAGCCGGACGGCATGAAGGTGAAAAAAGCGCTGTCGCGCCGCCTGATCCAGCCGGAGAACGTCAGAATGCCTTCGCCGATCGTGACCGACATCGTCATGCCGTCCGATCTTGGCGCGCAGCCGGAGGCCGCGGTGGTGGCGCCGAAGATCATTCTGCCGGGCGATCTGCCGCCGGGTGAAGGGGGCGCGCTGTGAGCTATGCCTTTACCGACACCCACTGTCATTTCGATTTCCCGCCCTTTACCGGGCATGAGGGCGAGAGCCTGGTGCGAGCGGCAAGCGCCGGCGTCACGCGCATCATCGTCCCGACGGTCACCGCCGATCGCTTCGCGCGGGTGCTGCGGCTGGCGCAGGATCACGCGCCGCTGTTCGCCGCGCTGGGGCTGCATCCGCTGTATATCGCGCAGCATCATGAGCCGCAGTTGGAGCAACTGGCGGCGCTGCTGGCTGAACGGCCGCGCAAGCTGGTAGCGGTGGGGGAGGTCGGGCTCGATCTGTATATGGACAACCCGCAGTTCGAGCGCCAGCAAAGCGTGCTGCTGGCCCAGCTGCGGCTGGCGAAACAGCATGACCTGCCGGTGATCCTCCATTCGCGCCGCACCCACGATCAGCTGGCTGCGGCCCTGCGGCGCGTGCAGCTGCCGCGCCGCGGCGTGGTGCATGGCTTCGCCGGCAGCCTGTCGCAGGCGCAGGCGTTTATCCGCCTCGGCTATTACATCGGCGTGGGCGGCACCATCACCTATGAGCGGGCGCAGAAAACGCGCGGCGTGATGGCGCAGCTGCCGCTCGAGGCGCTGTTGCTGGAGACCGATGCGCCGGACATGCCGCTGGCGGGCTATCAGGGGCAGCCGAATCGCCCCGAACGCGCCGCCGAGGTGTTTCAAACGCTGTGCGAGCTGCGGCCGGAACCGGCCGACGAGATCGCCGCCCATCTGCAGCGCAATGCTCAGGCGCTGTTTGCCATGCCGGATTGATGAGGTGATAACGTGACCTGCGTCACGTTATAAGATTTTCATTTGCGTCTCGTTGTATGCATTTGTGACATAAATCGGTGCGAGAGTGACCTCGCTCAGTATAATCCCCCCGAAACTCTCCAATAGCAGACCTCTCTTTATGAGCAGGGATGTATTTTATTTTTTGCAACAGGGAAACTTTGCATGCAACTCATCATGAGCCTAGTCGGCATGGCGGTGCTGATCGCCATTGCGGTGCTGCTCTCCAGCAACCGCCGGGCCATCAAACTGCGCACCGTCGCGTGGGCGTTCATCATTCAGGTCGGCATCGGCGCGCTGGTGCTGTATGTGCCGCTGGGCCGCAGCATCCTCGGCAGTATGTCGAACGGCGTGGCAAACGTTATCGCCTACGGCAATCAGGGCATTTCGTTCATTTTCGGCGGGCTGGTGTCCGACAAGATGTTCGAGGTGTTCGGCGGCGGCGGCTTCGTGTTCGCGCTGCGCGTCCTGCCGGTGATCGTGTTCTTCTCCTCGCTGATTGCGGTGCTGTACTACCTCGGCATCATGCAGTTGGTGATCCGCGTGCTGGGCGGCGGGCTGCAAAAGCTGTTGGGCACCTCGCGCACCGAATCGCTGTCGGCGACCGCCAACATTTTCGTTGGTCAGACCGAAGCGCCGCTGGTGGTGCGTCCGTATATCGCCACCATGAGCCAATCAGAACTGTTCGCGGTGATGTGCGGCGGCCTGGCCTCGGTGGCCGGTTCGGTGCTGGCAGGGTACGCGCAGATGGGCGTGCCGCTGGAATACCTGATCGCCGCGTCCTTCATGGCCGCGCCGGGCGGGCTGCTGTTCGCCAAGCTGATGGTGCCGGAAACCGAGCAGACCCACGATAAAGACGATGCGATGAAGCTGATCGCCGAAGAGGATCGTCCGGCCAACGTGATCGACGCGGCGGCTTCCGGCGCGGCCTCCGGCATGCAGTTGGCGCTGAACGTCGGTGCGATGTTGCTGGCGTTTATCGCGTTGATCGCCTTGCTTAACGGCATTCTCGGCGGTATCGGCGGCTGGTTCGATTATCCGCAGCTGTCGCTTGAACTGATCCTCGGCTGGGTGTTCTCGCCGATCGCCTTCCTGATCGGCGTGCCGTGGAGCGAGGCGATGACCGCCGGTTCGTTCATCGGCCAGAAGATCATCGTCAACGAGTTCGTCGCCTACATGAACTTCGGCGCCTATCTGCGTCCGGACGACGTAGTGGCGGCGGAAGGCCTGCAGGTGCTGTCGGCCCATACCAAGGCGATCATCTCCTTCGCGCTGTGCGGCTTCGCCAACCTTTCCTCGGTGGCGATCCTGCTGGGCGGTCTGGGCAGCATGGCGCCCAATCGTCGCCACGACATCGCGCGCTTCGGTCTGAAGGCCGTGGCGGCGGGCACGCTGTCCAATCTGATGAGCGCCACCATCGCCGGCTTCTTCCTGGCGCTGTAAGCCATCCCGAGGCCCGCGACGGCGCGACCGATCGCGGGACTCCGCCTATACTCTAAGCAACGCGGGTGCGTGCCGCACCCGCGATCTTCAGCCGCTTCTTTAGCGAATTTGTGAACGATATCGCGTTATTTTGTGATGTTCTTCACATATAATTCCGGTCTGTTACAGTGCTATTTCATATAGTGTGACGATGAACGCGAATCGCCTCCGGCATTCGTGTTCAAATAGCTATTACTGGCCGGCCGCAAGGCGGGTGGCCATGTGCGGTGAGAAGGATCTCAGTTGCCGCCGCGGGAACGCCGTTCCCCAGCGCTATCTTCATGGAACCAAGTCCGCTCGCCAACACCCAGGTACTCAGTTGGAGAGTTTTATGACCGAATTAACCGCAGCAGCGCAACGTGCGCTGAATTTGATGGATTTAACCACGCTGAATGATGATGACACCGACGAGAAAGTGATCGCGCTCTGTCGTCAGGCCAACAGCCCGGCCGGCCACACGGCGGCCATCTGCATCTACCCGCGTTTTATCCCGGTGGCGCGCAAGGCGCTGCGCGAGCAAGGCACGCCGGATATCCGCATCGCCACCGTGACCAACTTCCCGCATGGCAACGATGATATCGACATCGCGCTGGCGGAAACCCGCGCGGCCATCGCCTATGGCGCGGATGAAGTGGACGTGGTGTTCCCTTACCGCGCGCTGATCGCCGGCAACGAACAGGTCGGCTTCGAGCTGGTGAAACAGTGCAAGCAGGCTTGCCAGGCGGCCAACGTGCTGCTGAAAGTGATCATCGAAACCGGTGAGCTGAAGCAGGCCGATCTGATCCGCAAGGCGTCCGAGATCGCCATCAAGGCCGGGGCGGACTTTATCAAGACCTCCACCGGCAAGGTGCCGGTCAACGCCACGCTGGAAAGCGCCGAGCTGATGATGTCGGTGATCCGCGATATGGGCGTGGCGAAGACGGTGGGCTTCAAGCCGGCCGGCGGCGTGCGCACCGCGGAAGACGCGCTGCATTATCTGCAGCTTGCCGATCGTATTCTGGGCGAAGGCTGGGCCGATGCGCGGCATTTCCGCTTTGGCGCTTCCAGCCTGCTGGCCAGCTTGCTGGCCGCGCTGGGCCACCAGACCCAGACCGCCGGCGGCGGCTACTGATCGATTTCGTTGGCGGGCGCCAGGCGCGCCCGTCTGCACCGACTCTCGGCGACACAGGGGGATGCCTTGTTCCTGGCTCAAGA
>Ga0308165_1001064_pt1 | contig 41484 bp, 37 predicted proteins | sample PhyWR2_FD_201032 | JGI IMG/M metagenome (GOLD analysis project Ga0308165, IMG submission 201032) | Phyllosphere microbial communities from UC Gill Tract Community Farm, Albany, California, United States - DLSLW.R2 | ecosystem: Host-associated > Plants > Phyllosphere > Unclassified | place: USA...
GTCGACGGCGATCTTCATCGGCCGCGCCAGCTTGGCGTCGCCGACGATGCGGTCGATGTATTGCTTGCGGATATCGTGGGTACGATAGGCGCCGGTGCCGCTGGCGAACTTGTTTTCCACGATGGCGTGATACAGGGCCTGGATGGTTTCGCCATGGATCGCCTCGCCGGCCAGCACCATCTTGAAACCGTTGTAGTCGGGCGGATTGTGGCTGCCGGTGACCATCACGCCGGATTGCGTGCCCAGCACGTGCGTACCGAAATACACCATGGGGGTGGCCACCACGCCGAGGTCGATGACGTCGATGCCAACGGCCTGCAAGCCGGCCGCCAGCGCGGCGGAAAGCTCAGGCCCGGAAAGGCGGCCATCGCGGCCGATCACTACCGAGGTCTGGCCCTTGGCCAGGGCGGCGCTGCCGAAGGCCTGGCCGATTTGTTTCGCCACCTCGGCGTTGAGTGTCTGGCCGACGATGCCGCGGATGTCGTAGGCTTTGAAGATGGAAATAGAAGGGTGCATTTGGTTGTAAGGCTAAAATACTGACTGCGAAGCTTCGCACAAGTGATCACAAGAAGTAAAATCTGTTTTTATATTCCATCAAAAATCGCAGCCAATCATCAATAATACCAAACGAAACTCATTCTCACTCCCAGGTGAATTCATTGAAAGAGTTGACCCGAGCGCGATGGTTTTATGACATGCAGACTTCAGAAAACCGCTTTTGACAGAGCACCTCAATGCTGTAAATATATTTTATACAAACGTGACACTTGGCCCGCGATGCGGGTATAGCCACAGACATTAAAGAGATTTTGCGCTAGGCAATTCATATATTGCCCTCCTTGCCAACTAAAATACAACATAAAAATCACGAATCCGTCGTTGGCAAATAATCCGCACAATTTCGAGTCCACAACTTACCCGCGATTAGCCCAGCCGGTCATTCACTGGAACAGCACCTTGAGTCACCAACACAAACAGTCAGTCATCTTTGTACTCACCAATCTCGGTGGAAAAAGTGTGGCAGCACTGGCCCAGCTTTACGCCATATTCATTTTCTCCAAAATCCATACGCCAATAGAAGCATCGGTCATTTTTCTGCTACTGGGCTACGCGATCTGGTTTCAGGTACTTGAGCTCGGCCTCTCTCAGACACTTCAGAACCGCTTCAATGCCCGCAAGAGTTCGGCAGCTGACGTACGTCTGACGATCGTCATACACTACGTCTTTATTCTTGCCCTGGCGACGTGCGTCATTGCCAGCCCCATATTGCCTCGACTGTTGTTGCCGGCCGAGCATTACAATGCGCAAGGTATTGAGTTCAGGGCTTTTTCTATCGGGATGGCGCTGATGATCATCGCGACCAGCAACGTCATTTTGCAGAGAATGCTGGTGGTATTGAACAAGGGCTTGACTGCAAATTTGCTCCTGATACTCCAAGCGCTCTCGTCACTGATCGGCTTGGCGCTTTATGCTCATACAGACAACCCCAATATCGTAGTATCAGTTCTTTTATATTTGGCGCCGCAAGTTGTGATCAATCTTCCTTTGATGATCAATGTGCTGCGCAAGGTGCACTATAAGAGATCGCGACCTCGAAAAGACCAATTCCTTGCCATCTTTACGGATGCACTCGGCTTCTGGACCCTGAACGTCTTGTCGGCAATCTTTCTGGGCGCGGACTACTACTTCTCGGCACACTACCTCAGCAGTGAGCAGATTGTGTCGTATCACTTCGCAACACGGTTCTTCTTCCTTTCCTTTGTGGTCTATTATGCCTTCGTACAACATCAATCGAGAAGGCTGACGCCGGCTGCGCTAGAGGGTGGCGCTCCCGCTTTCAAACAAATGATTCGGAACTCTGCCGCTATTGGCATTGTTTCCGTCGCGCTGATATACCTCTGTGTGATCGGACTGGATGACTTACATCTGTTTGAGCGCCTGACCAACAAAAAAGTCATCGATCATTCTTTGATGTTGGCTGCGTTCTTCTACTTCACCATTCGCGTGCTCCGAGATGTTGGACTGGTAACATTGAGCAGCGCCGGAATAAAATCCGTTCTATACAAGGTTTACATTGTTGAGGTTATTCTCGGCCTCACACTGTTGCTCCTGACCACACAGAGATTTCACGGAGTCGGAATACTTCTTTCCATGGGCGCCACGTGCCTGGTGAGTACCCTTATTCTGTTCTATTTGATCAAAAAACTGATTGCGTCGCAGACGCCAAATCAGGTACCTGGGACGATTTAATCTGATGAACCAAGTTTTAGATGCGTTGGCGCAGACGGATGCGCTACTCTCCATTATCACCGTCACTCGCAACGATGCAGATCGTTTGTCCCGTACAATCCAGAGCCTGAGCCAATTCTATGACGACGCGAGATTCGAGCATCTAGTGATGGATGGTGTTTCCACCGACCGTACAACTGATATCGTCGCGCCACTTGCGCGAACCGGAAATTTTCAGTTCCATTCCGAGTCGGACAAAGGTATCTATGATGCGATGAACAAAGGCATAAAGAGAAGCAAGGGCAGGTTTCTTCTTTTTCTAAATTGTGGCGATTGCATGTTGGCGCGTCCTGATGATATTGCCGCGTCGCTTGAAATCATCAGATCGAAAAAAACTGTCGACATCACCTGCTTTTCATTCACCCAAATCGAGAGTGGCGGCGCCGAAAAAACGATTGCACCACGACAAGCCCGCCCTTATCAAATGCCTACTTCGCATCAAGCCATGGTGTTCTCCGCTGATTTCACTCGTGCTCAACACTATGACACACGCTACAAAATAGCGGCTGACTACGACCTCTACATTCGTGCTCGCTCAATTACTATCGCGCCGTTGAAGCAACCTATAACCGCTGTTGAAGTGGATGGAGTTGCGTCAAGCCAGCCATTGATCTCTTACAGAGAATATCTTCTGATCGTCTCGAGGAATCTGCAGGGTGCCAACATGCTTGTCTGCATGACGCGTATCGGCTTCAAGGCGCTCATCGTCATCGCCTTGAAGTCACTGCTTCCGAAGACCTGGATTCGCAAACTGCGACGCATGTCATGATCGAAGTCCAATCAGCCGGCACTAAAAACTTGGGCTGGAAAATCGGTGCTTTGGTCATCATCAAAGTCATTGGCGCCTTGTTTGCGACACTGATATTTTCCCGATTTTCTCCCTTGATTGATTCGAAATTGTATATCAGCGGCTATTACGCCATTGATCCACTGCTGCGAACCCAAATCATTCACAAACTAGCCATAACGCTGAATGCGATCGGAGGCGCTTTCTTTGCGCACGTAGCATTCGGAGTGATCTCGACAATGGGGCTTATCTATTATTTTGCGACCGGGGGACGACGCTGGATATTCATACTGATGCTCCTGCTGCCGAGTTCACTTGTTTGGACTTCCATTGTCAGCAAGGAAGCGCTGTACTTTGGATGCTTCACGCTCTTGCTGGTGATCTGGTCGAAGTATGTAGTCGAAAAATTGAATCTTGCAGACCTGCTTGCCGCGATGATCGCGCTGTCTATTTGTGGCCTGCTTCGTCCTCACTATGGAGTGGCGATCGTATGGCTCTTCAGCGCAACATACTTAATGAAGACACTCGGAAGCCGAGCCTGGTGCTTGATGCTGGCTTTGATGGCGGCAGCAGTCGTGGCGATCTATTTCTTTGCCTGGACAGACATTCTTTACAGAGGCTTTGGCGCCATTGACGACTCGGCCCGTTCCAGCCGCTATGAATTATTTGGCATTATCCCCCATCTTGATGAGGGCGTTCAGGGCTTTCATCGGTTTAAGCAATTTGTCCCGCTAGGAATCGTTGCCGGCATTGTCGGCCCCCTGCCTTCCGAATTGCTGGCCCGCCCGGAATTTCTCCCCTTCTTTTTGGAAGGGCTGTTTGTTCTGCTATCGCCTATCTTCATATACCGGTATGCGGCTAAACAGGAATTCAGCGGAAAGATTTTATTTTTCCGCATCTATTGGTGGTGCCTCGTACCAGCGTTGCTGTCACTCATGATTTTGCATGCGCCCTTCGGGCTCTTGAACCCAGGTTCTGCCACGCGATGGAGAACCAATTTCGAGACTTTGTTCTATATGGCGCCACTTCTATTACTATTTCGGTTCACAGATCGCAACTGCCATGAAGATTCTACATTTTCATCCTGATGGACGGATGGCCGCTTTATTCATCGTTCCCTTGGTTGAAGCGGAGCGGAAGCGTGGCCATACATCCGAACTCGTCACTTCGATTAGAAAGTCGAAGACCAGTGCTGTGGAAATTGCCTACGACCTGTCGCTACGCAATTTGCTCTTCTTGCCATTTGCGTTTTTTCAAATCTGCGCGCTCATCAAGGCACGCAAGCCTGATATTTTGATTAGTCACAACACCAAATCATCCCCCCTTCCTTTGCTTGCGGGATGGTTAATGGGTGTAAAAGTGCGAATCTATTTCAATCACGGCGTTCCATATGTCGGATATGCGGGGTTGATGCGCAAGGTTTTGCGTTTGTTTGAGCGCTTCAATTGCGCCTTGGCGACCACCATCCTGACGGTGTCCTCGGATATGATCCGGCTGCTCAAGGATGTCAGCAGCAATATTCAACCAACCACGATCCTCAATGGCTCAGCTTGTGGATTGGACACCGAAATTTATAACAAGGAACGCTATCAGGCCTCAACCTGGAGACAGGAAAACCATATCGCACAAGATGACATTGTCGTGGTTTTTGTCGGACGCCCGGAGCGACGCAAGGGATTTGAACACGCCCTCCATGTCTGGACAGATTATCTTACCGAGTCAAAGTATAAGTTGGTCCTTTGCGGCGCAGAACTCAGTGATGTACTACGATTCATGCCACAAGTCCCGAGCAATGTGATCTGCCTCGGATTTGTGAAGAACATCCCGGAAATATTATCCAGTGCAAATGCCTTGATCATGCCCAGTTTACACGAAGGTCTATCGTATGCAGTACTGGAAGCCATGGCTTGCGGCTGCGTTGTGGTGGCCAATGATATCGAAGGAATCCGTAGCTTGGTCTCAGATGGAGAGAATGGTTATCTGGTGAAGAACAACCTTCTGGCGACCTATGCAGATTTGATTCGGACCGTCGGAGCGGAGCAAAACAACGCGTCCGGGATGAAAGACAAAGCTATTTCGACAGCAGCCATGTTTTCCCGAAAATTGTTTATTTCCGCGTATCTTTCTTTTCTGGACGACTTGATCTAGAAGAAAACAACCGTCATTACTCACTCAATTGATCTTTGAACATCCAAGTATTGTATGTCTTCGCAAAAATAGAATAGCCTTGCGCCGACATGAAACGTGCGATTTCATTCTCGGAAGCATCTGCAAGATTCGAGCACAATGACTCTGCCAATACCATGGCCGGCCGATAGGTGCTCCAATTATTCGACTCAAGAACTTGAAGATCCAATCCTTCAACGTCAACAGTAAGAAAATCGATTTTTTGTCCAACTGCCAGATGATCGTCCAGAATGTGATCGAGCCGCAGGACCGGAACAATAATTTTCTGCACCACTTTATAAGTAGTCTTGTTCAAGCGGTCATCGACAATATCCGGATCAAAGGTATTGAGTGCAGGCTCATTGAACTTGTAATACGTCAAATGCTGCTCGATATCCGACACCCCACATTGTAGATTAATGTCGCGCTGCCTTAATCTCTTGAAATCGGCGATGGAATCAGGATTCGGTTCAATATTGATACCGTGCCAACCAGCTTTGTAAAAGAGATTCGTATTGGAAAAACGGTGAGGATGATGTGCACCCACATCAACATAAAATCCTGATTTCCGACCTTCGAAGACTCTGCGCAGAACCAAGTCCTCCCCCTCTTGAGAGTAGGATTTTGTTGAATGCAAATCGAAGACTCTCTCTCGCAAAGGATAAGTAAGTTTCCGGAGACTCTTGGGAACCATCAATTTGATATAGTTGACCATGTGCTTTTTTTTTCGATAAGATTCTGAAGAAATTGCATCCAAGACAAGCCACGCAGCGTTGCACATACCGGACTCAGAAGAACCAACGTACAAGCCTATCAAATATTTTCAACGCACCTGAGGCAGGGGACTAGCTTCTACGCAATCAGTTGCGAAGCATGACTTGCGCAATAAACAGCAGCTTCAGCCATGCCTCCTCCCGGCAAGAACCACAGACTTTTCCTGATCTGCAACAGATCTTCACGGCTGAAATCGCCATGTTCTAATGAGTAATCCCGTCTCGATTGATAACCTTCAAAAAGGTCATCCACAATATCTTGAAGTCAAACCAGAACGACTGTTTATTCATATATTCCGAATCGAGCATCACCTTCTGGGGAATCGGAATATCGTCCCGTCCGTTCACTTGAGCCCAGCCGGTTAGTCCAGGCACCAAAGCGTCGACGCCACACTGCGTACGAAGTGCAATCAGATCGTCCTGGTTATACAACGCAGGTCTTGGCCCCACGAAACTCATGTCTCCTCGGACGATACTCCATATCTGAGGCAACTCATCCAAACTGGTTTTGCGTAAAAATGAGCCGATAGGCGTCAGATGCGAGTCTGGATCGGAAAGTAAATGTGTGGCTACTGCCGGTGTGCCAATCCACATCGTACGAAATTTGGGCATGCGAAAAATACAATTCCTGCGCCCAATCCGATTGGACCAATACAACACCGGCCCAGGCGACGTAAGGCGCACGGCGACGGCAACCAAAACCAGAGGCAATGCCAGCAATACCAGCACGGGTAACGCCAATGCCATGTCAAAAATTCTCTTATTCAGACGCATTGCGTTCTTCCATGCAACGTCAGCATCGGATTTAACATCATGCCCACGGCAAAATTCCGGGTCAATTTAGATTTCCAGAAAAAAAGATCAACACGCCTCTTTTGCGCATCACAGGCTTTCGACATAAAAAATGGAAGATACATCGCATTCAAAGAGATAGGAACAGAGAACCAACTCCCTCGTCCTCCAGAGGACGAGCAGAGCAAAAATTATTGCGCGCCTTCGATGCTTTCCGCCAAATAGACGAGGTCAACTACGTCGTTGACGGGTGCGTAGCCAGAGACCAGTTTAGCCAGGATTAGAGAGATCGAATCGATATCGTTGTTGTCAGCGGCGCCAAACAATACTTGTAGTTCTTTGGTCAATACGCTCCAAGGAAGAAAGTCTTCATGCGCCTTCATAATTCTTGCGTGCATGGTTTGCTCGGGATTGTCGCCAATGAGCAGCTCTTCATAGAGTTTTTCACCCGGACGCAATCCCGTGACCTTGATCTCAATATCGCCATAGGGATTGGTATCGTCTTTTATGGCGAGTCCCGACAGACGGATCATCCGTTGCGCCAAATCGATAATTTTTACGGGCTCACCCATATCCAACACAAATACATCACCGCCATCAGCCATGGCTGCCGCTTGCACAACCAATTGCGCCGCCTCCGGTATCGTCATGAAGTACCGCGTTACATTGACGTCCGTGACGGTTATTGGCCCCCCATCCCTGATCTGCTGTCGAAACAATGGAATGACCGACCCCGACGATCCCAGTACATTACCAAATCTGACCATGCAAAAGCGGGTTTTATTATTGACGACTGCACTTACGGATGCTTCGACATCAAATACCGGATATTCATTGATCGCCAAAGCTTGCAAGATCATTTCAGCCAGGCGCTTTGTAGCTCCCATCACATTGGTCGGACGGACTGCCTTGTCTGTACTGATAAGAACAAAATCGCCCACACCGTTTTCGGTCGCCGCCCGAGCCAGGTTGTAGGTCCCAAGGACGTTATTACGAATTCCCTCTACCGGGTTATGTTCCACCAAAGGGACATGTTTATATGCCGCCGCGTGATAAACCGTGTGCGGCTTCCATGTTTTGCAAACTTCGCTAAGTCGACGATAGTCGCGTACACTGCCCAGCAACGGGACCAGTTCCATTTTTTGACCAGTCTCTTCAAGCTTGGCTTCGAGTTCTCTATGGATGGAGTACAGGCTGAATTCATTGTGATCAAGCAGTAGCAAGCGATTCGGTTTCGCCACCATAATCTGACGACACAGTTCGCCCCCGATACTGCCGCCCGCGCCGCTGACCAATACCGTTTTTCCGCTGATATGACGTCCGATCAACTCGAGATTCGGAGGTACCGGGTCGCGGCCCAACAAATCGACAATATCCAGCTCCCGGATATCGGAGACAGTTACCGTACCATGAGCAAGATCGGTCAAATCCGGCAAGGATCTTACGTGCACCTGATATTTCCGCAAACTTGCCAAGATTTCATTGCGACGACTGCGGCTGACGCTGGGCAGAGCAAGCAACACGTCCGTGACGCCATAGTCGGAAACCAATTCTTCGATATCGCCAGGTTTATAGACCAACTGGCCGTTGATCGTCTTGCCATGCAACTGGCTATCGTCGTCGAGAAAGCCAATCAGGACCGATTGATGTTGCTGGGCCAATGCACCTGCGATTTGCGCGCCGGCCCCGCCAGCGCCATAAATCAATAATCGCGAATCTTTTTTGTCCCGCTGATTCGCGACCACATGATTCAGCCAAAAACGTGCAAATGCCCGGCTGCTTCCGACCATCGTCAGTAGCAACAACGGTTGCAACAATCCGACTGATCTGGGCACCTCTGGCAACGCGAGCCAGAACAGCAATGTGAACAAGATCGCCCCATAGATCACCACTGCCTTGGCGATCGCGATCATTGCAGACAGTCCCGTATAGCGAAAAACCGCGCGATACAAACCCATCCGAATAAAAATGGGGGTGGCGATCAGCGGCGCCATCTGATAAACATGCCATTGATAACCTTGTGGCCACTGCAGCATATCGAGACGCAAGGAAAAAGCTGCCCACGTCGCGATAACCGACATGACGATATCGGCACCGACTACGATGCATTGCTTTGAAAATCTTGACAATTCAATAATACTTTTTTGCATTAACTGGCACCAGTTTTGTAGATTGACAGTGTACAACACGAGCAATGCCCCTCCACCGTTACAAAAACGCAACAGCTATACGTCTTTTCAATAAGGATCGAAGGAGCGTCGTCGGGCACCTTTCGGAAAAAGGGTGCCAAACCAGCCTTCCCGCCCTAAACAGCCCGGGAAGGCATCGCCCGCCTCGAAGCTTATCCGCGTTGGAGATGATTGGCAAAAATGGATTGCAAACTGGGAGCGCTCGAATAAACAGGCAGGAACGCAGATTCAGACGAGATAATTGCTGACAATGCTGTCAGCAAAATCGTTGGCGATTGGTTTTGAAAGTACAGCGAGACGAATATATTGGAATTTGACGCCGAAGACGCGCCCTAGTCACAAATTCACTGTCGCCCCTTCACTCCGGCGAAGATAGCTTTTGATAAATGGCGTGCTGAAATAACCATCTCTTGAATGTACGAAAAATATCCGCCTTCTGTTTTGCGGGAGCAAGAACCGGTATTGGCATCCCATGCTGACCCAACAACCGAAATGTCTCCAGCATCGCACCAACGTATCGATCGTAATAGCCGCGTCCTTTGCCCAGACGATAATTGGTGCATAAATGCAAAGTATTTGCAGTGACGATCCTCAACGAATGGAAATGATAAAAGACCGGCTGTAGATCTGGCTTCATTTTCAGGAAATGCCGCACGTTCCAAGGCCCCAAGGCTTTTTCCACTTGCTGCAGAACGTGTACTTCGCTTGCAAAACGGGAAGGCCAGTCATCAAGATACATTTGATCGCCACATTTGCCATCCTCCAGCCTTGCAAAACACCATTCAAGGCAGCGCTCCTGCCACCACTGCAATACTTTCAGTCCCCCCCCGTTGCGCGCGAAAGTGACAAACTGCACGCAATAAATGCCGGCAGTCGATGAGTGATCATATTCCGGCGCATAGGCATGGGGCGTTATCAGTACATCTTTCCGGCTACGTTCCAATTCTTGCAGAAGAATATCGGGGGAGTCAAAGAAAAATAGATCCGCATCCAGATATGTGACTCGATTTACCGAGCTGTCGCGAGCAAATACGAACTGCGGTGTAAATGGCGTCAACGTCCAGCAGTACTCGCCTCTTGATCGTCCAGATTTGACGGCAAGAAGCTCCGATGTTTCCACGTCACGAAGCGGCAATAAGGAAACGTGTGGCAAATCCAGTTCACGCAACTGTGCTTCTGCAAGTTCATCCATGCAGACAATCCATAGATGAAAAGAAGCCATGCACTGCATCAGGGATTGATGCAGGCAAACGCCCATGGGCAGATAGTTGCTGTCAAAGAGGGTGACGAAATGTTCGGTTGTGCTACTTGAAGGCATTCACGACCTCTATCACTCTGGCGATATCGCTCCCGGACATTTGCGGATGGCAGGGAATTGACAAACATGTTTTTGCATGCTGCTCAGCCACTTGCAATCCGGCAGGATCTATTCTGACTTCGGCGCAGGGAGGCTGCTTGTGTACCGGAATAGGATAGTGCGCCAGATTGGCAATTCCGGCTTCCGTCAAATACGCGCTGAAACGCTCCCGTTCGTCGCATAACAAGACGAACAAGTGATACACGTGACTATGTTTTTGTTTCGGCTCATCAAGCAGGCGAAGCACAGGACTGGATATGCCTGCATGATACGTGGCCGCCACGGCCCTGCGTTGGGCGGTAAAGGTATCCAGCCATTTCAGCCGCTCGCTCAATATCGCCGCATGCAATTCATCGAGCCGACTGTTCAGTCCAATCTCGGGGTGGTGGTAACGTTCGCTTTGACCATAGTTGCGAATGACCCTCGCCCGATGGAGCAAGGCATCCTCGTTGCTCACCAGCGCACCCGCATCCCCCATGGCGCCCAAATTCTTGGTAGGGTAAAAGCTGTAAGCCCCAAATGCACCAAAGGATCCGGCCACACGGCCGTCCCATTCGGCCAAATGCGCCTGCGCGCAATCTTCCAGCAAAAGGATATTGTGTTGTTCGCAAAATGCGGCCCAAGCCGACATATCCGCCATCTGGCCGTACATATGAACCAACAGAACAGCCTTGGTTTTAGGAGATACGCACCTGGCGACGCTTTCCATGCTGGATAACGCAGTTCCCGGATCGATGTCCGCCAACACAGGTTTGGCACCAACACGAAAAATTGCCAGCACGGTGGCAAACGCAGTCATCGGTGTAGTAATGACTTCGTCGTCTGGGCCGATTCCCAATGCGCGAAATCCAATTTCGATGGCATCCATTCCGTTGGCAACACCAACAGCGCCGGAGACGCCGCAGCGTTGCGCCCACGCAGCCTCGAAGTCCTTTACCTCTTTGCCAAGGATGTACCAACCGGATCTAAGAACACGCTCTGTCGCGACCAGTTGCTGACGTAGCAATTCCTCCGGCTCGGCCTTGAAATCATTCATTAAAATCATTGAGCGGCTTCCCAGTAGTTCATCCAGTGTTGACGATAGTATTCCATCGACTTGCGCAATCCTTCGTCGAGAGAAATTTTCGGACTCCATCCGAGCGAATTCTTTATCTTGGTGAAGTCGCTGTAATAGTCGCCGATGTCGATCGCTTTGCGCTCAGGCGGAAAGGGAACAATCTGATGCTTGCTGCCGGTATGCATGGCATCGAGCTTGGCAGCGAGATCTTTCAAATTGATCACCTCTGCACTTCCCAAATTGAATATTTCGCCGTTGGCTTGTTCACTCAGCGCCGCAAGCAACAAGGCGTCGACAACGTCATCTACATAATTGAAATCTCGCAATTGCATGCCGTCACCGAAAACCTGAATTGGCTTTCCTTCGATCAGGTTGCGCATCCATATTCCCAGAAAGGTCTGACGAGCATCCTTGACGCGCATACCGGGACCATAGGTATTCGTCAGCCGCAACGCGCAAGCCCTGATGCCATACACATTGTTGTAAAGGATGTGGTACCACTCGCCTGCCAGCTTGTTGATGCCGTTGACATCAACCGGACGGATAGGATGTGCTTCGTCGACCGGCAAATACTCGGGCTTGCCATACAACTGTCGGGTGCTCGCAAATACGATCTTGATACCTTGGTTGTGTTTTTTACATGCTTCGAGAATCGACAGCTGCGCGGACGCATTGATATCCAAGTCGGTTTGCGGATTGTGCATCGAGTCCATGTGACTGGTTTGCCCGGCCAAATTGAACAGGTATTCCTGCCCTCTCAACAAGTAAGCCATTGCAAATGGATCTCGGACGTCACTGATATTGACGCTCACCTTGTGTTTTATTTGGTCGATATTGAAGAGATTGCCTCCATACTCCGGAATCAAACTGTCAACCAGCGTGACCTCGGCACCGCCCGCGACTAATACCTGCGCGAGCGCCGAGCCGATAAAGCCAAGCCCGCCGGTGATCAATACTTTTTTTTCTTTGAAATGCTCAGATAAATTCATTGTTCTCATGTTGGCGTCTCCGCCAAATCATTCCTTTATATAGAAATGGCATCTGGGTCTTGCCACCCTCTATCAGTCCTTCGCCTCCGAGAGCAGCAAAATCCGCCAGCAGCTCAAAGTGCCTGCTCAGCAACGCACGTAATTTCGACTCACTGAGAATCGCGCACGGATAGCTGGCCGCGTAAACCTCTGGTGGTACATGCTGAACACATAAAACATCTTCCGCCAAAGCCGACATCGGCGTGCGGTCTATGATGAGATAGGTGCAGCCGGTCTCAACGGCATCCGTTAAACACTTTTCCGCTGCTTCAATATATTGCAGGACGCTGCAAAACAAAACGACGTTTGGAGACAAACTCTTCCGCGATTCAGCAATTGTGGAGAAAAACCGCAGGCGCTCGGACTCGAAACGCTCGCGGCCATGCGCAACGAACTTTTCCTGCTCCACGACGTGCCAGTTCAATTGCTTGATGTCACCCAGAAATTCTTTACACTGAAAATAAGTACTCCCAAGCGAGCCGCCAAAATCGACCACGTTAAGAGAACCATCCTCCTCGCTTGCCGCTCGCAGTAGTCCCGCCAGCAGCGGAAAGGGATAGTCGATCTTTTCAAAGAGAACGGAGTCTCTTTCGTACGCAGCCTCACCGTTGATCACCTTGTCTTGAGCCGCAGACACTTTTTCAAGAATCAGATCCGCATCGTAGCCCAGCGACACCGCGCGTGCTCGTTCCCAGTCAGGATATGGCCCAACGAAGCGAATGCCACGCCCAGCCCATTTTCTATATACATCGATCAAAAATGGGGGCAAACATTGCCGCAACCAGTACCTGATGAGTACGCCTCTAGTTGCACTCATTTAATTAACCTCGCTAGTTTTAACCACGCACGCTGCAACAAAGGAATTTTCCCTTTGCGAAAGTAATCCGTGACGGCTTTTCGTCCGATGGAACTGTCTTCAATCTTAATTCGGGAAACGGACAGGGGCACGCTGCTGATTTCACCGGAATAGGCGTCCGTAGCAGCGCAATGCGTCCCACTGTCGTCCGTCCCGATATTCAGCACCAGGCTTCTACCTGGATACAAGGTAAATTTGTTCAACAGAAACATGCTGGCGTACCAGCGAATTGCCCATGAGTCATTTTTCCCCGCGATTTGCGCCTCAAGCATTCCGACATAGTCCGTGGCGTTGTCGAAATCAAACAAGCGAGTCAGCTTCTGCTCTTTCAATCTCTCAAGCAGTTTGACTCCATCAGCATCAAAATGCTGCCAAGCGCGTGTCCATGTCGCCCATCCCCAGCAGTCAGCGCCTCGCAAAAAGAAAGTCTCCGGCAGCTTTTCATCCGATGGATAAATATAACCATGAATACTGGCAACGTCTGAGTCAGCTTCATAGCAGTTCAAGCCCTCATTCATGTAAGTTAAAAAATAGGGCGAAGTAACCAAGTCATCTTCCAGAACAATAACTCGCCCGTACTTTTCACAAACCACGCTGACGCCGTCGATAATGGAACTGGCCAAACCCTGATTCTGCGGCCGTTCAATGACAGTCACCGTTTTAAAGCCGTCCAGATCGGCAAGCAATTTCCGGACATCGCTCACTCCAGCGATGTCTCCTTCTCCCCGCGGCGCATCGGAAAAAATTATCAGGTCACTTTCCTCGGCCAACAAATTGGCCCGTAAGGCGACCAATGTCTGGCGCGTATGTTCTGGTCGTTTGTAAACAAACAAGGCGATAGGCGCTGTTTTCATACAAATTCTGCGGTTGCCTGCATGGTGAAATTATTGCTTTAAGAATTGCTCTTCGCGAGCAGGGAGGTAGTGAAAATTATCAGGTGCACCTGCAAAAGCCAGTGACCATCCTCGACTCGATTCTGCGGCGACGCAGGCATTCACTAACACGCTACCTGACAATGCGCACCAAAAATTTGAGCAAAGACCAAGGTAAAAACACAACCAGCGCCAGATAGGAGAGCGCCCCAGACCGTGCCAGCTGAGTATAAGTGTCCAGCTCTCCGCACTCCATTCGCCACAAACTTTGAGTCATCCCCGCCGCCCCATAGTCGGCCTTGAACGAATAAGCCAAAGGTGCTTCCAAAAAAACCATGTGATGTCCGGCACAAGAGATTTGCAGCCATAGCAAATAATCCTCGGCATAGCGTTTTTTCTTTAAGAAGCGTAAAGGCAACGCACGTTGCAACATGACGGATCTCGTCGGAAAGCAATTTGAGAACAACAGTTGCAGCAAGCTTACACGGTGACTGTTATATTGCGTCTCCAAGGGACTCGCCGGCATGCGATCAACCTGAACACTGCGATGCCCACTCATGGCTGCGTCAGGGTGGGCGAGCATCCATTCGCTCTGTAGGCGAAGTTTATCCGGATGCCAGGCGTCGTCTGCGTCAAGAAACGCCAGATACTCTTGCGTCGCGAATTCCCAACCAGCATTTCGCGCCTCACCCGGTCCAACATTTTCGGCCAAATCGATGATTTCAATATTAAGCCCCGTATAGTGCTGCCGGCATGCCCGCATCGCTTGCAAGGTCGCGCCATTGTCCGGACTAGCGTCATTGATCAAAATCACCTGGTCAGGTCGTAAAGTCTGCCTATAGACAGACTCCAAAGCCCGACTCAAGGTACTCTCGCAGCAATAACACGGAATAATGACACTGATTCCCATGACGTCTAACTCGCTCTATAAAAGAGACGGCCGGGCAATCCGGAAGCCGAATAGGTCGTCGCGCCGCAGAGACGCCAGCTAATTTCCAGCAATAATCGCCGTGCTGCGCGCTCTGCCCGCGTGACGTCAAAAAACGGGCGAAACAAGAAAATCAGCGATGATCTTAACAATCTCAAACCGGGACCGACATGACGGTGGGCCATCACGCAGCTGTCGAAACGTGCAAGATCCTCACTCGTCAAACACGTTGTGGCGCGCTGGGCCAAAAGACTCGCCGCCTTGTCCATAAGCCCGGAAAAACGCACTTCATAGGTATGCTCAGCCACAACTCGCTCGTATCCCGCAATCGCGATCTCATCCCGCACCTCGGGATGCAAGAGCAAATGGTGGATTTGCGACGCAAGATTATCAAGATCGGAAAAAATGGCGATTTCACGGTTGACGTCAAAAAACTGTTCCAAGCGCTCAGCGCCTTCGGTCATAAGAAAGCCGCCGGCGCCAGGCACTTCGAATATGCGTGCTTTGATCTGCCGGCTCTTTGTCGGGATCAGCCCGTGAAAGACCAAGCCTGAATCGCCAAAATTCAACGTAAGACGAGATTCGCGGATGATGCGCTGCATCTCAAGCGAGGAAACCACACCATTCTTCCATCCTTTGCCATAGCACGTAACAGCAACGCCCCGTGCGGCCAGATCGGCAATCCATTTTGGTCGATTGCCATACGACGTCCCCACAAAAGTGACGTCATATAGACATTGTGCAGCAGGGACCGGGGCGACTAAAGCATCAGAATTCGCGGCCCATTGCGACAATACAACATGCGTCATCCCATTGGCCTCTGCTTGCTTCTTGGCGTGTGGGTACGTAGTTACATAGATGTCAAAGCTAGGCGCAAAAAAACGGGAGAACTGAGTGTATTTCCATGAATCATCCGTGGCCCAGTTGATTAATACCGCACGAGATTTTTTTCTTAATAACGCCAAAGTCTCCAACCATACTTCGTAACCGAACAGTACAAAAAAGATGACATCCGGGTCTTCCTGCATGACTGTTTCCAGCAGAGACCGATTCAAATCGGCAAAATCTGCATAAGCGGTTTTGTTATATGACTCAAAAAAAATAACTTCGTGACCAAGATTGCGTAGCGCTGGCAAGAAATTGACGTATTCGTACCCACCACCTCGCTGTGGGTCGCCGTAATTATGTTCACCAAGGACGCAGAGTATCTTCAAGATTTTTGAAACGTAAACATGCCGCAACCATATTCCAAAGCGCGACCGGCACCGATCGCGACGTTCTCATGAAAGCCACCTTGATCGTCAACTACCGAAAAATCGAGCAACGTCATGCCGGCAAACATGGCTACTACCGACTCAGGGGCGTGGACACGATGCGCATTGAAACAGATGCGTTCGCGCCCAATTGGCAGGGACAAATATAATTTCCCGCCGGGCTTCGTCACCCGAATCAATTCCTGTGCAGCCTTGACTGATCCGTGAGGATCAAGCGGATCCCCATAGCGGCCCAGACCGATATGCTCAATGACATGCAAACAGGAAAGAGACTCCACGGCATCATTTGGATTCGGCAGCGCCAAAATATCTCCACCATCACACGTCAGGCCTGACAAACTTGCCCTCAAAGGACGGTAGTCAATGAAAGTCACGTCAATGAACGCGCTCAAGACGCTAATCGTCAGGACGCTTGAACTGATATCAACATGTTTGGCAGGCGCCGCCGCGCGCAATTTTCTGGCGAGCCACGCACCCTGATAAAAATAATGCGCATCGAACGGTGTGTGCGTACTCCAATCTCCCAAAGATGGTTGCATGTCCTCATACAGCAAAACTTGCCCTGTTCCACTCGACATGTGCCGGTAGTGAAACCAGTGCCGGAAAAACTTTGGCAAGTACAGCAGCCCAATGAGGGGACGGGGATAAAGCATGGCTTTCACCCAGTTCCGAACTATCGATTTGATACTTTTACTCACAATGATTCTTCTTATCTTCAGAACTACTCACATCCAGCCTTTTGAGGCACTCAAGCATGTTTACGATATAGCCCAAAAAACTTGAGCATCTTCTTTGCAGCCGCCCTCGCCAGAAAATAGGCGCGCAATTTTCCTTCGCCAAACCCGTTTGTAATCAAACGATTTTTTTGCAATGCCCTCACAATTTCATTGATAACTGCTGCGCGGGACTGCGTGCTTACCCCACCATCGTGCACGCGGGTCACGAGCAACGGGACATGGACGACACGCTCGGACAGACCACCGCGCAACAACCACTCATAGTCCATTGCAATGCGAAATGTCGTGTCAAATTTTCCGTATTTTTCAAAATAAGACCGGCGCGTAAACATGGCCGGCTGCGGAATCATATGTCCATAACGCATTTTTTCAGGCTGGAAGGTGATCGATGTGTGACTCAGCACTTCTTCTGACTGCCGATCCAAGAGATCGCAGTCGCCATAAAATATTTCCGGCTGAGAATTGGCCTGGATCAGGTCCACCACATCGGCCACGACATCTTGCGCAGCCAGCGCATCGTCGGCATTGAGAAACAATAAGTAATCCCCCGTCGCCAGCGCCAAGCCCTTGTTGAAAGCATCTGCGATACCTTGATCCGCCTCACTTATCCAGCGAGCAATCCCAGCTTCATTGGCTCGAATGATATCCAAAGTACCATCTGTCGAACCTCCATCCACAACGATATATTCGATATTGGAATAACTTTGTGACCGTACACTGGCGATCGTCTGCCCAACGAACTGGGCGCCATTCCGAACGACAGTAATGATTGATATTTTTGGATTGAACATGAAAGAATTGAAATTGCCTCAACCGGAAATTCGAATCGCGATTAGGAGAGAATGACGCTACTGGGAATATTGATAATGCTCTTTTCCAGGGCTTCCGCGACCGACAAATCCATACGCGGAGCCTCCGCAAATATTGGCAGCTTATGCATCAAAACCCAGGCCGGCCGCGCCATTAGACCGCTGATATTGAGTTTTTCGAGCACATGGTCACGATGGTCCATACTTTGCTGATCCAGCAAGATCGTATTCAGCCAATAGTTGCTATGCACCTCGTCACGCTCGACGAAGAAACGCAGCCCGGCCACATCTTTCAAGGCCTTTTCGTAACGCGCAGCGAGTTGTCGCTTACGCTCCAAAAACTCCGGCAACAGCTCCATTTGCGCGCAACCCAAAGCGGCGTTGATATTGGGAAGCCGATAATTATAGCCAACTTCATCATGGACGAAGGACCATTTGTGCGGCACGCGCGCTGTCGTGGTCAGATGTTTTGCTCTCTTCGCCAATGCCTCATTGTTGGTCAGAATTGCGCCGCCGCCGCCGGTAGTGATAATTTTATTGCCGTTAAAACTCAACGCAGAAACAATGCCGAAATTGCCGGTATGTACCCCGCGATAGGAAGTACCCAGAGACTCCGCAGCATCTTCGATCAGGGGCAACTTCCACTTGTCCGCCAACGCAAGAAAGGCGTCGATATCAACCGGCTGCCCAAATGTATGCATTGGCATCAATGCCGCGATGCGTCGCCCAGTTTGTCGATTGAAACAGACGCCGCCGCGAACTTCGGCATGATTGACGAGAAACTCATCGACCTTGGCCGCGCTCATGCCCAAGGTGGCCTTATCGCTATCCGCAAACAAAGGGACCGCGCCGCAATACGAAATGGCATTCGCCGTTGCGACAAAAGTGAGAGACGGGACCACGACTTCATCACCTCTCTCCACACCAACTAGAAGCAGGCAGATATGTAGTGCTGCGGTTCCATTTACCACCGCAATTGCGTGCTTCGCGCCAGTGTATTCGCTCAACGATTGCTCGAAACGATTGACGTAGGTGCCTACAGTGGACACCCATCCTGTGTCGATGCAATTTTTTACATACGCCCATTCATTTCCTTGAAAACGCGGTTCGTGCAAAGCAATTGGCTCGCTCGATTCAGGCAAGACAGCTTTGATGCGAGCCACCAGCGCATCGATATCCAGCGTGTTATTCATTAAATATGTTCACCTTAGGTTATTGCCATTTGATTGGCCGCACGACGCGCATCCCCATTCATGCCAGCGCGGCGTTTCACTCTACGTCGATCTGCAAAAAGCCTTTTAATATCTTCAAACCAACCTCCCCACTCTTTTCCGGATGGAACTGACAGCCATGGACATTGGCTTTGTTGACAACTGCGACAACATGATGGCCGCCATACAAACAATTGGCCAGAAGATGTTCCGGTTTGATCTCGGTAGCTGCAAACGAGTGCACAAAGTACACAGCGTCGCCTTGATCAAGCTGATCCAGAATGGTTCCATGCCAAACACGCTGATCATTTGCCTGAACCAGTGAGTTCCAGCCGATATGAGGAATCTTATGCGATGCGCCCTCTACCGAGGCACGAGGAATCGGCGCAATCTTGCCTGGAATCAAACCTAGCCCCGTATGTACACCAAATTCTTCGCTTGTCTCGAAGAGCATTTGCATCCCGAGACAGATTCCCAAAAACGGTCGGCCGGTATCGACATAGTCACGAATTGGCTCGATCAGGCCCTGTGTCGCCAACGCCGCCATGCCATCCGCAAAAGCACCGACGCCAGGCAAGACGAGCTTGCGGGCTTGCTGAATCTGTTCAGGTTTATCGACAATGACAACTTCTGCCCCCAAGTACTCCAGCGCCCTGGATACGCTCAGCAAATTGCTGGCGCCATAGTCAATTAACGTTACTATCTCGCTCATGCCATCCGCCTTACCTCAATACCATTTGCCAACGCCATCGCTCTCAATTCGGGACAAGTGGTGCGGCCATAGTGCAAGATATCGGCCATAGCTACCGCATCCGCACGACCTGCGCCAACGACGTTGAGCATGTCCTCAGCCTTGCCCATCCCGCCGCTGGCAATGACGGGGATCGAAACCGCCTCCGATACCATTCGCGTCAGCTCCAGATCAAAACCGCGACGTGTCCCTTCCTGATCAATCGACGTCAGCAATATTTCTCCGGCGCCAAGCCTCGCGCCCTCAATTGCCCAGGCCACGACATCAGCCCCAGTTCTCTCACGCCCACTATCGGTATATGCCTCCCATTTACGATCACCAATTTTCTTGGCTTCGATGGAAAGCACCATGCATTGTGATCCAAAGCGCCTTGATATCTCGGAAATGAGCTCGGGTCGGGCAATTGCCGCCGTGTTCATTGCGATCTTGTCGGCTCCGGACCGAAGCAGCTCCTTGACGTTGTCAATTGACCTGATGCCGCCGCCTACTGTAATTGGTACGAATACGTCTTTGGCCGTTCTCTTGACGATCTCGGTCAGACTATTGCGGCCATACAGACTGGCGACAGCATCCATATACAGAATCTCGTCAATACCTTGCTGATAGTAACGATGTGCATATTCGTGAGGATCCCCTAGGACGCGAAGACCTTCCAAATGAATCCCTTTGATCAGATTCGGGCCTTTGATATCAAGCCGGGCAATAAGTCGAACGCTCAAATTATCACCTACTCGCGGGAAGACGGTTCGTCGTATACCGTGTGGCGAAGTCGCCATACGCCATTCTCGCGCTTCCAAAGGTGTGGCGAACGGAACTGATCAGCCAAATCCATGAAATAGTCCCGATCCATTTTCGGCTGTTCGAACATCAGGGAGGCTTGCTGAAACTCATTGGAATTGATACTCAAATAACTGAAAATCTCTTCCGCAAAACGCTCTGGAAACTCCCCGTCGAAACGCCTTACCAATGCCACACCTTCGTCTCGTGTAATGTCGCGCGAGCGAATCTCTTGCGCGGCGTCATAGGTCGCTCGGCCGATACCGAATTTGGTAAAAGTCGTGTAGTAATGAAAATCATCGATGCGGTCATCAATGCTGTTGTATTTGCTGTAGGTACCTGGCGTTCTCTCTGGAGACGCCTGAAAACCGCCATGCTCAACGGCATAGTAGTAGCAGCTTTGCGGATGCCATTTCAGATAGTAGCCGAGGTAATGCACTTCGACGTTCTGCTCCTCGATCTGCATGGGATTGGCAGGCAAATAGGGATCAAGGTCGCAAGATTCCAGACCATAATTTTCTTTCAACTCTGCGATCGAGGTTCCTCCCAGATGGATTTTCGACTTATCCTCTGCCGTGAAATAAGACCAATCGCGCTTGGCACTTTGGGTATCCAAAATGGGATTGCCATATTCGGCTTCATTCTCGCCGTAAAACACCAAAGGAATCTTGTGCAGCAGCGCCATTTTCGGTGCCAGAGACTTCTGCCCGAACATGAAAGCCTGAAACGGATGGAACAGATTTTCAACTGCCAAACGCGTCAACAGCCGGTGCACGCGGCCATTTGGTGTGCACAAATAATTGTCAAAGCCGGAGTGAATCCAGGATTGCTGGTTTTTCCATCCCCAGTCTGTATAAATATGAGGTGCCCATGTGACGGTCAACGGATGCATTCCATATTTGTACTTCAGGATATGTGCTGCAAAAAAACTATCTTTTCCACCGGAGCCTGGGACAATGCAATCGTACGATCCATCCTTGCTACGATGGCGATCGCACAACTCCATGAGACGTTTTTCACGCTCGGTCCAATCAATCTGATTGTGCTTCTGGTCCGCCAGGCGACAAGCGTCACAAACCCCCTCATGATCGAAATGAATAGTTTTCTTGACGCTAGCTTTGGTGTGCGAGTACTCAACAGCGGAATTAGGTCGTTGATTCGAAATGACGCATCGGGTGCAAAAGCTCACCTCCTCGGGCAAACCGTACTTGGCAGCCAACGGCCCCTTACTTTCATCGAACGACGACAAGTCAACACTTTTGGGTTTTTCAAGAATGCCCATTCACAACCTCTTTTAAATAAAAATTCAGTAATTTTAAATCCAGCTCAGTATCGATATCGAGCGAGCGTTCCGACGGCATCAGAAAGGCACGGGTACCTTTGCTGATGAAACTCCGGCTCTGTCTTAACCACTCTGTTTTCGCGACGTACACAGCCCCATTCAAGGAATACAAGGGTGGTAATTTCTGCCGCTGAGTAAACGCCTCCTCGCCTGACATGGCAGGTAGTATCTCCCCCGTTTCGGTAACAGAGAACATCCAGTAAGGACTCTCTTCCGCCGCGCAAACCGACACACACGCATTCACTCCCATGCATGATGCGATGGCGCCATCGATATCATTCACCGTACGCAATGGCGACGTTGTCTGAAGCAACACAACAATATCAAAACCAGGCAGCAAATCGAGCGCATGCAAAACCACGTCAATGCTAGCGCTATCATCTTGCGCTAGCTCTGCAGGCCTGACGAATGGAACCGCCCCCCCCCATTGCTCGGCAACTGCGATAATCTCCGCGTCGTCCGACGAGACAATCACCTGGTCGATATACTGAGACTTTTTTGCCTCGTCGATAGACCACGCAATCAGCGGCTTGCCCCCGACGTCACGGATATTTTTCCGGACAACGCCCTTGGAGCCACCACGTGCTGGAATGATTGCCAATACTGACTTCCCCTGAATCATTGGAAGACCTGAATGAATTCGCCGTTGGCGCGATCGTAGTCTGCACGCTGACCGATATCCAGCCAATATTCTCGTATCGGAAATACCGTCGTGTCTTTTTCTTTTTCTATCATTCGCTCAAACAACGTCGGCATGTCGAAATATTGCCCCGGCGGGATCAAATCGAGTACATGCGGCTCCAGCACATAGATACCGGCGTTTACAAAAAATTTTTGAATGGGCTTCTCATCGATACGAGTGATACGCTGGTCCTCGATTTGAACCACGCCATAGGGAACCTGGAAATCATATTCGCGCACGCACATCGTCCCGCTGGCGCCGCGGTTTGTGTGAAAATCCAGAAGATGGTGCATGTTGACCTTCGTCAACAAGTCACCATTCATTACCAAAAATGATTCATTCGGTCTATCCGGCAACAAGCTCAACGCTCCCGCGGTACCCAATTTCTTATCTTCCTGAAGATAGCGAATTTCAACGCCCCAGCGTGCACCATCGCCAAAATATGATGTCACCATTTCAGCCATGTAATTGACGGAGATATAGAAGCGGTTGAAGCCGTAGTCGATAAAATTTTCAAGGATCGTTTCCAACAATGGCTTCCCGCCAACCTTTAACATCGGCTTCGGGCATTGATCGGTCAAAGGACTCAAGCGACTCCCCAAACCTCCCGCCATCAGCACTACACAATTCTCACGAAGACGAGGAGCAACCAATTCCTCCAATGTTTCCAGGCCCGTAACACATCCTTGCGCGTCAATCAGAGGAATATGGTGCAATTGCTTGCGTCGCATCACCTGCAGAATACTGTCACGTCCGTCATCCATTCGCGCGACTGTAGGCTTCGCGTTCATGATCAACTCGACGGCGCTGTCGAGCGCAATCCCCTGCAAAATTCCTCGTCGAATGTCGCCATCGGTCACAGTACCAAGCAAGAAATTATTCTCGCCGACAACCAGCACTATCTGTAATGAACTCGCGTCAATCGTTCGCACTGCATCGCGAATCGAAGTCGTCGCCGTCACCAAAATACTGTTCCACGCACGCATCAAACTATCTCTCTTGCCGGAACTCCGGCGACTCTGGATCCATCCTGCACATCCCGAACAACTACCGCGCCGCTTGCAATCAGACAGTTACGTCCGATCTTTACACCTTGAACGATCACGGCTCCCGTACCAATATGCGACATCTCACCAATTCGAACTCCACCGGAAATCGTAACGCCGGGAGCAACGTGGACATGATCATCAATCTTGCAATCGTGATCAACTGATGCACGCGTGTTGATGATGCAGTTGCTCCCGATCTGGCAGCCCGCCTGAATCACAGATGCCGCCATAAGTTGCACTCCCTCACCAAGAACGACATGGGGAGATACAATCGCAGAAGTATGAACTGCTGCCCGAAAACGATATCCTTGTAGCCTGAATCGGTCATACAAGAGCTTGCGGACCGGGGAAACATCTACCGATCCAAGCCCCAATATCAGATCAACCAGCTCAGGCCTATAAGCGTCAATGACGGTTTCGTCGCCAAGCAGCGGAACACCAAGCACACTTTTCTTGAGCACATTTCCCGGCTGCTCGATAAGACCCAGCACTTCTATGCCCTGCAAGACCAACAGATCAATCAGTACTTTCGCATGTCCACCGGCCCCCAAAATAACTACGGGCCTTTTCAAAATTCAACTCTGTCATTTTTTTGGTAATCACGATCGGCGATTTTTCCAATCACATCCCAGTGATACAGCGGACTAATCCCTTCTCCGGCCCGCTTGGCCGCGATGTTTTTTTCCGTGAACAGGTCGCCCTTCTGAATGTTTTCAGCCGCAACAATTACTTTGCGCGCAACGAGCATATTTTTCAGCTCGATCGCTGCTGGATATTTCGTCGCAGAACCAAGGGCGACTTCAACTTGACGAATTGCTTTGACCATCCCCTCCAACTCGGAGGGCTCAAGGGATGCCTGATGATCAGGACCTGGCAGATCACGGCTTAACGTGAAATGCTTCTCGATGATCGTCGCGCCAAGCGCAGCAGCGGCAACCGGAATCGTAATTCCCTGCGTATGATCCGAGTACCCGACAGACGTGCCGAATGCATGCGACAAGGTATTCATTGCATAAAGATTCACGTCCCGCAACGGAGCTGGATACTCTGTCGTGCAATGCAGTAAGGTAACTTTTTTCTGCATCCTGCGACGACACTCCACTGAACCGTATGCCTCACGGAATGCGGCCATTGACGGCGCTCCGACATTGCCCGAATAGCCAAACGCTAGCACCCCCAGGGCCAACTCGACCTCGCCCAGACTGCACATGCCCGTTGAAAGAATGATCGGCGTCCCAGTTCGCGCTGCGGCAAGAAGTAAAGGCCCATTGCCGATATCTCCCGAAGATATCTTGAGACGAGAGAGGTTAAATTGATGGACTAACAGTCTCAAACTATCCAAATCAAAAGGGGTAGACAAAAATTCAATACCCCGCTCACGACAGTGCGCGGCCAGTGTCTCGTGCGCCTCCACGGAAAGCTCAAGCCTTTTGATCATCTGGTACTGTGATTCTTGCGAACCAGTTGCGGCAATCTGATACTCGGCCTTGCTCAAGGCAGAACTGACCAAGGTCTCAGCAGTAAACGTCTGGAATTTGACCGCGTCTGCGCCGGCAGTCGCCGCGACATCAACAAGCTCTTTCGCCTGTGCAAGCGAACCGTTATGATTTACGCCCGCCTCGGCGATGATGTAAATGGAATCTGTCATTTCTACGAGTCAAAAAAATGCTTTTTTAACAACGCCCGCGGGTCGGGGATTTGCTTGAGATGATTCTTGATCCGGCTTGCGCTGTAACCATCGCCATAGGGATTTACTATATTGTTACGCTCTGCACCGACAGCCGCGGCAATAGCGTCTTCAATATCAATCGCCGTCGCGGAGCAATCAAACACGGATGCGGCCTTCAGCCGTCCTTTTTGCCTGTCACCGATATTCACAGTCGGGGTTGAAAAAGACGGCGCCTCATATAGCCCGCTCGAGGAGTTGCCCACCACTGCATCCACCTGCGCCATGACGCTCAGGTATTTAAGCGATCCAAGTGATTCGTACACACGCGCATTTTCGTGCGTCATGACAAATGACTCAAGCCTTTCAGCAAGAACACGGCCGTGAGTGTCAGCATTCGGCTTGGTAAAAATCAAACCCCACTCGGCCCCCAGATTATGCAAGGCATGGAGCAGTTCTCCGAAGTGGTCGCCATCGACATTCGACGACAAAGTTTCCGGATGGTAAGTAATCAGCAGATTATGCTTTCGAAATTGGAAAGCGATCTGCTCCTCCAAAACTGGCAGCGCCAACAATTCCATCCGCCGGATGTAGTCGAGACCAGGACTACCTACGTTGAATATATATCTCTCATCTTCGCCCAATTGCCGCACCCGCGCAGCCGACACGGCATTCGTCACAAAATGTACATGAGACATTTTCGTAACGCTATGTCGAATTGCCTCGTCAAATGCACCTTCCGTCACGTCGCCCCCCGCAATATGCGCGACGGGAATCTGCGCAATCAACGCGGCCTGAGCAGCGGCTAACATTTCGTAACGATCTCCTAACAACAACAGCATATCAGGACAAAGACGCTCGAAAACTTCGCCGAAACCAATGATCGCCAGACCGATCGACTTCGTCACTCCTACCGACGTATCGCTCGAAAGCAACATTTCGACCTTTGCATCGATTGCAAAGCCGTCACAAACCATTTGTCGGTAGGTCAAGCCAAATTCGGGTGACAAATGCGCAGCAGTTGCCACCAGCTGCAACTCGAGTTCGGGATCATCTTGGATTTCTTTCAGAACCCAGTACAACAAGCCGTAATCGGCCCGACTCCCGCTCACAACGCATATTTTCCGCTTAGTTTTCATTCCGAACCGAGAGATCGCCCACCGTTATTTTTTTAAAACAGCCCAGTCCTGCTGGCGACGTCAGACAATTGGTAACTTGCTTACACATTGTAGATGTCACTTTTATAATTCTTGGCATTTTCCGGGTCTGAAAACCATGCAATTGTCTCATTTAACCCGCGTTTGAATCCATCAAATCCACCATATTGCGGCTCCCAGCCTATAAGTTCCTTAGCTTTTGCATTGGCCGCCCACAGCCGCTCAACCTCGCTTTTATCAGGGCGCATCCTGACTACGTCACTTTCAATCTCCAGTTCAACGTTCATCAAACCCGCGATACTCTGGACCGTATCGCCGACGGAAATCTCAAAATTACTGCCGACATTGACAATCTCACCTACAGCTCGCGGCGACCTTGCCATGGCGAGAAAACCACGAACGGTATCCGCGACATAATTAAAATCGCGAGTGGGATGAAGCGCGCCAAGTTTAATGCGCCTTTTCCCAGCCAGTATTTGAGTAATGATCGTAGGGATAATGGCGCGGGCCGATTGCCGCGGACCGTACGTATTGAAAGGACGAATAATAGAGATAGGCGTATCGAACGACTTGAAAAATGACATAGCAATCTGGTCGGCACCAATTTTTGATGCCGAATAGGGCGATTGCCCTTGCAGGGGATGCTCTTCCGTAATCGGAACAAACTGCGCAGTCCCATACACCTCGCTTGTCGATGTGTGTACCACTTTCTCAACTTCCAGTTCCCGTGCCGCCTGAACGATATTCAGAGTGCCTTTGATATTGGTATCGACGTAAGTATCAGGTGAATGATAGGAATACGGAATCGCAATCAGCGCCGCCAGATGCAGCACCGTGTCGCAGCCTCGCATCGCCGTCTTTACGCCGTAGGGATCGCGCACATCCCCTAAAAATACATCCAGATTTTTTTTCATCTCCTGCGGCAAATGATCGAGCCATCCCCAAGAATTGAAAGAATTGTAGAGAACAAAAGCGCGAACGGCGATTCCTTCCCGCAATAATTGCTCAACCAAGTGAGAGCCGATAAAACCTTCTGCGCCTGTTACCAATACTTTTTTCATATTCATCCAACTTTCATTTTGATTGCTTGAGGCACGTCTACCTGCCGATCCACCCGCATTTATGGCGCTGCATACGACTGCGTATTCATCAACTGACGGAAAGCCTCATTGTTGGCGGCAAAATCATCATATGATCCGCTCGCAAGCAGTTTTCCTTCGCTCAACAAGAACAAAGTTTCCGATCGTTTGATCGTACTGAGCCGATGTGCAATAACAATAATTGTCTTGACACCTTTGAGCGCTTGAAGCGCATTGGCAATGTCATCTTCAGTCTTATTGTCCAACGCCGATGTTGCCTCATCCATAACCAAGACATCCGGGTTATGGTACATGGCCCGAGCAATGCCAATACGCTGCCGCTGCCCCCCGGAAAGTCGAGATCCATGCTCGCCAATAACAGTTTTGCTGCCCTCAGGCAGTCCATCCACGAATTCCAATAGTTGTGCGTCGCCTAGCGCCGCACGAACTTTTTCATCATCGATTTCCGTCTCTGCGATGCCAAAAGCAACGTTGCTGCGGATCGAGTCGTCCGATATATAGATACTTTGCGGGACATAGCCTATGTTCTTCTGCCAGCCGGAAATATCGTCGCTGATATCAATCCCATCCACCGACATGCTCCCACTCGTCGGCATATACAAACCCAGAATAATATCTGCCAGAGTGCTTTTCCCTGCGCCAGATTTTCCGACGAAGGCAACCATGCTCCCCTTGGGTATGGCAATCGATATATCCTGCAGCGCCGCCCGATCTGCATGTGGATAGAAAAAAGACAAGCCCTCCAACCGCAGCATCTCGTTGAATGGCTGACGCGCCGGCTCTTCGGTAACTTGCTTGGCAGAAGAGTCGACCATTGCCAACTCACGCCCCAGAATATCGATCGTTGCCTTGTTGAAGCGTATGCTGGTGACGGATCCAAGAATTCGATTGGCTGATGGAATAAGACGAATGGCAGCAACCGCAAACAACGATAGCACCGGAATGACGGCAGCAGCCGAATTGCCTTGCATGAACATCACAACAACGATCAATACGATGCCGACTACGGTAAGTGACTCGATGAAATAGCGAGGAACTTGATTAATTACGCCAAAGTGATTATTCGCTCGTGAATACGAACGGATATAGTGTTCGAAGCGCTCGATAAAGAAGCTTTCCCGTCCGAGCACTTTGGCTTCTTTCAGGCCACCCAGTCCTTGGCTGACACACTTCACCATCTCCGCCGCATCGGCCTGTTGTATGGCACCCAGCTCTTCAATCTTGGTCTTGAATACTCGATAAAACGCAAGCATGAACATGGCAAGAAATGTCACCGCCACTAGGGTTGAGATCGGATTGGCAAACATCAACAGCACAGCAACTGTGATCGCAACAATCAATTCGGTAATTAGCACGCATCCAGGAACAATCACGCCGCTGAAAAATGAGAAGGTCACACCAGTTACGTTTCTCAGCAATTCCGCGCTGTGCCTCCCCAGATGGAAAACATACGATTGCCGCAAATACGAGCGAAACAAAAGAGACGACAAATCAGCCTGACAATTCGCAATAAATCTGGCTTGCATGCTCGCGATGACAGCGAGCAATACATTCTTGAGTAAAAAGAAAAAAACCAATACCCCACCCAATACGAGCACAACCTGCTCTTGCGATCGTCCTTGTTGATTCAACAAAAAATCGAGTTTTCCGTGCAACATCTCCGGCGCAGCGATGGCCGCTACGAACACCGGTATGACGCCAATACCGACGACTTCAAAACATGCGACGACCAAGAAGGACAACAACAGCAGCACATAGCTTTTAATACTGGCGCCTACAATATTTTTCAGTATTGCTATCACTGCGACTCTTCCACAATAAGATTTGTCCCATCCGAGACCTTCACGGCAGCCCCTCCGGACGCACGCGCTTGCCCCCATAACGCAGAAAACTGCCGAGAAAAATGCGTAACCAACGTGTCGCGATTGGTTTCTCTGTCGAGAGTAGTCAAAACATAGTCGTTGTCACGATCGGCCCAGACGCCAACTTCGGTCACCGTTTTGATAAAACGACGAACCTTGTTTTCTGTCGGTTTGAATCCCGATACGATTTCTTGAATTGCATTCTCACACCCTGTTGCGGTTCGACCATCGAAAACCCCATGACAGTCTTTGTACCAAGCGTTGCCGAAAACGATGGAAGGAATCCCACGTAAAACGGACTCCCAACCGGCAGTCCCCGTCACAGTGGCCACTGCACGTGCCTTATCAATCAAGTCAAATGAGGTATACGACAAAGGAATCAACGTGACTCCTTTGATCGATGCGATCTGTGGATAATATTCGGCGTCGCGCGCAAAGTCGCCTCTCAACCCTGGATCGAAGGTCGTGCGATGTTCTTTCACGTAAATTCTCCACCCCTCAGGCAGATAACTTGCTAGTAATCTGATCATCAGAATCTGATCGACAAACGCCCCCCCCAAGGGCGAGGTACTCGCCTCTGGCTGGTAATGCAAAGGCACAAAAATAAAGGGCACGTCGAAGTCAGGCAGTGACTGCAATTTTAAATATTGACGATATAACCGTTTCTTCACCTTCGCACCGCGCTTGAATACCCGCGTCATTTCGTGACGCGTGGTAAACGAGTCGACGAGAGATACGCCTTCCTTCTTGAAAAAATCACCCATAGGCGTTACGAAATTTTCCCTATAAGTTTCAGCCGGATACAGGACAAAATTGACGCCCTCTTTTATTGCCCGACGTGTAGCCGAAATGAATTTTCGCGCGTAATTTGAACGATCAAAGATATTTGGAAAAAAAGCGCGAGCACCCTTCTTGTTAAGAAAACTATGATCGCGCAATTTGACGTACCACGGCTCAGCATCTTTGTAGGGTGAGCGCACCTGCTTGTAGTAATCTTCCAACAGCGCAGGCAACGTTACGGGAGCGTCGTCAGACAAAGCCAAGGTATATGCGTCCTGCAGCAGCCGACTTCCGTTTTCGATTGAATCGTGAAGCACAAGGTAGCCTGGCAAGGAGACCGGCATGTAGAACAGTGTTTTTATATTCAGAACTCGGCACAAGCCATACAGGATGTAATCATGCAATGCGTGGGGAATCGTTCCAGCAATGAAGAGATCTGGTCGATGCTTTCCGATCACATGCATACCGAACTGCAAGAGCGCGTAGTAAGCCTCGCGCCTTTCCCTGGCTGAAAAAGCACGTCCAGTAGGATCGTAGATATCCAGCATACGCATGAACATGTGCTCGTACGCTGCCATGCGATCCACGACGGACTGATCGACAGCTGGCCATCCCGTCGCTTGCAATCCATCAGACAACATTCCGCGAGATGCAAATTCAGGACGATGCACCGTCGCTTCAGGAAACATCTCTTCCGGAACAATAGTCTTGTCTTTTGATGGATATGCGATAAACCAATCGCGTACTATCCAATTGTTTTGATCACAGACGCCCCGAATCACAGGTGCCAATATCTCATCATAGTAGGATGTCACAAGCAAATTCATATCTAATCTAACTTCTCACATATTTTCTTAAAATAGCCAGGTCTTGCACGTGGAATACAAGAAAAATGAGCCCGGTCGATTCACCTGCAACGACAGTGCGAAATGCAAGCATTGATAGAGGCAAAATCACGATCTGCAAGATCAAACCTTTTATCGCGGATTGATCATTCGATCTGTAGCACCATTAGATATGAGACAATTTTCTCATTCTCACAGCCGTCTTGTTTGCTCACCTAACACATCAACTATGCGCTATCTTTTTCTGTTTAACTGGAGGTTCTACCGATATCTGACCGTATGCACGATGGGGGCTTTGCGGCGCCTGGTGAGCAGATACAAGATTATAGAGCAACTTCCCCCACACTTACGGCACTTATCGAGACGCAACGACCTTGTCCTCGAGGCTCCTGAGCGCTTGCATATATCTCCCAAAAGTTCATTGGGAAAAGGTGTCATTATAGGAGCCCCCGGCAATCTGCCGCCCGGCGACCCCGCCCGCCTTGAGATCTCTGAGGGCGCATTTCTCGGAACAGGCGTCGAGCTCGGACTCGCTCCGCAATCCATCCTATCCATTGGCAGAGATACGAGCATGCATCGTGGCACGGTCGTTCTGGGCAACGTGCAAATAGGATGCAATTGCATCCTGTCCTATAACATTTTCATAGCCTCCGGCAATCACGTGATTGGCGCAAAAGCGCCGTGGCTCATCAAAGATCAAGACGAAAATTACCTGCAAGACCAACCAATAGAGCGTGTCATCATTGGCGATGACGTCTGGATTGGCTGGGGCGTTTTCATCAAATCAGGTGTGACCATCGGCAAAGGCGCCATTATTGGCGCCAATGCTGTCGTGACCCGCGATATCGAGCCGTATGCCATTTGCGCAGGCAATCCTGCCGCTCCGCTATCGAAGCGACTAGAATTCAATCCCCACGCCATGCTTAGCGCCTTGCTTGACGACGACCTTCCCTACTTTTACTCCGGCTTCCGCGACGACCAACAAACCCTGCACTCCTCGCGCAAGCAGGGCGTCATATGGGCAGACTGTAATAGCCAAGTGATCCTCAGTAGGAGCCCGGCATCAACGCTGAAACTATCCGGTCTGGTTGACGCCCATCAGCAGGCATCCGGGACGATCACTCTTCGCGTCAATGGGCTACCCCTGCCAAGCTTCAATGTGCGTACCGGCGCCTTTGAGCACACGGTTGATGTTCCAATCGAGATATTTTCTGCCATGCCTTCGGTGCCAAAATTCCTCGATCCGTTCATTCAAGTTCATATCAACTACGAGGGACTGCCAGCTTTTTCCATGGGCATCGTGGAAATCAGTCTTGGCTAGGATCAATAGATAGTTGACGATAAATTTGTGGATACGCCAAGAGGGCGTTGCGCAGGCTTTCAGAGATCGCTGAGTGCAAACCTACGCTTGGATAAGTTGCCCCCAACGAACAGTTACTGAATTGCAGCTCAAGAATCAGACGATTGTCTTTCGACGGTGGCTTGCCTTTGTGGAAGCCGCTTGTATCAACAAACAATGCAGTGCCGGCGTCGCCATAAATCTCCACTACCTCATCCGTCCCATAGACCTTGCCGATATCACTATCTGAAAGACGGACATAGCCGCGCTTGAACAACGGAGCTCTCCGCGCTTCTCGCTTGTGACTGTGTCGCACATAGACGTGGGGCCCGGTATCAGCTTGTACATCGGTAAGATAAAAGAAGACCTTCACCCATTTTGTTCGATCGAAATCAAAATGGAACTGCTGCGCAATTTCGGATGATGAGGTTTCGGCGCGCAAACTCCACCACATGTTGACCTCATCAAGTATCGGAGCACAGCCCAGATAGTCTTGGACAATTTCCAATAACGTCGGAGTAGCAATCAACGCTTGGATATCTGGATTGGCCACCAAGTCTTCCGCATCGAACTGATATTTGGCAAAGAATTTATGATCCGGATCATAAATTTCCTTCTCGTGGATGCCCCCATTCGCATCCCAAGGATTCGCAGCCGTCGTTTTTGCAAAAATGCGCAGACGCCGGCACACCTCCTCACTCAAGGCCTGCGGCAAAATACTGCATCCTTCGCTCTCCAGCTCCGAGACCAGCTTGGCCTTCTCTTGAGAGGACAGGCCTTGCCACATGTCGGCGCGATCATTCCGCGCTATGGAAACACGGGGTCTGAACACGCCCAGCAATGGGATGATCAGCGCCGTGGACGTACCGTTTGTGCGGCAATGAAGCCATAACATGGCACGAAATCCCTCTGCAGAACTCCTACCACTTACTAAGAAATTGAGTACGGCAAAAACCAACTGCCAAGCATGCTTGGCGAATCTGAGGGAGCCCAATGTCTTGTTGGCAATACCGCCTTGTGTTGCGTTCACTGTCATTGAAATATTCCATAAAAGATTTCAAGCCGCCGTCAATTCGGCGTACGCTCGCCACAGACGGCTCATCATCGGAGAGTAGCGAACGACGCGCTCCCTTCCATTGACATAGCTCAAACCGCGCTCCTGAATTTCAACACTATTTGCAAAATCAGTTAAATGGTGTGCTGAAACGCCTGCGTGTGAACCGACGCCGATGAAATAGAGCAAACGTAAAATTTCTTCTGCCAATGCTATGGACTCCTGAGCAAATGAATGGCTCGATTGATCCGACTCTAATAGCGACAAGTTGCTATCCATTGCGCTCTTGTCGGTGGTAAAGACCTCTTCAATCACAGAGGCATTTCGAGGCAGCTTGAATATCGGCAAGGACATCAACACTTTTTGAGGCACCAGATCGCTCACATCGATACTATTTCCGAGAAAAGCCATGTAGTACCAGCGATAAGCCATCCGCAACATTGTACTCACATGGCCGATTCCAGCAGGCGCCAGCAAACGGCGGAGATCATCAAAATAGACATCGCGGTCGAGGCAGGTAACCAGGAATCCTTCGTCCGGCGCGAGGCTGAAAATCGAGGGATAACCACTTAGTACTGGTACACTCATTCGTGCCAACTCTAGCCCCATCGAACTCCAGGAGATGAGCGCAAGATCGGATAGTTCGGCGATGTCGTAGCTGGAGACTTTCTCTTCCGGCCAAATGATGCGCGTGTGCAAATAGGGCCCTACGAATTCATCTCGATATCGCGCGTAGTCCTTTGATACCGTATTGTCGCGAGGTGTGGACGCAATTCTTGGATGCAACCGAACCACCAATTGCAAATCTACGCTGCTCTCGACATATGCAATAACTGCGTGCAACCAATCAAATGTGTCCAGAAAAGCGCCGCGACTTGGCAAATCATTTTGATAACCAAGCCCGGCAATATTGGACAACAGCGCGTCATGCTCGTCTCTGCTGCTGGTAAATGCCGTCAGCGTTTTCCGATCGGCCTCCAGCCCCAACTGCTCCGACAATTTGGCGACGTGCAAAGTCTTATTGGAAGAATAGATGTGAGACCCCTTGCCGGACAAGCGATAAAGCACATCGTCCCCAGCTTCCTTGACGCGATCGGGCGTGAGCGGCAAGGCGCGCCACTTGGACCACTCTTGCACACGCCACGCCTGTTCCTTGACGATACTGAGATTGGAAAGTCCGACGATTCTGCGCATGTCACCGTCAAGATGGTACGCAAAACTGACCAGCCTGGAATCTATTCCAAGCCCGCGTGCAAATAATCGGCCAGCAGACATCAAACCGTACTCATCAAAACTTGCCAATGTATCCACCTGATAACGGGAAGTAATTCCTTTCAGCATCTCAATGGACATCATGAGCGTCTCCAGATACTGATCAAATATTGCGTTGTCAGCTTCAGTCAGCGGTGCCTCAATCGGATGTTTGTTGGCAATTGCAAAATCATAGAACGCGAGAGAACCTACCGGCACATCGTCATAGGTAGCGTTCAAACGCCCTGTCGAATTTTTCTTCAATGCCTCTGTAATCCGTTGCCGCGCGTCTTGATCCACATATTCGCGCGCATCCACGAAGTCAAGGTCGTATTGATTGAGCGCCGATTTCGATGCACTCCAGCAATCCACGCAGACATTGCGCGCTTGGGCAGGTGTTGCGTCATAGGGTAACTTCACCATCTCTTTCACAGGACAACGGCGCAGCATGTCGAAACATCTGACAAAGACCGCGTTGCTCCCCTTTTCCTGGAGCGTCTTTCCAATCATCGACTGGATACGCAGATAGGGGATCACGCCGGCTTCAGGCGCGAAAAAAAGCGTGGTTTGGCGCCCTAATTGATAGTGCCGCAGGCGAGAGCGCGGTGTGCGCATCTCCACCGAAAGAAAGACGCGACGTACCGTCGTCCACGCTGTACGCAAGCGATGCTTGAGTGCAGGAGGAATGTTCCGTTTAATCACTGAGATCATCTGTTACCGTATCAAACGTCCCAACACATAGGCCTCTGCGGCGTCAACGCCAACAATCGCACCGCGCCACCGGGCAAGATGCTCTATTGCCTGATACGAGCGAGGATGTGGCCATGCCCGCATCTCCATTTCATATTCATGCAGGGCCGCGAGCTTCAATTCCAATGTCTCCGAAATATCCACGAACCAGTTCGGTGTGAACATCGGCGCAGATCCAGGAATCTGCCACTCGGTACTGGAATTGACTTCAAAATACAACAGACTCTTCACCGAATGCCCAGGCAACGGTCGGCAAGCCGTATTGACGGCATCGTGAATGATGCGATGATCAATATTCATGTCACCGGCGTGATGGGTATAAACCAGTTCAGGGCAAAAGCTGGTGATTTTTTCCTCAATGACCTTGATGACGTCTAGACGATCCATCGAATCCATACGATTGTCCGGCAAACGCAGCAAGGATATATCCGCTACACCCAGCACAGCGTTGGCAGCGAGTGCAGCCTCCGCCAACTCGGATAACTCGTCCCTGCCGGTTGATCCGTCATAATCAGAACGGCTGGTGAGTCCTTCCGCCATAATTACTATATGCACCTCATCTCCATCGCGCACATGGCGCGCAATGGCGCCACCGCAACCAAGAACCTCGTCGTCAGGATGTGCGGCGACAACCAGTACCCTCATGCCAAGTCCTCATTGGAAAGAAGCGTATCCGCAGCGATAAACGCCTTGGCCGGTTTCCCCCAAATGGACTCCAGGTTGGAAGATGGCAGTCCTGTACCAGGACGTTTGGCGCCAAGATTCTCCGCAGTGAAAAGCTCTCCTGCTTGAATGTCTCGCAAGGTGCACACGCTGCGATAATATTTCAAACTGCCAGCTTGATCACGCTCGGAAGGCACGATGACAGGACCGCCCAACGCGCGTTCAACATGCTTGATCTTTTCGACCCAGGCCTTGAGTTCCTGCGGCTCAAGAGACTCATGGGCATGAAAGGCAAAATCAGAGCGATCCAAGATCAGGCGTTTCTCAAGATAGGCAGCACCCAGCGCGAGCGCGGCCACATCGAGGTCATCGTCATGCGCCGGCGATGAAAATCCCGACGGCCAGGGGAACATCTCATTCAATTTCTGGACAGCTCGCATATTCATCTGCGTATCATCCGTTGTATGAAAGTCGTGCATGAACAATACGGCAGTACCGCCAGCAGACATATACCAGCTGACGATGTCGTTGGCCTGGGACTCGGTAGTCGGACCAAGGTCCGCAAACATGGCTTTTCCCGACTTGCCAATTTTTTCGATCAGCTGTTTGTAGGTGGCGTCCCAAGCTCCAATTTTGTGAAAATCGACGCCCAGACGATCCAGCATTTCCACGCCTTCCAGATAGTCGACGGTCGCGAAAAAATCCAGCCCGGCTTTGCGGCTGGCGTCAACGATCTGCGCCCATTGATCTTCTGAAAAAATCAACTTCTGGAACATCTCCTTCATGTTCACGCGCTGCTCTTGACCGTTGTGCACAACGAGATAGGTAGCGGCTGGATCAGACTCTTGCTGAGGATCAATTACCTGAAATTTGATTGCATCAATACCTGCGGCCTTAGCAGCGTCAATAAGCCTGAGGGCCTTGTCGATATCGCCCATGCAGGTAGTACCCACTTCAGCAATCAGATAGCAAGGAGCGCCGGCGCCGATAGTGCGATTGTTTATGGTGATTGTGTGTTGAGACATATAAATTTTGATAAATTTGAAGTTATTTCAATATCACATCACGACTGCCTGCGCCGCAATTCATGATGAGGTCCAAGGTGCTCATATAAGGTTCAAACGGTTGATAGTGCTGGGGGTAAACGGGATGCACATAATCATGATATTCAATCTGAATATCGTTCGATAGAAACTGCTCTTCGTCAAGATAGTCCCGCCCAAACGGGCCCGATAGATAGGTCGTTGCACCAAGTTCTTTACAAATATTCAAGACCAGATCGCTTTTCTTCCCTTCCACCTGCATTGCCGATCCGTACCGCAAAGCCGTCGGAAGACTCAATACCTGCGTGATGAAATAGCGATTGATTTCATCTACCAGATCAAACAAACGCACCCAGCGACGTCCATAGATTTTTTCCAGATCTGCTGCGTATTTTTCGAAATAGGCAGTCTTCCCGTAGCTATGACATATAGCCTTCCAATGCTTTTCCGACCAGTTGGATGTATTGTCAATCTCCAGATTGCATATCTCTAACTCTCCGAATTTTCCTTTGGTCCGAACCGGCACGGTCAGCCAACTCCAACCTTGCCCCGTGCGTATTTTGTTTCGATTGATGGCGCTGTTTTTTTCGAACTGCACTTGATCAAGGACCACGTGTATGTCAGAAATCGCAATGCGATTGAAATAACCCAACCATGGCAAATAGGCTGGCTGATTGATCGAAACTCTCATATGTTGCAATTCTTGTACATGTAGATGGTAAAGTCGCGACTATGATAGTCATGCCGCAGGCTTACCCACGGCGTGAGAGTCTTGCAGTACGCCAGCGTTTCCAGAGGGTCCGCATAAAACTCTTGTGGCTCCTGGTCGTCAGCCCAAGAGCTCAGACTATTGAACGACACCACACTGCCGGCCTTTGAATACATTGCTTCAATGATGGCTTCCATCTTGATTTTCGGATCGTCCTTGATCAGATAAAAGATACCATTTGCTGTCACGACATCGAATAATTCCTCACTGTCCCACTCTAGAATATTTCCACACCGCAGATCAAGCGCAGGCTCAAGTTTCTTTGCTTCCACGATCATTGCAGGTGTGATATCCAATCCAACGTAGCGAATGCCGTCATAAGACTTTGACAAATACCTATAGTAGTCAGCAAAACCACAACCAACATCCAACAAGCTCTTGCCATTCAAACTGGCGGCTTCGGCAAGCACTCGGAATTTGATTGCCTGTGATTCGATGCGCCCGTAGTCACATGCCCGCGGATCATGGCCGTACTTGCTAATCAGCTCGTCATAGTAAGTGGCAATGTGATTGAAGGAATTTTTATGACTGTCCATATGCTTTAATGAGAAAATTCGTTGTGTTAATAAAACCTTTGACGACGTGCTTTTGCTCTCTGCGTGTAAGAGTAGGGTACAGCGGCAAAGAGACGAGACCCCGATATGCATTCATTGCCACACTTTTGCCTGCAATCCCCGGCGGACGCCAATTGCACACGGGCATATCTGCAATAACTCCATGCTGCGCAAGTATGTCGATGAACTGCTTGGCATCCCAGATTTTCAAAAAAATCGGATAGCGATACCAAACCCGATTTGATCCAACGAGGGGCAAATCCAGGTGCTCCCGCAGTGCGTCAATGGCTCCCAACATGGCGCCGTATTCAGCAGCAATTTCTGCTCTTCGTCGAATCATCAGCGGCAAACGCTCCAACTGTGCGATGCCAATGGCAGCTGAGATATCCGTCATCTTGTCGTTCATGCGCCGGGCGTTCGGCATAAGATCTGAATAATCTCTCCATTGCCTGACATATTCAGCAACTTCGGACGAATTGGTAAGCACTGCCCCCCCCTCGCCGACACCTAGAAGCTTCGTAGCATAAAAAGACTGAATCGCAACCTTGGAAATCAACTCGGCCGGGGCGCAGCCCGTTGCGTCAAGACGAAACCCATGCGCCCAATCTTCGACAATATCGATAGGCGATGTCCGCAACAAGTCTTCTTGAAGTGGAAAACCAAAGGTATTGACGGCAATTGCCGCACGAGCATCATGCCTCACAGCCATTTCGGCTACATTTAGACCAATGTTCCAGCTTCCGCTTTCGACATCGGCTGCAATAGGATTCGCCTCGTTTGCCAACACGGCGTTCGGTAAGGCCACACAGGAATAGGCGGGTAAAAGAACATTGTCTCCCCGCTCAACACCAAGTGCTGCCAAGCTGAGACGCAATGCTGCCAGACCAGATCCGACGCATACGGCATGCTTTGTCCCAGACCAGTCCTGCAACCGCGATTCGAATTCCGCGACCTTCTGCCCACCGGCCCAACGTCCTGTGCGCACCACAGCTGAAGCAGCAGCGACTTCTTTTGCACCATATGTCAGCCGGTTATGCGGAACAACGAATGGGCGTTTCATGAACAGAGAAAATGCGCCCTCGCCATCTTGCCGACGCACATTGGGAGCGAAGCCTGCTCTCAAAAATGCTCGACGGCTTCGCTCGTTATTCGCCAAAATATCGGCCCGAATCGATTTCAAGTCTCGCCACAACGCAAATGCCATACGACATGCTTGTGAAATTGCATCAACACCGAATCCGCGGCCGATGTGATTCGGCAATAAAAATACCGAAATGATCTTTTCTTGTTTTGCCTGCGGATCAAGACGCACCTGTCCGACAGGCTTCCCGTCACACTGCACGATCCAAATTTGCGCGTCAGCAGACCGCAACTTGGCAGCAAACCACTCCTCGTGTTCAACCTTGGACACTGTACTCTTGAGAGTACCCAGCGCGACAATCTCCGGAAGATTGCGCCACTCCAGCAATAGCATGCAGTCGTCCTGAACTGCGGGCCGAAGCGAGATCATATGTTCATGGTTCTTGATCAAATCATTTACCTGCTCTTCAGAACACGCCTTCTATTGAATGGAGTAATACACGCGATCTGGCAGTTCACTCTTTAACAAAAACACTGCCCATCGGCATTGCGGCCTGCATCCTACGTCCAATCAACAAAGCAGCATCTTTTGGCGGCATACCGGTACCTGGCCGACGAAATGCGATATCATCCTCTGTAACTACATGACCTTTCGGCAAGTCACGAATTGCAACACAAGACAATCTAAAACCCTGCCGATTGATTTTCTCACCCTCAGTAGGGCCTATCTCGTCGGTCCCCAAATTGGACTCAACCTCTCTGATCTGCGTCACCAACTCTTGAAATTCTTTCGGATCGGAAGAAAATTCGTGGTCAGGTCCAGGCAAATCCTTTGAGAGCGTGAAGTGCTTCTCCACAAAACAAGCCCCCAGCACCACTGCGCCGACAGCGGCGACCGTGCCCCACGAATGATCACTGAAACCAACCGGATAGCCGAACTGCTGACGCAGGGTCGCGATCTTTCGCAGATTCACCTGATCCGCCGGCGTCGGATAAGACGATGTGCAATGCAAGAGCAGCAATTCCGTACCACCAGCCTCTTCAAAGGCTTCCACGGCATCAGCAATCTCCTGGGGATATGCCATGCCTGTCGACAAGATAGTTGGAAGCGATGATTTCGCCATGCTCCGAATCAGCGGCAGATGTGTCAGATAGTCAGAGCCGTTTTTCAGCAAAGGCGCACCTGCTTTGACAAGATCCTCAATGCCATCCTTGCCTGTTGGCGTACTAAAAAACACTACACCCTTTGCCTCGCAGTGCAAACGCAATTCCTGCAGTTGCAACGCAGTCAGCTCACACCGCTTGAACATGTCGAATTGCGATTCAGTAATTTCCTTGCCTTGCGAGCGATAGGTATACGTTAAGGTCTGATCGGAAAGAAAATCTTCCGTCTTGTAATTCTGAAATTTGACGGAGTCTGCCCCGGCCTCTGCTGCGGCATCAATCATTGACTTGGCCAATGCCATATCACCATTGTGATTAATGCCGATTTCAGCAGCGATAAAACAAGGTTGCCCGGGACCGATCTTACGATTTCCTGCTTGAATTAGCTTCATTTTAGTACCCCAACATCATGTCGACGACTCGCTGAGCGCCTGCACCGTCGACGATTTTTTTACTCAAATTTGTCATCAAATTTCTTTTTGATACATCTGCGAACAATGCAGAAATTCCGCACGCCATCAGTTGTGGCGAAACATCTTCATACCATCCAAATGATTCAGCGATGCCCGCCTCCTGCATAGCATTGGCGACCTTGATCTGATTGTCCGCCAAAATTAATACCAGACAGGGCAAACCCATATAAGCCACTTCCAACGACGTCGGTCCCGCGCCGATCAGCCC